>Ga0207797_1002222_pt1 | contig 13563 bp, 11 predicted proteins | sample PRCRCaboRojoPR_6_FD_187275 | JGI IMG/M metagenome (GOLD analysis project Ga0207797, IMG submission 187275) | Marine sediment microbial community from Cabo Rojo, Puerto Rico - PR CR 10% Liquid 1 (SPAdes) | ecosystem: Environmental > Aquatic > Marine > Coastal > Sediment | place: Cabo Rojo, Puerto... | reverse complement strand
TGAAAAGGAGAATAAACCATTCCTGAACTAGTAAATAGATCCGAGTCAAGTAACTTATCTCATCTGAGTGCTGGACTGGACCAATTTCCGCTTGTAAAACGACTTTCAGAATAATGTTATTCTTTCAAGAAACGTGGTAGAACCGCCCGAATTTGGTCAAAGGAGGTAAAATTGGCCTTAGTCAATTGCAACTGTTTTTCTCAAGCGCTGGAATTAGAGGTGGACTTCAACGTTATTTTGCCCGAATCATGGCACGACCGCCGGGGTGAAGGAAAGATCGAACCGATCCCCGAAGAGGGTTATCGAACCCTCTATTTGCTACATGGTCTGTCCGACAACCATATGGCTTGGGAGAAGAGGACGTCTATTGAGAGGTACGCCGAACCTTACAATCTGGCCGTGGTCATGCCCGCCGTCGGTAGAAGTTTCTATACCGATATGAAAAGGGGGTTGGATTATTGGACTTTCGTCAGCGAGGAGTTACCTCTAATCTGCCGGTCGCTTTTCCCCCTCTCCTCTCGGCGACGCGATAATTTTGTGGCCGGCCTTTCCATGGGAGGCTACGGCGCTTTTAAGCTGGCTTTGCGCAAACCGGAGGACTTTGCCGCCGCAGCGAGTCTATCCGGCGCTGTCGATATGGTGGGCATAGCCGAGGAGGAGGGCGGAGAGAAGGACGAAGATCTCGCCGAGGAACTGACTAATATCTTCGGTCCATTCTCCCAGTTAAAGGGTAGCCCCAACGATTTAAGCTGGGTGGCCAAGGAGTTGGCCCGGACGGATAAGCCGAAGCCTCGCCTTTTTCAGTGTTGCGGGACGGAGGACGACCTCTATCGAAGTAACTTGAGGTTCAAACAACTGCTTGAGGAATTGGACTTTCCCCTTACCTACGAGGAGAGCCCGGCCGAGCACGAATGGAGTTACTGGGATCGTAAGATCCAGCGCGTTTTGGAGTGGCTTCCGCTCTGAATTGGGAAAGGGAGATAAATAAGGCCGAAGATTGAGATCCGCCTTATAGGATGGATAGTTGAATAGGTGTGTGAAGATGAAGATTTCTTTTCAAGGGGAATACGGGGCTTACAGCGAAGCGGCCGTTTATAAACATTTCGGGGAAGAGGTGACCGTCTTTCCTCTGTCCACTTTGGATGAAGTCTTTGAAGCAGTGGAAGAAAGGCAGGCCGACGCGGGGCTCGTGCCGATAGAGAATTCGATCGGGGGAAGCGTCAATCGGACCTACGATCTGCTTAAGGATACTTCCCTGCGAATAGCTGCGGAGGTCTTTTTGCCGATTCATCACTGTCTGCTGGCCCGAGAAGAGCAATCGCCGATGGAATTAAGCCGGGTCTACTCTCATCCCCAAGCGCTTAAGCAATGTCAGGATTATTTAAATCGGTTGGAAGTGGAGCAACGAGCCACCTACGACACCGCCGGTTCGGCCAAGATGATCAGGGAAGAAGGCCAACCAGGCGAGGCGGCGATAGCGAGCCGCGTGGCTGCCGAAGAGTACGGTCTGGTCGTATTGGAGGAGGGGATTGAATCCACTCCCGACAACGTGACCCGCTTCTTGATCATTGTCCCCCGGGTGGGGGAAATAGAGGAAGGGGAGGCTTATAAAAGTTCAATTACCTTTGAAGCGGCCGATCGCCCCGGTTCCCTCTATCGCTGTTTGGGAGCTTTTGCCGAAAACGGCGTAAATTTGACCATGATCCACTCCCGTCCGATCAAGGAGAAGAAGTGGAACTATCGGTTCTATCTGGATTTCGAGGGCAATCTGGAAGAAGAGGCCGTTCGGGCTGCCCTTTCTGAACTTAAAGGAGAGGCGAAGGAGGTAAAGTTGCTTGGCTCCTATCCTCGGGGAGCGGGTTAAATACCTGTCCATCCTAGGGGTTTCGCTTGACATATTCGATAATATGGTTTAAAATGCTTTGAAATTCGGAGGTGGAATTATGGAAACTTTTCGGTGCGTGGGATCGAAAAGTAGATTTTTTTCTTTTCGATCCGGCGATACGCCGCGCGACCGTTTTTTCGATCCGTTGGCTCATTTGCCTAAATTGCAGGATCATTCTCTCGCCTTAGCCTTATTTTCGACCCTCCTTTTGGTATTCTACCTCTTAGCCTTACCTGTCAGCGTTATTCTGCCCCTTTAAGGGGCATCCAACTACTTACCTTACCTAATCTATTTTTACTTTTCCTATCCCCGTTTCGGGTTTAGCTCTGGGTTTGGTTCCACGATCACATTCTGTTTTTGCTTCTTGCTCGAATTCGACCTGAATCCGTCTTACTAGTTGGAATTCAGGTCTACCCCCTAACCTACAGGGAGAACCGTAGGTGAGGTAAGGATTGAAAGGATTGAAGGGAGAAGTAGCGGTTTACGAGTGAGTCCTAACTGATTTGTCTGATGTTTGTTGGAAAGTTTAGCGGCAATGTGTCATCGAGGGGATGAAGATGTTAAAAGAGAAAAATACAGGAGCGAGCGCAAGGAAAAAGGGAAAAATGGTTTGTCCTTGTTGCGGCAAGCAACTAGTCTTGTCGGAAAGATCAGTGATCACTGCCTTCCCTGCGCCTCCCCTAGAGGTGTTCGAATGTCCCGTAATCGGTTGCCATTACAGTAGGTGTGTAAAGCTGGATCTCGGTTGAAAATTAGCCATTTCCTTACGCAAGGGGGAATTTATAAAGAAGATGAATAGCGACAGAATAAAAGAAGGTTTGGATAGAGCTCCTCACCGTTCCTTGCTGCGAGCTCTCGGTTTGGAGGACGAAGAGATAGAACGGCCCTTCGTCGGTATAGCCAACTCTTACAACGAAGCCGTACCCGGCCACATGCATCTGGACGAGCTGGCCGAAGAGGTGAAGGCCGGAGTGAGAGAAGCGGGGGCCACGCCGCTGGAGTTCAATACGATAGCCATCTGTGACGGTTTGGCGATGGGGCATGAGGGGATGTTTTCCTCCCTCCCTTCTCGGGAAGTAATAGCCGATTCGGTAGAGTTGCAGGCCATTGCCCACGGCTTTGACGCCTTAGTACTTCTCTGTTCCTGTGACAAGATTTTGCCCGGCATGTTGATCGGAGCGGCCAGGTTGGATTTGCCCACCGTGGTCGTCACCGGCGGGGCCATGATGGCCGGGAGAATGGAAGGAAGCGAGCAACGCTACGACCTGGCCAGCGTCTTTGAGGCTTTGCCCCGAAGGAGAGAGGGGCAGATGAACGAGGAGGAATTTGACCGACTAGAACGTAGCGCCTGTCCCGGCCCCGGTTCCTGTGCGGGCATGTTTACGGCCAATACGATGTCCTGTTTCGTCGAGGGGTTGGGGCTCAGCCTGCCTTTCGCCGCCACCGCCCCCGCCCCTACTGAGGAGAGGAAGGAGTTGGCCCGAAGGAGCGGGAGAGCAGTCGTAGGTCTGCTGGAGAGCGGTTTGACTATGGGGGATCTATTGACGGCGGAATCCTTCGCGGATGCCTTCCGGCTCGGTCTCTCCCTGGGCGGCTCGACCAATATGGCCCTTCATTCTTTGGCCCTGGCCCGGGAAAGCGGAGTGGATTTTCGCCTCTCCGATATAAATCCCTTAAGCGATTCTACCCCCCATCTGGTAGAAATGAGCCCTGCCGGTCCGCACCGGATGGAAGATTTGCATGGAGACGGCGGAATTCCCGCCGTGCTGAGTCGACTTAAGGACGACCTGCACTTGGAACGTCCCGTGGTTGAAGGGGGCACTTACTCCGAGCGGCTGGAAAGTCTTTCGCCCTTGAAGAGTGAGGGAGAGGTGATCCACGAGCGGGGAGACCCTGTCCATCCCGTCGGCGGTTTGGCCGTTTTGAAGGGAAGCTTGGCCCCCCGCGGTGCCGTGGTAAAGAGGACGGCCGTGGACGAGGAAATGATGAGACATCGCGGTCCCGCTCGGGTGTTTGAATCCGAAGAGGAGACGACGGCCGCTATCGATGCAGGCGAAATTGACCCAGATGACGTGATAGTCATCCGCTATGAAGGTCCGAAAGGGGGGCCGGGTATGAGGGAGATGCTCGAGCCGACTAGCAGGCTAAGCGGAGGCAAATTGAGCGGTAAAGTGGCCTTGATTACAGACGGTCGTTTCAGCGGAGCTACCCGCGGGGCCGCAATAGGTCATGTGGCGCCCGAGGCCGCGGCCGGCGGCCCCATTGCTTTAGTGAGAGACGGCGATCCCATAGTGATCGATATTCCAGGGGGTAAATTGGATCTGGCGGTAACCGAGGAAGAAATGAGAAAGAGAAGAGAGGAGGGGGCGGACGGAGAAAGGTCCTCCACCGGCCCTAGGGCCAAAGCTTTGCGCCTTTACGCCGCTTCGGTCTCCGGGGCGGAAGAGGGGGCCGTCACGTTCTTGGAAGGCGAAGAGAACTGACTTTTTGGGAGAAAGTGTAGTTGTTTCGGAGGTGAGTTACCTTGACTCGTGAAAACGATAAAGACGAAGGTAAGAAGGACGGAGAAAACGGCAAAGGTGATATTTCGGATGGATTCGAAGGCGAGGAGTTGAAGACGATGACCTTGGAGACGAATGCCGAAGCGAAAGAAGAGAAAGGGAAAGAGAAAAGAAGGGAAATCACGGGAGCGGCTGCCTTGATCGAAAGTTTGGAGCGAGAAGGTGTCCAGGTGGCCTTTGGCGTGATCGGCGGGGCCATCATGCCCGTCTATGACGAATTGGGCAATTCTCACAAAATCAGACATATCACCACCGCTCATGAGCAGGGAGCGATCCATGCCGCGGACGGATATGCCCGGGTGAAAGGCGAACCGGGAGTCTGCATGGCCACTAGCGGACCCGGAGCGGCCAACCTGGTAACGGGTATCGCCACGGCCTACATGGATTCGGCCCCGCTGATGATCTTCACCGGTCAGGTGCCGACCGATCTGATCGGAAGGGATTCATTCCAAGAGGTGGATATCAGGGGAATGAGCGATCCGGTGACCAAACACAATTATCTTGTTCGCCGTTCTCGCGATCTGCCTAGAGTGGTGCGAGAGGGATTTCACCTCGCGCGAACCGGAAGGCCCGGACCGATATTGGTCGATCTGCCCAAAGACGTGCAGACCGGCTCATTTATCCCCGACGAGGAAGATCAAGAAGAAGACCTGGAAGGCTATCGACCGCGTCAGGAATTGGATCTGGGGGCAATCGAGGAGTTAGCTGAAGCTATCGAGCGGGCCGAGAAGCCGTTGATCATAGCCGGCGGGGGCGTAATTTCAGCGGGCGCGGGCGGAGAATTGGCCGACTTAGTCCAAGACAAAGGGATACCGATCGCGTTTTCCTTGATGGGGTTGGGCGCTTTTCCCGTGAACCATCCGCTTTCGGTCGGCATGCTCGGGATGCATGGCACCGGAGCGGCCAACAAAGCGGTGACGGAGGCCGACTTGGTCATCGCCGTCGGGACGAGATTGGACGACCGGATGACGGGGGACGTAAAGAGGTTTGCCCCCAACGCGGAAATTGCTCATATCGATATCGATCCCTCGGAGTTGGGCAAAATAATCGAACCTGACATTCCCATCGCCGGCGATGCCCGGGCCACGTTGCAGGAATTGAAAAGGATCGCCGCAGGGCGACCGCGACCGGAGACGTCCGGATGGATCGACCAGGTCAAAGACTGGAAAGGTCGTTATTCTCGAGGAAGCTCCAGCCGCTCGCCGGACAAGCTAACCCAACAAGAAGTCGTCGCCGAATTAAGCCGTTTTGCCGGCGAAGATACGATCATCACCACTGGGGTGGGCCAGCATCAGATGTGGGCCGCCTTGGAATACGACTTCACTCGCCCGCGGACGCTGATAACTAGCGGCGGGTTGGGCACGATGGGCTACGGTTTTCCCGCGGCCCTAGGGGCAAAGGTGGCCGCTCCGGATCGTCCAGTGATCTGTGTTACCGGAGATGGCTCTTTCCAGATGAACGTACAGGAACTGGTCACTGCTGTGAGGGAAAATCTGGACGTGACCGTCGTCTTGATGCGCAACGGTTATCTGGGCATGGTCCGTCAGTGGCAGGAGCTTTTCTTCGACAATAGGACGGTGGAGACGGAGATCGGAACGGGGATGCCTTCCATGGCCAAGGTGACGGAGGCCTACGGCGGCCTCGGCTTGCGGGTGGAGAAGAAGGAGGACTTATCCCCCGCTTTGCGGAAGGCGGCCAGTTATAGGGACGGTCCATCTCTGATCGAGTGCGTCGTGGCCGCGGAGGAAAACGTCTTTCCCATGGTTCCGGCGGGGCGATCGAACGAAGAGTTCGTGACGGGGGAAAAAGATGTCTGAAGAAAAAGTACGTCGCCATCCGATCACTGCTTTGGTGAAGAACGAAAGCGGTGTTTTAGCCCGGGTTTCAGGGCTATTTTCTCGCCGTGGATTCAACATCGATAGCTTGGCCGTCGGGGAAACTGCCGACCCCAGCTATTCGCGAATGTCGATCGTAGTCAAGGGTAATAAAAGAGAGTTGGACCAAGTGGTCAAACAACTGGAGAAATTGATCGACGTGATTGAGGTAGTCGACCTCTCCCGCCAGTCTCATATCGAACGCGAACTGGCTCTAATCAAGGTGCGGGCTACAGCCGAGGACAGGAGCGAAATTGTGGAACTGGCCGATATCTTCCAGGCGGAAGTCGTCGACGTGACTAAGGACTCGCTCACCTTGGAAGCGACCGGCGACGTGCGCAAAGTCGCCGCCCTGGAGAACATGTTGAAGGAGTTCGGCATAGAGCAGATGGCCCGAACCGGCCAAGTGGTGCTGGGACGGGCTAGCGGAGAGGGCGAAGAACGGATCTAACGGCCTTAATCCGGTGAAAAACGAATACTAATACTATAGGAGGTATTTCATCGATGGAGACGCAAGAAGATTTTGAGGCGAAAGTTTATTACGAAGAGGACGTTGATAAGGGGTATCTGGAAGGAAAGACGATTGCCGTAATCGGTTACGGTAGCCAGGGTCACGCCCAGGCTCAAAATTTGGCCGACAGCGGCTACGAAGTGATTGTCGGACTGCGCCGCAATAGTTCTTCTTGGGACGAAGCCGAAGCGGCCGGGTTGCGCGTAGAAACCATAGGAAAGGCGGCGGAGGAAGGGGACATAGTGCAGATATTGGTGCCGGACAATGTTCAGCCGGCCCTATATGAGGAGAAGATCGCGCCCAATCTAGAGGAGGGGGACGCCCTATTTTTCTCCCACGGATTCAACATCCACTACAATCAGATTCGCCCCCCGGCCGACGTGGACGTGGCCATGGTGGCACCCAAGGGGCCGGGACATCTGGTGAGAAGGACTTACAAGCAAGGGAGCGGCGTACCCTGTCTTTTGGCCGTGGAGCAGGACTACAGCGGGGAAGTCAAGGAACTGGGGTTGGCTTACGCCGACGGATTGGGGGCCACTAGAGCCGGGGTTATCGAGACCACCTTCAAGGAAGAAACGGAGACGGACCTCTTCGGAGAACAGGCTGTTCTCTGTGGCGGAGTCACCGCCTTGATCAAGGCCGGCTTTGAGATATTGACCGAGGCCGGTTATCAAAAGGAGATCGCTTACTTCGAAGTACTGAACGAACTGAAGTTGATAGTGGACCTTATCTACGAGGGAGGACTGACGGAGATGAGGAGTTCGGTCAGCGATACGGCGGAATACGGCGATCTGACCAGAGGGCGCCGAGTTATAACTGAGGAGACCAAAGAAAACATGCGCCAACTTCTGCGGGAAGTCCAACAAGGCGAGTTCGCCCGGGAATGGATCCTGGAGAATCAGGCGAACAGACCCAACTTTAACCGGTTGGAAGAGATCGATGAAAACCACCCGATAGAGCAGGTGGGGAAGAAATTGAGAAAGATGATCAAGACTGACCGAAATAAGGAATGATTATTGCATGGTCGAAAGAGATAGAGGAAGAGAAATCGAGGTATTTGACACCACCCTCCGAGACGGAGAACAGACGCCGGGGCTCGGCTTTACCCTGGAGGAAAAGATAGAGATAGCTCAAGCGCTTGACGGAATGGGAGTTTCGGTCATCGAGGCCGGCTTTCCCAAAAGTTCAGCGGACGAGCTGCGGGCCGTAGAGGAGATCACCGCCGCCGTCGGGACGTCGACCGCCTCTCTGGCCCGGATCAAGCGAGGAGACGTGGAGGAGGCCTTCAAGGCCGGCACGGAGATCGTTCATCTCTTCGCTTCCACTTCGGAAGTGCAGATGGAAAAGTCAATGAAGATGACTCCGGAGGAGGTACTCGAAGACTCGGTCGAGATGGTCCAACTGGTAAAAGACGAGGACAAATTCTGCCTTTTTAGCCCGATGGACGCTACGAGGACCGAGACAGATTACCTGATCGAAATATGTAAGGCAGTGGAAGAGGCGGGGGCCGACATGATCAACGTGCCCGATACCGTCGGGATCGGTCGGCCCGAGGAAGTGGAGAAGTTGGTTGGCTCGATCAAAAGCGAGGTAGAGATACCGCTAAGTATCCATTGCCACAATGATTTCGGCCTGGCGGTGGCCAACACTCTGGCGGCGGTTCGAGGAGGGGCCAGTCAAGTGCAGGTGACGGTAAACGGGATCGGCGAGAGGGCGGGCAATGCCGCTTTGGAGGAGACGGTCATGGGATTGGAATGCCTGGAAGGTTTCTCCACGCCGATAGACAAAAAGCAGATTTTCAAGGTCTCCAAGCTGGTGGAACGGATCAGCGAATCTGTCATCCCCCCCAACAAGCCCGTAGTGGGGGAGAACGTATTCTCCCATGAAAGCGGGATCCACGCCGCGGGCGTAATTGCGGAAGAGTCCACGTTTGAGCCCGGTTTGATGACCCCGGAAATGGTGGGACATAAGAGGAGATTCGTCATCGGCAAACATGCCGGTCGGCAGGGCTTGAAGAAGGTGCTCCAAGAGGCCGGGTTGCGGCCCGACGAGGAAGAGTTGAAATCGATTTTGAGCAAAGCCAAAAGCATCAACAACAAGGGAAAACAGATTACCGAGGCCGACCTTTACGCCATAGCGGAGACGATCATGGAGAATCCCTCAAGCGGGGAGGGTCTGGTCAAACTGGACCAAGCCTTCGTCATGACGGGCAACAAAGCCACTCCGACGGGGACGATCAAGGCCGAGGTAAGGGGCAATACGAAGACGGAGGCGGCTACCGGGGTCGGTCCGGTCGATGCCATCTTTAAAGCGGTGATGAGGTTGATCGGCGGGGAGAAGAGGATCGAGATATCCGAGTTCCGCATGGACGCCATTACCGGAGGAAGCGACGCGATGGCCAACGTCCGCGTTTCCATAGAGGACGAATTGGGCAACAGCGCTCAGGCCAGCGGTACGGGCGAGGATATAGTGATTGCGAGCGTGGAGGCCCTGCTCAATGCGATCAACTGTTTGTCCTTGAAGGAGAACGCGGCGAAGAAGGATTCGGAGACGGTCAAGGGGTAGAGATCTTTTTGAACCCATTGAGGCGAAAAGAAAAAAGGAGAATAAATGAGCGATCGAGCTAACGGTAATGACGAAATGGAGAGAAAGGAGATAGCCGTAATCGGCGGGGACGGTATCGGGCCGGAGGTGGTGGGCGCCGCAGTGGATATCTTGAAGGCGGCCGGGCCGGGGTTTGATTTTAACCTTTTGCCCGCCGGCGACGGGGTTGAGGAAGAAACTGGCCAGGCTTTGCCCCAAGAGACGCTGAAGGGAGCACTCCGGGCGGACGCTGTCTTCCTCGGTGCCTGTGGAGAGACGGCGGCTCAGGTGGTGATAAGGTTGCGTAAAGAATTAGACACCTATGTCAACCTTAGGCCCGTCAAAGGTAGATCGGGCGTGGACTGTCTCTATCCCGGCTTGGATTTGACGATAGTGAGGGAGAATACCGAATGCCTATACAAGGGGATAGAAAACGAAGTTGCGAGCGGAGTCACCACGGCCACGCGAGTGATAACGGAGAAGGCCAGTGAGCGGATCGCCCGCTTTGCTTTGGAATACGCCCAGAGGGAAGGCTACGGAAAAGTAACCGCGGTGCATAAGGGAAACGTCTTGCAGGTAACGGACGGTCTATTCCTCGACGTCTTCCGAAACGTGGCGGGAGATTACGAACTCGAAGTTGACGACGCCTTAGTGGATGCGGCGGCCTTGTACCTAGTTTCCGATCCAAGTCGCTTTCAGGTACTTGTTACGACCAATCTCTTCGGAGATATTCTCTCGGATTTGGGGGCCGGCTTAATCGGCGGGTTGGGGCTTTGCCCTTCCGCCAATATCGGGGAGGAGAGCGGATTATTTGAACCGGTGCACGGCACCGCGCCGGACATAGCGGGAACGGGGAAAGCCAATCCCACGGCCGCAATCCTTTCCGCCTCTTATATGTTGGATTTCCTGGGCTATAGGGAGTTTGCCGAAGAGTTGGAAGAAGCTGTGGAAGAGACATTGGCCGCCGGTCAGACGACGCCCGATCTCGGGGGAAATCTCTCCACCGCGGAAATGGCCCAAGCGATAGAGGATAGAGTGAGTTGATCGTCTAAAGCTCATCAACAGGGTGTGAGAACTAAATGAGCGACGAAAAAAGAACCGAGCAAGAGGGAAAGAAAGATAAGGGTAAGGTCTTAGTTTACGATACTACCTTGCGGGACGGTACGCAGGGGAGGGATGTCGATTTTTCCTTGGAGGCCAAGCTAAAGCTGGCCAAGAGGCTGATCCAATTGGGCTTTGATTACATTGAGGGGGGCTGGATTCCCAGTAATCCGAAGGATTCTCGCTTTTTCGAAGAGATGGAAGGGGAAGAACTGGGGGGGTCCCAGCTCGTTGCTTGCGGCAGCACCAGGAAGCCCGGTCGATCCGCCGAAGAAGATTACGGCTTAGAATCCCTCGCCAGTTCTCCGGCCGGGGGGATCGCCGTGGTCGGTAAGACGTGGAGCTTTCATGTGGACGAGGTCTTAAAGACTTCGCTCGAGGAAAACTTAGCCATGATTGCCGATTCGATCCGTTTCCTTAAGGAGAGGGGCAAAGAGGTCATTTACGATGCGGAACATTTCTTTGACGGTTTCGAGGATGCCCCGGACTACGCCTTGGAGACGTTGAGAGTCGCTCAAAGTAGCGGGGCCGATTACGTCTGTCTATGCGACACGAACGGAGGTACTCTGCCCGGCGAACTGGCCAGAGTGGTCAGAATCGTCCGCGAGGAGCTAGAGCTGCCCCTGGGCATCCACGCCCATGACGACTCCGGCTTTGCCGCGGCAAACTCCTCGCTCGCAGTGACGAACGGCTGCGGGATGGTTCAGGGGACTATCAACGGATACGGCGAACGGGTGGGGAACGCCGACCTCTGCACGGTGATTCCGAACTTGGTGCTCAAGGAAGGCTATCGGTGTTTGAAAGAAGGTTCATTGGAGCGAATGACGACGCTTTCGCATTACGTCAGCGAATTGGCCAACCTGAACCCGGATAGAAAGGCCCCCTTCGTCGGGGCGGACGCCTTCACTCACAAGGCCGGCCTGCATGTCGACGCGGTATTGAAAAATCCGGAGACTTTCGAACACGTAAAGCCCGAATCAGTCGGCAATGAAAGGAAATTCCTTGTCTCCGAGCTGGCGGGCAAAAGTACCGTCGAGAGAAAACTGGAAAATATGGGCCTAGACCTCTCCGAGCGGGAGGACATAGTCAAAGAAGTCCTCCAGGACGTCAAAGAGCTGGAAGAGGAGGGTTATCGTTTCGAGAACGCGGACGCCTCTTTCGAACTACTGGTCAAAAAAATTCAGGGCCAATTGCCCAGTTATTTTAACGTGTTAGGTTACGACGTAAGTATCTCCAGAAGTACAGACGCCGATTCGGAGCAGTTGCACGATCTGCCGGCCCGGGCCAGCGTTCGCATCGATGTGGCCGGGGAGAGACACGAAGCTGCCGAGGAAGGCCATGGTCCCGTCGACGCATTGGATAGCGCCTTCAGGGCCGCCCTGCACAACTTCTTCGAACCGATCCAAAAAATGCAACTCACCGACTACAAGGTCCGTATCCTGGAAAGCTATCGGGGTACGGCGGCCAAGCCCCGGGTAATAATCGAGATGTCGGACGGCAAAAGTAGCTGGAGCACGGTGGGTGTCTCCGCAAATATCATCGAGGCGAGCTGGCATGCTTTGAAGGAGTGCTACGTCTACGGTCTGGAGCAGGCCGGAGAACAGACTGAGAAGGAAAAGAGAAATCCGGAGGAAACAGAGATAAAAAACTGATCGAAGGCCCTATCTTCCCCCTCGTGCCTACTTGCCCTAGCTCCGAAGGGAGAGGGTAATTTTCTACCCTCTCCCGCTCGGGGCCATTATATTACTATCCAAGTTTTAAACGATCTCCAGTTCGTTCCTTTGGGGCAATTCGGGAAAAGGAGCCGCCGGCAGTTCCTGGTACCAGTAAGCGGTAGAGCAGATGTCGTGCTGTCCCGGTAGATAACGCCGCTCGCTTCGCCAGCCCAAAGCCTGAATGGTCACTTTGAGATCGGCTTGGAAACGGACCGGATCCTTGACGTGCCATCTATACATGGAGTGTCTATGTTGGGCTTGATAGAGTCCATCGGGCTTTAGGACTTGGTGCATTCCCATGAACGGTGTGGAATAGGTAACGTACTCGCCGTCGACCTCCCAGTTATAGGAGCCGCCGAAGTAATCTTCCGTGCCCGTGCCGCAGATAGTGGGGTATTGCTCGTCTCCGTCCAGATAGAACTTTATCTCTCCTTCTCCCCACCATTTGTCATTGTTGATCCCCCAGCCCATGGAAGTACCCACGTAATGCCCCTTACCCCGCACTCCGTCCAGGATCGTGTAAGGTTCGCCGTAGGGCAAAGGGTTAGTCCTTCGAAACTGGGCGTGAAAGTAGGCCGAGTCTTGAGGAATGTCGGTCAAGGAGTAGTTGATCTGGTAAAAACAGGGAAGAGTCTTTTGGGGATGCAAGTTTTCCATGGTAATTCGGCAATTCTCCCTGAAAGGCATTTCCCAGAAGCAGTTCAACCCCCGGTTGGGATTGACGGCAACCGGAAGAGAATCGATCTGGACGTAGGGTCCTTTGTGAGGGTTAGTTGAATCCCACCTCGTCCAAGGTACGGCGAAAAAGTCCGACAACGGACACTCCACCGATGGTTTTTCTTGGTCGTCCCAGTAGATCCGCAAGATGAAGTCGCGGCCGACGTAACCTCCCAGCCACATACTTTGCAAAGCGCCGGGGCCCGCAATTTCCGCTATATTCAATTCCGTTCCCGGTTCAATCCTGACACAGGGCCTACATTTCCAACCTTCTCCGAGTTCCCTTGCCGGCCCCGATTCGTCCGCTTTTGCCCTCGCCCCTTTCCCCTTCTCTCCGGTGGGGTTTTCCGCGGAGATAGAACGAGTTTCCGCCTCCGAAAGTCGATGCAAATTGCCCAAATGGAGTCCCAATCCATTGAATTTATTCATGTCTAGATCCCTCCTTGATTCAGTCCTTAAACTTGCTGGTTCCCTCTCTTACTCTTCGTTTGCCGCCCGGGACCATCTTCCGTGCCTGCCGGGCAGTTCCGGGAACTCCGCGTGTGGCTCCAACTGGTACCAGTAGGCGACGGAGGCGATATCGTCCGTCAACGGTTCGTACTTGCCCTCCGGCCAC
>Ga0207797_1002221_pt1 | contig 13567 bp, 8 predicted proteins | sample PRCRCaboRojoPR_6_FD_187275 | JGI IMG/M metagenome (GOLD analysis project Ga0207797, IMG submission 187275) | Marine sediment microbial community from Cabo Rojo, Puerto Rico - PR CR 10% Liquid 1 (SPAdes) | ecosystem: Environmental > Aquatic > Marine > Coastal > Sediment | place: Cabo Rojo, Puerto... | reverse complement strand
TCCCAGCCGTAGAGGGAGACAGTATATCTTCCGCCCTCTTTTTCTTCGCCCCATAAGCTCGGCGGTATATCTACTTTGCCCAGAAGCTGAGGCGGCGGCGGAATCGTCCCTTTGTCGTCAAGTGGAGGGCCGTCGTAGTAATTGCGCGTAGTTACTGAGTGATAGGGATGTATCCAGTAGGCGTCTAGTCTTAGTTCGTAATGGGAAAAATGTTTATCCGATATCTCTCCCTCCACTTCGATCGGAAGGTCCGACTGGTCGTAGACCTGGCATTCCGTTGCCGGTTCGAGTGAAAGTTCTGGCTTCGTGTTGTCGATCTGGACTGCTCTTTCCTCGCAGGTAGTTATATTCCCGCCGGCGTCCCTGGTCTGTAAAGTCAATACGTACTTTCCGTCTGACAATCCTCGTGTATTCCAGTTTACCAGGATTAAGTCACCGTTCCCGGCATCTTTGAGATAACGCCAGAAACTGGTGGAAAGCCAGCCATCTCCGACGATAGAGACAGGGGTCCAGGTGGAGAGGTCGTGGTCGTAGACTCTCCAGCCGTCGGCCGCAGGCATCAAGATTGGCGAATCGGACCCACCCTCGGGACGGTAAAGGACGCGGTGATGAACGGAATCGGGGCCCAGTTCTCCCCTGATGCTTACCCATCTACCGAACGTATAGTTCTTTCTACCGCTTCCCTCGTAATCTACGTATCCGGTGGTTGAGTCCCAGAGTCCGGACGTTACGGGCACACCACCAATTTTTGTGAACCGGCATTCTCTTGTTGGAGGCCGGATAACCGATAGCGCATCCAGTCCAAGGTCCCTGGTTTTTGGCTCGAACGCTCCTATAAGATGTATATTGTTAAACATAACTCCGTTGCCTCTGAGCAAGGCGTCACCGTCAGTAAAGCTGGGAGTTAACTTCAAGCCGTTGATTTCAGTCGAGAAAAGGACCAATCCGTAACGGTTTGTTGCTCTTTCCTGTTTTTCCTCCAGCATGGTTACGGAATCCATGCCGAAATCCACACCGCGGACAGGTATTCCCGCCGGGACGGCTCCGGGCAGGGCGTCACTATTTCTCAGAACGATCGTCCCACTGGCCGCCGATAGCAGGTCACCATCAAGAAAGATCGGCCTGGTTCCCCTGGACATAGTTCCTTCCACGGAAAACCAGATGTCAATTCCCATTTCCTTCAGATGGTCTGAAAGCACGGCGGGCTGTTCGAGCCAATATTTACGCCCTCTTTCCCGGACGATATTTATAAACTCCAGTATGTTTTCCTTTCTGCCCCGGAAGTATACCCCGTCAAGCCCCAGATCGAGTTGGCGAGGCACTTTGAATAAAGCCAGTAAAGCACTATTGGGCACTATGGCTCCGTTGGTAAACAGAAGGTCGCCGGCCGTAAAGGAACCGTGAGGACTGTCGAGTTCAGTTGAAAACCCGACAACTCCCTCTTTGGGGTCCAGTACCGCAATGGCGTCCAGACCGAGATCGTCCTCGACGTCGAACGGGCCGAGTAATTTCCTGTTCCTCATGTAGATGGAACCGTCAGCGACCAAGAGGTCACCGTCGGAAATGATTGGATTGCCGTCGGCGGGTTCCGGTCCCTGGGTAACGAACTCTTCCTCCGTTGAGAAGAATATACCGTCTTTTTCGACGGCACAAGCGTTACCCACAGATACCAATAAACTTAGAAAAACAACGAATAAGACGGGTAGAAACTGCCGAAAGAACTTGTAATACATGGCAATACCTCCTTGGTAGTACTATTTGCCGTGGAAAAAAGTTACTTGCTGGATTTTGTGGCCTGTGAGAGGTAAAAGGCCTCTGGAGGATACCATGAAACCGCGATTGCGCTGTGTTTAAAAGAGTTGCGTCAACACCTGCATTCGTAACTGGATTCCGTAAATTTGTTTGTATTATTATCCAATATAACCTAAATTAAAAATTTTGTCAAGTTTTGGGCTCTGTTAAAAGATTATCCGCCAGGAAGATAGAATAGGTAGATATTGTCAAGAAAAAGATAAGCTTTTCTTGAAATTCCAAAATCAGAGTTATTAAAACAAATTTGGCGGCGATCAGACTTTCGACAAGAAACCCCTCACTACATTTTTCAGGAGAAGCTTCCGAAAATATCAGTAGCATATCGTACCCTGCAAGTGCAAAGGACCGGAAGATAAAGTAATTAATTTAAAAGCTACCAAGATCTCAGTTACGGGTGTTACGGGTAAAGAGGTTGATGTTTATCCGCCAATTAAGGTAAATCAAATATATACTTGATAGAAATAAAGAAATTCCTTATAAAAAGTTAACGTTTTCGTTAACGTTTTCATAATTAGTAAATTGTATAAGCGAGGAGTCTATCAATTGTCAGTAACCATAGAGGATGTTGCAGAAGAAGCCGATGTCTCAATAACAACGGTATCAGCGGTAATCAATGACACCAGGTACGTAAGTCCGGAGCTTACTGAGAGAGTAAACGAAGCGATAGAAGAGCTTAATTATTATCCGGATCAAATGGGACGGGGGCTTCGAAAAGGAAAAAGCAACGCCGTCGGTTTGCTGGTATCAGACATTACTAATCCATTTTTCCCTCGGGTGGCCAGAGGAATGGAGGACTGCGCAAGAGAAAATCATTATAACGTTATCCTGTGCAATACCGACGAAGACCCGGTAGAGGAAAAACACTACATAGAACTGCTTCGGTCTCAAAGAGTTGACGGGGCAGTAGTAGCTCCTACGGCGAAAGGCAAAGAGAACATTGAACCACTTTTGGAGAAATCTATTCCAGTGGTTCTAATAGACCGATCCTTAGGAGATGGAGGCCTTCCCGCAGTAGTTTCCGACAATTATTCGGGTGCATATTCCGCTACTGAATACCTGGTCAGTAAAGGACATCGAGATATAGGTTTCGTGGGGGGTATAGAAGGGATACAGTCGACCGACAAGAGATACGAGGGGTACAGGGACGCACTCCGGGATAACAAAATAGATCTAAAGGAAAGCCGAATCGTAATGGGTAACTCCCAGATAAAGGACAGTTACAGGGCTACTAAGGAAGTTCTCGAGTCAGGAAAAGATATAACGGCCATCTTTGCAGCCAATAACTTGATATTAATAGGAGTTTTGCAGTATTTGAGGGACAACTCGATTTCGTATCCGGGAGAAATTTCTGTAGTATGTTTCGACGATCCTGAATGGGGTTCTGCTGTGAATCCAAGCATCACGGCCGTCTCTCAGAAGCCATACGAGATAGGTTACGAAGCAGGCCGGAGATTATTTGACTCCATTACGAATTCGGAAGGAAGGCCTGTCTTGGATGGAAAAATAGTTATATCAACGAAACTTAAAAAAAGAAATAGCGTGAAAAACCTCAAGCAATAATAGTGGAGGTGATAGATTTTAATCGGGCGATTTCATTTTAACCGCTTACTGCTGGTTAGAGGGACTCTACTAACTAACTGGTGAAGGGGCGACGTAGTAAGTTAATGACTGAACAAGACTTAATTATGACTTAAACAGGAGGTCAAAATGAACAAAAGGCTTGGTTTAAAAATATTTTCGACAAGTTTATTGATAGCGGGATTGGTTTTGGGCTTTACCCTGGTCGGTTCCCAGCCCGTTTACTCTCAAGATGAGGTTACTTTTTATCACGACAACCCGGAATGGCAGAGCCGTTGGGTGGATCTGGGGGAGCTTTCCCAGCAGGAAATTGGTATAAACCTTGACCCTACGGAATTTAAAACGGGTGTATATAAATCGAGGGTTAAGACAGATCTGACCTCTCCCCGGGCGCCCGAAATATTTAAATGGTGGTTTGGCTACAGGGCGCGCCAGCTAGTTGAGGCCGATTTGGTTGCCGATCTCTCGGATGTTTGGGACGAGGTGGGTGAATACGTATCACCCGGTATTAAGGAGCAGCTAACGATAAATGGAGTTACTTACGCGGTACCTCTCCACTCCAGTTACTGGGTCTGGTACTACAACACCAACCTTTACGAAGAATACGATATGAGTCCACCCGAGACCTGGGATGAGTTCATGGATCAAGCGGAGTTCTTCAACGAAAAAGGAATAAACGTCATCGGTAATACGGTCGGGCAGAGTCGCTGGACTTCATTCATAGTTTTCCAGGAGCTGCTGTTGCATAAGGACCACGAGTTCTACAAACAGCTGATGGCAGGGGAAGCTCACTGGACGGACAAGGAAGTTGTCGAAGTCATGAAGCTCTGGAAATCACTGCTGGATAAAGGGTACTTTGCTCCGATGGACTCGACATACGTCCAGGACTATCCCCGGATGTTCAAGAACAACAAGCTGGCATTTGCTCCGATGGGTACGTGGTACAGCGGGATACTAATGGACAGAGGGCTTGAACCAGGAAAGGACTTTAACGTATTTGTTCTTCCTGCCCTGAGCGAAGAAGGAGAAGGCGCACTTGCTACTGAAATATCACCACTGATGGTTGGCAAGAAAGCCAGGAATAAGGACAAGGCAAAAGAATGGTTAAAATGGTGGGTATCCGACAAGGACGCCCGACAGATGGACCTTGAAAGGTGGCATCCTATGCCCTGGGATACGATCATTTCCGAAGATGCTGTCGCTAAAACCAATCCTGAATTTGCCAAACTGCTTCAGGAGGTAGACAACTATCCCAATAAGGCGATCAGGTTCTGGGAGGCCACACCTACGGAAATAGTTAACCACGCAGTTGCGGAGTTCGAAAGAATGCTAACCAAGCCGAACAAATGGGAGAGCGTACTGAAAAGTATAGAGAATAAGGCCGCCAAGACCTGGCCCGACTACGGGGTGGAATACGAGAAGCAAAATGAACTCGAGGAGTAGGTAAGGACTAACCGTGTCCCCGGTCAGCGTGGCCGGGGACACTCAGTTTTTTACCTTTATCATGAACAGATTACGAAAGCTCGATCCTTACGTATTTTTGATACCTGCATTATTTTTCGTTATTGGAGCCGAACTGCTCCCGGCGGGTTATACGATATATCTCAGTTTCACCGAGTGGAACATCATTACTTCGCCCGAGTGGACTGGCCTATCGAATTATTTACAGGTATTCTCGTCGCCCCAGGTTCTGAACGCACTTAAGAATACGGTTTTATGGGTGGTTGGGACATTGGGGTTTCCGGTAGTTCTGGCTTTATTGCTTGCTGTAATAATAAATAGTGTCAAGTTGAAGGGGTTGTTCAAGTCGATATTCTATCTTCCCGTTACGCTTGCGCCGACCGTAGCCGGAGTTATTTGGAAGATTGTTTACTCTACTCAGAATGGAGCAGTCAATTCGATATTTCAGAGTATTGGGCTGGGCCCTTTTCAGATGCTTGCAAATAGTTCTATAAATACCTTTTTGATGGTTGGTGTTTGGGCCTGGCAATTTATGGGACTGAACCTGGTTTTATTTCTAGTTGGCCTACAAAGTTTGCCGAAAGCTCCAATAGAAGCGGCCCGGGTTGACGGGGCGAACTTCTGGCAGATATTTTACCACGTGACTTTACCTCTGCTCAGACCGATCACGATGCTGGTGGTGGCAAATGCTATGATAAATACCACCAGGATGTTCGCAATCCCCTGGGTAATGACGCACGGTGGCCCGGCAAGGTCGTCGGAAACCCTCGCGATTTCTATGTACAGGGAGTCCTTCTTGTTATCAAACATGGGTTACGGTTCGGCAATTGCAGTTGTAATTGCCGCGATCACTCTTATATTTGCCTGGAGAAACCTTCGGGCTTTGAGACCATCGGCTTAAGGAGGAAACATGCAAATAGAAGGAAATACATGGTCACGCATAATAATTTACTCTATACTCTTGCTGCTCGTAGTTCTCTGGTTGTTTCCGCTAGCAGCAATAGTCTCAACGGTAACTAAAGCCCCAAGTCAGTTTGATCAGTTATTCTTCTGGGCCGTACCCGATTTCGTCGATATTCCGTCTAACTTGTTTACAAACTTCTTTACTGCCTGGACGAGGGCGGGCCTGGGATCCAATTTCGTAAACAGTCTGGTGTATGCAATAGCCGGGGGTGTCGGCTCGGCGTTCGTTGCTTCTCTGGCAGGTTTTGCTCTGGTTCATCTGAAGATTCGCGGATCTCAGAGTTGGTTTATGGGAATTTTCAGCGGTAACCTGTTTCCGTTCCAGATGTTTCTCATCCCACTTTACATTGCGACCAGCAAGCTGGGAATTTACGATACGAGGCTAGGAATGGCCCTAGTTTATATTGGAATATGTACTCCGTTTGCGCTGCTGGTTTATCGTAATTACGCCCTAACTATTCCCCAGGAGATAATGGAGGCAGCCAGGATCGACGGTTGTTCGGATCTGGAAATATATTGGAGGATTTTTATGCCCTTAACCAAAGCTGCTTTTGTCGTAGTATTCATATTTCAATTTCGCTGGACCTGGAACGATATTCTGTTTGGCATGGTGCTGACCCAGGACGTCAGGCCGGTGATGACGGCACTTGCGAAGTTAAGCGGCTTGAGGGCGGGGGTACCGACTCCGGTAATTGCCGCAGGAGCAGTTGTGGCTTCTGCCCCGACGGTAATAGTTTTGCTGGGCCTGCAACGTTACTTCATCAAAGGCTTAAGCCTCCAGACAGGCAAATAAGTTACTCGTAATTTGATGATTGAACAGGTAATGGTCACGCGAGTTTATCGAATGATTTTTGGAGGTAAAATAAAAATTACAAATCAACGGGGGTATATATGAACCATCGTGAGAGGGTACTTAAAGCTTTGAACCACGAAGAACCGGACAGGATCCCGATAGATATAGGAGGAATGCGTTCCACCGGCATCCATTCAATTGCTTATAGGGACCTCAGGCAGCACCTGGGTTTTGATCACGAATCCGTCAAGCTCTATGACGTCTTCCAGCAGCTCGGTTTCATAGACGAGAACGTTCGGAGCTACTTTGATGCTGACGTAGCGCCGGTTAACAGACTCGCACCCGCTTTTGGTATAGATATAAATCGCTGGAAAGAAGGTCAACTGGTCGACGGTTCTCCGGCCCTGGTTCCGGAAGGGTTCGATCCGGTGAAGGATGGCAGTGAATATAAGATAAAAGACGAGGCCGGCAATACGCTGGCCAGCCGTTCCGAAGGTTCACTTTACTACGACCAGGCCGGAGTTTATCACCCGCTTGCTGACGCGGATTCGAAAAGCGAGATTGACGAAGAGTACGAATGGCAAGAAGTCACCAGTGAAGAACAGGAATTTTTGATCAATCAAGCCAAAGAGATACGGCAGGAGACCGATTACGCTCTGATGGTTGAGTTCGGCGGAAGTGTGTACGAGCAGGGCCAGCTATTGCGCGGTTATAAGCAATGGTACCTTGATATTGCGGGGAATAAGGGACTGGTAAATCACCTTCTGGATAAACTTGTAGAAAATTACCTGGAAAACTTAAAGACTTTTATTGACGTACTAGGCGATATGGTTGACATAGTCGTCTTTGGCGGGGACGATCTGGGAATGCAGGATGGACCACAGATATCCCCTGATACGTATCGAGAACTGTTTATGCCCAGACACGAGAAGTTGTGGGGATACGTCAAGGAAAATACCGACTGGAAGGTATTTCTCCATTCCTGTGGCTCTATTTATAAATTATTGCCTCATCTCATCGAAGCCGGCGTCGACGTAATCAATCCAGTTCACATAAATGCCTCCGGTATGGAACCGAATAAGTTGAAACGAGAATTCGGCGACGACGTGGTCTTCTGGGGAGGGGGTTGTGACACGCAGCGGGTATTACCGAACGGAACGGTAGAAGAAGTAAAAGAAGAGGTGAGGCGTAATATAGAAACTTTTGCACCCGGAGGAGGGTTCGTCTTCACTCCCGTTCACAACATCCAGCCGGACGTCAGCCCGGAAAAGATCGAAGCCCTTTACGAGACTGCAAGGGAATACGGTAAATATTAAATAGATAGGAACTGATGTTGTAAAGCTTTTTATATATCGTCACGGAATTAACCGTTACTATCTATTTCCGAATTGGATAATTGGGCTTTCAGCTAATTAACTATAAAGATATTTTGTCGGGTAAAAACCGACTTCCATGAATGCTAACCTCGTAAAAGTTTACGTGAAGAAAGGGTTGTTTGTTGCCGTTTGGTAAGGTATAACCGGTCGGTACCGGGCTGTTGGTCGGTTTACCGTCGACTATCCTGGTCGGGGGCAATATCAGGTGAACGTTGAGCTCTCTCAAGATATCGCTCTGCTCGAAGGTCAGTTCGTCCTCTTCGTTCCTTACTTTCGGCGTTACCATGGAGTGAATAAGTCTTTTGTCGCCGACCAGTTCACCGTTCATGTAGATTTTACCATAGCCCCAGAGGGTAACATAGCTCCAGACTGCAGGCATCAGTGGTTCGCCTATCCCGGTAGATCCGTGCATGTAGACGTCCGTTCCAACTCCGCCGAAAAACTGATGATCGGGCCCGACCGGAATTACCTTTTCTAATTCCACCCTGTATTCGTTGATCCCTTCGGGTCCCGTAAAGCTAGCAGTTAGACTTGCTTTGTCAAGTGAGTCCGGGGCATCTAACGGAGACCTGTCATCGACCTCAATGGATATCTTTCCTTGGACTTCTGCCACTTTGTTCGAGAACGGCGTTGGTGCTTTGGTGGTAGTGAAAGTATTACCTTCCTCGCTAACATTTCTGGCTCTTATAGGTAATTTATGAACCATCTTTGGAGCATCTGGGGTGCCAAATACTTCGGGGTCCAATTCCCGTTTACCAGGTAAAATCCAGAGCAGATCTGAACTTGCCCGAACGGAAACTTTGGTTCCCAGGGGCACCATAGATGGTCTATGTACAGCGGTTACAGTAAAAGAAAAGGTAAACCCTACAGTGACCACCATTATTAGTACATAAATTACAGCAACTAATTTTTTGCTAACCTTCATTTCCTCCACCCCTTTTCGACCTTAAATTGAAAGTTGCTTAACTATTTAATTATAAAAAGTGGAGTATATTAGTCAAGATAAATGATCTGAACTGATCTAGGGGAAAATACGAATAACCCAAATCTTGTCTTAATAAAATTATAGACCTTAATTTAAGAAAATGTAAGTTTCTAGTATTATGTCCGAAGTTTTGTACTGAGGCTTTCGTTTCTTTGGCTTAGTACTTCAATAGTGCTTTTTTGTGAGGAAATCACTACAAAATAAGAACACGTATGTTTCCCATTGAAAACATGCAAAACAAGGTCTAATATTTCGGTGATTTGGACTCTTAAAACGGACGATTATTCACTAAACAGATACATACTTGATTCAAGCTAAAAGCCGAAAATTTGATATCCCAAAGCAATGGAAATTACCCATGGGGGCGTAGCTCTAACGGGAGAGCGCCTGATTTGCACTCAGGAGGGTGTCGGTTCGAATCCGATCGCCTCCACCACCCCCACCCAAAAGATAAGGTTCATTATATGGGATTATCTAGCATTTGTCTGGCCGGTTAATTTGGGTATCCGCATTAAAACTTTTCTCATTACATGCACATGGAATTGCCCACTCCTCTACTTCACTTCTCCATCCATTTTGACCTATAATAGTTGAAGTCGTGAAATTGTTCTGTGTGAGTTAATGGCCAGGATGGAGGAATGTCACAGATTGGATTTACCGACCGCTAAGACTGTTTGATCAAACGGGCAAATCCGGCGGAATGGATGAGATTAATTAACGGTGAATACGGAGGTAGCGTGGAAACTGATACCGAAAGATTCAATTACGAGAACTTATCCCGATTAGAACGAGAGATAGAGCGCAATAATTATTCTCTGCCGCTTTCCCGCGATATTGATGTCCTGCGTGAAAGGATGGAAGTCGCTGGAAAGGAAATACCGAACTCCCTTTGCCTGAACCCCATGGAGGGGCACGACGCGGATGCGGATGGTGGACCGAGCGCTTTGACCTTCCGGAGGTACCGGAGGTACGCCGAAGGCGGGGCGGGGATAATATGGCTCGAAGCTACGGCCGTCAGCGAGAGCGGCAGGGGACACCCGAGGGAATTACATCTGACGGAGGAATCCCTGGGCGGGTTTGCTCAGCTAAATCGGGAGATAAAAAAGTCCGCGAGGGGATATCACGGTGAGGGGTCCGAGCCGTTGACGGTGCTTCAGCTGACTCACTCCGGCCGACATTCGTCTCCGGAGGGTAAGCCAGAGCCGGTAATTCCCAAACATTCGGAGTTGCTTGACGAGCAATACGACATCCCCCCGGACTATCCAATAGTTTCCGATTCCGAGCTCGACGAGATTCAGGAGGATTTCGTCAGAGCGGCGGAACTGGCGTCCCGGGCGGGGTTCGACGCGGTGGACATAAAGGCCTGTCACGGCTACCTGATTCACGAGTTGCTTTTCTCCTACGAAAACTCAAGCAGTGTCTATCGTGGACCTTTTGAGAACAGAATTAAGTTTATAAAAGAGGTAATCAGCACGATTGATGACGAGTTTCCGGAGTTGATCATTGCAAGCCGGCTGAATGTTTACGACGACGTTCCCTATCCGGACGGCTGGGGTGTGGAGAAGTCAGGGGGTATAGAGCCCGACTTGACGGAGCCTATCGAGCTGGTAAGGGAGCTGGAGAAAGAAGGGATGCAAATTCTCAATATCGCTATGAGTAATCCTTATTACGATTCCTTCCTGGAACAACCGTTTGATAGACCCAAGGTCGGGGAAGATATGCCGGACAGGGATCCTCTGGAGGCTATCTCCACCAACTTCGAAGTTACGGCGGAAATCGGTAAGGAGTTTCCCGATCTGGTCAAAGTAGGTGGGGGATTGTCCTGGCTCAGGAATTGTTTCCCGAACGCAGCGACCGCTTTCCTAGAGGAAGGCGCGGTTGATGTAATGGGAGCTGCGAGGCTCGCCCTCGCGAACCCGAACTTCGCCCGCGAAATATTATCAGGAGGGGGTTTGAACGAAGAAAAACTATGCGTAGCCTGTTCCTATTGCTCTCAAATGATGAGTGATGGCGTCGAGGCGGGCTGTCCGGTGCAAGACGGAGAAATATACGGACCTATCTACAGAAAGGGCAGGGAGAAGGCGGAAAGCGTTGGTTGAATGTCTCATGCTTTTTATCCCCGGTCAAAGCGAGATTTGCAAGGGTGTCGAATTTATTCAAGGCCGAGTTTATGTGATCCGGAAAGAGCCGATTCTCAGTAGTTCAAGTGACTTCCAGGGAGTTCATTATGGCTAAAAAAAGTGTCAGGTTCCTCAAAGGCAGTATGGGAGGAAACCAGGTCGTCCTATTGGACGGAAGACAGGTCCCCGAAGAACGGGAGCTGGAGATCGCGCTGGCCGCCCTCGAGCCCATGAAGGTCGGAGGCCATCAGGCCGGCGTGCTTTACGAAGGTGGAGACGAAGGCGAAATATCCGTCAGGATAATTACGATTACGGGGAAGACGTACATAAGCATGTGTGGCGGATTGACCCAGATACTTGGGAAAGCGCTGGAAGTGGAGTCGTTTCTCGACGGTTTCTATTTGCGCGTCGACGAGCCGAAGACGAGGATAACTTTACGCACGGATTCGGGTCCCGTCGGGCTCGAGGTCGAGATAGAAGAGGGTAATGTCGGGAAAACCTGGACGGAGATGGATTCCTTCCTGCGGGAATGTTACGAGATAGGGGTCCACCCGGTTGACGTTGCCGGGGTAAAAGGTTACAAGGTCGGCGAAGCACTCTGCGTCGAGAGGGAGGATATTGAAGAAATATACCCGGACTTTGATCTCTCGCGGATAGAGGAACCGACTCTAGGGGTCCTGAGAAAAGTTCAGAAGGACTTTCTTAACCAGTTTTTCCCCGACAGTCCCGGAAAGACCTTTGCAATATACGATCGTAATCCCAGGCGAAATGGCGACGTGAGGGTGATATTTCCCCATCAGGCCGTCACGGGTCACATAGAGCCCGCCTGTGGAACGGGTACGACCGTAATTGGATTGACGATGGCGGAAAAGGGGCAGCTTCCGAAGACGGGAGATGTCAGATTGGTGGCGGAGAGCGGCGACGGGGTTAAAAGCATAGGAGGCAGTGAAGGCACCACGCTGTATCTCAACCTGGAGAACGGCATAGTTCAATCGGCAAGATTCACTCATAACCCGGTTGAAATACTTTCCTCGGGTACTCTGTGGCCCTAACCCCCACGTGGCCTTCTGTTCTGGTAGTTCAGTCTTTTTCCTGCGAGAATACTATATTTCCATCCGCAATCGTTAATTCAACCTCTAAATCCTTAATTGAATCGGGGTTTCCTATTGGGTCTCCGTCCAGCAATACTATGTCCGCATATTTTCCGACCTCGATAGACCCTACTTTACCTTCTAGCCCTCCGGCATAAGCCGATCCCGAAGTGTAGGCTTTCAGAGCTTCCTTCGGAGGCAATCGCTGGGATTCGAAAGGCGAATTTACAGCCCAGTGGAGTCCGTAAAGAGGATCAAACGGCATACCGTCCGAACCGAAGGATAGTTTAACCCCTCGATCCCGGAAACCCCCGAGTCTGTTGAGGTCGGATAGCTTGTCCTTGTCAAATCTGTCTTCGTACATTCCGCCCGGCAAACCCCATTTTCCGGTAAAGTTCGGTTGCATCGAGGCGATTATATCTAGCTCGGCCATCTTTTCCATCTGACCGTTGGTAGCCATTTCGCAGTGTTCAATCCGGTGTGACGGGACGTAGTCAGGCATATCGCAGGAACTCATTGCTTTTTCCAGAGAATCTATAGCCTGAGTCATTGCTCGATCTCCTATGGCGTGAATCGCCACCTGGATATTGTTTCTGTGGGCTCTGGTAACCAGGCTATTTAGCTCCTCAGTTTCCATCATCGAGATACCCTTATTATCACGATCCTCCCGGTATCCGCCCGATATCCACGCCGTTTTAGATCCAATAGATCCGTCCGTAAATATTTTTAATCCTCCAACCTTCAATCTGTTGTCCCCGAAGCCCGACTCAATTCCCAGGTGTAGAAAGTCATCGAGGTAATTGTCGGTAAAGTAAAGCCTGCAGCGGAGGCTCAGATCTCCTTTCTGTAGAAGGCTCTGATATGCATTGAAGTAATCTTTAAATTCGCCGTCGTCTATTACCATCTGGTGTATTCCTGTTACACCGAGCGAATGGGCCTCTTTTTGTGCTTCCTCGAGACCTTTAACCATTTGGTCTCTCGTGGGGGCTATCTTTTTGCTTACGGCGAGCGCCGCGTCCTCCGACAGGCGGCCCGTTAGTTCTCCGGAAGCCGTCTCTGCACCTCGAGTTGAAGGGTCCAGGTCCAGTAGTTCCAGCGCTTTACTATTTACGCAGTAAGTGTGACAGTCCACCCTCTGGAGGGCGACCGGTCTGTCCGGAACTACCTCGTCCAGTTCCCATTTTGTCGGGAACGAACTGTCTCCTTTCCAGGTACTTTCGTCCCAGTTGTTGCCAAGGATCCAGGTTCGGTCGGGATTATCTTCTGCGTAACTCTCGACGAGTTCTAACAGCTCGGATTTCGAGCTAGCCTCTCCCAGGTCGAAATAGAGAAATTTCTTTACACCCATGTCAAGGAAGTGCGTGTGGGAATCTATGAACCCGGGGATA
>Ga0207797_1002220_pt1 | contig 13575 bp, 11 predicted proteins | sample PRCRCaboRojoPR_6_FD_187275 | JGI IMG/M metagenome (GOLD analysis project Ga0207797, IMG submission 187275) | Marine sediment microbial community from Cabo Rojo, Puerto Rico - PR CR 10% Liquid 1 (SPAdes) | ecosystem: Environmental > Aquatic > Marine > Coastal > Sediment | place: Cabo Rojo, Puerto... | reverse complement strand
CGGTCGGCCGGACAGCCGCCGCCGGTCCCCGCCCGGTGACCGATCGCTTCGCCGCTCGGGTAACGAGGGCGCTCCTTCCGGTCGTGTCCTGCCTGTCGCGTCTCCCTACTCCACGTACCGCTCGGAGACGAAGACCACGAGCGAGAGCACCACGCCGAGGACGACCGCGAGCGTGATGGCCCCGTACGCGGCCATCCCGAGCGGCGTCGGCGGCATCGCGATGAAGCCGAACAGCTGCGGGTCGAGGTCGCGGGGGCCGATGTAGCCGAGGACGAACCCGGTGAACCCGGCGATGGCGACCACGACCACGTACAGGAGGAGGATGACACTGCGCCCCGACCGGCCCGGTTCGACGACCCGTTCCGGGGCCGCCCCGTCGGTCTCCTGGCTCACGGCCCCGAGTAGGGCGAGCGGATGGATTAGCCTTTTGCCCTCCCGGCACCAACGCCCCGTATGTCAGAGAAGGACCTCCTGTTCGGCGTTCTCGCGGGGGTCGCGGCGATGATGTTCCTCACCGGGATGGTGCTCGTCCTCACCTCGACCTGAGCGACGGGGGGTGTCCGCGAGGGACGAGCGAGGCCACCCCTGACGCGGCGCTCACGCGCTCCCGACGACGATCGCGTCGGCGCGTTCCCAGTCACCGGGGAGCGCCTGTAGCTACTAAGGGACCGTCCGGGTAACTCCCTCCCGGAGGGTTCGGTATGACGCCACTCGACGCAGACGGAACCGGGCTCCTCGCGGCCGGGAGAGACGTCCACCTGTGCGAGGAGTGTACGGAGACGTTCGAGACGGCACGGGAACTGCTCCACGTCACCTGTCCGGCGTGCGGGACGGACGCCGTGGTCGTCGTGGCGCACGTCTGACCCGGTCGGGGTGTCGCAGTCGACCGTTCGTGCGGGGTTTCGGGCGGGACCGAAAGGGGCCATCGGCCCCCCCGGACGGTTCTACCCCTGTCCGACCATGTCCTCCTCGTCGGCCCACTCCCGCTCGCGGAGCTCGTACTTCTGGACCTTCCCCGTGGCGGTGGTGGGGAGCTCGGAGACGAACTCGACTCTCCGGACCACCTTGTAGGAGGCGAGTTTCTCGCGGGTGAACGCCGTGATCTCCTCGGCCGTCGTCCCCGGGTCGTCGGGGTCGCCGTTCTCGGGGACGACGAAGGCCTTCGGCGTCTCGCCCCACTCCTCGCTCGGCGAGGGGATCACCGCGACGTCCGCGACCGCCGGGTGCTCGAAGATGGTGTCCTCGAGCTCGATCGAGGAGATGTTCTCCCCGCCGGAGATGATGATGTCCTTCTTCCGGTCGCGGAGCGAGATGAAGCCGTTCTCGTCGACGGTCGCGAGGTCGCCCATGTGGTAGTAGCCCTCGACGCGGTCGTCGAACGCCGTCTCGGTCTCCTCGGGCTTGTTCCAGTAGCGGTCCATCACCTGGTTGCCCCGGACGACGACCTCGCCGAGGGTCGAGTCGTCGCGCGGGACGTCCTCGCCGTCCTCGTCGACGACCCGTATCTCCGTCCCGAGGAAGCCGATCCCCTGGCGCTTCTTCACGCGGAAGCGCGACTCGTCGTCGATGAACCGGCCGAAGTCGGAGGTGGTGACGAGCGGCCCGGTCTCCGTGGCGCCGTAGACGTGCATGATGTGCCAGCCGAACTCGTCCTCGATCGTCCGGATGGTCGCCTCCGGCGGGGCGGCCCCGGCGGTCGCCACTCGCACGTCGTTCGCGCCCTGTGTCGGCACGTCGTGGGTGTCGTAGTAGTTCCCGAACTGGTTCAGCACCGTCGGCGCCGCACACAGGTACGAGACGTCCTCCTCGCGGATGGCCTCGAACACCGTCTCGACGTCCACGCCGCGGGCACAGACGTGCGTGGCGCCCATCCCCGTCACGGCGTAGATGTGACCCCAGCCGTTGACGTGGAACATCGGAAGTGTCCAGTAGTAGACGTCCGTGTCCTCGATGTCCTGGTGGAGGATGGTGAGGTAGGCGTGGAGCGTCTCGCAGCGGTGGGTCCGCATCACGCCCTTCGGGTCGCCGGTCGTCCCGGAGGTGTAGTTGATCGTGATGACCTCGTCCTCGGCCATCTCCGGCCGCTCGAACTCGCCGTCGTTGTCGATGGCGTCCTCGAAGTCGAGCCAGTCGCCCTCCACGGCGTCGGCGTCGTTCGTGACGAACGTCCCCACGGGGACGTCCTCGCGGATCGCCTCGATCCTCCCCGCGAACGCGTGGTCGGCGTAGATGGCGTCGACCTCGGCGTCCGAGAGGATGTACTCGAAGTCGCTCGGGGTGAGCCGGTAGTTGAGCGGCGTGTGCATCGCCCCGAGGTTCATCGCCCCGTGGGCCGCCTCCAGGTGGTAGTGGGTGTTCGGGTCCAGCACCGCCACCCGGTCGCCCTTCCCGATGCCCTCCGAGGCGAGGAACGAGGCGAACCGGTCGACCCGGTCGCCGAACTCCGCGTAGGTGAACCGTTCGCCGGTCGTCGCGACGACCGCCTCGTGCTCGCCGTAGTACTGCCGCGCCCTGTCCAGGAAGTCGGTGACCAGCAGGGGTCGCTCCATACCCGGGACGGACGGAAAAGACCGTGATAGTCGTTCCGGGTTCCCGGTCGGTCCGGCCTATCGACCCATCGCTCAGTCGCCCTGGACCTGCTCGCGGATGCGCTCGGGGACCGAGGGGTCCCGCAGCGTCGTCGTGTCGCCCAGGTCGTCGTCGTTGGAGATGTTCTCCAGCAGCCGGCGCATGATCTTCCCCGACCGGGTCTTGGGGAGGTCCTCGACGAAGACGACGTTCGAGGGGCGGGCGAACGCGCCGATCTCCTCCTCGACGGCTTTGATGATGTCCGAGCGGACCGCGTCGTCGGCCTCGACGCCCTCGCGGAGCACGACGTAGACGTCGGGCACCTCGCCCTTCTCGGCGTGTTCGCGGGCGGCGACGGCGGCCTCGGCGACGGCCTCGACCTCGGCGACCGCCGACTCCAGTTCCATCGTGCCGAGCCGGTGGCCGGCGACGTTCATCACGTCGTCGAGTCGACCGAGGATGCGCCAGTAGCCGTCCTGTGCGTGGACGGCCCCGTCGCCCGTCTTGTAGTTCCAGTCGTGCCAGTCGTCCGAACCGGTGTCCGAGAAGTCCGCCCAGTAGGTGTCTATGAACCGTTCGGGGTTGCCGTAGACGGTCTGGAGCATCCCCGGCCACGGCCGGCTGATGATCAGGTTGCCCGCCTTCCCGGAGGCGGGTTCGAGGCGGGCGCCGTCGTCGTCGACGAGCGCCGGCTCGATGCCGGGCGCGGGCAGGCCCGCGCTCCCGGGCTTCATGTCCTCAAGCGCCGGGAGGTTGGTGATGAGGTGGCCACCGGTCTCGGTCTGCCACCACGTGTCGACGATCACGGCATCTTCGTCGCCGATGTGCTTGTAGTACCAGAGCCACGCCTCGGGCTGGATCGGCTCGCCCACCGTCGTCATGTGCCGGAAGTCGAAGTCGTACCCCTCGACGTGCTCCTCGCCCCACTTCATGAACATCCGCACCGCCGTCGGCGAGGTGTGGAAGATGTCGACGTCGTAGCGCTCGGCGATCTCCCACATCCGGCCCTTGTGGGGGTGGTCCGGGGTGTCCTCGTACATGACGCTGGTCGTCCCGAGCGCGAGCGGGCCGTAGACGATGTAGCTGTGCCCGGTGATCCAGCCGATGTCCGCGGCACACCAGTAGGTGTCCTCGGGCTCGATGTCCAGCACGTACTTCGAGGTGGCGGCGGCGTACGCCAGATAGCCCCCGGTGCGGTGCTGACAGCCCTTCGGCTTGCCCGTCGTCCCGGAGGTGTACATCAGGAACAGCGGGTCCTCGGCGTCGCGCGAGACGGGTTCGACCCGCTCGCGTCGGTGGTCCGCGAGCAGCTCCGAGACCATCGTGTAGTCGTCGTCCACGTCGACCGAGTCGTGGGCCTCGTCGTGGCGCGTCCAGCAGAGCACCTGCGGGTCGCGCTCGGCCTCGGCCACCGCCTCGTCGGCCTTCTCGACGTGCGGGAGGAACTCGCCGCGGCGGTAGTAGCCGTCGATGGTGACGACGTAGTCGGAGTCGGCGCTGTCGACGCGCTCGGCCAGCGCCGTGGCGGAGAAGCCGGCGAACACGACCGAGTGCGGCGCGCCGATCCGGGCACAGGCGAGCATCGTGACCGGGAGGGCGGGCACCATCGGCAGGTGGATCGTGACGACGTCGTCCTCCTCGACGCCGACGCTCCGGAGCGCGGCGGCCATCTCGTTGACCTCGCGGTAGAGGTCCCGGTAGGTGATGTTCTCCTGCTCGCCGTCCGAGCCCTCCCACAGCAGCGCGGTCTGGTTCTTCCGCTCGTCGAGGTGCCGGTCGATGCAGTTGTACGAGGCGTTGAGCTTCCCGCCGACGAACCACTCGAAGAAGGGCGGGTTCGACCCGTCGAAGACCTCGTCCCAGTGCTCGTCCCAGTCCAGCAGTTCGGCGTACCGCTCGAACCCCTCCGGGAACGCCCCGACCTCGTCGTATATCGCCGGGTCCGAGGCGTTGGCCTGCCCGACGAACTTCGACGGGGGTCGGAAGTACTCCTGTTCCCGGAGCCGTGCCTCCAGCGTGACGTCGGATTCGTCGTCTGACATGGTCCCTCGTCCCGGGCTTCCGACGGCGGTACAATATTTCTGTCGCCGGGGGCGACCGGCGCACACAAGACTTTTCCCCGGCTCGTCGGGCGTTCGGGTATGTACGGTCCCCGACCGGCCGCCCTCCACCCGGTGAGCCGATGAGCCCCGTCGTCGAGTTCGACGGGCTGACGAAGCGGTTCGGCGGCGTCACCGCCGTCGACGATCTCGATCTGGTCGTCGAGAGCGGCGAGACGTTCGGCTTCCTCGGCCCGAACGGCGCCGGGAAGTCGACGGCGATCAACGTGATGCTCGACTTCACCAGGCCCTCCGACGGGCGCGTCTCGGTGTTCGGCCGCGACGCCAACGCCGAGAGCCTCGCGGTCCGTCGACGCACGGGCTGTCTCCTCGAAGGGTACGGCGTCTACCCCGAACTCACCGGCCGGGAGCACGTCGAACACGCCATCGAGACGAAGGACGCGAGCGACGACCCCGACGAACTGCTCGCACGCGTCGGCCTCTCGGATGCCGCCGGGCGCCGCGCCGGCGGGTACTCCAAGGGGATGGCCCAGCGGATGGCCATCGCCGTCGCGCTCGTGGGCGCCCCCGACCTGCTCGTCCTCGACGAGCCCTCGACCGGGCTCGACCCGAACGGTGCGCGGGTGCTCCGCGGGATCGTCGAGGAGGAGGCGGCGCGGGGCGCGACCGTCTTCTTCTCGAGTCACATCCTCGAACAGGTGGAGGCGGTCGCCGACCGCATCGGCATCCTCCTCGACGGCTCGCTCGCCGCCGAGGGCGGCGTCGACGACCTCCGGCGCGAGCTCGGCGTCGGGACGACGCTCGACGTCTCCGTCTCCGCGGTGCCCGGGACGCTCGTGGACGGGCTGTGCGCGACCGACGGCGTCGAGGACGTGACCGTCGGCGACCGCCGGCTCGAGATCGCCTGCGACGGCGACGGCGCGACGAAGCTCCGCGTCCTCAACGCGGTCGCCGAGGCCGGGGTGTTCGAGGACTTCGACGTCCGCGAGGCGTCGCTCTCCGACGTCTTCTCGCGGTACACCGGCTCCGAGGAGCGCGTAGCCGCGCCCCCGCGAGCCGGGAGCGAGAGCGCCGATCCGGCCGGCGCGTCGGGGGCGAGCGAATGAGCCGCGCCGACGTGTTCCGACGCGATCTCAGGAGCGTCTACCGGTCGCGCACGGGGACCGCGGTGACGGCCATCGTCGCGCTCACGACCGTCGTGGCGGCCGGACTGTTCGCGCTCGGGTCGGGGGTCCAGGCGCTGGCGGGCATCGGTGCGCTGCTGGTCGTCGGGTCGCTCGTCGCGCTCGTCTTCCTCGGGAACCCGAAGCAGATCGCGGCGGTCGTCGTGGCGTTCACCGTGCTGGCGGTGGTCGTGACGCTGGCCCTGCGCGATCCGACCACCGGTGTCGGCGCGCGCCCGTCGATGGGGACGGCGGTGCTGGTCGCCGGCGGCGGGCTGTCGTTCCTGCTCCCGCTCGTGGGGCTGATCGGGAGCTACGCCGCGCTCGTCGGGGAGCGCGAGACCGGCAGCGTCCGGTTCCTGCTCGGGCTGCCCAACAGCCGGGACGGCGCGTACGCCGGGAAGTTCCTCGCCCGGACCGCCGTCGTCTGCGTCCCGCTCGTGATCTGTCTGCTGCTGACCGGCGCGATCGTCGCGCTCACCTTCGAGGACGGCTCGTTCCTGGCGACGGTCGGGCTGACCGTCGTCTCGATCCCGTACGCGCTGCTGTTCGTCGGCATCGGGCTCACCGCCTCGGCCTACGCCGAGACGTCGAACCGCGCGGTGGCGGTCGTCATCGCCGTCTTCGCCGTCCTCCGCGGGGGCTGGCCCGCCGTCCAGTTCCTCATGCTCGCGGGCGTCGAGGACGCCTACCCGCGCCCGGAGTGGTACTTCTGGATCGGCCGGCTCAACCCGATCAACGCCTACGTGAAGCTGACGACCCTGTTCGCCGAGTTCGAGTACGGCCACCCGCTCCTCACCGCCCCCGGCGAGATAGCGACGGTCGCGACCACCCACTCGTTCGCGGCGGTCGTCCTCCTCGCGTGGACGGTGGTGGCTCCGCTCGCAGGCCTGCTCTACTTCCGCCGCCGCGACCTGCTGTAACCCGCTCAGGCCAGCCCGATCCGCTCGGAGTACTTCCCGTGGTGGGACTCGAACACCGACATGATCTCGCCCATCGTCGCGTAGGCCTTCACCGCGTCGATGACGTACGGCATGACGTTCTCGCCGCCGTCGACGGCGCCCGAGAGGGCGTCGAGGGTCGCCTCGACGGCGGCGTCGTCGCGCTCTCGCTTGACCCGTTCGAGCCGGTCGAGCTGCTTCTGGGACACCGCGTCGTCGACCTTCAGTATCTCCGTCTCGACGTCGTCGTCGCTCCGGTACCTGTTGACGCCGACGACGACCTCCTCGCCGCGGTCGACGCGCTGCTGGTACTCGTAGGAGGCCTCCTGGATCTCCCGGTGGAAGTAGCCCTGATCGATCCCCTCGAGGACGCCGTCGCGGACCGATCCGTCGCCGAGCTCCCGGATCTCCTCGATGTACTCGACGATCTCCGCCTCCATCTCGTCGGTGAGCGTCTCGACCGCGAAGCTGCCGGCCAGCGGATCGACGATGTCGGCGGCGCCGGACTCCTCGGCGATGATCTGCTGGGTCCGCAGCGCCACCCGCACCGCGTCCTCGCTCGGGAGCGCCAGCGCCTCGTCGTAGCTGTTCGTGTGGAGGCTCTGTGTCCCCCCGAGCACGCCAGCAAGCGCCTGGATCGTCGTCCGGACGACGTTGTTCAGCGGCTGCTGTGCGGTGAGCGACTGCCCGGCGGTCTGGGTGTGGAACTTCAGCCGGCGGGCCGCGTCGGACTCGGCGCCGTACCACTCGGCCATCAGCCGCGACCAGACGCGGCGGGAGGCCCGGAACTTCGCCACCTCCTCGAAGATCGAGTTGTGCGAGTTGAAGAAAAAGGACAGGAGGGGCGCGAACTCCTCGACGTCGAGCCCGCGGTCCATGCAGTCCTCGACGTAGGCGAAGCCGTCGGCGAGCGTGAACGCGGCCTCCTGTGCCGCCGTGGAGCCGGCCTCGCGGATGTGGTAGCCCGAGACCGACACCGGATAGAACTTCGGCGTCTGCTCGACCGCGAACTCGATGGTGTCGGTGACCACGTCCAGCGAGGGCTCGGGCGGGATCACCCACTCCTTCTGTGCGATGAACTCCTTCAGCATGTCGTTCTGGAGGGTGCCCCTGACCTGCTCCCGCGGGACGCCCTGCTGGTCGGCCAGCGCGACGTACATCGCGTAGATCACGGCGGCGGAGGGGTTGATCGTGAAGCTCGTCGAGACCTCGCCGACGTCGATGCCGTCGAACAGCACCTCCATGTCCCGTAGCGTGTCGACGGCGACCCCCTCCTTGCCGACCTCGCCCTCGCTCATCGGGTGGTCGGAGTCGATCCCCATCAGGCTCGGCATGTCGAACGCCGTCGAGAGGCCGGTCTGGCCCTCCTCGATCAGGTAGTGGAACCGCTCGTTGGTCTCCTCGGCGGTGCCGAAGCCCGCGAACTGCCGCATCGTCCAGGTCCGCCCGCGGTACATCGTCGGGTAGACGCCCCGCGTGTACGGCGGCTCGCCGGGCATCCCGAGGTCCTCGTCGTAGTCGAGGTCGGCGACGTCCTCGGGCGTGTAGACCCGGTCGACCTCGTGGTTCGAGACGGTCGCGAAGCGGTCCTTGCGCTCGCCGTGGGCGTCGAGGACCGGATCCAGGGTGTCCTCCTCCCACTCCTCGCGGGTCTCCCTGATCTCCGCCAGGTCCTCCTCGTCGAACATAGCGGCGGTTCGGCGGGTACGAGTAAGAAGCTTCGCACGACGCCCGAGGTGGGTGGTTTTCGACAGTGGTCGGGACCGGGACGTCGGGTGGGACTGAACGCGGGGGCTTTCGAGGTGTTCCTGCCGGCGGCACGAGAGATCACGAGTACCTCGAAAGCCCGCGGCGGTTCGAGTCGGGGGGAGCGCGGCGGCGGAGCCGCCACGCACGGCCCCTTTCGGTCCCACCCGACGCCGATCCGCCGCGCCACCGCCCTACCGATCCTGGAGCCGCTCGGTCGTCTCGACCAGCGGGTGGTGGGCGTAGTCGACCTCCTTGATGTCCTCGATGGCCCGGAGGTTCTCCTTGCGGGCGGTCTCGGCCATCCCGAGCTCGACCGGCTCGTCGAGCACGATGACGTAGGCGTCCATCTCGTCGATGTCGAGCCGCCGGGCGGCCTTCACCCGGTGGTGGCCGTCGGCGAGCAGCAGCTCCTTCGAGCCCCCACCGGTCACCGAGAGGGGGTTGTCGATGACGACCAGCGGCTCGGCCAGCCCGTTCTCCAGCTCGTAGCGTCGCCCCTCGAGCTCGTCGGAGTAGACCTTCGTCTGCGTCGGGACGAGGTCGTCGAGACTGACGGTCCGGCGCTCCTCGGTCGCGCCGACGCCGTGGATGTTCTCGAGGGTCCGCATCAGCTTCCCCACCTTCTCGGGGGTGGCCCGCTCGATCTGCGAGCGGATCACGTCCGCGTTCGAGATGATGCCCACGAGGTTCCCCGTGTCGTCGACGACGGGGAGCTTCTGGATGCCCGAGCGGAGGATGACCCGCGCCGCGTCGTTGATCCGCATGTCCGGGTGGGCCACCACCAGGTCGCGGGTCATCACGGTAAAGACGGGGGCGTCGTCGGGTTCGAGCAGGAGGTCCCGCGCCGAGACGAACCCCTCGACCCGGCGGCCGTTCGTCACCGGGAAGCCGCCGTGCTCGCTCTCGGCGATCGCCCGCGCGACGTCCGCCACGGTGTCGTCACCCGAGACGGTCCTGACCTCCCGGGTCATGTAGTCCTTCACCCGTGGCTTGTCCCCGCGTTCCATCGCCCGGACGGAGGGGACCGGACGACAAAAACCTCGTGGGCGGTCGATGCCCGCAAGCGACGGGCGTCGGCTCCCGCCGCCGGCCCTCAGACGTCGGTGTCCTCGGTGTCGTCGGCCTCGTCGGCGTCGGTCTCGATGGCCGTATCGCCTTCGCCCGCACCGTCGTCCCCGCCCCTCTCGGCCGGTCCGTGTCCGTCCCGGCTGGTCCCCTCTTCGGCCCGGTACTCCCCGACCGTGCCGATGTAGTCCCCCCGCGCGTAGACGGCGGTCGCGGCACGGTTCGGCCCCACTCCGAGCGCGTCGAAGAACCGCTCGGTGACAACCGACTCGATGGCCGCCGCCGGCTCGGCGTCCTCCCGGTCGATCAGCATCCCGACCGGGAGCTGTGCGCCGGCCATGTCCGCGTGGCCGCCGGCGCTGCCCACCTGTGCGAACGCGTCCCGGAGCGCCTCGCCGAGGTCGAGGTCGGTCCCACGGGCGCGCGCGGAGGCGTAGACGACGCTCTCCTCGTCGACGCCGGTGAACCCGAAGACGAACGTCACCGAGACGCGCTCCAGGTCGAGCAGCCGGTCGGCCGCCTGCGCCAGCACGTCGCGGTCGGACACCTCGCCGAGACAGCTGACGAGCACGTCGTCGCGCACCCGTCGGCTGTCGATGGCCGTGGCGATGGCGTCGAGCGTCTCCGCGTCCATCGACGGCGACTCGATCCGCTCGAGCGTCGCCGTGTCGGCGAACGACAGCAGGTACGCCGCCGCCCGGAAGTCCTCGGGGTCGACCTCGCGGGAGAAGTCGTCGGTGTCGACGCGGATGCCGAACAGCAGCCCGGTCGCGAGCTCGCGGTCGGGCTCGATCCCCAGATCACGGAGATAGCCCGTGAGGAGCGTCGAGGTGGCACCGACGTTCGAGCGGAGGTCGACGAACCCCGCCTCGACCGGGGCCCGCGGCGGGTGGTGGTCGATGACGATCGACACCTCCGTCTCGGGGGGGAGCCCGTCGTTGACGCCCGGGCGGGAGTGGTCGACGAGCGCGAACGAGCCGAACCGGTCGAGGTCCGAGTCGGCGTCCAGCTCCGTGGGCCCGTAGTCGAGCAGGTTGACGAACGCCCGGTTCTCCTGGTGGCTGATCTCGCCGTAGTAACACACCTCCGCGTCGAGCCCGGCCGTCTCGGCGACCCGCTCCAGGGCGACCGCCGAGGAGATGGCGTCGGGGTCCGGGTTGTCGTGGGCGACCACCGCGAGCGGTCCCTCGAGCGACCGGAGCACGCGCCGGAGCCGCCGGGTCCGGTAGCCCGTCTCGTCGATGCGACCACGGAGCGACTCGGCCGTCGCGGCGCCCTCGTCGACCACGCGGTCGGCGACCTCGCGGGCCGCCGCGCGGTCGGCCGGGGTCGGGTCCCGACCCGTGTACGCGAGGACGAACGCCTCGGGGAACGCCTCGCGGGCCGCCGCGGCCGCCGCCCGGTTCTCGGCCGGGTCGTCACCCCCCACGACCACCGTCTCGACCTCCCCGAGGAGGTCGGTCGCGCGCCGGCGGACGGCGTCGGCGTCGGTCGTCTCCGCCTGCTGGGCGCGGATGCTCTCGTCGCGGAGCCCCTCGACGCGACCGCCGTCGGGGTCGAGCACGAGCAGCGGCTCGCGCCGCCCCTCGAGCTCGAGCGCCAGCCGTCGGCCGAACGTTCCACAGCCGAGGACGAGCCGCGACGTCACACCGATCCGTTCCGGTCACACCGTCTAAAACCCACCGTCCTCGGCGGGCCGGTCGATCAAACCGGCGTCGAAGCCTCCACAACCGGTAGGGGTCGGGCCGGCGAACCCGATCCGATGCCCTCCTCGACCGCGCCCGCGCCGGAGGATTCGGCGCTCGTCCCCGGGTTCGTCCGGTGTCACCTCCCGGAGCGGATCCCGCGCGAGGCGGTGTTCGCGCTCCTGCTCACCAACGCCGGCCTGTCCGCCGGCGTCGCGAGACTCCTCCGCCTCTCGGCCGACCGGGCGACCGTCCATCCAGACTTACGGCTCGCCTGGCGACCGCTCGCCCGGGCCGTCGCCGGCGGGACGCCGCTCTACACCGCCGGCGCGATGGACAACAAGCCGCCGCTGTTCGAGCTCCTGAACGTTCTGGCCTACCTGAGCGACGGCTACCTCGTCGTCCTCACGCTCGCGGTCGGGCTGGCCAACGGCGTCGCCGCGACCTGCCTCTGGCGGGCCTGCGCGGCCCGCGGCCACGCCCGCGTCGGGGGGCTCGGGGCGCTGCTCTTCCTCTGGGCGCTCCCGCTCGCGAACGGTGCCGCCGTCAACGTCCGGTCGTTCGCCGTCGCCTCCCTCCTGTTCGCGCTCGTCTCGCGCCGCCCGGTCGTCCGCGGGCTCGGCGTCGGCTGTGCCCTCTGTTTCTCACAGCACGCCGTCTTCGCGGCGCCCGTCGTCGCCTACGACGGCTACCGGACCGCCGGCCGCTCGTTCGACTGGCTCCGGCGCTTCCTCCTCGCCGTCGCCGGCGTCCTCCTCGTGGCCTTCGGGACCGTGTTCGTCGTCTGGGGCGGCCCGTCGCTCGTCGGCGCGGCCCGCGCCACGGTCGGGACGGCCGGGCCCTACCTCCTCGCGTACGGCCCCTCGGCGTGGGTCTCGACGGCGACGTGGACGCTCGCCACCGTCCGGATGCATCTCCGGCTGTGGGTCGTCCTCGCGTTCGCGCTCTGGGGCGGGTGGCTGGTCCGGCGGCGGGCCGCCCGGGAACCGACGTGGGGCCCGGCCCACCTCGCGCTCGCGCTCCTGGCCGCGCTGGGCCTCCCGCTCGCCGTCCGGCCGTTCGTCACCTACTGGCTCTACCCCCTCCCGATCGTGAGCCTCCTCGCCGCCGTCGGGATCCGTGCGGCCCTCCGCGGTGCCCCCGCCGGGGACGGGAACACCCACGGCTCGCGGCCGTGAGCGTGTCGAACGACGACGGACGGGAACGGAGCGAGGCGGAGAACCGGAGCGAGGCGGAGAACCGGAGCGAGGCGGTGAACCGGAGCGAGGCGGTGAACCGGAGCGAGCGCGGCGCCGACCCTCAGAACAGCGCCGCGGCGGCGTCGAACGCGGTCCCGGAGAAGAACCCGATGGCCGGGAGCAGCAGCACGGTGACGACGCCGGCGACGACGACGGCCGCGTAGAGCCCGCGGGGGTAGCCCCGGCGGTCGATGGCCTCCAGGTTGCCGTTCGGCTCCTCGATCCACATCGCCTTCACGACCCGGGAGTAGTAGAACAGCGAGAGCGCGCTGTTGATCGCGCCGACCAGCGCGAGCCACCAGACGCCCGCGCCGACCGCGCCGGCGAACAGGTAGTACTTCGAGAGGAAGCCCCCGCCGACGGGGAGCCCGGCGAGCGAGAACATGAACACCGTCATGGCGACGCTCGCGACGGGCGCCTTCGTCGCCAGGCCGTTGTAATCCTCGAACGTGCGGCCGACGCCCCAGTACTCGACCATGGCGATGAACAGGAACGCGCCCGTGTTCATGAACCCGTAGACGAGCACGTGGAGCATCCCCGCCCCGAGGACGATGTCGGAGTTCCCCGCGCCGGTCAGGGCGGCCACGCCGATGAGGAGGTAGCCCGCGTGCCCGACCGAGGAGTACGCGAGCATCCGCTTGACGTTCTCCTGGGTGGCCGCCGCGAAGTTGCCGACCGTCATCGTCACGACCGCGAGCACCTGGAACGCGAGCACCCAGTCGACGCTCGCGGCGACGTCCGCGATGGGGAACGCCGTCACGAACACGCGGTAGAGGACGACGAACCCGGCGGCCTTCGACGCCGAGGAGAGGAACGCGCTGATCGGCGCGGGCGCGCCCTCGTAGGCCTCCGGCGCCCAGAAGTGGAACGGGACGCTCGCGGTCTTGAACGCGAAGCCGCCCGCCACCATCAGCACGCCCACGCCGAGCAGGCCGGGCAGGCTCGTCCCGCCCGAGAGCGCCTCGGCGACCGACGGCAGCGAGAGGGCGCCGGTGACGCCGTAGACGAGCGAGATGCCGTAGGCGAACACCGCCGAGGAGAGCGCCCCGATGAGGAAGTACTTCAGCCCCGCCTCGACGCTCCCGCGGTTGTTCTTCAGGAACGCC
>Ga0207797_1002219_pt1 | contig 13578 bp, 12 predicted proteins | sample PRCRCaboRojoPR_6_FD_187275 | JGI IMG/M metagenome (GOLD analysis project Ga0207797, IMG submission 187275) | Marine sediment microbial community from Cabo Rojo, Puerto Rico - PR CR 10% Liquid 1 (SPAdes) | ecosystem: Environmental > Aquatic > Marine > Coastal > Sediment | place: Cabo Rojo, Puerto... | reverse complement strand
CCAGGAGGATCGAGTTTTCTAGAAGAGAGGTTCCGGGGATTAAGGCGTCACCGCATCAGATGGAAAACCTCGGGGCCGCAGCCGGAGTGGTAGAATGTATACTGGGGGAGGAATTGAACGAAATTCCAACTAATATTGTAAAATCAGCTTTACATGTCCCACACAGGCTAGAGGAAGTCGGTAATACCGGAAAAATAACCGCGATCAACGACTCCAAAGCCACCAATCCCTCGGCGACCCTTGCAGCTCTGGATAGCCTCGAGCGTCCAGTCAACTTGCTCCTTGGTGGTAAGAAGAAGAAAGGAGGCTATCGCGAATTAGCCGGGACGATAAACGACAGAGGAGTACGACGGGTTTACCTGTTTGGGTCCGGGAGAGAAGAATTGAAACGGCTGCTGGAAGAAGAGGGTTATAAGGAGGCCAAAGCTTTTGAATCCTTGGAGGAAGCAACGAAAAATGCGTTTTCTGCTGCACGCCCAGGGGAAATTATCTTACTATCACCGGCATGTTCAAGCTTCGACTCGTTTTCGAATTTCGAGGAACGTGGAGACGTCTTCAGGGAAAAAGTCACGGAACTCATGTAGCCCCAAAACCCATTAACCGGTGAGGACGGGAACACCTTACGACATAGATCACTATATACAATGACAGCCAAGAAGGCTCTATCAGACGGTGGTCCTTGCAGAAAGGTCTTAACAGGTATATAAAATACAATCCAGGTGGGAAAAGTATGGTTGATTACGAAGGACCCAGTTCCGGGTTGCTTCTGAGCACTTTTTTTCTAACTGCTTTTGGGTTGATTATGGTTTACAGCTCCAGTTGGGCTTATGCGGACTACTATTACGGTAACTCTTACTACCTCCTGTTAAAGCAGACGATAGCGGCCCTGCTGGGAACCGCCGGCCTGGTATTTTTCGCAAAAATTGACCTGGATCGGATAATCGGCTGGAGCGGTTATATCCTTGCCGGCTTTACGTTCCTGACGCTGCTAACCCTGGTGCCTCCACTATCCACCGGTGGGCGCTGGCTTGATCTCGGTCCACTTTCCTTCCAACCCACCGAAGGCCTGAAATTGGGGCTGGTCATTTGGGCATCGCTCGGGATTGTTGATCTCGGGAAAAGGATAGAGGATTTTAAGCAGGGTATAATGCCTTTCGTAGTGGTAATGGGATTCATTTCGATCCTGACGCTATTGCAACCAAACTTCAGCACGACGGCCCTGCTAATAGCTACGGTGGGTTTCTTGCTTTTTCTCGGCGGAGCGCGGCTAGCTGATCTCGGCAAGGTAATTGGGTTTGGGGTTCCTTTACTGGGTGGAATTCTGGTCATGGAGCCATACAGGCTACAGAGGTTAATCTCGTTTTTCGGACCCGGAAGGGATCCAAGGGAAACCGGCTACCAGCTGACACAATCACTGCTGGCTTTCGGATCCGGAGGCGTCTTCGGTAAAGGGCTCGGCCAATCGGTCGCAAAATTTCTTTACCTTCCATCCGGCTATAACGATTTTATTTACTCGATAGTCGGGGAAGAGCTCGGCTTCATTGGCTCGCTTCTGGTTATTGGGTTATTCCTATTTTTCGGAATTGAAGGGTTTAGAATCACTCTGGATCAGGACGATAGGACAAAGGGATTAATCGCAGGTGGTTTCACTTTTTTAATTTGTTTCCAGGCCTTGCTGAACTTTTCAGTTACTCTTGGGTTGATTCCGGTCACGGGCTTGACCCTGCCGTTCATTAGCTACGGCGGAACGTCCTTGATAGTTTCTCTGGCAATGGTCGGGATTTTGGTCAACATTGCCAGGTCATGAAAGTACTCGTAACAGGAGGAGGAACCGGAGGTCACCTTTATCCGGCGTTAAGCGTAATGAAAGCCTTGCATGAAAGTGGAGAAGACCACCAGCTTTGCTACCTGGGTACGGGTGATGGCCTGGAAGCTGACGTGATTCCTGATTACGACTGGATTGATTTCAAGAAAATCAAGCTCAAAGGTCTGAGCCGGAGCAGTCCTTATCGTTTCTTCAAAGGCCTGGCGCTCCTCCCTATCGGAATCTTTCAGACTCTGTTAGTGATGCTCAAGTTCAACCCCGATCTGGTCTATGGGACTGGCGGCTATACGACTTTTCCACCCGCTTTCTGGGGGATATTAACGCGGACCCCAGTAGCAACGCACGAACTGAACGTGAAACCCGGAGTTACTAACAGGCTGCTGGCCCGATTCGTGGACAAAACCCTCTTATCCTACCCGGATACCGCCGACTACCTCCCGACCGATAATTCGGAGGTTACGGGAACCCCGGTTAGGGAAGAAATTCGCAAAGCCGAAGGAGCCGCCAAACCAGAAGACTTTGGATTGCAGCCGGACTTCCCTATAATTCTGGTATTTGGGGGCTCGCTGGGATCCAGAATCCTTGTCGAAAAAGTACTGAATGAGTTTAAAGAAGCAAACAATAAGGAGGAGCTACCGTTTCAGTTCCTGGTTCAAACGGGCCGGGAGGGGTATTCTCGGTTTGAAGGCGCCGTAAAAAACCTCAGTACCAGGAAAATAAGACTGGTCGATTACATAGAAGAAATGGGAAGCGTTTATGGTTTCAGTGATTTTGTGATCTCGAGGGGCGGAGCCGGAACTATGGCCGAACTAATTGCTACCAGAACCCCGGCACTTATCGTTCCCTGGAGCAATGCCGCCGAGAACCACCAGTACTTCAATGCAAAATTACTGGAGAAAAAGGGCGGGGGGATCACCGTGGAAGAAGATGAATGGACGGATTTCCCCTTAATGGATGAACTGCGGGCTACCTTTGCTTCGGAAAAGAGGTTAAAAAATATGAGGGATAGTTACCTGGATTTTAAGGGCGACGGTGGGGCGGGTTCCGTAATCGAAGAACTAAAAAAGTTAGGAAGAGAGGAGAGCAATGTTACAGATTAACCCGGATGATAAGTACCATCTAGTTGGGATTGGAGGGGACGGTATGAGCGGGCTTGCCCGAGTCCTGTTACAGATAGGGGCGGACGTAGTCGGCTCCGATATCAGGGAAAGCCGCAACACGGAGCTGCTGCGTAATTCCGGTGCCGAAGTATACATAGGGCACAGGGAATCAAATCTCTCTCGGGACGTGGATACTTTGGTGGTTTCATCCGCTATCCCCGAAGATAACGTAGAAGTTAAGGCAGCGGAAAAACGGGGCATCCCCGTCCAGGAGAGGCTAACTGCCATGGCCGGCCTGATGGATAAAAAGAAAAGCGTGGCGATCGCGGGCACACATGGCAAAACTACGACCACCACGATGACGTCGACGCTCTTCGAGTTCGGGGGAGAGGACCCGACCTTCATGATCGGAGCCAGCTGTGATCAACTCGGCGGGAACGCGAAGCTAGGTCAGGGAGAACACTTTATATCCGAAGTTGACGAATCCGACGGCCATTTCACGGAACTTCACCCCGATATTTCCGTGGTGACAAATATTGGTAAGGACCACCTGGATACCTACAAGGACCAGGAAGAAATAATCGAAGGCTTTCGTCAGTTCATCGATCAGTCGGAAGAAACGGTGATTTGCCTGGACGATCCGAATAGTCGGGACGTGATGGATCACGCAAGCAATCCGTTTACCTTTGGAATAGAAAGCAAGGCGGAATTGAGAGCAAAAAATATATCCCAATCCGGAATCTGGACGAACTTCGACCTCGAATTCCGGGAGCAGAATGTGGGAAACGTAAGCCTTCCAGCCCCCGGCAGACACAACGTTTACAACGCACTTGCATCAATGGCGCTCGGTTATAAGGCGGGAATGGACTTTTCGAAAATGACGGAAATTATGGAAGATTTCCAGTTACCAAAACGGAGGTTTCAGGTTCTGCAGAACAACGGGTCTATAATCGTGGACGACTACGCCCACCTGCCAAAGGAAATCGAAGTGACGCTGGATGCCGTCAGGGAAGGCTGGGACCCAAACAGGATACTGGCTATATTTCAGCCGCACAGGTTTAGCAGGACCAAACACATCAACGGCCAGTTTGGGAACTCGTTTCAATCAGCAGATATGGTGGTAATTACAGGGATATACCCTGCCTCCGAGACGCCGATACCCGGAGTAACCTCCCAGTTAATCCAGAAGTCCGTCGAAAAGAAAAAGGAGGACAACGTCTTTCGCATCCTGGAACGAGAAGAACTCTATCGGTTTATCAACGAAGAAATCGAAGAAGGCGACTTCCTGATAGGACTCGGGGCGGGAGACATAAACGAGTTCACGCGAAAATTGGCCGGAAAACAGGGTTAATTGGGTCATAAATCGCGAAAGGATTTTCAAAAACCTGAAGGCGGTAAAATGGTTTCACCGATAACTAAAAAGACTGAACCGAACCCCTTGCAACAGGAAGTTGCTCTCAAGGATCTAACGACCTGGCATGTTGGGGGCCCTGCCCGATTTTTCTGCCGCCCGGGTTCCACCGAGGACCTTAAACGGGCCGTAAGTTTTGCCAGGAAAAGAGGTCTTGACTACAGAATTATTGGCAACGGAAGTAACGTCCTGGTACCCGACCGAGGTTTCGACGGCCTGGTCATTAAGTTTGGCCACGAGATGTCGGGTCTGGAAAAATCCGGACAAACAATTAGGGCACAGGCCGGAGCCTCGCTTTACGAACTGGCTAAATTCGCAAACGAAGCCGGCAGCCATTCCTTTAACTTCATGGCCGGCATACCGGGAACAGTGGGTGGAGGGATCGCAATGAACGCCGGTGCCCACGGTAAGGAAATCTCGGACTACCTGCAAAGCGTTACTTATATCGATCGACAGGGGGAAATTAAAACCGCTTCCGACTTTCACGATTCCTTCGGTTACCGGGAAAGCCCTTTTGGTGACGGCGATAAAATAGTTTTAGAAGCCAGGTTCGAACCGGATCATCAAGAAACGCAGCCCGAAATGAGTCACTTTCTAAAATCCCGCCGGGAAAGAATACCTTACGAGGAACGTACCGCGGGTTCGGTCTTCAAAAACCCTCCGGACTGCAACAAGTCCGCCGGGGAACTGCTTGACGAAGCTGGAAGCAAGGGACTAAGGGTGGGCGACGCAGTAGTTTCCCGAAAGCACGCCAACTTTATCCTCAACAAAGGCCATGCCACGGCCAAAAACATCCAAAACACAATTGACATTTTACGTGACAGGGTGTATAAAGAATTTGGGGTGACACTCGTCACCGAAATCGTGGTCATTTAGGATTGACACCCCGGAAACGTCTTTGCATCTAAAGAAAGTATATTATATTATTACCTACAGTTAATTGTAGGTGGATTTACGGTAGAGCGGACTTTACAAGAATATATATAGGTCCGCCCTGAATTATTAAGAAATGGAGGCGCCATATCGCCGATCAGTTGGGGGATTGGTCGGGGATAGGTAAATTTATGGTTTTTGGTAGTTCGTAAAAAATGATGGATTCAGGGGCAAATAAAATTTTAAATACTTCATTTATCACAAGAGGCTTGCCTGGGAGACGCAGTGAACCTGGCGTGATCAATAGGTGGTGATTTAATGGAAAGCGAGGATTTGACAGTGGGGCTGGATATCGGTACAACCAAAATTGTCGCTTTAGTCGGTAACGTAGTCGACGGTTCTATAGAAATAGTAGGTATTGGACAGGCACCTTCCAAGGGGCTGGAAAAAGGTGTCGTCGTAGATATAGGCCAGACAACCAATTCAATAAGGAAGGCAATCAGTCAGGCCGAAAAAATGGCGGACGTAGAAATCGATTCCGTTTATGCGGGGATAACGGGCAAACACATCAATTACCTGAACAATACGGGAACCGTCTCAGTCAACCGATCCGACGGCGTTATCCGGAGAGAGGACGTAAGTCGCGTTATAGAAACGGCCAAGGCGATGCAACAAATTCCCCCTCAGTCCGAAATGATTCATATAATCCCCCGTCAATTTGTGGTAGATAACCAGGAGGGAATTTCGGACCCGATTGGCATGACGGGGACACGCCTTGAAGCGGACGTTCACATTGTAACTGGCGCGACTACTGCGGTCCACAACCTGACCAGGTGCCTTGACTCTCTGGATATCGAAATCGATCAGTTGGTCCTGGAGCCCCTGGCTTCTTCCCATGCCGTACTGTCTTCCGCTGAAAAGGAACTCGGGGTTCTATTAATGGATATCGGTGGTGGAACGACGGATCTTGCCGTTTTTAAAAAAGGCGACATCTGGTTTTCCAAGGTTCTACCCGTTGCCGGCGAGCACATGACAAACGACATTACGGTCGGTCTGCAGACCCCGCTCGAAGTCGCTGAGGAAATAAAAGTAGAGCACGGCACGGTCTTTATCGACGAAGAAAACCAGGACGAAGAAATCGAGGTAGCTACTGTCGGAGGCGACAAAGAAAAGCGCATTCCTCTTAAAAACCTGGCCAAGGTAATAGAACCGAGGGTCGAGGAGATATTTAACCTGACCTTCCAGGAACTAGAGGACGCGGGATATCGGGATTTAATACCTTCCGGAGTAGTCCTTTCCGGCGGTACCTCTTTGCTCAATGGAATAGTCGAATACGGTAACCGACACTTCGATACCCCGATCAGGAGAGGCTCAACTCCGGACGACATTCACGGCCTCCGGGACGTGGTCGAATCGCCGATCTACGCAACTTCCGTCGGTTTGTTGAAGTATTCCGTCGAGTCCAACGATTATATGAGGAACGGAAAGAGGACCGTGCAACAGGGAGAATCAGTCGTATCGGACATTTTTAGCTGGTTGGCCAAGTTTTTCAGGAGCTAACGACAGCTGAAGCAACAAATCAGGGTTTTTCGGGTTTAAAAATATAAACCGGTGATGCAATGAAAAAAATTGCAATTATAAACCAGAAAGGGGGTACCGGTAAAACCACCACGGCTGTAAACCTGGGCAAGGGGCTTGCGGACCGGGGTCAAAAGACTCTTCTCATTGACGTCGATCCTCAGGGTAACCTTGCCACCTGGTTTGGACCGGACTTTGAGAAAACCCTTTATCATTTACTGGTTGACGAAGAAGCACCGGAGAACTGCACGATCAAGCTGGAAGACGGACTTTATATGATCCCGAGCGACGAATCAACGGCTCAGGCGGAGAAAATACTTACCGGCAAAACGAGCAGGGAAACAATACTGAAAAGGAGAATGCAGGGTGTGGACTCCTATGACATGGTCGTTCTGGACTGTCCACCCAGTTTGAGTCTCCTGAACCAGAACGCTCTGGTATACGCCGAAAATGCCTTCATCCCTGTAAGCATGGACTATTTAGCACTGGTTGGCGTAAGGAACATCCTAGAAAACATAAAAAGGATAAACGATTTACTGGAATACGAAATAGATGTCGAACTTGTTATACCCACGTTTTTCGACATCAGAACGAATGAAAGCAAAGAGATACTGGAAAAGTTAAAAGATCATTTCGATGGCAAAGTAACTGAACCGATTAGAACCAACGTCCGGCTCTCGGAATCAGCAAGCTATAACCAATCCATATTTGAATACGCTCCAGGTTCTCACGGAGCCGAGGACTACGAAAAGTTAGTAGAGAGGGTGATAGAAGATGAACAAAGATAAAGATTCAGTAGGCAACGATCCACTGGATGGCGTTATGGAGGATTTTTATCGATCCGGATCCAGTGAAAAGGAAGAGGAAACCTCGCCGGGAAACGATGGTGAGAGGGAAGAGGAAAACGAAGCGGACAGCGACAACCCCTCCCGAGGAAGGAGCCAGTATAGCCCCGACGATTACGACCTGGCCAATTTGATGGTTATCGGGGTCGGTGGAGGCGGTAACAACGCCATTAACAGGATGTCGGAGGCAGGTGTAAGCGGAGTGCAACTGGTCTCCATCAATACGGACGCCCAGGTACTGGAAATAAACGAATCCGATCGATCCATCCAGATAGGCAAGGAGCTAACAGGTGGGCTCGGAGCCGGTGGTAATCCGGAAATTGGCAGGGAAGCAGCACTCGAAAACCAGGAAACGATTGAAAAGTTGCTGCAGGGCATAGACATGTTGTTCATTACCTGTGGAATGGGCGGCGGGACCGGAACGGGCGCAACGCCGGTGATCGCCAAAGTGGCCCAGGAAATGGAAATACTAACCACGGGCATCGTAACGAAACCCTTCTCCTTCGAGGGTCAGGACAGAGAAGAAAAGGCAAAGCGGGGGTTAAAAAACCTGGTAAACAAGGTCGATACGATTATCACGATATCCAACGACCGGCTTCTCGAAGTGGCACCAGGGGATATATCCCTGATCAACGCTTTCAAACTGGTTGACGAAGTACTTATGCAGGGCGTGAAGGGGATCTCCGAACTGATAACTGTCCCCGGAATGATCAACCTCGATTTCGCCGATCTGGAGAACGCAATGCGAGACGGCGGGCCGGCACTAATGGGTATAGGCGAAGCAGAAGGAGATGACAAGACCGAAAAAGCGGCGAAAAACGCCATATCTTCGCCCCTGTTGGAGGGTTCAATAGAAGGCGCACGGAATATAATTATGAACGTAACGGGAAGCCCTCAGCTATCGCTGGAAGAAGTAACCAAGGCGGCAGAACTGGTTAAGGAGGAAGCGGACGACGACGCCGATATAATGTTTGGCACCACGATCAGAGACGGACTGGAATCAGTCAAGTTGACTGTAATTGCAACGGGATACGACGGCCGGGAAGAAACTGAAGAGGAAGAGGCCATCAGAAACATCGCCCTTGCAGAAGATCAGAACGGTGATTTTGGAAGCGAGGATGACCTGGATACACCGACCTTCCTGAGAAAAGGTTAGTTAAAAATTACTTACCGGAGAAAAAATCCCGCGGCAAAGTTACATAACTTTTAGTCTAAGCGGGTTACCCTGCCCGGGCAGTAAACCAACCCTCCTATCAAATAAAACTTCTTCTTTTTTATAGTAAGCAAGAATACTTAATGCCCCGCCCTCCTGTTTCCGGACAATGATGGTTCGATTCAAACCTTTCCGGTAATGACTCAGGACGGGGCTTCCAGATTAAGGTTAATAGAACAGGTCCTTCATCTCGAGCAGGTGATCATCTATTGGTTTGGGCGAATTGGCGATTACTTTCTCCAGGCTAACTGGCTTGATCTCGTTACCCCTGGAAGCAGTCATGTAGTCAAACTGACCATTCAGGCAGAGCTCGACGGCCTTAACTCCGTACCGTGTAGCCAGGAGCCGATCAAATGCCGTGGGTTCCCCACCACGCTGGAGATACGCCAGTGTAGTAACCCTGATGGGCATTTCCAGAATCGCATCCAGCTGGTCCTTCAGGTAATGGCCGATGCCACCGAGCTTGACGTGACCAAACGAATCCGTCCCTGACTCCCGCGTTATCTGCTGATCCAGCTCGGCAGGACTTGCACCTTCGGAGATTACGACGATCGAGAACTTCTTGCCTGCGGACTCTCTTTCCTTTATCCGGGACTTAACGTCCTTTACGTGGAAGGGTTTCTCTGGTACGAGTATGGAGTCAGCTCCTCCAGCAAGCCCCCCAAACAGAGCTATCCACCCGGAGTCCCTCCCCATCACTTCCAGAACCATAACCCGGTGATGGGAATAAGCGGTCGTATGAAGCTGGTCTACTGCTTTCATCACCTGAGACAGGGCCGAGTTAAAACCAATTGAATACTCTGTTTCCGCGAGATCGTTGTCTATTGTCTGCGGAATACCCACTGCATTGATGTCGTAATCCCTTAACTTGTGCGCGACCCCGAGGGTGTCATCACCCCCGATAGCTATCAAAGCATCCAGATCGTTTTTCTCGTAGTTCTCGACTGCTTTATCTGTACCACCCTCGATGGAAAAAGGGTTCGTTCTTGAACTACCCAGAAACGTACCACCAATCGGGAGTATCCCGGAAACGTCGTTTCTCTGGAGAACCTGTTTATCGTCATCCAGCAAACCGGCCCAGCCGTTTTTAAAACCGACAACATCCAGTCCTTCGTCCTTGGCTTTTCGCACAACTGCCCTGATTGCCGCATTAATACCGGGAGAATCTCCTCCACCGGTTAAGACTCCGAGTTTTTCCATGTCTATCACCCTGTTTGAACTTTTTTGATTACTAAACCCGCTTCTCTCGCTTAATAGCGAGGAGAGGAACCGGCTCAAGCTCTCAATCATCGTTTGATAACCGAAAAATTTTACAAATAAATCCCGTTTTTGCAACAGAAATGGCCAATTTACGGCGGTTTAAGTTGATAATCCAGCCAACATTCCGTAGTTTAATACTGGTAATGTGCTTTTAGAGGTTTTTATAAATATTAGATTATCGGTTCTGGTTTATTGGTTGTAACAGATAATTTCTTGGTTGATACGGATGGAAAGAGCATTTATAGGACTTGGTTCCAATTTAGGGGACAGGAAGAAGAATATTGAAAATTCCGTCGACCTACTTGTCGGAACTAAAAAAGCCAACCTTCTAAAACGAGCTGCCTATTACGAAACCGAACCCATAGGCCCAAACCAGCCCTGGTTTATCAATACTGCTATAAAGATAGAAACTTCCTTGTCACCGGAAGCTTTACTGAACCGGTGTAAGGAAGTTGAAAGAAGGATCGGTCGTTTTGATACCACTCACTGGGGACCGAGGCTGGTCGATCTTGATCTCCTGCTTTTCGGGGATAGAGTCTTAAGTTCGGAAAAGCTTGATATCCCCCACCCACAGATGGAAACACGCGAGTTCGTTCTTCGACCGCTAATTGAACTGGAACCGGAATTGATCCACCCAGAACTTGACATCCCTCTAAAAGAACTACTGACCAAAACGGAAGAAGACAAAAAGGTGATAAAGTTACAATGAAACAGATTCTAATTTCAACAAAGGAGAAAGAAAACGGCGAAAAACGCATCGCTATTCTCGAAGACGGTAAACTGGTTGAAATCTTCTACGAGGATTTCCAGCAGGACAAACTGGTGGGCAACATTTACAAAGGAAAGGTCGAGGACGTTTTGTCCGGACTCGGTTCGGCTTTCGTAGACGTAGGGGAGGAGCAGAGTTTATTCCTTTCCCGAAGTGAGATTAACCAGGCAATTCTCAGGAGTCGGGGTTTCGACCCAAACGAGTACCCACCGAGAATCAACAAAGTAATTAACGAAGGCGAATCACTGATCGTTCAGGTAAAGCGGGGCGGCATCGGTTCGAAAAATCCTCAGGGAACCACCAAGGTGAGTTTACCCGGTCGATACTGGGTATTCCTGCCCAAAGATAGCCGGCTCGGGATTTCTCGAAGAATTACGGACGATAGCGAGATACAGAGACTAAAGGACGTCGCGAGAAACCTGAAGGAAGAAAACGAAGGGTTGATTGCAAGAACGGCCTCGGAAAACGCTTCCAAGGAGGACCTGAAACGGGACTTCAACTTTCTGCTCGGAACCTGGAAAGGGGTAGAGGAAGAAGCGACAAACGTCAAGTCGCCTCACCTGTTACACTCGCATGCTGGAATGGTTAGAACCGTCATCAGGGACCGGCTGCTCGAGGACGTGGACCAGGTACTTACCGATTCCAAATCAGTATACGACGACATCATCGACTACCTCCACTATCTTCGGATGGATAACTTTCAGGACGTTGTACAGCACTACCAGGACGAGGAGCCACTATTTGAGCATTACGGCGTGGAAAACCAGCTTAAAAAATGCCTGCAGCGGGAAGTCAGCCTTGATTCTGGCGGTTATCTGGCAATTGACGAAACGGAGGCACTGACTGCAATCGACGTCAATACTGGCGGCAATGTAGACCACAAGAACCAGGCACAGGCAATCCTGAACACGAACCTTTCCGCGGCAAGAGAGATTCCAATTCAGCTCCGGCTACGGAAGATCAGCGGAATAATTATCGTCGACTTCGTCGATATGTACGACAACGAGGACCAGCAAAAAGTCATTGATGAATTGAAGAAGAGCCTGCGCGAAGACAGGGTGCCGGCCGACTTCATCGATATGACACCGCTGGGGCTCGTGGAAATAACGAGAAAGCGGGAAGGGGAAAGCCTTGCTGACTTGATGGAAGGATATCACGACGAAGAATAGATGGAACTCCGAATAAAAATACCCCGCCTTTTCCGGGCGGGGTATTTAATTGACGCTAAAGCAATATATCGCCATCTATCAAGTTTCAAATGCCAGGGTTATCTCGCCCTCCGAGGCCAGCTCGTTATCCACTCTGGCCTCAACTTTTACCCTGCAGATCGAGCTCCTCATCTTTGCGAGCTCACCGACCAGTTCGAGCTGATCGCCGGGCTTTACCTTTTTTCTGAATCTGGCGCCATCGACACCTACAAGGTATCCCAGACCTCCTGCTTCCCTGCGGCTGGATACTAGCAGGCCCGATACCTGAGCCATTGCTTCGACTATCATCGTGCCGGGCATTACGGATGGTCCCGGTTCGGGAAAGTGCCCCTGAAAAAATGGTTCGTTAACCGTCACGTTCTTCAGAGCTTTTATCCGGTTAGCCTCTAGCTCCACTACCCGATCAACCAGCAAATAAGGGTAGCGCAGTTCTATCTTATCCTTAATATCCTCTATATCCAGCTCGGGAGAACTAGGCACTGAGTTCCTCCTGCAGAGCCGTCATCGTCATCTCAGTCAGGTTTTCTACTGAGTTTTGGTTTCCGTAGAGAACGACGTTTTCCTGCCTCAACACCAGATCGTATCCGGCTTCGTTTGCCCTGACGTTAGCAATCTGGAATATCTTCGATTCGATCAACCGGGTCAGCAGATCATCGAGCTGCTGGTACTGGCTGTTGATCTGAGAGAGAGTGTTGCTGACTTCTTCCGGTGCTGCGGAGCCCTGCTTCATGTTTTCCAGAGTAGAATTTAGCTCCTCCATTATCGGCTGAACCTGGCTGGAGAGGTTCTCCAGTTGTCCGGCAACCGACTCGAAGCCCGGTGCCGACCGCATCTTTTCTACCATGGCAAGATCTATCTCCAGCTGGGCCTTCAACTTTTCCGCCTGGAGTATGTCTGCCTGCTGGCGGTATTCGGACTCAGTAATTTCACCCTGAATCGCTTGCTCCCTGAGCGATCGAAGCTCCTCATCTTTGGCCTGGGCACTCTCCCTTTCTTCACTTACGGCATCGGTGAAAACGGTAAAGGCCTCCGTCGCGTTGACGTAACCGACCTTCAAGTTGGAGCCCCCTCCAGCGTCAGCGCCCTGACTCAGTTCGCTAACCCGCGTTTCAAGCTGAGAAAGACCGTTCTCCAGGTTCGACAACTCTTCCTCCGAAACTCCCGTTCCAGTAGCCCCACTCGTTCCTTCCTCCAGGTCCTGGAGTGAATTCCTAAGGGCGTTTACTTCATCCACTGAAGCATAAGAGGAGAAATCATCGGGCATCTGATTTAACTGTGTTTCTATACCGTTGAGCCTATCGCTGACTGCATCCACTCTCTCGTTTAGATCCCCAGTATCCGAACTACCTCCGGTAAGCTGCCCTCCGAGAAAACCTCCCAGAAAACCCAGCCCAAGCGCTACTATTAAAACTAAAGCCATCTTTGAATTAGACATCTAACTCACCTCATTGTGGTTAAATCGTAATCTCGTTTTGGTTTAACTCATCGCGGTTAAT
>Ga0207797_1002218_pt1 | contig 13580 bp, 11 predicted proteins | sample PRCRCaboRojoPR_6_FD_187275 | JGI IMG/M metagenome (GOLD analysis project Ga0207797, IMG submission 187275) | Marine sediment microbial community from Cabo Rojo, Puerto Rico - PR CR 10% Liquid 1 (SPAdes) | ecosystem: Environmental > Aquatic > Marine > Coastal > Sediment | place: Cabo Rojo, Puerto... | reverse complement strand
CTACCTGCTGTACGGCGCCAATGAATACGGCATCAAGGATTTTCTCAAGACAAAACTGATGTCCAAAATGGGCGCCTCCGCGGCAGCGGAAATGAACATCACCCGGCTGAACGGCAGCTCGGCCTCTCTGGAAGAGATCCGGGCTGAAACCCATGCCGTGCCGTTCCTCAGCGAGCGCAGAATGGTGATCCTCAGCGAACCTTTCGCGGCTGCAAAAGGAAAAACCGGACGGGAGAAATTTCTCAAACTGCTGGAAAGTCTGCCGGACACGACCGCCTGTGTGGTGGTCATCGAAAAGGACCTGCGCCAGGATCACTGGCTGCTCACCTGGGCTGATCAGCACCCCGAACTGGCCTGGAAGAAATCATTTCCCTTCATCAAGGGGGCGGCCCTGACTGCCTGGATCCAGGATCAGGCCCGGCGGCGGGGCGGAGAGTTTACCGCTCAGGCCGCTCAGACCCTGGCCGGCCTGGTCGATGATAACCCCCGCCTGGCGGACCGGGAAATTGACAAACTGCTGCTCTATGTCGATCGAGAACGTCCGGTCGCTCCCCAGGATGTTCAGAAGCTTACCGCGGATGTGCGCCAGGGAGATATCTTTGCCATGGTGGACGCTGTCGGCCGGGGTGACGGAAAGGAAGCCAGCCGGATGCTTCACCGGCTGCTGGATGAAAACGCCCCCCTGCTCCTTTACGGCATGATCATCCGCCAGTTCCGCCTGCTGATCCTGGTTCGGGAAGCGCTCAACACCGACCCGTCCCGGGGCGCCCGGGCTATCGCCGGTGACCTGGGAGAGCATCCCTATCCGATCAAAAAGATCATCCCCCAGGCCAGGCAGTTCACCCTGGAACAGCTGAAAACGATATACGCCCAGCTCTCGGACATTGACCTGGCCGTAAAAACCGGCCGGCTGGATGCAGAGCTGGCCCTGGACATGTTAACTGCCGCGCTGACGCAAAGGAAATCACCCCAAAGGAACCATGCTTAAACCCGTCAAAACCTTCCAACTGCCCAACGGTCTGCAAATCAAGCTCAAGGAAATTCACACCGCCCCGATCATCAGCCACTGGGTCTGGTATCGGGTTGGCTCCCGGGATGAAATCCCGGGCAGAACCGGGATTTCTCACTGGGTGGAGCACCTGCAGTTTAAGGGTACCCCCCGCTTTCCAGGTGAGGAGATGGATAAACTGATCTCCCGGACCGGCGGGATCTGGAACGCCTTGACCTACCTGGACTGGACCACCTACTTTGAAACCATGCCGGCGGATCAAATTGATCTCGCGCTGGAACTGGAAGCGGATCGGATGCTGAACAGCTCCTTCGATCCTGACGAAGTGGCCGCGGAGCGAACGGTGGTGATCTCCGAACGGCAGGGCCGGGAAAACCACCCTGGATTCCTGCTCAAGGAAGCCGTCCGGGCTGCAGCCTTCCGGGTCCACCCCTACCATCATGAAATTATCGGCGATCAAGCCGACCTGGAATCCATCCAGCGGGACGATCTCTTCGACCATTACCAGACCTACTACCGGCCCAACAATGCCTTGATCGCGGTGGCGGGTGATTTCCAGGCAGAAGAGATGCTGGACCGGCTGAAAGAACTTTACGGGGATCATCCGGCCGGCGGCCCGGTTCCCAGGGTCAACCGACCGGAACCGCCTCAAAAGGGCGAACACCGCCTGACCGTGGAAGGACCTGGAGAAACCCGGCTGGTGGATGTCGCCTACCACGGTCCTCCGGCCTCGGATCCGGACTTTTTCCCCTTGATGATCCTGGACAGCCTGCTGACCGGCCCACAGGGTCTCAACCTGTTCGGCGGTGGGGGGGTCAGCAACAAAACTTCCCGGCTTTACACCAAAATGGTGGAAGAATCCGATGCGGCGGTCGACCTGTACGGCGGCCTTCCCGCCACGATCGACCCGTTCCTGTACAGCATTCACTTTATTGTCCACCCGTCCATGACCATCGACCAGGCCCTGCAGGTGTTCGAAGCTGAAATCCAGCGCCTGCAGGATGAACCGCCTGCGGAGGGCGAAATCCAGCGGGCGGCCAAGCAGGCCCGGGCCCTGTTTGCCTACGGCAGCGAGAGCATCACCAATCAAGCTTTCTGGCTGGGCTTCCCGGAAATGTTCGCCAGCTATGATTGGGTGGTCCACTATACAGACAACCTGGCTGCCGTCAAACCCGAGGACGTCCAGCGGGTGGCTCAAAAATATCTGGTGCCCAGGAACCGGGTGGTCGGCACCTATCTACCTTACCAACAGGGACAGAAACCGGCATGAACAAACAACCAGCTTCCTTGAACATCGAAACCCTGCCCGGCCCGCAGGATATTGCCCGGAAAGAACTCGAAAACGGGATTGTGATCCTGGTCCGACCCAATTTCAACACCCTCTCGGTCTCCCTGGCGGGGTATCTTCCCGCGGGCAGCCTCTATGAACCGGAAGAAAAACTGGGGCTGGCCGATTTCACCGCCTCGGGGCTGATGCGGGGCACCCAACAGCGGAGCTTCCAGGAAATTTACAACTCGCTGGAGTCCATTGGAGCCAGTCTGAGATTCAGCGGCGGCACCCACACCAGCGGTTTCAGCGGCAAGGCGCTGGCCGATGACCTGGACATCCTGACCGAGATCCTCAAGCAAAGCCTGCTCAACCCGACCTTTCCTTCCCAGCAGGTGGAAAGGATCCGGTCTCAGCAGCTGACCGGGCTGGATCTCCGCGCCCAGGACACCGGAGATATGGCTTCCCTGGTGTTCGACCAGCTGGCCTACCAGAACCATCCTTACCGGCATCCAGGGGACGGCTTCCCGGAAACCATCGCCGCCATCACCCGCAGGGATCTGCTCGATTTTCACAGCCGCCAGTACGGCCCCCGGGGGATGGTTATCTCTGTTTCCGGTGCGGTCCAGCCCGAGCGGGTCTTCCAGTTGATCGAGGATACTCTCGGCAGCTGGGACAACCCGGATCAGCCGGAGGAAATCACCGTCCCACCGGCTCCCGACATCTCGGAGACTATCAAACGGCACCACACCATCCCGGAGAAGAGCCAAGCAGACCTGGTCCTCGGCGCTCCCGGCCCCTCCCGCTGTTCTCCTGATTTCATCCCCGCCAGGTTGGGAAACAACATCCTGGGCCAATTCGGGATGATGGGCCGGATCGGGGATGCCGTCCGCAGTAAAGCCGGCCTGGCCTACTACGCCTACAGCTCGGTCAGCAGCAGCATCGGTCCCGGACCGTGGACTGTCTCCGCCGGGGTCAACCCGGCCGACCTGGATCGGGCCCTGGATTTGATCATCCAGGAAATTGAAGCTTATGTCTCCCAACCGGTCACCGGAGAAGAGCTGGGCAACAGCAAATCCAGCTACATCGGCAAACTTCCCCTGGCCCTGGAGTCCAACGCAGGAGTGGCCAGCGCGCTCCTCAACCTGGAACGCTACGGGCTCGGGCTCGATTATTATCAGAACTACCAGGCGATGATCAACCAGGTCAGCGCGGAGGAGATCCTGGAAGTCAGCCGGAAGTACCTGGACCCTGATCGGCTGGCCGTTGCCACCGCGGGTCCGTGAGATGCTGATCGCTACCGGAGTGGATCTGATTGAAATCAGCCGGATTCAAAGCACCCTGGACCGGTATGGTGATCGGTTTCTTGAGCGTATTTACACGGAAAGAGAAATCGCCCTGACCGGACGGAAACCTGCTGAACTGGCCGTCCGCTTCGCCGCCAAAGAAGCCGCTTCCAAGGCGCTGGGCACCGGGATCGGACTGATATCCTGGCGGGACATGGAAATCACCCCCGACCCGCTCGGCAAACCGATCCTCTCCCTGGACAACCGCGCCGCGGACCGGGCCCGGGCGCTCGGCCTGACAGGCTGGTCGGTCAGCCTCAGTCATTCCCGGGGGATGGCGGTCGCCGTGGTGGTGGGCTACGGCGCAGGTAAGTCCGGTAATCAGTGAGTGATGAACCCTGAATGGCCAATAGGATTAGGGGAGGGTAGCATTAAAAAATACATGGTGATCCGGATTCGCTCTTCCGTGTCCTTCGCTGGGCGGACCATCCGCCATCAACCCACCAGGTATCACTCCAGACTGCAGAGGACAGGGAGAAAAATATAAAAAAAAGCCCCGGAGAAAATCTCCGGGGCTTTTGGGATTAAGAGGATCGGGGGTCAATCAGACCGTTTCGCTGCCCTGGCGGCGGGACTCCCGGCGGGCTTTGAGGTATTCAAATACCGGGGGAAGCAGGGACACGGCGATGATCCCAAAGATCACCAGTTCAAAATTGTGCCGAACCACCGGCAGGTTCCCGAAGAAAAACCCTCCAAAAATGAAGATCGAGACCCACAGCAGAGCTCCCACCACATTGTAAATTATGAAATGGCTGTAGGTCATCGTCCCCACCCCGGCCACAAAAGGCGCAAAAGTCCGGATGATGGGCACGAACCGGGCCAGAATAATCGTTTTCCCACCGTGCTTTTCATAAAATGCCTGGGTTTTATCCAGGTGCTCCCGCTTGAGGAACTTGATATCCCCACTGAAAGCCCGGGGACCAACAAAAGCTCCTACTGAATAATTAACCGTATCACCAATAATTGCGGCCGCGCTGAGCAGGATGAACAAGATCACCGGGTTGAGCGATCCCAGGGCAGCAAAACTGCCGGCTGCAAACAGCAGGGAATCGCCGGGCAGGAAGGGCGTGACCACCAGGCCGGTTTCCATGAACACGATCAAAAACAGAATACCATACGTCCAGCTGCCGTAATTAGCGATCAGGACGTTCAAATACTCATCCAGGTGAAGAATAAAATCGATCCCGAACCGGATCAGCTCCATAATGTCCATAACAGTTTTACCCTCAGTTATTTTAAACCCGGCTCATTATAGCACGTTTTAGGAAAAACTTGGCCGAAAACAGCCCGAGCAGGGACCCCAAACCCAGCACCATCAATCCCACCCAGCCGACAGCACTGACCTGGTTCCAGAAAACTCCCAGGGCCGCTTCTCCTCCCTTCACCTCCCCCAGGACCATGATGATGTTCAGCGCGTTCCACACCCCGTGCAGCAGGACCGCCGCCCCGTAAGCCAGGAAAAGCTTCCCCAGGCGGCCCTTTTTCAGGCCCATCACCATCCCCCACCCGACCAGCCCGCTGGCTAAAATGTGGACCGCCGTGGTGCCAAACCGCGAGACCAGCACCACGAACCAGGCCTGGGCGTTAGCCGCCAGGGTTAGATTCTCAAACAGGGCATATCCCGCTCCGCTGACCGCTCCCAGCACAAACCCTTCTTCCGGACGCAGTGCTCTGCCCAGCAGCAGCCAGACTCCCAGCGGCTTGATGATCTCTTCCACCAGCGGAATCAGCACCGCGATATAGAGCACCAGGGTCCAGAGCACGCCGGGCCTGAAAAGGTACTCGCCGATCAGCCGGTTGGCATCCTCCGGGGTCAGCGAGGACCTGGAAACCCGCTCTACCAGAGAGAACAGCTCCTGATTCAGAGCCGGTTTAGCCTGCAAATAAAACCCCCACAGAAAAACCACCCCGATCAACAGGACGATCTCCACGATCAAGGCCAGCAGCGGACTGCCCACCAGACCGCTTGCGAAGGTTCCCCAGAACCGCTGGCGGGATCCCTCGGGCAGGCCTTTTTTGACCCGGGAGATCAGCCAGAAGATCAGGGAGCCGTTGATCAGCACGTGGATAATGGGAAGGACCGCTGCACCCCAGGCCGGGTTGTCCGCAGCAAAATAACCGACCGCCAACAGGGGCAGCAGCCCGGCGATCAACCAGCGGGCCCCAGGCACAGGCCGGGTTCCCGGGAGGTCAATGTCCAGCAGTTTTTGGGCTGCAAAAACGGCCGAGGGGATCAGCAGCAGCGCCACAAATCCCATCCCCGCAAAGAGCAGCCCCATCGAACCGAGCTGATCCGGGGGCAGATTTTCCGAGGGTAAGATCCGGCCGAGCGAAAAGAACACCAGTCCTGCAAAGGAAAGCAAACCCAGGATCACTGCGCCTGCCCCGCTGAACATCAACTGCAGCAGGGAAAACCAATCCAGCTCTTTTCGCTCAGACATCGTCACCTCATCCCCTACATCCTGGTCGGGGTCATTCTTTTTCGATGGTCACATCCAGCAGCAGATCTCCGGGGGGAGCATCAGGGTTCTCCTGGGGATTTCTCGGGGTCAGACTCTCTGCCACATCCATGCCCTGGATAACCTCGCCGAAAATCGTATACTGCCCATTGAGAGAAGGCGCCGAGCTGTAGGTGATAAAGAATTGACTGCCGTTGGTTTCCGGTCCGGAATTGGCCAGGGCCACCAGGCCCGCTCGGTCAAACACCAGCCCGGGCTCAGATTCTATCCCGAAGGAATAGCCGGGGCCGCCGTAGCCGGTGCCTGATGGATCCCCGGTCTGGGCTACGAAACCCTCCAGCACCCGGTGGAAGGTAACCTGATCAAACCAGTCGTTTTCCGCCAGGAAAATGAAGCTGTTCACGGCCAGAGGGGCAGTCTCCGGGAAAAGCTCGATCACAATGTCCCCTTTTTCCGTTTCCAGGACCGCCTGGTACTGGGCACCTTCATCAAGGGTCATCGGCGGACATTCGTTGAACTGCTGATCATTAAGCTTGATCATCTCCACAAAAGTTGTCAGCAGCACCGGATCGGGCTGGGCCTCAAAAACCCGGTTGATCTTCAGATAGGGTGTGCCGGGCAGACCGATCTCCTGGCCCTTGACCCAGGCCTGCTGTGCTTCTGCAGCGATTTGCTCGCTGTTCATATCCTCCAGGAACTGCTCTCGGTCCAGCCCAAGCTCTTCTGCCTGATCCGCCGCCCACTCGGTGAATGCTGCCGGGTTGAGGTCGGACCATTCCTGCTGGGCGGCATACAGCAGGTCGTGCATCTCCCAGAAAGCATCCTGCCGGCCGGCGGCTTCGGCCGCCTGGGTGGAAAGCACCGCCTTGTCGTGAATGCTGTCCAGGGGAAAGTGCCGGTATACCAGCCGGATCTGATCAGGATACTTTTCCATCAGCTCCTGCAGGTTTCGGGAGGCCTCGGCACAGTACGGACACTGAAAATCTCCGTACTCCACGATCGTGATCCGGGCATCTTCCGGCCCCTTGATCCAATCCTCTTCAGGATCGGGCGCGAAGAGCATCTCATCGGTCGGGTTGGGGGTGGGTAAAGGCGGATCGACCTGACAGCTTGGTTCCGGTTTCTGGCCGTCAGCTGCCTGGGTCGGAGCTCCCCCGCTCTCGGTCTCAGCAGGCGCTGCTGAGGTGCCGGTCGGCTCCAGGGTCGGGGTGGCCTCTCCGCCGGTTTGGTTCCCGGCGCAGCCGGCAGTTACAAAAACAACCGCCAGCAACAAAACTAAGCCGATAAATTTTTTGTTCACAGTACCTCCTAGATAGACTCCCCCCTTGAGTGCGCAATCCCATGGATCCAGCTTTCACCGCACCGGAGAAAGCGGAATAAACTGCTACTGCAGTTGATAACGGGTGAAAGTGTCCTGGAACTGCTCCAGCTTCCACATCCAGGCTACTTTTCTCATAAAGCGGCGGTACTTGGGAAGAGTGTCTTTGAGCGCCCTGAGCTGACCTCCCAGGTCTGCCCCTTCTTCCCCCGCCGCTCCGCCCGGTTGGGCGGCGTACGATCCGTAAAAAGCGAAATAGGCCTGATTGAGCTTGCGGATCGGATAACCGTTCTCCCAGAAGAATTCCCGGCGGGACTCCATATAATCCTCCGCTTCACCCACCCGCCCTTCCTCGAGCAGGCGGTCCACCACCACCCGGGTGAGGTGCATCTCAAATCGAAAATCGAAATCCCCGTCACCCATCACTTCCAGCTGGCGGTCGCGGATCGGATGCCGTGACGGCGTTTCCTCCTGAGCCGGAGCGGCAACTTCCGGCGGGCTGTCTTCCGGCAGCAGCTCGGGATAATAACGGCCCTGCACTGCCCGGAGAATGTCCTGAGCGGAAAGATCCGCCACGGTTTCGTTGATGGTCTGCAGCTCCGGGCTGCGGAAGTAATTAGCCCCCAGCGGGCGGAGGGTGAGATAGTTGTGGGTCCACTCGTGGCCGATCACGTGATAAAGCCAGTTGAGATTCCCGGTTTCTATGATCATCGCCGGGTAGAGTCCGACCCCACCCACCCCCACCACCAGGGCGGAAAGCTCGAGCTCACCTTCGATCCGTTCCTCGATGGCGATCCGCTGGTCGAGGGTGAGATCAGGCAGCAGCATCAAGTTGGCCGCCTGCCGGATTTCCTCCCGGGGAGAAACGATCAGGGCAGAGGCATCCGGTTCGGCGTGATAAAGCACGGGGGGAACCGGAGTTCCCAGCCGGTTCAGGCCGAGGTCCGCCAGGGCGACCGTGATCTGGCGCTGCACATACCCTTCCATGAGCGGGCGCAGATCCTCCCGCTTCGTCCGGCCCTGCTGCAGCGTTTCCCGGACCGCCTGGGCCTCCGGCGAGGGAGGATCATAAGCCGGATCCGCCAGGATCTGGGACAGTTCTCCTTCCCATCTGACGATCTCGTCCCGAAGAGCCAGGTAATCCCGGACCAGCTGGCTGCCCTGTTCAGGAGAAATATACCGCCCCGCGCCCAGCAGCCGCCCTGTTAACTTGGACCGCACGGCCGAGACCGTCCAGCTCACGTAATCAAACTCGGCCGGCCGGGTGTAGGCCCGGATCCTGCCGATCTGGCTGCTGAGATCTGCCGCTGAACCGCCCAGCGGAAGCAGCAGGCCGAGGGACAGGACCAGGATCAGGATTAAACTGCCGACTTGTGGTTTCCAATGCATGATCTCTACCGTTAAATCTGGGGGCTGAATGGCCCCTGCTTCGGACGAGGTCGATTTTACCACGCGGGCAAACTGGGCTCTGCGGGGGAAAGGAAAGTTTATCCAACGTTAATCACGAGCAGCCCCGACTGCAGACAGCCCCAGGGGACGCGCCGGGATCAAATCCGGGGGGCTACTTTGGCCCGGATATCCAGGGCCCGATCGAGATAGTCGGTGAGGATCATCCGGCCCATCTGCTCCCCATATGCGGTCAGCTCGGGGATTTTTGAGACATCATCCATGGCGATCGGCTGCTCCAGATCGACCTGGAAGCGCCGGAAATCCAGCTGGTCAAAAAAGGTATCCACCAGGTGCACCTGCTGATCATCCGCGGATTGGGCAAAGGCTCCCAGGACCGGGCCGATCCACTCCCAGGCCTGCAGCCGCTTCACTTTTTCGGGCGTGAGGTGGTGCGGGTCCCGGCCGGTCCCCAGGCTGATCAGGGTGGTTTCAGCCGGATCCCAGTTAAGCACGAAATAGGCCTCATAGGCTGCCAGATAGCTCGGATTTTGATAGGAGCCCACCCCGCCGTCCACAAAACGGTTGTCGACCGGAGGGAAGTAGGTGGGAGGGGAGGAGGAGGCCAGGACCGCCCTGGACACCTTCCAGCGGTCGTACCCCGGGCCCTTTTTGAACGGCTTGATGAACCGGGTCCGGTTCTCGATCAGGTCAAAAACCGTGATCACCAGATCGGTGGGCAGCTTGGATTCCCACAGCTCGCCCATGGTCATCTCGCCCAGGTACGCATCCAGGGCTTCTTCAAGCGGCTCGGCCGGGTAGCGGTAGCGGGTCAGCGGCCACAGCACACTCCGCCAGGTTCTCGGGAAGATCTCCGGTCCCAATTCAGTGTACAACCGGTCCAGCTCAATTGCAAACAAGCCGGTCCCGATCCCGGCCGTGATGATCGAACCGGTAGAAGTCCCGGCCAGCAGCCGGAAGACCTCATGGGCCGGCTTCCCGAGATGATCCTCGAGCATGGCCAGGGCCCGGGTGGCGATCACGCCTCGGATGCCCCCGCCGTCCACGGCCAGGGCGACGTTCTTGCGGAATGGTTTCATGGCTTCCTCCTGCCGGACTTGGTTGTGGGATTATTATCCCATAGTTTCAGACCCCCAGCCCACCAGGAGAAAGATAGCATCCCAGCCGGGTTTACGGCTCCCCGGAAAACCCCACTAAGCCCAGATCGCCGGAGGAACTGCCGATCCCGCCCGTGACCTGATCGTTCTTGACGGCTGCCTGCCAGGGGACCGCGCCTGACCGGGTGACCGGGCAGGCGGTCTCCGAGTTGGGGCCGGACCCGCACACGCTCGGACAGGCCTTCCCCTCGTAGGTATAGGTCAGCTGGGCCGTTCCGCTCATCGCGCAGGATGCCGGGTCGTAGGTCCCCTGCATGGTGCTGGAGACCGTGATCGTGCAGGTGTGATCCTGCAGGGTGTAGCTGATCGAGCCGCTGGCACCCCCGCCTGTGTTGGTGAAGGTCAGCCTGGTTTGCACATTCTGGGCTTCACTGTGCATGACATCCGGGCTGAGGGAAACCGCCCCTGCCAGTCCGCCGGCGTAACCGGGGTACACCAGCTCACAGCGCTCAAGTGCCTCCAGCGGGCAGGCGCCTTCCCCAGCCGCGGCCCGCAGGCAGTCCTGGTAGGCATAGACTTCGACTGAATTACAGCTCCGCCCTTCCGCCGTCAGCTCCGGGTAAATGGTCTCACTCCACAAAGAGGACAGCCAGCTCCCGTCCTCAGGGCAGCTTTCCTGTTCCGAACCAGGTACCTGGCCTCCAACATCCTCGCTTACCTCATCCCGGGCCGAGTCCAATTCTCCCTCCGAGCAGTCCCCCACCCCCGCAGCCCGGGCCAGGGCGGCCTGGCCGTGCAGAAAGCGGGACAGCCCCCGGTCCATCAACTGTTTAAGCTCGGCCTCCCCCACGTTCCGGGCCTCCCGGATCAAAATGTCCCGGAGCACGCCCCCGCCCAGGCTGCCGCCGGAGAGCACAATCTCGGCCGTCTCCGGCCCTACCCGACGGAGAATCCGCCGCCCCACCGGGCCGACCGCGCGCCAGACCCGGCTTCCTGTGCGCTTGACGCTGTGCCACAGCCGGGTGAACAGCTTGCGGCGATCGCCGCGCAGCTTGTGCAGGAAGCCGATCCGCCGGTTGAGCTTGGCCTCCTGGGCGCTGCAGTACTCGTCCAGGACCTGCAGCTCGCAGGCTTTTCCCTGGTCCCGGTACGCGGCCTGCAGCTGACGGCAGCTGTCCCTGAGGTTGCTGCGCTGCTGCTTGGCGGCATGGATCAGGTGCCCGAGGGCTGCACTCGCATCTGCACTGACCCGGGCCTCGGTCGCCCCTCCCTCCGCCCGGCCTGGGGTAGCCTCCGCGCTTTCCAGGTCGGACTGCTCCAGTATCATCGACCGGCCGGCGTGGAGCAGGGCCAGCGAACCATCCAGCTCCCGGCGCTGATCCTCCGCAGCCGCACCCATGGCAGGCATCAGACTGAACATAAAAACCAGCAGCAAAAACAACGCTCTTCTTTTCATAATCCATTCCTCAATGACATAGATCACCCCAAAAAAACTTATCGGCGGTCAGGGCAGATAGTCAACAACTTCATAAAGTCCAGAAACCGGAAAACCGTAAGGCGCAGAACTGATATTCAAACGCCCGTTGTTCAGGGTCATTGACCATGGTTCTACCCGGTCATCATACGGCTCCGGATAACCCACACAGATATGCTTCCGGCTTTCCTCCCAGGTCAGGGTTTTCGTCCCGGTTCCCTGCAGCACACAGCTGTCAGGGTCAAAACTTCCGCTGAAGGTATAGGTAAAACTCACAGAACAGCTATCTCCGCCTCCCTTGTCTTCCACATAAGCCACCGCAGTGTAGCCGCTCACACTGCCGCCCTGGAGCGGGAAAGTGATCTCAAAGAAATTGTCGGAGTCCCGGTGGTAGACCTTGTTATCCTGGATAGTCACCGTTCCTGATGCATCGGCAGGGAGGATTTGCTGGTAAACTTCCTCACAGTCAGCATAGGCACTCAAGGGGCAGCTCCCTTTCTTCTGCTGGTCTTCCAAGCAGCTGTAATAGGCTTGAGATGAAAAGCAGCCTTTTCCCTCTTCCTTCAGCCGGGGGAGGACTGTGTTCTCCCAGGCCTGCAGCAGCCAGGGCTTGTCTGGATCACAGGTTTGACCGTCTCCGGCAAACATGGAGTCGTCAAACTCAGCCTCACCCGACTCTTTGCTGTCCGCCTCTGCCTGCTCCGGCTCCGCCTGTCCACCTTCCAGATCAGATTTCAGCCGCTCTTTGGCAGCCGATAGTTCCTCTTCCGAGCAGTCTGCCACCCCGGCGGCCCGGGCCAGGGAAGCCTGACCAAACAAAAAGCGCTCCAGTCCCCGGCCCAGCAGCCGCTTCAGCTCCTGCTCCCCGACATCCCGGGCTTGCCGGATCAGGATCTTCCGCAGGATGCCCCCGGAAAGGCTCCCGCCCGAAAGGACGATCTGGGCCGCTTCCGGCCCAACCTTCCTCAGGATCCGCCGCCCGAGCGGGCCGACTGCAGACCAGACCCGGGCCCCGGTGCGCTTGACGTTGTGCCACAGGCGGGTGAAGAACTTGCGCCGGTCCCCCCGGAGCTTGTGCAGAAAGCCGATCCTCCGGTTGAGCTTGGCCTCCTGGGCAGAGCAGTGATCAGTCAGCACCTGCAGCTCACAGGTTTTTCCCATCTCCTGATAGGCCGCTTTGAGCTGGCGGCAGGCATCATTCAGGTTGTTGCGCTGCTGCTTGGTGGCGTGGATCAGGTATCCGAGGGCTGTCCCGCTGTCCGATTCACCGCCAGACTGAGGAACCGCCCCAGCCATTAGCAAGGGAGCCGCCCCTGCCCTTTCCAGATCGATCTCATCAAACAGAACCGGCCGGCCGGCATAGAGCAGCGCCAGGGAGGCCTCCAGTTCTCGACTCGCTGTCTCGGCAGCCGCACCGGGCCCCGGCACCAGACCGAACATAAAAACCAGCAGTAAAAAACAAGACCGCTTTTTCACTTTCATGATCCCCTCCTTGATCCTGCAGTCCTGCTCATTCTGCCGTCACAGCAAGGGCTTCGAGATAACGCAGCTCATCATTTTGCAGTCCGAAAGTCAGCGCTTGACCGTAGTACAGTCGGCCGTCTTCCAGGTACTCGTTTTCCAGCGGGACCTCCAGGTAGCTCTCCAATCCGGCTGCAGCGAGCACCTGCTCCAGCGACAGATAGGCCGTGAACTGATCCGGCGTATAGGGAAGGGGATCCAGCTCCCCAAGATCCTGGACCGCAAGAGCTTCTTCCGAATGCAGCTCCCCGTTGATGAATGTCACACCCTTCCCCAGGCTGTAATAGCTCCAGGTTTCCAGCCGGACATCCCGCAGGGAGGCGTCTTCTGCCTCCTCTTGGTAAAAAAGAATCGTGAACCCTTCCGGGCTGCCGTACTCGGCCAGGGTTTGCTCCTGCCGGGCTGAATATCCGTAATGCCCCGGCGGGGAGGCCGAGGGGCTTTCCCCTTCGACCAGTTTGGGCGCTTCCTGGTAACCCAGCCAGCCGGCATAAAGGAAAATCCCCCCGAGCACCAGGCTGAGAATCAACAGCCCGCCGCAGCCGATCAGGAGCGGAATTCCACAGCCTCTCTTCTTTTCCGGTTCTGGTTTGCCTGTTTCTGCCATGCCGTTCCTCCCCGTCGCTCTGGATTAACACAAAAAAGCTTACCGGCGGCTGCCGATAAGCTTTCCTTCTCTGGA
>Ga0207797_1002217_pt1 | contig 13581 bp, 14 predicted proteins | sample PRCRCaboRojoPR_6_FD_187275 | JGI IMG/M metagenome (GOLD analysis project Ga0207797, IMG submission 187275) | Marine sediment microbial community from Cabo Rojo, Puerto Rico - PR CR 10% Liquid 1 (SPAdes) | ecosystem: Environmental > Aquatic > Marine > Coastal > Sediment | place: Cabo Rojo, Puerto... | reverse complement strand
CCCGCCGGTCGGCGAGGTGTCGAACACGACCCGGTCGAACCGGTCGGCGTCCCGCATCACGTCGATGAACCGGTCGAACAGCGCCGCCTCGTGGGCGCCCGGCGTCTGGTGGGCCAGCTCGATCTGGCGGTCGATCTCGTTGACGATGCTGGCGCTGACCTGGTCGCCCAGCGCCCGCTTGATCCCCATCAGGTGGTCGTCGACGGCCTCCTCGGGGTCGATCTCCATGGCCGACAGGTGGTCGTAGCCGTCCACCGGCGTCGGGTCGTCGTCGAACCGCTGGTCGAACACGTCGGCTGTGCTGTGGGCGGGGTCGGTCGACACCAGCAGCGTCGCGCGGCCGGCTCTCGCGCACTTGTGGGCGTAGGCGGCGGAGACGGTCGTCTTGCCGACGCCGCCCTTCCCGCCGAAGAAGACGAACGGGCGCATCAGAAGTGGTACTGCTCGCCCTTCCGTTCGAGCACCGACTCGCGGTTCCACATCCGGCGCTCCCACTGCTCGAACTCCTCGGCGAGGTACGGCAGCAGCTCCGCGGTGTAGTACGAGACCGGCGACGGGATGCCGAACGCGTCGGGAAAGCAGGCCAGCAGGAACGCGTCCTCCTGGTCCTCGGCCTCCTTCTCGATGAGTTCGTACGCCGGGTGCGAGACCATCCCGTGGTACAGCCCCCGCGCCCACTCCGCCAGCCACTCGCGGAACGCGGCGATCCTGTCGGCGAGCTCCATGTGGCCACACGTCGCACAGAGGGCGGCAAAAGCATGTCGCCGGGAGCGGCGCGGCGTCTAAGTGCCCGCTCGCCCAACGAGCCCCCATGAGCACGGACGGGGGAACGCCGGTGACGGTCCTGAGCGGCGCGCTCGGCGCGGGGAAGACGACGACGCTCAACCACCTGCTGTCGAACGCGGGCGGGCGGCGCATCGCGGTGCTGGTCAACGACATGGGCGAGGTGAACGTCGACGCCGAGCGCGTCGAGAACCGCGAGGGCGGGGTCGCCGAGCTGTCGAACGGCTGTATCTGCTGTGACCTCCGGGACGACCTGGAGGTAGAGGTGAGCCGGCTCGCCCGCGAGCGGGAGTTCGACTACCTCGTCGTCGAGTCCTCGGGCATCTCCGAGCCGGCGCCGGTCGCCCGGCTGTTCACCACCGGCGCGGCGTCGGCGCCCTACAGCCTCGACACGCTGGCGACCGTCGTCAACGCCGAGAGCTTCCGGGCGACGCTGGCGACCGGCGACCAGGTGGCCACCGAGGACCTCCGGCGCACCCGGCCGGGCCAGGCCGAGCGCGAGGCCGACACCCGGCCGCTGGCGGACCTGCTCGTCGGCCAGGCCGAGTGTGCGGACCTCCTGCTGGTGAACAAGTGCGACCTCGTCTCGTCGGCCGAACTCGCGGAGACCGAGGAGCTGCTGGCGTCGCTCAACCCGGGGGCCCGACAGCTGCGGACGACCCACGGGGCGGTCGACCCCGCTGACCTGCTCGGGACGGGGCTGTTCGACTACGAGACGACCAGCGAGACCGCCGCCTGGCAGCGCGCGGCCGACCACGCGGACCACGACCACAGCCCCCAGGAGGAGTACGGCATCGACTCGTTCGTGTTCCGGGCGCGGCGACCGCTCCACCCCCGACGGTTCACCGAGTTCGTCGAGACCCTCCCTGACACCGTCGTCCGGTCGAAGGGGCGGGTGTGGGTCGCCGGCCGCGAGGACAACGCGCTGTACTACGGGCAGGCCGGCCCGTCGGCGCGAGTCGAGGTCTCCGAGCAGTGGATCGCGGCGATGCCGGAGTCCCGCCAGGAGATGCAGCGCCGGATGCAGGACGTGGAGTGGCACGAGCAGTGGGGCGACCGCCGGACGGAGCTGGTGTTCATCGGGAAGGGGATCGACGAGGAGCGGCTCCGCGAGCGGCTGTCGGCGTGTCTGCTGACGGACGCCGAGCTGGACGCCGACTGGGGCGCCTTCGAGAACCCGTTCCCGGCCGCGCCGGACGAGACGCTTGCGCTCTAGCAGGCGCAGCCGGTGGAGGCGGCCGACCGCTCGAACTCCATCTCGTCGCCACAGTCCGGGCAGTCGGGCGGCCCCTCGCCGGCGACGTCCACGTCCCGGATGCGCTCGCTGCAGTCGTGACACCAGTAGGCCCCCTCCGACTCGTTGTCGGTCACGTCCCCCCGGTTGGCCGACTGGGTCGACGCCTTCAGCGCCTCGGTGACGGTGCTGAACAGTCCCATGAGACGTGTGCAGCAGGCACGCACCTATAAACGTTCACGCGGTCGTCCGGGGGCCCCGCACAGCCGCTCAGCAGCGCGTCTCGATGCCCGCGAGCGCCCGCCGGAGCTCCCCCTTGCGCTTCCAGGCGGCGAGCCGGCTGAGCGCCCCCGGCCCGCGGACGGCGACCGTCGAGCGAGCCGTCAGCCGGGTGCCCTCGTTCTCCGGGGCGTACGTGACCGTCGTTCTCAGCGCCTCCAGCGGCCCCTCCAGCTGCTCGTAGGCGAGCCCGTCCTCGCGTGACTCGAACCGGAACAGCAGCTCCACGCCCGCCCGCCCCGCGGCGACGAGGGTCCCCTCCTCGGTCTCGCGGACCTCGCGCACGTCGAAGCTCCCCTCGCAGTCCACCACCGTCTCGGGCGTGAGCACCCGCGCCACGACCGGTGGTTTCGCGGCGACGAACCGGCTCACCTCGACCTCGGCCATGGCCCGGCTTCGGCAGGGGAGGGTAAAAGCGGGCGGTCCGGGCGCTCAGGGCGCCACGAGCAGGAAGGTGAGCACGGCCAGGACCACACCCACCACGAGGACGACGTAGAACAGTTTCCGGACGCGGAGTTCGGCGGGCACCTCCCGCTGGATCTCCGGGCGGCTGGTGAGCACCATCCGGTGGTAGGTGACCCCCGCGAAGCCGACGAACACGGTGCCGGCGACGAGCAGGCCCACCCAAACGGGGAGACCGAGCGCGAGGCAGTAGCCGGGGAGAAACGAGAACGTGACGAGGAACCCGACCGCGAGCACCACGAGGTAGGGCACGGGGTCGATGGGGTCGCCGTCGCGGTTCCGGAGCCGCATGCGCCCGGCTACGGCCGCTGCAATCAAAGTTCCCCGGGGCCGGTCGCGTGGACGGACAACGCCGCCGGTCCGCCCCGGGCGATCATATAAGTGACCCCCTCGCGTGGTGCCGACGATGGCATCGGACGGGGATATCCGGGTACTGGTGGTGCTGGACCTGCTGCTGTCGGCCGTCTTCGCGGCCGTCGTCGTCTGGGGGCTGGACTTCATCGGCGTCACGGAGTTCACGCTCCCGAACGTCGCCGTCGCGACCGCGGTGCTGGCGGTGCTGACGTACGTGGTGGTGCTGCGGCAGTAGCGGGGCTGGTAGACACTCCCGCCGACAGCCACCTCGGGCAGGGACACCGGCGGCTGGCGGGGCAGTCGAAGCCAGCAGGGAGAAACGCTACCGGGTCAGACCGGGATGTCCTGCTCGGCCTCGAGCAGTTCGTGGTAGCGGTTGCGGATGGTGACCTCGGAGATGTCCGCCACGTCGCTCACCGCGGCCTGGGTGGTCTTCTCGTTGGTGAGCAGCGCGGCCGCGTACACCGCGGCTGCCGCGAGCCCCACGGGGGACTTCCCGGAGTGGATGCCCTGCTCTTTCGCCCCGCGCAGCAGGCTCCGGGCGCGGTTGCCCGTCTCCTCGGAGAGCCCGAGGTCGCTGGCGAAGCGGGGGACGTAGCTCTCGGGGTCGGCGGGCTCGACCTTCAGGCCGAGTTCCCGCACCACGTAGCGGTACGTGCGGGCGATCTCGCTCTTCTCGACCCGGGAGACCGCCGCGATCTCGTCCAGCGAGCGGGGGACGCCGGCCTGCCGGGCGCTGGCGTACACCGCCGCCGTCGCGACGCCCTCGATGGAACGGCCCGGCAGGAGGTTCTCGTCGAGCGCGCGCCGGTAGATGACGCTCGCGGTCTCGCGGACCTGCTGGGGCAGTCCCAGCGCGCTGGCCATGCGGTCGATCTCGCCGAGCGCCTGCTTCAGGTTGCGCTCCTTGGAGTCGCGGGTGCGGAACCGCTCGTTCCACTTGCGCAGGCGCTGCATCTTCTGGCGCTGTCGCGACCCCAGGGAGTTGCCGTAGGCGTCCTGGTCGCGCCAGTCGATGTTCGTCGACAGCCCCTTGTCGTGCATCATGTTCGTCGTCGGGGCGCCGACGCGGGACTTGCGGTCCTTCTCGGCGGAGTCGAACGCGCGCCACTCCGGCCCGCGGTCAATCTCGTCCTCCTCGACGACGAGCCCGCAGTCCCCACAGACGGTCTCGCCGTGCTCGGAGTCGGCCTGCAGGCGACCGCCACACTCCGGGCAGTCGAGGCTCTCGGACTCCGGCTCGGATGCCTCCTCGCGCTCGTGCTCTCTGGTTCGCGTATCAGTGTCGCTCATGTGGCTCTGGTGACCGCTCCGGACGCTGCCCGGGAACAACGTCACAGACCCCCGGGCGCATTACGGGTAAGTAAAGACGACACCCTCATAACGGTTCCGGTAGGGTGTGCAGAACTGGCACGCGACTGGACGGAACGGCGCCCGCTCAGTCGGTCTCGGCGGGGTCGGCGCTCCGGGACTCCTCGACCGCGGTGGTCAGCGAGACGTTCAGCACAGCCGTCGCCCCTACCCCGCCGACGACGGTGACGACGTTCTTCACCGCGTGGTCGACGACGGCCGCACCGAGCGCCACCGGCCACGCGACGGGGGTGAGCGCCACCACCAGCAGGGTGAACGCCCCCTCGTACAGCCCGATACCGCCCGGCGACAGCGGGAGCACCTTCGCGAGGTTGCCCACCGAGACGGCGAAGAAGCCGACGGCGACGAGCGTGACCGGGGCCAGCGCCACGTCGAAGGCGGCGAACACCAGCAGCGCCGTCACCACGTCGAGCGTCCAGACGGCCACGCTCGTCGTGCCGACCCGGGCGAACGCCCGCCGGTCGGCGGCGACGGCCTGGACGTCGCCGACGAACTGCTCGATGCGGTCGGCGACGTAGTCGGCGTAAGAGTCGTCGCTCACCGTCCCGACCGCCCGCCGGACGTAGGCGGTGTCACGGCCCGTGGTGAGCAGCACCGTCACCGCGACCAGCAGCGCGGCGCCGCCGACGACCGCCGCGACCCGCAGGGCGGTCCGGCCGCTCTCGCGGTACGCCGGCGGGAGCGCGTCCAGCCCGGAGAGGTCGAAGCCGGCCACCGACAGCCCCGCCAGCACGACGCCCGCGAGCCCGGCGATGGTGAGCAGGTCGAACACCCGCTCGACGGCCAGCGATGCGAACCCCGACGGGTACGGAATCGACCGGCGGGCCTTGATGACGTACGCCCGCACGGCGTCGCCGGCCCGGGCCGGGAAGACGAGGTTGCCGGTCTGGGAAATGAATATCGCCCCCGTCAGGAAGCCGGTCCCCTCGTCGTAGCCGAGCACCCGGAGGATGTCCCGGTAGCGCAGCCCCCGGAGCGGCCAGGACAGCACGTACACGGCGGCGGCGGCGGCGACCAGGCCGGGGTCGGCCTGGGACATCTCCGCGAGCACCCGCGAGGGGTCGAGGTACACCGTCATCAGCGCCACCGCGAGCACGACGAGACCGGTGCCGCCCGCGAGGGTGACCCGGCGGGTGATCCGCGGGCTGACGGCGAACTCCCACCAGCAGCGCAGCACCTGGCTCCCCATCCCGAGCACGTCCCGCACGAGGTCGACCTTCGTGTCGCCCTTGGGCGTCCAGTCCACGGGGAACTCCTTTACCCGGTAGCCCCGGCGCTGGGCCCGCACCAGCACCTCCGTGTCCCAGAACCAGTGCTCGTCGCCGACGGCGTCGAGCACGTCGAACAGCGCCGCCCGGTCGAACGCCTTGAACCCGCACTGGTGGTCCCGCAGCTCCGAGCCCAGCAGCCCCCGGACGAGCGTGTTGAACCCCTTGCTCGGCACGCCACGCCTGGGCGGCCGGTCGGCGACGTTGCCGGGCATCCAGCGCGACCCGGTCGCGAACTCGTAGTCGCCCGAGCGGACGGACTCGACAAGCTCCTCGAGGTGGGTCATGTCCGTCGCCATGTCCGTGTCGAAGTACGCCAGCGTCTCCCCCTCTGCCAGCCGGAACGCCCGCTCGAGGGCGCCGCCCCGGCCCAGCCGCTCGTCGGAGTGGACGTGACGCACCCGGTCGTCCTCGCCGGCGATGCGGGCGGCGATCTCCGGGGTGCGGTCCTCGCAGCCGTCCTCGGCGACCAGCACCTCGAAGCTCCCCTCCGGGAGGAACCCGGCGAGCGTCTCGAGGGTGGTGGCGACGGTCCCCTCGATGGTGTCCTCCTCGTTGTACGCGGGGAGGACGACGCTCACCTCAACCATACGGCGGCTACGGGGTGGGGCCCGTAAGTGCCTTCCCTATCTCGTCGGCCCGGCCTCGGGCGCCGGCTCGACGGTTGCGAACGGCGCGAGGTCCTCGCCGACCGCCGCGACCGACCCGTGGGGGCGGCCGACGACGATGTCGCCGGCCCGGCTGCGGCCGATACCGGGGATGGCGGTCAGCTCGTCCATCGACGCGCTGTTGAGGTCCAGCGGATAGGGCACCCCCGTCACCGAGCGGTAGCCGTGGCCGGTGACCGCCACGTCGATGACCTCTCCGAGCTCGCGCTCGCCGGGCACCGCCACCAGCAGCGAGTACGTTCCGAGCTGCCGGCCGAACGTCTTCCCGTCCTGGTGGTACTCCAGGTGCACACCCGGGAGCCGGGTGCCCGGCGGCGCCAGCCGTCGCAGCATCGGCCGGTCGACGGTTTCGCGGACCTCCTGCTTGTAGCTCTTGAATTGCTCGCGGTGGGCCTTCGCCACCTCGGCGCCGGTGTCGGACATCTCCGTGCCCTCGAAGGACATCACCTGGCGGATGTTCACCCGCCGGAGCAGCAGCCCCTCGTCGTACACCCGCCGGAGGAAGTTCTTGTTGTGCTCGTACGTCTCCGGGCGCTCGCCGGCCAGCCCATGGACGAGGTTGATGCCGGGCAGCAGTTTCGGGAGGCGCTTGCCGGTCCCCTCCAGCGACGGGCCGGGCGGGCCGTCCTCCGGCCGCCAGCCCCCCTCCTCGTTGAGCACCTTCACCGCCTGGAAGCACTCCTCGGCGGTCACCAGCAGGTTGTTCTGCTCCTGGACGACGGGGTCGGCGCTCTCCAGGCCGAACGCGGCCGTGTCGCCGGGCGTGTTGTGCTCGGCGATGACCCTGATGCCCTCCCGGGCCAGGTCCGGCCACTCGACGATGGTGACCGGGTTCATGTTGTCCAGGTGGAGCGTGCCAAGGTCGGGCGCGACCTCGCGGATGCCGCCGTACAGCGCGCGCAGGGCGTCGGGGTTGGGCCTCTCACCGTCGCCGCCGTACGCGAGGATGTCCGCCTGCCGGCCGAGCCGGAAGTGACGCACCCCGGCGTCGTACAGCGCCTCGACCTCGCTCACGACGGTCTCGGGCGGCCGGAACGTGGGGTTGCCGTACAGCGGCTCCGTGCAGAACGAGCAGCGGTACGGGCAGCCCCTGCCGGTCTCCAGTTCGGCGATGAGGTACTCCGGGTAGTTCGGGTGGCTCTCGACGACGAACGCGCCGTCCCGCGCCCACCGGGTCACCTCCTCGACGTCGCGCATCCGGTTGCCGAACCCCTCCAGCCCGCCCCGGACGAGGTCGTGGGCCGCCGCCTCGATGTCGCCCTTCGCGACGAAGTCGAAGTCCAGGTCGTCGCGCGCGGTCTCGGTGGCGCCCTCGTTGGCGTCGCCCACCCCGAAGCGCACCGGCCCGCCCATCAGGGAGGTGCCCTCCGCGGTCCAGGCGATACGGCGCACCTCGTCCGGTTCGGCGGGCGTGCCGCCGACGTACTTCCCGGGGACGGTCATCCCGCCGACGTACACCAGCAGGTCGGCCGACTCCACGTCGCGCCAGCGGTCGGGGTCCTCCCGCAGCGCGTCGATTGTGAGGTAGGTGACCTGCTCGGCGGGGACGCCGGCGTCGACAAGCGCGCCGGCGGTGTAGCGGGGGTAGGTGGAGATGTACGGCGGCACGCCGAAGTGGGCCGGCTCGTCGACGTAGCCGTCGACGATCGTCGCCTCAAGCGATGCCGGGTCCATGCGGGATGGTGGGCCAGCAGCCGTAAAACGCTGACTACCTACCGTGTGTACGTCTCCAGGGCGGCGAGGCGGTCGTCCTCGACGTCGAAGCAGTCCAGGAACGCGAACCACTCGCTGCCGTCGGCCTGGAGCAGCCGCCCCCGGACGGCCACGCCGTCGTCGCTGGTGTATACCTCGTCGACGGCGTGGACCGTGTCCGTCTCGGGGCGCTCCTCGCGCATGAACGCGACGAAGCGGTCGGCGCCCTCCAGGCGCAGGTCCGGGCGCTGCTGGACGAACCCCTCGGCCAGGAGGCCCCGCAGACGGCCGTAGTTCCCGGCGTCGATGCTCTCGTAGTACGCCCGCGCGAGGCCGACCGGCGAGGACTCGGGGTCGCGCATACCCCCGGCTACGCGGACCCGCTACATGAGCGACACGGGCGATCGGCTCACAGCCCGAACACCGCCCAGATGCCGGCGGTCGTTACGACGGCGAACACCGCCTGCAGGGGTCCGCCAACCCGGATATAGTCGGTGAACCGGTAGCCGCCGGGGCCGTACACGAACAGGTTCGTCTGGTAGCCCACCGGCGTCATGAACGCCGTCGAGGCGGCGAAGGTGACCGCCAAGAGGAACGCCAGCGTGTTCGCGCCCACCCCGACGGCGGCCTGGGCGGCCACCGGCACCATCAACACGACGGCGGCGTTGTTGGAGATGACGTTCGTCAGCGCCGCCGTCACCAGGTACAGCAGCCCGAGCACGGCCACCGCGGGGAGCGTGCCGGCGACCGCGACCAGCGCCTCGGCGACCAGCGCGGCGCCGCCGGTGCGCTCCAGGGCGATGCCGAGCGGGATCACCCCCGCGAGCAGGAAGATGACGTCCCACTGGACGGCGTCGTAGATCTCCCCGGGAGCGAGACAGCCGGTGAGCACCATCGCCAGCGCGCCCGCCAGCGCCGCGACGACGATCGACAGCGGGGTGAGCGCCGCCACGGCGACGACGCCGGCGACGATGGCGACGGCGACGGGCATCTTCGAGCGGCGGAACTGTGGGCGCTCGACCTCGGCGGCGACGATGAACTCCCGGTCGTTGCTGAACCGCTCGATGGAGTCGGCGCTGGCCTGCACCAGCAGGGTGTCGCCCACCCGCAGCGGGATGTGGTCCATCCGCTCGTGGAGAACCTCCGGACCGCGCCGGAGCGCCAGCACCGTCGCGTCGTACCGGCCCCGGAAGTTGTTCGAGGCCAGCGACCCCCCCACCAGCGACGAGCCCGGCGCGACGACCAGCTCGACGAGGTTCTGCTCCGGTTCGGCGGCCTCCAGTTCGGCCTCGTCGACGCTGGTGGGCAGGAGGTCGAACCCCTCGGCGTCCAGCAAGTCCACCAGCGTGTCCCGGTCGGTCCGGACGGCGAACACGTCGCCCTCGCGGATCGTCTTCTGTCCCAGCGGCTCCAGGAACACCGCCTCCCCACGGATGAGCTGGACGATGTCGACGTCAAAGTCCGTGTCGCCGATGGCCTGCTGGACGGTGTCCCCGATGGCGGGGGAGTCCTCGCGGACAATCACCTCCGTGAGGTAGTCGCTCATCCCGAACTCCTCGGTGAGGTCCTCGCGGGCCCGGATGCGCTTGGGCACCAGGTAGCGCCCGACCGTGAGCAGGTAGAGCGTCCCCGCGATGGAGACGAGCACGCCGACGGCGGTGAACTCGAACATCCCGAACGGGCGGCCGATGTACTCGACGGCCAGTTCGCTGGCGAGGATGTTGGTGGAGGTGCCGATCAGCGTGAGCGTGCCGCCGAACATCGAGGCGTACGACAGCGGCATCAGTAGCTTCGAGGGGGAGGTCCCCCCCTCGTGGGCGAGGTCGGTCACCATCGGCAGCAGGATGGCGACCGCCGCCGTGTTGTTGATGAACCCCGAGAGCGGGCCGACGACGCCGATGGTCGCCCCGAGCTGTCGGGACTCGGAGTCGCGGGTGTAGTTGACGATCCTGGCGCCGAGCAGCTGGACGACGCCGGTGCGCTGGACGCCGTCTGAGAGGATGAACATCGCCAGCACGGTGATAGTGGCGGTGCTGGCGAACCCCGACAGCCCGTCACTGACCCCGACGCCGGTGAGGTCGATTAGCCCGTCCGGTCCCAGGAGGATCAGCGCCACCATCAGCCCGATGGCGGTGATGTCGATGGGCACCGGCTCCGTGGCGAACAGCACCAGCGCGACCAGAATCAGCCCGAAGACGGTGGCCATCCCGGCCCACGGCGGCAGTCCGCCCGCGACGCTCTGGAGGACCGCCGTGCTGTGCACGGCCCGGAGGAGGTCGCCGCCGGGCAAAAATCCCCCGGGCGCCGCTCAGAGCGCGAGCGCGCCGGCGACCGCCAGCAGGCCGGCCGCGAGCACGACCCCCGCGGCCGCAGCGCCGGCGAGCGCGGAGCCGACCACCACCACCACGACGCCGGCGACACAGCCGGCGACGGCGGCCCGCTCGGCGCCCGGCGACAGCGGCCCGCCCCGGAGCCGGTAGCGGTCGGCGCCGGCAAGCGCCGCCAGCACCGCCCCGACCGCGCCCAGCGCGAGGTCACCCGCCAGCGTGCCCGCGCCGAGCAGGCCGACGGCGACCAGCACCGCCAGCGCGAGGGTGGCCGCCGGCCCGAGCGGGCTGATGGGGTCGCCGTACCGCAGGTGGTAGGTCACCCCTGGGAGCGCGACCACGAGCCCGGCGACGGCGCCGTACAGCGGGGCGAGGACCGCCAGCCCCGCGAGGGCGGTGAGCCCGCCCGCAACCGCCGTCCCCGCGAGGACGTAGTCCGGCACCAGCACCGTCGTCGGGTCGTCGTCGACGACGACCGCGTAGGCGGCGAACGGGTACAGCAGCGCCGCGCCCACGAGCGCCGCCGTCACCAGGCTGTCGAACAGGGCGACGAACAGCGCCGCCGGCGCCCCGAGCGCGACGCCGACAGCCAGCGCCAGCTCCGGCACCCGTCGCGGGTCGCTCATGACCGAGGTGGGACCGGGGGGCGCTAATCCCTTCCGGAGAGGGGCGGAACGGGCTCCATTTGCAGGGGGGCGCACGGTTATGTGGGAGGCGCCCTACCGTCCGGGTATGCCGGAGTGCCAGAACTGCGGCGCGTTCGTGACTGCCGCGTACGCGCGGGTGTTCACCCCGACAGGAGTCGACGATCCGCGCGTCTGCCCGAACTGCGAGGACAAGATCCGCGACGGCGCCGACGTCCGCGAGGCCCGTTCTACCCGCCGGACCTGACCAGCGACGACGCCGCCTCGAACGCCGCCTCCGCCCGGTCGGCATCCCGGGCCTCGGCGGTCACCCGGACGAGGGGCTGGGTGCCGCTGGCCCGCACGAGGAACCAGGCGTCGCCGAGGTCGACCCGAACCCCGTCGAGGCTGTCGATGGCGTCCGCGTCGTAGCGCTCGCCCGCCCGCTCGCGGACCCGCTCCATCCGGTCGGCCCTGTCCTCGACCTCGATGGACGTCCGCCGTATGGGGTAGCCCGGGAGCTCCGCCAGCCGCTCTGAGAGGGGTCGCTCGGCGGCCAGCGCGGCCAGCCGACAGGCCGCCAGCGGCCCGTCCGGACAGCCCACCGACGGCCAGATCCAGGCGCCGCTGGGCTCGCCGCCGAAGGTGACGTCCCCGCCCAGCGCGGCCGCGACGTGGACGTCGCCGACGGGGGTGCGCTCGACGCCGACCCCCTGCTCGGCGAGGTGGTCCTCGACCGCGAGGCTCGTGTCCACGGGCATCGCCACCCGCTCGCCCTCGCTTGCGATGCTCGCACCGAGTATCGCCAGCAGGGCGTCGCCCGGGAGGAACGTCCCGTCGTCGGCGACCGCCATCATCCGGTCGGCGTCGCCGTCGTGGGCGACCCCGAGGTCGGCGTCCGTGTTGCCGACGAGCGCACACAGCGACGTGCAGTTCTCGGCGGTCGGCTCGCTGGGCCGGCCGGGGAACCGGCCGTCGGGCTGGGCGTTCAGCGTCTCCACCCGACAGCCCAGCGCGTCCAGCGCGTCCACGACCACCCCGCCGACGCCGTTGCCGAGGTCCACCGCGACCGCGGGGGCGTCCTCGATGGCGGCGTCGCCGGCGAGCGCGTCCACGTGGCGCCCCCGGGCGGCCACCTCCCGGCGCTCGCCCTGGCGGTCCCAGGCGAGGGGGTCGACACCCTGCTCGACGCGCTGTTCGACCGTCGCGCGCCGGTCGGCGTCGAAGGCGCCGTCCCGGCTCCACAGTTTCAGGCCGTTGTCCGCGGGCGGGTTGTGGCTGGCGGTGATCACACAGCCGGCGTCGGCGTCGAACCACTCGACCGCGCGGGCGACCGTCGGCGTGGCCGCGAGGCCGGCGTCGAGCACGTCCGCGCCGGCCTCGCGGGCGCCGGCGGCGAAGGCGTCGGCCAGCGCCGGCCCGGTCGAGCGGGCGTCCCGCCCGAGGACGACGCTGTCGGCGCCGACACCGACCGCCCGGCCGACCCGGAGCGCGAGGTCGGCGGTCACCCTTTCACCGACCGGCCCGCGGATGCCGCTGGTGCCGAAGAGGCTCATACAGGGGGGTCCGCCGGCGGCCCCAAAACTCCTCGCCACCAGGGGTCGGGTATAAGGAACCCCGCTCCGAACGACCGGTATGGGGCTTGTCACGTTCGGGGCGACGTCGCTGCGGCTGTCGCCCCCGGGGCGGGGACGGATCGCCGACGCCGACCGGTTCGACGTCACCGCGACCGGGCCGGAGAGCAACGCGGCCGTGGCGGCGACGTCGCTGGGGACACCGGCGGTGTGGCTGTCGAAGGTGGCTGACTCGCCGCTGGGCCGGCGCGTCGAGGCGTCGGTCCGCCGGCGCGGGGTGAGCATCGGCTGTCTGTCCGGGCAGGGCCGCCAGGGGATACGTTTCGCCGAGCGGGGGAGCGCCCCCCGCGGGGACAGCACCATCGAGGACGCCAGCGGGTCGGCCATCGCCGACATCGACCCCGACCGGCTCCCGATGGAGCAGGTGCGCGGCGCCGACGCGTTCTACACGACCGGCGCGACCGCCACCTGCTCGGAGGGGGCCGCCCGGGCCTGCGCGTCGCTGCTGTCCGAGTCCGTGGGCGCCGACGACGTGACGGCGTTCGGGCTGGGGTTCGCCGAGAGCAGCCAGGACGCCGACGCCGCCCGCGGCATCGCCGAGGAGCTGTTCCCCGCGGCGGACACGCTGGTCGCCCGCGAGAGCGAACTGGAGGCGGTGCTCGGCCGGGATGGCTCCCCCCGCGAGATGGCCCACAGCGTGGCCGCCAACCACGAGTTCGACACCGTCGCGGTCACCCGCGGCGAGCGGGGGGCGGTCGTCGTCGAGGGGTCGACCGTCCACGAGCGCGACGCCGTCGACACCGAGGTGGTCGACCACGCCGGCGCCCACGACGCGTTCACGGGCACGTTCCTGGCGCGGCTGGCCGACGGCGACAGCGCCGCCGGCGCGCTCGCGGTGGGCGTGGCCGCGGCGACGCTGTGCCGGACCACGCCGGGGCCGCTGTTG
>Ga0207797_1002216_pt1 | contig 13588 bp, 14 predicted proteins | sample PRCRCaboRojoPR_6_FD_187275 | JGI IMG/M metagenome (GOLD analysis project Ga0207797, IMG submission 187275) | Marine sediment microbial community from Cabo Rojo, Puerto Rico - PR CR 10% Liquid 1 (SPAdes) | ecosystem: Environmental > Aquatic > Marine > Coastal > Sediment | place: Cabo Rojo, Puerto... | reverse complement strand
GCGTTTTTGGGCATTTCTACGTTCGCTTCGCTAAAACGCCAAAACTCGGCTGGCCGCCTCAAACAGTTGGCGTTTCTTCACGCTTCGCTTCACCAAGAACTGCTTTCAAAAACGCTCAAAGTCGCTCAAGTTGAAGTTTTCCGACAGGTTCCTAGGGGTGAATAAAGCCGGGCCCTTTGGACCCGGACATTCACTTTGCCGTCAGAAAGACCGGTCTGGCGGACTTGTAACTGTCCGTAACCTTCCCTGTCCTATAAAATCCGCCGAAAAGATCCATAAGTTGTAAAAAGATTCCACAATCTGGCAAAAAAATACCACCGTCTCCCTGTGTCCCGAAAACCAGAAAAAGTTGGGTGCAAATAATGTTTTAGTTATTACAGGATGTTATGGCTTGTGATGGCGCTAAAGCAACAAATGATTGTCTTGGCACTTTTATTGCTTTTAATGCTCTTGAATTTCTGGTATCATAAAGCGTAAAATCTGTTTCCGCCTACCAGGGGAGGTTCAAGATGACGGTCGACAGACGCAAGGAAATGCGTATTCCGCTATTTCTACAAGTGGGATGCCAGGGGTTGAGTGATGAAGAGAGTGATTTTCACAAATTAAACTTGAATTGTCATGATCTCAGCAGCCACGGCATGGCATTGGAGTGTGAACGTCCAATGGGCATGGACGAGACCTGCTGCTTTTCCCTGCCATTGTTCTCCGCTCAGAAGCCCCTGACGGTAAAAGGAAAAGTCCGGTGGCGAAAACCCCTGAGAGATGGGAGTAAGATCGGGGTTCGATTCGAAGAACCGATAGATCTTACACTCCCCTTTCCCTTGGTCAAAGATGCGGCAGCCCGGCTGCAAAGGGATGCCGAACATTTTAAGGCCTCCGTCAGGAATGTGTTGAGTGATGCCTGCATTTGGGTCAACCCGGCGGGAGAAATACTACAGTACGATCAACGAGTTCTCTCCCTCTTAAACTGTAGCGATCTGGATGTGAAAGATAAGCGAATCTTTGATTTTATCAGTCCGGAGGACCGAGAGGGCTTAGAATGGATTTCGAAGAAGCTCAAGAGGTCGGGAGATGCGCTGCCCGTCAAAAGAGTCTTTCGACTGCGATCCAACGAGGGGGAAGAAACTTTTTGTCAATTCAGCATTCCCGCCAAGCCCCCCTGGTCGGGAGCGATTGAGATATATCTTGAAGACGTGACGCAGTCCCATCGCCTGGAACAGCAAACCCTGCGATTGGAAGAGATGGTCCGGACGTTCAGCGGGTGTATTAACGGAAGGATGTTGGTACTGACGCCGGATCTGACGATCCGGGAGACGCGGGGCCGCATTTGTGGGCAATCGAATCACACGAACAAGCCCCGATTCACCGGAATGACACTTCAGGAAGCTACCGGCCTGGGAGATGTCAAACTCAACGGAAAGGTGTTGTGGGAGCAACTGAAGTCCTGTGCGGAAACGGGAAAATCGATAAACAGTCGATCCGTTACCTATTGGGGGCGTGCCGAAAAAGGTGCCGATCTCTTTCGGCCCGGAGACTATCGCATCACCGTCAATCCGTCACGGGGTCCGGATCGCAAGATTTCTTCTCTGGTCATGATGGTCGAAGCGTTGTCTTTCTTTGGCAGCGCTCGAGGATTGAACGACCTTGCCGGGAATCCTGACCGCCTAGAATCGATATTGGGAGCTTCCGCAAGGGCCTTTGTCTTACGGGACGTACTCGATGAGGTGTATGATCCCCTGACGCATTTGTCCGCCCAGCTGGATCTGCTCTTCTGTAAGAGGGAAATGGGAGACAAAGAGGCAAAGACGAATAAGGGGGATGACAATTTCGGGAGGGATTCCCTTACGGACCGAACCCACTTGCAGGGCTTGGCCGAAGACCTGTGTCATCGTTTGGCGCTTATTCGAGAAAACATTGTTCTGAAGGCGGGGGGGGACTCGAGCAGGGTAACCGACATAAACACCTGTCTGTTTCAGGCCATAAGCATGGTCCGATCCGGTCGGAATGGTGACAAAAGTATATCCACTTTTTTTGACCCGGACCTCCCGGCGGTCAAAGCGGATGGCCGCGACCTGGTCCTGATGTTTCTGATTTATCTCTCCATGTCGAAGAGTTGTACGGCACATGTGACCGACAGGACCATACACTGTGCAACAGCGAAAGAAAAAGATCACGTAGTGGTCAGGATATCGCACAACGGGTACATTCAGCGACAGGACGACCTGAAGGCCGTTTTCGGTAAGCCCTTACAAAGCTATTTTGCCGAGGCCGGTTCAGTTCGCCCCAGCGAAACGTTGTTACGGTATGCCGGCTGCCTGTTGAACAAGCACCGTGTCAAGATGAAACTGACCAACATACCCGGTCACTTTGAGCTTTGTTTCAACATTCCCACCAGAAAAAGCGGCAAAAACAAGACATAGTGCCGGATCGGCGGTTATGGTAAAAAGAAGCGCGATCGGCAAGTACTCACGAAAGCATCGCCGTTCCGGGGCCGTAATCAATGAGGCGATACGCCGTGAATTCCTGAGACGGGGACTCACCGGCAAACTGCCGTGCGCAATCGCCTTTGACATATGCGCGGCTCTTGGGGTTTCCCCTCGGGAAGTCGGACAGACGGCGGATTTAATGGACTTGCCCTTGGTCAAGTGTCAGTTGGGCCTCTTTGGTTATGCGCCACGAAAAAAGATCGTTTCCCCCCTTCCCGTAGTCGATGCACCGATGAAGCAGGCCATAGAAGCAGAGCTTAAAGATGATCGTTTGGCCTGCAAAACCGCATGGCAAATCGCCGAAGACCTGGGAGTTCACAAGTTGAAAATCGCAAGGGCTTGTGAAACGCTGCATGTGAAGATCGCGCCGTGCCAACTGGGAGCTTTCTAGTTCTTTTATTGGTTTTCCTGCCCGTAATTGCACAATCGCCGTAACGGACATTCTGCACATTTGGGGTTTCTCGCCATACAGACGCGCCGACCGTGCCAGATAAGCTGGTGGGAAAAATCGATCCAGCTTTCTTTCGGGATCTTTTTCATCAGATCGAATTCGATTTTTACCGGATCAGACTCCTTGGTCAGACCGATTCGTTGGGAAAGCCTTTTTACGTGCGTATCCACGACGATTCCCGGAGTACCGAAGGCATTGCCTAAGACAACGTTTGCCGTTTTTCTCCCTACTCCGGGTAGATCGACCAGTGCGTCCATGGTTTTGGGAACTTGTCCCCCGTAGTCCTCAGCGATACGCTTGCAGCAGGCCTTTATGTTTTTGGCCTTGTTGTGGTAAAAGCCTGTGGGGCGGATCCGTTCTTCCAGTTTTTCCAACGGTACGTCGGCAAAGTCTTTGGCAGTCTGTAAATCCCTGAAAAGCACCTCGGTCACTTCATTTACCCGAGTATCCGTACACTGGGCGGAAAGAATCGTGGAAATCAGCATTTCCAGCGGGTTTCGAAAGCGTAGGGCACTCTTGACACCGGGGTAATGACTCCGTAAGATCGATAAAATTTCCTGAATTTCGCGAGGTTTTTTCTGTTTTGCCATGAATGATTCCTTTCAATCCGACACCGGTGTGGTCGCCGAAAATCGCGGCCGATCCAAAGTGAGGGCTTTGGGTATCAGCTCCGGCGGTTTGGACAGTATATTGTCTGCGGTCATATTGAAAGACCAGGGTATCGACGTCGAATGGGTAAACTTTGAAACTCCCTTTTTCAGTTCAGAGAAGGCGCGTCGAGCCGCCGATATGACCGGGATTCCGCTCACGGTCAGACGGATCACCGCGACCTACATGAAGATGCTCAGAGATCCCCGTTGCGGTTATGGCGGCAATATGAATCCTTGTCTCGATTGTCATGCTCTCATGTTCAGATTGGCCGGCGAGATGATGCAGGAGCGAGATGTTCATTTTCTCTTTTCCGGCGAGGTGGTCGGTCAACGTCCCATGTCCCAAACCAAACCATCGCTTCGTTATGTAGAAAAAAACTCTGGTTACGAGGGATATATTCTTCGTCCCTTGAGTGCCAAGCTCTTGCCGCCGACGTGGCCGGAAGCTGAAGGGCTTGTGGATAGAGAGCGCTTGCTGAGTATATCCGGGCGAGGCCGGAAAGACCAGATCCGCCTGGCTAAGGATTTTGGAATTACCCATTACCCGGCACCCGCCGGCGGGTGTCTCTTGACGGATGTGGGATTTTCCCGGCGCCTTCGGGAACTGCTGAAACACGTTCAGGATCCGGAAGAACGAGACCTGGAACTGCTCAAGTACGGGCGTCATTTTCGACTCACCCCCCGACACAAAGTGATTGTCGGACGCACCCAACCGGACAACCGGGCCATTCTCGGCCTAGCGGATTTCAGCCGCGATGCGGTCCTTCGGATGAAAGACATGCCCAGTCCGGCCGTGCTCGTACCGGGTGGTGGATTCGAGACCTTTTTTGTCGCTGCAGCCGAACTCTGCGCTGCATACAGCCGTGCCGAAGAAGGCTCTCGGGTCAGGGTTTCCGTCAAGACTCCGAAGGGAATCCAACACCCGGACGTTATGACCCCTTCACGGGAGAAGTTCAAAGACCTCACCATCTGACATCGGGTGGTCTCTTAAAGTAACCCGAAGGGTCGGCCTGGCAAAACGGAAATTCAGCCTTCCAACCAAAACTCCCAACCGCAGTAATAGGCCTCTGGATGGGCATCCGGTGGACAGGCAATGCAGCTGGTCTTTATTCTGGGATCGATCGTTGCGGCAAACTGGCTGTATTCGACCTTTCCCACCTCTTTGCAGGGAAAATCGGGCAGTCCTTTCCGTTTTCGAGCACTTTGTACGCGGCAATCCTTCATGTAGAAGCGCAATCGGCCGTCGGCAAGTTCGCTGTGCTGTTTGTTCAGCACGGCATACAGTCGAAATCGCAAGGCGATCTCTAACGCTTCCAACCCCCCTTGGTCCGGCAAGTCGAGAAACGTCTTAATCCGTTTGGCTTCGATAGGAGAGAAGCGATGCCAAGCGTGGGCATCCAGCTTCATGGCCTCATCTAAATCATGGGCCTTTTCCACTGCCTGAAACCAAAGACCATCGTGGGCCAACCAGTTTTTGGCGAAAATCTCAAGCAGGGCAAAGAGCCTGTCCCTTGAGAGCTGATTGATGTCTGTTTCCATGTCACTCCTCCAATGGTGCGAGGGTTTTACGGTGCCGTAACTCCCATGTAAACGCTTTTGTCATGTCCTTTGCTTCCCGCCGGCGTTAATCGTGGCAAAGGTTCACCGTTGCCCCAAAACGGCGTAAATCCGGCAACCCCGAATTGCTCCCTCGCGGAGGATCCGAACCGGGTCAACCGTGGCGTCAACCACAGTGGACGGTGCCCTCCCGGCAAGGGTTCCGGCGTCCAGAATGAGATCCACCTGACATTTCAATTCCTTGCCCAGTTCGGACAAGGCCGTACAACCGGTAGCACCGGAAACGTTGGCGCTGGTACCGGAAATCGGAACGCCGCATTTTTTGACCAAAGCAGCGGCAACCGGATGACCGGCGAGTCGAACACCAATCTTTCCTGAGTGAGCAGTGAGGATAGGTGATAGATCCGGCCGGGCCTGGAACACGACCGTGACTTGACCCGGCCAGAAGTTCCGTATCAAAAGCTCAGCGGAGTTCGGGACATCGGTGACCAGCCCCGAGAGCTGATTCCGGTCTGCGATGAGCACCAACAAGGGCTTGTCGGCCGACCTCTTTTTTACCCCGAAAACCCGCCGGAGGGCGTCGGGTCTGAAAGCGGAAGCGCCGAGGGCGTAAAAACTACTTGTTGGGAAAATCACCAAGCCGCCTTTTTGGATCTCTTCAGCAGCGGCGGATATGGCATCATCGGGGAAACCTTGAGGATGTACGGAAAATGTAACCGGTTTTTCATACATTTTGCAAGCTTCTTGGTGAGAACGGTGGGCCAAAAAAGAGAAAGTCGGGGAGCCCGATGTTTTGGTTGGTTAAGATATTCCTAAGCTGTTTCCCGCCAAAGAAATGACTATCGGAAGGGTGGCTCCCCGACCTTGCAGCGCAACCTAGCCTAAAGTTTCTGCGAGGTCAAGAGGAATTTTAAACAAAAAAGAAAAACCCCGAGGACGGTCGGTCCTCGGGGCGCCTAAGCGGAAAACAACCCAAGTATTTACAGGGAGATACCGTGAATATATTTTACAATCATTTTGCCCCAAATACGGACTTGTGTAAATAGGCAAAAATACGGTTTTTGGCTGCAAAAACTACGATAACGCGAAAAAAATCAGAGGTAATTGCGCCTTCCTAAAGTATGTAGAGCAACTGGTGCAGGGAGGCTAGAGACGGTCTTGTAGGGCGCGGGCCTTTTCGGCGACTTGGTCGGACAGATCTTTCTTAAACTGCTCCAGTTTGCCTGCCAGTTCTTCATCGGCCGTTGCCAGAATCTGGGCGGCGAAAATGGCGGCGTTTTTCGCCCCGGCGTCACCGATGGCCATGGTTGCCACCGGGACGCCCGAAGGCATTTGTACGGTGGCAAGAAGGGCATCGAGCCCGTTGAGGGAGGTTGCATCCAAGGGAACACCGATGACAGGAAGGGTGGTGTTGGCCACGACGGCACCAGCGAGATGTGCAGCTGCGCCGGCGCCTGCGATGATGACTTTGATTCCCCTGGAACGGGCGCTTTGGGCATATTCGGCCGTTTTGTCGGGACTTCGATGCGCGGAAGCCACCGTCGCTTCAAAAGAGATGCCGAACTGTTCCAATGTGGCGGCCGCCTTTTTCATCACCGACCAGTCGGAATCGCTTCCCATTAAGATACCTACGATCGGTCCTTGGTTAGCTGTCATAGGTCCTTCCCCTTTTATCCATCACACGCCGATGGTCCGGCGAAAACGGATGCAGTTTGCGTTGTCGTTGTTATGGTCTACGAAGACAAGTTTTTCAATATTTCTGTATGCCTTCTCCCTGGCCCCTTCCAGGGTTTTATCCCCCGCGACAAGGTGCAGAACTCGGCCCCCAAACGTTACCAGTCCCTTTTGTTCATCTTCTTCGACACCGGCAAAGTAGACGGCAATGCCCCGTTCAACATCCTCCAGTCCCCGAATCTGATGCCCCTTGCCGTAGCGGCCCGGATACCCTTTATTCCAACCCTTGGAGGCCTTCGAGCGACCTTCCATGGCGATCACGTCGACATAATACTGGTCATTCCATACCTGTTTGATCTCGTCCAAAGTCCCTTCCCATACCGCTGTGCCGATTTCAAAAAGGTCGGTGCTCAATTTTCTCGCCAGCACTTGCCACTCCGGATCGCCATGCCTCACGTTGATCTCAAAGACGTCGAGGTTGTCGTAGGGATCCAAATTCAATCCGAAGTAAAGGACCCCTTTGTAATTCCAGCCGAGACCATTATATATTTCATTAACCGTCGGATTTACGATTTCCTTTATAATTCGATTCACCAGCCATGGACTGACCAACTTGTGCGGACAATAACAACCGGTGCCTCCTGTGTTGAGATTCCCCCCGAATCGTTCGATCGCCTCACGATCGTCCGGGTCGAAGGCCGGTTTGTAATCTTGGGCAAACATCCTAAGGGGAAGTATATGGATTCCGTCCAGGTAGACGAAAAAGGAGATCTCCGTTCCGTATTTCCGTTCCTCGACGACGACCCGGTCTCCGGCGGCCCCGAACCCCTTTTTTACCATGATCTTGTCGACGGCTTCCATGGCATCGGGGGCGTCCTCGCATACGATGGCCCCTTTGCCGGCGGCCAGGCCGTTGGCCTTCACCACGACCTGATAGCCGATGTTCTTCACGTAGGTCTTGGCGGCATCGGGATCGTCAAATACGCGGTATTGGGGCTTGGACACTCCGATTCGATTCAACAAATCATCGGTGAACGCCCGGTCACTTTCCAGTCTGGCGTATTCCTGTTTCGGCCCAACCGTACGAATTCCCCTGGCGTTTAAAAGGTCGATAAGGCCTTCTCCCAGTGGATTTTCAGAACCCACGTCGACGAGTTCGACCTTCTGCTCCACACAGAAGTCGACGACTTGGGTAAAGTCCCGTAGATTGATTCGCTCGATCAGTCTTCTTTTACTGCTTCCTTTCGGAGTATAAGCGATTCCGGGATTGCCGGGGCAGAAAAAGACCTTGTCCACATGCTGGCTGTCGCCATAGGTATCCGCCAGACAATGATCCCGTCCTCCGGAGCCGTACACCAGAACTTTCATAAACCTCCATTCCCAACTGAGGGCAAGTCCGTGCTTGTATACCAGAGCGTCACAGAATTTCAAGGTGAAAATGGGAGAGTCTGCGGGTCCGGAATTGGAAAGAGACCCGCAAGGAGGGGCTCTCTTTGGCGGAGCGGTCGGTTCTCTACAGCCTCTCAGCTTACGGACGGATGGATGGTATTGTCGTCTTGCCTCGGCAGCCAAAATGCTATATATATTTCCATCCGTGATCGATTCCTGTCTGTTTCAGACGCTTCGAGTGAAGCAGGGTTTCGTCATGGTGTATGATGAAAATGTAGGCTTCATGGATAAATCCATTTGAAATCAGTAGAAGGCGTCTCTGGAGGTGTCGTATGAAAGAGTTTCTTTATGCCATCACGTTGTTGTGGATCATTGTAGGGGCGTGCTTTATCCTGTACACCCCTGAGACCAGACGTATTTCCGAAAAGATTCTAAAGGCGTTGGATCGCCGGTTTCTGGCCCTTGTACCTGCGGTGGTGGGTATATTGCTCATCGTGGCGGCGACCCAGACCCGCAATGTATGGTTTGTCCGGTTTCTCGGAGTGATTGCCCTGGCGAAGGGCGGGTTTGTCTTTTTCAACCCGAAAGAGCTCTATGATGAGCTTTCCCGCTGGTATCTTGAGAGTGCTTCCGATCAGACATACAGGTTTTTCGGGATCGTTTCCTTGATCCTGGCAACGGCTGTGATGTCTTGGATCCTGTAGGACCTGAAAAGAAAAAAGCGATTTGTTCAGCAGGCTTCGCCGGATGCAAATGCGGGGGTGCCGGTCGCCCACGGTAGGAACTCGGCTCAGGGAAAAGATGTCGCTTTTTGTCGGGATCTTGTTTGTCTAACAGACTGTCGCCACCCGTATGGTCGTTTCTTTCAAATTGCTCATAAAATTCTCTGAGAAGCCAAAAACGCCGGGCGAGAACGGAAACCCCCCGTAAACCGAAACGATGTACGATTCCTTCGACAAGAAGAACGCTACTGCCCAGTATCTTTTGAGCGTACCGGGCATGAATATCTTCGAATACGGTTAGATCAAAAAGCCCCGCTTCATCTTCCAGCGTCAAAAACATGACCCGCCTGCCGCTTTTGGTGGGTGGGGTGTGTATGATGACGACGCGACCGGCGGTTTTTAATCTGTCTCCGTGGGATTTCCATTTTATACCGCTGCTTTGAACAAAATGATGTCTTTGGAGATCTTCCCGAAAAGGGGTCAGGACATGGGTGGAGGTAAAGGCCTGCATCGCCCTGGATTCCATTAAGAACAGATCGAGTTCCTTTCTATCCACAAGCCCGCCGCCTTTCGTTCGCAGATAGCCCCTGAAAGGCCCCGGCGAGAGAGAGCCGTAGAATAATTTCCCGGGGCAGATTGACCCGGAGGCAAAATGCCCGGATGTTGGAAAAAAGGCCATTGCTCCGTTCCCTTAAGATTCGCTCACAAAATTTTGGTCCAAGCCCGTTGATGGCACAAAGCCCGATGCGGATGATCCCGTTTTCCGCTGTGTAGTCTTCTTGGCTGACATTGACGTGAGGGGGGCGTATCTCGATTCCGTTTCTTTTCGCTTCATTTAGTATCACACTTTTCGGATAAGATCCCACATGACCGGCGTTAAGAAGCCCGAGATAAAATTCCAGCGGATAATGGGCTTTGAGGAAGGCGCTCTGATAGGTGATGTGGGCGAAGGAGGCTGCATGGGCCTTACAGAACCCATACCCGGCGAAACCGGCGACCAAAGCGAAGATTTCCTCTGCCGCATTTTTCGCATAGCCTTGGTCGACAGCACCTTGAATAAAAGTCCCCTTGAGCCTTTCCATCTCTGCGGCCGATCGATTTTTGGTCATTGCCCGCCGCAATTGATCGGCTTCGGCCAAGCGAAATCCGGCGATGTGATGGGCGATCTGTAAGACCTGTTCCTGGAAAAGAACGATGCCGTAAGTTTCGTGAAGGATGGAGACGAGATCCGGGTGAGGGTAGCGTACCGGCTCCCGACGATTTCGCCTTTGTACATAAGGAGTAACCATATCGCCCTTCATGGGGCCGGGTCTGAAAAGAGAGATCTCGGCGATAATATCCGAAAATTTTTTGGGTTGGAGTCTTCCCAGCAACTGACGTTGCCCGGGAGATTCCACCTGGAAAACCCCCACCGTGTCCGTTGTTCGCAAGAGGCGAAACGTCTTTTCGTCGTCCAGGGGGGTATCGTCAAGGTTCAGGAAAACACCTTTTTCTTCCAGCAGATCGATGGTCTTTTGGATGGCCGTATGCATCCGCAGACCCAAAAGATCCAGCTTTACCAACCCCAATGCCTCCAAATCATCCTTGTCATATTGAACGACCGGAAAGCCTTTGCGAGATATCTCTACAGGAGTCCATGAAGTCAGATCTCCAGGTGCGATAACCACGCCGCCCAGATGTACGGAGAGCTGATAGGGCAGGCCGGAGATCTTTGATGCGATTCCCAGGAGCGTCGACTCTCCTTTAAGAGGGGTGTCTTTGAGTTCGGGAAGAGAACGGGAAGCCTCCCGGATTTGTGAACTTTTTAGATAATACGGCAAAAACGAAGTTAACCGATTAATCTTCTCATAGGAATATCCAAAGGCCCGGCCGAGTTTCCGAATGGCACCTCGGGCCCTGAAAGTAGGTATGGTCGCCACCATGGCGGCTTGGTCTTTATATTTTTCCATTACATAGTCGATAACTTCGTCTCTTCTTACCGCATCGAAATCGAGATCCACGTCCGGCATATCCGAACGTCGTTCGTTGAGAAACCGTTCAAACAACAGATCGTGTTCCAATGGATCCACACCCGCCAAGAGCAAATAGGTCACCAGAGATCCGGCGGCGGAGCCTCGTACCGTACAGCGAATTCCTTTTGACTTGGCAAAATCGACGACATCCTTGACCAAGAGAAAATAGCCGGAGAGTCCCTTGCGGCGAATCAGACTGAGTTCTCGTCCCAGGCCCATGATGGCTTCATACGTGACCGGTTTGTAAGCTACGGCCAAAGCGGAAAAGCAGTACCTGGCAAGTAAATGATCGGCGGAGTTCTCCTCGGAAAGCGGGTAGGCGGGAGGATGCATTTGGTTTACGGGAAGCACCAGTTGACAGCGGGCGGCAATACCGGCGGCGTTTTGTAGGGCCCTTTCGCAGGGAATAACGGTTTGCATCTCCTTTTCTGTTTTCAGATAGAATTCGTTGTTGGGGACACTTCGGATGTTCCGGTGATGAACGGTTTGTTGGATTCCCACAAGTCTTTGATGAACCTCAAAATCCGCCGGATCTAAAAAGGCCACGTCGTTGGTGGCTACCAAGGCAACTTCTGCGTGTTCAGCCAATCGCATGGAGGCACTCATGTGGGCCGGGTCGTTTTCGAGGCCATGATTTTGAATTTCAACAAAGAGGTGGTCGGGACCGAAGATGTGCTTTAACCGTTCAAGCCAGTTCCGCGCCCGGTCCAGATTTCCTTTGGAGAGAAATTCATGTAGCCGTCCGTCTTTGCCGCCGGTGAGACAGATGAGATCTCGTGAAAATCGGGAAAGGACATCCAGTGTGCAGGTCGGTTTGCCTCGGGTGCCCTTTGAATAGGCAGCTGAATAGGCCTTGGATAAGATACGGCAGAGATTTTTATATCCTTCCAGGGATGCGGCCAACAATATCAGGCCGGTTCCGTCCCTGAGCGTGACTTCTGCGCCGAGAATCGGCTTGATGGCTTGGGATCTGGCGGCCTTGTAAAATCGGATCGCACCATAAAGGCCGTTTTTATCCGTCAAAGCAATTGCATCGTATCCCCGCTCCTTTGCTTGTTGTACCAGGGCCTCCGGGGTAAAGGTGCCGTAAAGAAAAGAAAAGGCACTGTGTATGTGAAGATGGGTAAACATGTTTGTCGCTGTAAGGCATACGGCACAAGCTTTTGCGTAGAGATTTACTTTTTTCTCACCAACCCTGCCATCACCCCAAGAATCTTAAAGGTCCGGGAGTCTCCTTTTTTGAAGACCAGCGGGGGATACTTGGGGTTGGCTGATTCCAGTCTGAGTTGGTTTTCATCTCGATAAAAATATTTCAAGGTCACCTCGTCTTCGATCAGGGCGGCGACGATATCCCCGTTTTGGGCCTGATCCTGGATTTTAATGATGACGTAATCTTTGTCCTGGATGTGGGCGTCCACCATGGAGTCGCCTTTGACTTGTACGGCAAATGTTTCCGCCTTGCCGAAAAAGTCCTTGTCCATACCGAGAGAATCTTCGACATTTTCGAGAGCCAAAATAGGGGTTCCCGCCGCAATACGGCCCACGACCGGTATTTTCCTTCCAGAAAGTCCACGGGTTCCGGAGAGCGTAATTCCCCGTCCCTTGCCGGGGTGGATCCGCAGATACCCCTTCTTTTCCAGGGTACGCAAATGAAAATGGGCCGTATTGAGCGATTTGAATCCAAAATGATCGCACAACTCCCGAATGGTCGGTGGGAACCCGTGTTCTGCGGCAAAATCCACCAGAAATGCCAACATTGCTTCTTGCTTGCCGGATAGATCTTTCATGAAGGCCTCCCAAAACAATTGAACATATGTTCAATTAGATTATAGAACATATGTTCTATTGTCAAGAGAAAAAAGGAAATGGAAAATGAGGAAAACAAAGAAGGGTGCGCAGAGCGAGCGACTCGACCGAACTTTGTTCAGGTCTGCACGTCAAAATTCAGAAACAAAAAAGCCGAGATAGTGAAGTGACTCGTTAGCCTCCGATAATCTCGTTCAGTCCATCAGGCGGGGGACGTGCGGCCGTTGCCGTCCAAAAAGGGATGAATGTGGATCAGTTGAAACTGGGCAATCCCACTCACCAACACCGGGTGCGTATCCGCTTCGCTGCTCAGGAAATCCACCAGTTCGGCCATCATGATGGGCACATCATGTGCCGGGGCGGCGTGTAGATGGTTTCACCGGTTGCGGAGTTGACCACAAAATTCTGGATTTTCCGGTACCGGCCCGGTGCCGCCGATCCGCCCCTGACCCCTTCCACCAGCCGCTTGTGAATTTCACGGATAAGACCCTCTGTGATCGGGTCTCCGCTGGTTCTGAGACAAAATCAAAGGCCTTCCGGTAATTTAGGAGTTCTCTGGCATCATCCGGATCGGCCTTGGGGACAAGATTGCCTGCAATCAGCGTTTCGAGGTCCTTTTCGTTTGTGTCGGTCGGATTCATAAATCCTCCACCAGGTGGGCGATCTCTTTCGGTGACGGCAGTTGGCCTTTCAACGATTTCGGCAGCGTTCTGGTGATTTCGTAGGTCGCCACGCCGATGGGCTTTCGGGCGTCGTGCAGGGCATATTCCACAATGGTGCGATTCTTTTCCTTGCAGAGGATGATGCCGATGGAGGGGTTTTCATTCTCCTGGCGGACCTG
>Ga0207797_1002215_pt1 | contig 13589 bp, 15 predicted proteins | sample PRCRCaboRojoPR_6_FD_187275 | JGI IMG/M metagenome (GOLD analysis project Ga0207797, IMG submission 187275) | Marine sediment microbial community from Cabo Rojo, Puerto Rico - PR CR 10% Liquid 1 (SPAdes) | ecosystem: Environmental > Aquatic > Marine > Coastal > Sediment | place: Cabo Rojo, Puerto... | reverse complement strand
GAGGTCCTCGATCTGTGAGGTGGCGACGGGGTCGAGCGCGGACGCAGGTTCGTCCATCAGGATGACCTCGGGGTCGGGGGCGATGGCGCGGGCGATACAGAGGCGCTGTTGTTGCCCACCGGAGAGTTCGAGGCCGGACTCGTCGAGACGGTCGCTCACCTCGTCCCACAGCGCCGCGCGCTTGAGCGACTGTTCGACGATTTCGTCGTAGTCGCCCGCTTTGTTCTGGATCTTCAGGCCGTAGGCGACGTTGTCGTAGATGCTCTTGGGGAAGGGGTTGGGGCTCTGGAACACCATGCCGACCCGGCGGCGGAGCGCCACGGGGTCCACGTCGTCGTCGTAGACGTTCTTCCCGCGGAGGTAGAGATCACCGTCGACGCGTGCGGCGTCGATCAGGTCGTTCATCCGGTTGATACACCGGAGGAACGTCGATTTCCCACAGCCCGAGGGTCCGATCATGGCCGTCACCTGATTCTCGGGAATCTCCATCGAGATGTCTTGGAGCGCCTGATCCTGGTTGTACCAGACGTTGACGTTCTCGGCACGGACGACGGTGTTCGCCTGCATCGTCGGCCCCGAGGACGCCACGCTCTCGCTCACGTCGGTTTCGACGAGCATGTCGTCGGTCGTCGGATCGTCGGTCGATTCGTCGGTCGCGTACTCCTGCTCCGGATTATCTGTCATTGGTGGTCACTGCTGGTTCTGGTACTTGTTGCGCAGCACGATGGCGACGGAGTTCATGCTGAGCAGGACGATGAGCAATACGACGACGCCCGCGGGCACGGCCGCCTGATAGAAGGGTTCGCTGGCGAAGAGGCTCGCCCAGGCGTACACCTGCAGGGGCATCGCGCTCACTTTCGAGGAGAGTTCCGTCGGCAGGGAGAAGAGGACGTTCGGCGCGCCGATCATGATGAGCGGCGCCGTCTCGCCGATGGCGCGGCCGAGCGCCAGAATCGTCCCCGTCAGAATCCCGGGGAACGCCCGCGGCAGGACGACGTTCCGGATCGTCTGCCACCGCGTCGCCCCCATCCCGTAGGAGGCCTGCCGCATCTCGTCCGGAACGCTCCGGAGCGCCTCCCGAGAGGAGATGATGACGATGGGCAGGATGAGCAAAGCGAGCGTCGCGCCGCCGATGAGGACGGTGCCAGTGGGCTGGCCGAGATACGTGACGAACACGCCGAGGCCGAGCAACCCGTACACGACGGAGGGAACGCCGGCCAGATTGGAGATGTTCACGTCGATAAAACGAGTGAATCGGTTGTTCGGAGCGTACTCCTCCAAGTACACCGCGGCGCCGACGCCGAGCGGGAAGGAGAGTGCGGCGACGGTGACCATCAGGAGAATCGAGCCGCCGATGGCGGGATAGAGGCCGGCGTCCGCCGCCGTCCCGCTGTGGGCGCTCGTGAGGAACTGCCAGTCGACCCACGACTGTGGCCCGGCGAAGCCGAGGGCGTCGACGACGACGGCGCCGACGAGCGCGCCACCGAGAACGACGGCGACGAAGCCGAGTCCCGGCCGAACGTCCGCATTCCGGCGCACGACGCCGGCGGCGTAGCCCGCGGTGGGAACCACGGCGATGGACAGCAACACCGTCGCGGGCACCGCGCCGATGGCGAGCATCGGGCCGAGTACCTCGCCGGCACCGACGGCGACGACGCCTACCAGCACCGCGAGGAGGGTCCCTCGCCGCCCCGCCTCGGCGGCGGCGTAGCGGCCGACGACGAGGGCGACCGGCGCGCCGAGCGAGAGGGTGAGCATGATGCCGTCGGTCGGGTAGACGGGGAGCCCCTGCACGAGGCCGGGGACGAGCAGGAGCGATCCGACGATGACCGCGCCCGCGCCCGCGAAGCGCGCGAGGAACGGGAGCCGTCGGTCGAACCGTTCGATGCCGACGACGCCCGCGAGGGCGACGACGAGCGCGAGGACGTAGCCGAACCACACGACTGGCGGCACGATGTCGACGAAGATCATCGCCGCGCCGCCGCCGAACATCGTGCTGACGGCGAGGAGACCGACGACGCTCGCGCCGAACCGGAACGAGGCCGGGTCGGTCCGGAGGAGGTAGCCCCCGACGGCGAGCGTCGGGAGGACGAGCGTCAGGAAGAAGGTGAGATGCCAGCGCGGATCGGCGGTCAGCGGCTGGATCGCGTCGTTGGCGACGTAGATGAGGAGGATCACCAGCGCGACGATGCCGAACAGCGTCGCCGCGAGCAGGAGGTACCGGAAGACGGTGCCGACGGTTCGGCTGACGTGGCCGAAGTCCTCGATGACGTTCTGCCCGGTCGCCATCTCAGTACTCCTCCCGATACCGCTGTGCGACGAAGTCGCTGATGACGTTCATGATGAGGGTGATGATAAAGAGCGTGAGGCCGATGGCGAAGAGACTACGGTAGGCGACGCCGCCGCCGGTGATGTCGCCAGTCAGGAGGTTCACCATCGCGGCGGTCATCGGAAGTGCCCCCTCCAGATACGACGCCGGGTTCAAGGGGTTGAGGAGGTTGGCCTGTGACCCCGCGGCGACGGTGACGGCCATCGTCTCGCCGATGGCCCGCGAGAGCGCGAGAATAAAGGAAGAAAAGATGCCGGAGAGGGAGGCGGGGACGACGATGCCGACGGAGACGTCGAACTTCGTCGCGCCCATGCCGTAGCCCGCCTGCCGGAGCGAGTCGGGGACGGCCGACATCGCGTCCTCACTGATCGAGGCGACCATCGGGATGATCATGATGCCGACGACGATGCTCGCCGAGAGCATGTTGAACGTGCCGAGTCCGGGAACGACGGTTCGCAGGGCGGGCGTGATGTAGACGACGGCGAAGAAGCCGTAGACGACCGTCGGGACGCCGGCGAGTACTTCGAGCGCGGGCTTCAACACCTGTTGAGCGCGGGGACTCGCGTACTCGCTGAGGTAGATGGCGGTCGCGACGCCGAGTGGGATGGCGACGACGGCCGATCCGATGGTGATGGCGAGCGTCGCCGACACCAGCGGCAGGACGCCGAACTGCTCGTTGTTGATGATCCACTCCGTGCCGGTGAGGAAGTCGACGACCGAGGCGGTCGGTCCCTCGATTCCCATCAGGGGGGCGGTGAACGAGAAGAACTTCGCCGCTTCGGTGGTCAGCATCAGGATGATGCTGATGGTCGTGACGATGGACAGCACCGCACACAGGAAGAAAAACGAGCGTGTCAGAAGCTCCTGTGGCGAGTTCTCCGTTCGACGGGTGAGGTCCCGTCGTAGGTCGTCCGTGCTCATCTAACGTGGGTCGGTTCTCCGTTCGGTGGAAAAAGCTCTTCGTTCGGCATCACACGGATAGTTGTAAGTCGCCTCCGGTGGTTCGCCACACTGTGCCGCCGAACCACCGACGAACAGTTACAACCATCCGTCTCAGCCCTGTGCGTTCTCGATGGCCGACTCGAGGGCGTCCATCGCCGCCTGCTGGTCCTCGTCGCTCAGCGGCACGTAGCCGACTTCGTTGGCGACGATTTCCTGGCTGTTCGCGTTCTCCATCCAGTAGCGAGCGAACTCGGCGACGTGGTCCTCCGCCAGCGACTCCCGTTTGGCGTAGGTGAACAGCGGGCGGGAGAGGGGCGTGTACTCGCCGGCGCGGGCGGTTTCGAGCGAGGGCTCGACACAGCCGCTTCCGTCGTCGACGCCGAGGGCCTTCACACGGTCCTGGTTCTGGGAGTAGTACGCGAAGCCGAGGTAGCCGATGGCGGCCTGCGAGCCCTCGACGCCCTGAATGATCGTGCGGTCCTGCTCGGTCGCGGAGTAGTCCTGTCGGTGCCCCGGGCCCTCCTCGCCGAGGATGGCCTCGATGAAGTAGTCGTAGGTGCCGGAGGCGTCCGTCGGGCCGTAGAGTTCGAGTTCCTCGTCCGGCCAGTCGGAGTTCACCTCGCTCCAGGTCGTCGGCGGGTCCTCGGCCGACCAGATCTGCCGGAGTTCGTCGACGGTCATGCAGTCGACCCAGTCGGCGTCGTTGTTGACGACGACCGTCAGCGCGTCCGTCGCGACGGTGAGTTCGACCGGCGTGACGCTGTTGTCCGAACACGCCTGCTCCTCTTCGGGTTGAATGGGGCGCGAGGCGTTGTTGAAGTCGGTGCGGCCGGGACAGAAGTGGTTGGCGAAGCCGCCACCCGAGCCGGTGGACTGGATGTTGATGTTGACGCCCGAATGTCGCTCCTGGAAGCGCTCGGCCATCGCCGTCGCCAGCGGGAACACCGTGGAACTGCCGGCGATGTCGATGGTGCCGGAGAGTTCACCGTCGGTGCCGCCGTCCCCGCCGTCCCCACCATCCCCGCCGCCGTTCCCGCTCTGCGTACAGCCGGCGAGTCCGATTGCGCCGACCGTTCCGGTCGCCGCGAGGAACTTTCGGCGCGACACGCGTCCGGTCGTGGATTCCTCCGTCATCACCCGATGCTGGTCGACTGTGACGTAAGTACCCTTCTATGATAACTATATAGAATTTGGTACGGGAACGGATGACGTGGGGTTTCGGTCGTTACTGGACCGGGTGACACTCGAGGCTCGAACTCCTGAACGAATATCGAGGGCTCTGTGTGGCGTATAGCGCACTCTACGCCATTCGTTCGATCTTGGTGGGTGAGTCCTGTCGCTACGTTAGTTCACCATCTGCTCTCGCCCCGGCTCGTCGAGTACCGTTCAGTCCGCGCCGTTCACAGAAGTATATAGATATAGGTGGTTTTATTTCGGCGAGCCCATTCTCTGCGCGTATGGTCGAGACCCGAAAGGTGCAGGTGACGGGCGGATCGACGTACACGGTGTCGATTCCGAAAGACTGGGCGACCGACAACGGCGTGTCGGCCGGGAGTGAGGTGGCCTTCTACCCCGAGGGCGACTCACTGTTCATGACGCCGCGGACCGGCGACGACCGGACGGAGGGGACCCTCGACATCGGCGACCTGACCGGTGAGGAACTCATCCGCGCCGTGATGACGATGTACGTCAGCGGATTCGACATCATCGCCCTCGAGAGCGGGCGGATCACGACGGATCAGCGCCGCACGATCCGACAGGCGACCCAGAGCCTCGTCGGTCTCGAAGTGCTGGAGGAGACCCGTGACAAGGTCGTCATCCGTGACCTGCTCGACTCCTCCGAACTGTCGATCAACAACGCCGTCACCCGGATGCGGCTGATCGCCCTCTCGATGCTCGAGGACGCCGTGACGGCCCTGATCGACCTGGACGACGACCTCGCACGCGACGTGATCCAGCGCGACGACGACGTGGATCGCCTGTGGATGGTCGTCTCGCGTATCTTCCGGGCGACCCTCCGGAGCCCTCGGGCGGCCGAAGAACTCGGCGTCTCCCGCGAGGTGTGTTTCGACTACCAGTCCGCGGCGCGACAGCTCGAACGCGTCGCCGACCACGCGACCAAAATCGCCCACCTCTCGCTCAACTTCGACGAACCCCTCCCCGAGGACGTGAAGGACGCGCTCGACGGTCTCCACGCCGACGCCGCGAACGTCATCGACGTCGCGATGGACGCCCTCTTCCTCGACGGGAGCGACGAGGCCACCCGTCAGGCCAACGAAGCCCGCGAGTCGGTCCAGGGCATCGACAGCCACGCCCGCTCCATCGACGAACTCCTCCGCGAACTCGACCCGACGCGGGCGCAACTGCTCGGCCTCGTCGTCGACTCCCTCTCCCGGAGCGCCGACTACGGCGGCAACATCGCCGAGACGGCGTTACAGAAGGCGGCGCCGACGCCGTAAGCGTCGCCGTCGCCGCCCCCGGTCCGTTACCGGGGTCGTCGAAACTCGCCATCGACGCCGTCAGAAGAACGTTGCGCGTGTTACTGCACCGAGTCGCCTACTCGTCGGTCAGCACTGCGTTGACCTGGCCGCTCTGGCCCGGTCGGGAGGTGACGCGGGCGCGACCCTCGCTCGTCTCGAGGATGGCGCCTTTCGTGATGATGTTCCGGCGAGCGTAGTTGGTGTTCGACGGGTTGTCGACGACGTTCTCGATGTCGGCCTCGACCGTCTCGCCGTCGACGGCGACGTGGGCGACGTTCGTCGCGAGCGCTCGCGTCTTCGTCTCGTTGCCGCGGGCGTCGACGGTCTGGAACCGAGGTTCGCCGACCGTCGTTTCGGCCGGCTGCCGGCCGAGCTGGTATCGCTTCTTGTTTCGGAAGGGCCGGAGGCGGCCCCCAGTGCGCTTCCGCGTGGAGCGTCCCTGGTCTTTCATACGGCTATCCAGTCCAAGCAGCTACTTGAATCGCTCGAAACGGAGCCTCCGGACACGACAGGATTTAGTGGGCGGGTCGCCGGTCTCTGTGTCATGAGTCTCGAGGCCGCCGTGGCCGCGCCCTTCCGCGACCGGGGACGCGAACGCCTCGGCGAGGGGGAGTTCGTGGTTGCGCTGTCGCTCGACCGCGACTGGTTCACGCCCGATCAGGCCAAACGCCTCGTCGACGTCGCCGCCGGTCGGGGCCTGCTCTCCCGCGAGGACGACGACCTCGTCGCCGAGTTCGACCCCGCGAGCGTCGCCGTCCCCGACGGCTTCGTCCCCGACGAGTCCGTGCTCCGCGAGCAGTCCACCTTCGAGCGCATCCTCTCGGCGCTGACCGACGCCGGCGTCGAGAAACAGGAAGCGGTCGCCGACATCAACGAACGCCAGCGGGAACTCGGCGTCACCATCGAGGCCGCCGCCGTCGTCTACGCCCGTGGCCGCGGGGTCCCCGTCGGCAACGTCGCCGAGCGTGCGCTGGCCGAACTCGGCGACGAGGAGCCGTGATACGGTCGGAGCTGTGTGCCCGCGCTTCGCCGGGCGGCCCGGCGACTCTCGGAACTGACTACAACCGACCGTCTGAAACCGCCCCGGCGCCTACGACGCGTATGGCCGACCCCGAACTCGACGACGGCGTCCGCATCGCACAGCTTCTCGCCTCGGATCTCGTCGGCTACGGCGACGCCCTCGCGGACGTGACGGTGACCGACGCCGATCCGGACGTCGAGCCGACGGTCGACGGCGCGCACGCCTACCGCGTCCGCATCGCGGAGCGACCGCTCGCGGCCGTCTTCGTCCACCCCGACCGCGCCCGGGTCGAGTTCGAGGCCGGGCAGGACGCCGCGCTCGACGCCGCCCGCGAGGCCGGCCTCCGAGTCAGGCCGAAGGCCGTCGAGCCACCGCGGACGGTCGTCTTCGTCGAGAACGGGGCCGAGGTGAAGCGGGTTCTGCGGGTCGTCGAGGCCGCGGTGACGGCTTAGCGCTCGGCGAGAATCCGCGGCAGTTCGGCGGCCAGGTCGTCGCGCTCCACGTGGGCGAACGCGTCCGGGTCGCGGGGCGGGCCGTCGGGATAACACACCTGCACCGCGTCGATACCGGCGGCGACGGCGCCCTGTACGTCGGCGGTCACGTCGTTGCCGACGAACACCGTCTCCGACGCGTCGGTACCGAGTTCGTCGAGGAGGGATTCGAACGCCGCCGGTTCGGGCTTGCCGGCGGCGAGTTCACCGGTCACGAGGGCCACGTCGAACGCGTCCGTCCAGCCCAGCGCGTCGAGTTTCGACCGCTGGGCGACCACCGGCCCGTTCGTCAACAGGCCGAGACGGTAGCGGTCGCGCAACTCGGCGAGCATCGCCTCGACGCCCGGGACCGGTTCGAGCGCCGCGTTCACCCGGTCGCGGTACGCCTGTGCGACCGCCGCCGCGTCGACCTCGGGCGCGTCTTCGAACAGGCGCTCGAACACCGGCTCCCGGCTCCCGGCGGTCAGGTTCTCCGCGTGCGCCTGCAGGTACGCCTCCCGCGAGCGCTGTGGCGCGCCCGCCTCACGGAGCGCCTCCGCCAGGAGCGTCGCCCGGTCGACCCGCGTGACCGCGAGCGTGTCGTCGAGGTCGAACGCCACCGCGGTCGTGTCCATACCGCCCCTAGCCCACCGACGGGTATGAGCGTGGCGTCTTCCGACGGAAATCGCCGGCTTCGAACGTCGCCGACGGCGCCACTGATCGGAACCGGGCACCCGACCCGTTCCAAACGCGACGATATTTGTGTCTCCGTGCGGTGGGTGGCCCATGACACTCGACCCGGTCCACGTCGAGGAGGTCGCGGACCTCGCGGGACTGCTCGGCCGCCGCGTCGACGACCGCGACCACGACGACCTGGCGCGGACGGCGTTCGAGGAGTGGCTCGACCCCCTCGTTCTCGACGGACGGACCGTCCTCGATCCCCTCGACGAGCGACGTCTCCGCGCCGTCGCCGTCGACGACGTGGCCCTCGTCGACGACCCCTACCCCACCGTCCACGGCCTCGACTCGGGGACGATCAACCCGACGACGTTCAAAAACGGCCTCGTCCTCGACGTGGCCCACGCGGCGATGGCCGCCGACCCCTCCGATCTGGACCTCCACCGCGCCCGGAGTCTGGTGACGACCGTCCACGCCAACGACCCGACGCTCTCGCTCGACTTCGACTGGGTGCGCCGCGACGAGGGCTACTTCCGACGGAAGATCCTGCACGCCCCCCGCGTCAATCGGTACGCGGAGGGGGTCGTCCACGCCCTCGCGCTCTACCTCGCCGAGAGTTCGCACGCGCTCGAACACGCCGACGCCGTCTCCGACTGCCTCCTCCTCGACGGGCCGCTGTACCCGAAGGAACTCCTCAACTGGCAGGACCGGGACGCCGAACTCGGCGCGCTGACGACGGAGGCCAAACCCCGCGCTATCGTCGAGAACTACGTCCGACTGGTCGAGCAGTTGTTGGACCGGGACGTGGCCGTCGCGGGCTTCGTCAAGAACCCCTCGGCGAAACTGATCACGCGCACGTTGCGCGAGAAGGGCGTCGACGCGCCGTGGGTGGACGACACCGCCTTCTTCACGCGGTTGCTGGAGCCGAGCGACGACGCTCCCGACGGCCACCGCCTCACCTTCACCAACTGGTTCCGTTCCCGGGGCGGATCGGACCGCACCCTCGCGGCCGACGGCGACGCCCTCGGCGTCGAGCGACGCCGCGGCCCCGACGACTACGAGGTGACCTTCTTCGTCGTCTACGACCCCCGCGAGGACCTGTGTTATCGGATCGAGGCGCCGGCCGGCCTGACGCGCGACGCCGACGCGCGGGACCGTCTCACCCGGCAGATCCTCCGCGACGTGGCCGTCTCGCGTGGCCCGCCGACGGTCGTCGAACGGGCGGACGCGCTGGCCCGCATCGGCGTCGACGAGAAGGCGGCGCTCAGACGGAAGTTCGAGGAACGGCTGAACTCGGCGTTCGTCCGCACGTACGACGACGTGCGGTGGGACGCGGAGTACTAGTCTATCGGTTCGGCCTTCTCGATCTCGATAGTGACCGTCGACTCCGGGACGCCCACGCGGGCGAACTGGGTGCGGAGGTGCTCTTTCGCGGCCTCGATGGCCTGCTCGCGCGTGTCGAAGCCGCGGGGCATGGGCGACTCGAAGGCGATCTGTTTCTCCTCGCCGTCGATCCGCGTGGTCGATCCGCCGCTCTCGACTTCGTAGAACTCGTCGCAGACCCACACGTAGGCGGCGTCCTCGTCGGGCGCGCCCTGGAACGACGGCGCGCGCTCACCCCGCTCGTAGACGGTGCCGGTGAGCGTCGTGTCGCCGCCCGTTCCCCGGATCAGTAACATTGGCTATCTCTACGAGCGCCCCACGTAAAAGACGTACGTGACCAGTATCACCGGCGATAAGGGCCGTCCCCGCCGGTCGGTGCCGATACGCCCGACGAGATCCGTCACCGACCGAACGCCGAATCCAGATCGCTCGCGACCGTCTCACGGGCGTCCTGCGCCCGGCCGAGGTCCGGGAACGACGCGAACACGTGGACCATCCCCGGATAGTTCGCGTGCGTGACGGCGACGCCAGCCTCGCGCAGGCGGTCGGCGTACGCCGCGCCCTCGTCGCGGAGGGGGTCGTAGCCCGCCGTCACGACCGTCGCCGACGGCAGGTCGGCGAGGTCGGGCGCCCGGAGCGGCGACGCGTAGGGGTTCGCCCCGTCGAGGTCGTCGTCGAGGTAGCGGTTCCAGTACCAGCGCATGCTCGCCCGCGAGAGCAGGTACCCCTCGGCGTTCTCGTGGTACGAGTCGGTGTCGAGGTCGTAGTCCGTGACGGGGTAGAGGAGGACCTGATGGTCGATATCCGGCCCCCCACGCTCGCGGGCCCGGAGCGTTACCGCGGCGGCGAGGTTGCCGCCAGCGCTGTCGCCGCCGACCGCGATTCGTTCCCCGTCGCCGCCGACGATATCGGCGTACGCCGCGGCCCACTCGGTCGCCGCGTAGGCGTCGTGGACCGGCGTGGGGAACGGGTGTTCCGGCGCGCGCCGGTAGTCGACCGAGACGACGACGCAGTTCACGGCCTGAGCGAGCAAGCGACAGAGGCCGTCGTGGGTGTCGAGGTCGCCGCGCACCCAGCCGCCGCCGTGGAAGTAGACGAGGACCGGGAGGGCGGCGTCGCTCGGTGGGGTGTACGCCCGCACGTCGAGCGGCGTCTCCGGGCCCTCGGGACCGGGAATCGACAGGTTTCGAACCGTCAGGTCGTCCTCGGGAGCTTCGTCACTGACGAGGAGGTCACGGAGGGCCCGTCGGGCGCCCTCGACGGAGAGTCCGTGGGTCGGTGGGAGGTCGACCTGATCGAGGATCGTCTTCGCCTCGGGGTGGAGGTCGGGGGTGCGGTCGGTCACGGCGAATCGCTCCGGTCGTGATCCAGCGTCATGCTCCAAGGGAGCGAACCGTGTGTGGATAACTGTGGGGGTCGGTTCGCCACTCACTCCTCGCGTCCGTCGTCGCCCCCGCCCGGACAGGACAGTTCGTACGTCACCCGCGTTTCGGAGACGCGAACGCGCGGCCCCGTGGCCTCGACGAGTTCGACCGCCAGTGCGTCGGCTCCGGAGACGTTTCCGGTGGGTGGCTCGATCTGTATCGAAGCCGATTCGCCGGGTTCGTATGGGCCCTCGAAGACGAGGCGGGTCGACGCTCCCGGCGACAGTTGGGTCGACGGTCCACCGGTTCCGACGCGGACGTAGCCTTCGACGGCCGTGACCTCCACCTCGACGCGCTCGATGGTCGCCGCTCCACTGAACTGGTTCTTGACGAATTCGTCGTTGTCACCGCCCATTCCGCACTGCAACTCGTCACCGAACGCGAGGTAGGCATCCTCGGGTGGGGCGACGCTTACGTTCACGCTCCGCTCGGCCGACACCGAACCGTAGCTTCCGACGCCGAGCGAGAGACTTATGGCTACGCAGAGGGCGACCACCGCGACGACTCGCCGTGTCCGTCGGCTCATCGCTCGACTTCGGGTGGTGGGCCGTCGGCGCCGAGACGCATCCCGCGTGCGTAGTAGGTGTGTATCAGCGCCATCGTACCGATGGCGATGATCGTGAACATCGCCAGATCGAGGTCGCTCACCCCGACCAACAGCGGGAGGTCGAGCGCGTGCCCGAGAATCGCCCCTCCGGCGAGTGCTCCGACGCCAACGTAGTAGAGGCTCCAAGGCACGTCGTGCCCCTCGACGACTTCCAAGTACAGGTCGACGTCAGCAGCCGCCTCGGTGAGTTCCACCTCGCCGTCGCGCTGGTCGAAGACGACCAGATCCAGCTTCTCCATTTTCGGCAGGTGGAACTGCTGGAGTGACGTGTAGGCGTTCTTCCGCGCTGCCGACCCCACGGCGTCGACGTCGATACCGTTCTCCCAGGCGGCGACGTGTTCGGCGATGGTCCCCAACGCCGCGCGCGGCCCGTTCCGCTGCAGATAGTGGATGACGAACCGGCGGCGGCGGTTACTCAACACCTCGTAAACGTCGTCTCGTGCCAAACTCATGTCGTTCGACTCCCCCGACGAACCCGTTCGAGTCGTGTGGTTCACACTCGTCGTCGAATATAAGTAATCGTCATATTCAGTCCACTCTATCTCTTCAGGCTCGGCCAGTACCCCCATCAACGGTTGTTAGAATCAGAATCAATGACCGTTCGAATTCGGGATATGGGGCCGTTGAACCGGTTCTATCGCCCCGTTGTAGATCGTTCAATCGGCTTACTACAAACGGGGTAGGGGTGCAGGGGTAAGACGTGCTCCCGACGGGGCACGTGGACAACAATGCAACGGCGAAAGTTCATCGCAGGTGTGGGATCGCTGGCCGCTGGCGCGGCGGCCGTGACTGGTACTGGTGCGTTCAGCTCCGTGCGTGCGGAGCGTTCTCTCAACGTCGCCACTGCCGGAGATAACAACGCGTACCTCGCTCTGGATGCTTCTCCGAGTGTCTACGCGGAACAGACGGGTACGACGCTCGAACTCCAGTTCGACGGGAGCAACAGTGGACAGGACGGGAATGGGCTGAACGCAAATGCGGACACGACGTTCGCGAACGTGTTCCGGATCGAGAATCAGGGGACGAACGATATCCGTCTGCAGCTCGGCTCCGACGACCAATCCCCTGCGATCGGATCTCTTCCGGACGGGCCGATGGCGGTCTTCTACTCCACCTCTGAGGTCACGAACTCGGTGTACGCCGACGCAACGCCCTTCGCGGCCAGTCCCGCACCGAGCTACGCTGCGAGTTCGGACGTGACGAACCAAGACCTCTCTCCCGGCGACAGCATCTACGTCCACGTCGCGTTCTTCCTGAACGATGATATTCAGTCGCTCGGAAGCGGCGCATCGACGGATCTCGCGGATGTTCCCGACGACATCGGGTTCTACGCCGACTCGACGCCGCAGAGCGGTTCGCTCTGAGGTGTGACCGCCCCATGAAGCGACGACATCTGCTCGGGGCCGTCACGAGTACGATAGGGGCGCCTCTCGCTCTCGGAACGGGGGCTTTCTCCAGTACCCGAGCAGAGCGATCGGTCAAGGCAGAGGTAGTCGACGACAGCGAGGCATACCTCCAAATCGATGCCGAGGCTACTGGGATCGCTGGTCGGTCAAGCGAAGTTGACGTCGGTAAGCGGGGAGACGTGGCGGCATTCCGTATTCCGGGACCAGAGGATGATCTCGTCGGTGGGACGGATCCTGGCGGAGTCGGTGTGAACTCCGAATACTGGTTCGGGAATATGGCGGTTATTCGGAATCAGGGTACACAGCAAATCTCGGTCTACAGCGAATATAGCGGATCGTTGGAGCAGGTGGCTATCTTCGACACCACCGATCAGTCGACCCTCTTGACATCGAAAAGCAGTGGTCGAAAACTCTCCCCCGGGGAATCATTCACTATGGGGATCTATCTGAAGATCGGTGACCAACCCGTTGGCGAATATGACGAAAAAATCGGCATTGTCGGAGAAATGACTGGGAGTAGCTCGTAGCCGCGAACTTCCTTTTTTTCGACCGTTAGCCTCACCGGTAGATAGTTGCATCATGATGGGTAGCTGTCCGCCAAATAGCGGATATCGCATGGACACTCGCAACATTCGGATCGTGTTGGTAGCGTTGGTGGCTGGAGCCCTCACCCTCCCCCGTCGCGGCACCGATGACGGGAACGTACGCCGACCCCACCACTTCCGACGTCACTCTCACCACAAACAGCACCAACGCGAAGTACGTCCAGCCAACGGAAACCGGAACCCTTGCCCCTGACTTCACCGCTTTCAACCCCGCCCTCGACGGTGACGGACTCAATCCCGAGGC
>Ga0207797_1002214_pt1 | contig 13597 bp, 6 predicted proteins | sample PRCRCaboRojoPR_6_FD_187275 | JGI IMG/M metagenome (GOLD analysis project Ga0207797, IMG submission 187275) | Marine sediment microbial community from Cabo Rojo, Puerto Rico - PR CR 10% Liquid 1 (SPAdes) | ecosystem: Environmental > Aquatic > Marine > Coastal > Sediment | place: Cabo Rojo, Puerto... | reverse complement strand
ACCAATAAGGTCATCTTTATGTACTATACACAAATCCCATACAGAAAGCAATCCGAAATAAAGCAACTGACTGGGAATATCACTGCTGCGAATCCTGGATCTTACCACTCACCACTCATTTTCCGGATTACTGGCTCGGACACAACCATCACCCGGGATTATCCGGGAGCGGTGACGACTGCACTACAACTATTCATACGCCCCGACGTGCCGGGCCCCTGCCTTTCTGTCCAGCAGTGTATTGACGTCCTCTGGGAGCTCCACACCCAGATTTTTCCCCGGGAAATCCTGCAGCAGCTGGTAGTTCTTCAGTTCGCGACTCTGAAACAACGGTCCGCTGTAATTCTCATAGAACCGACTGTTCCCGGCAAATTCCGGATACATCTCCCGGAGTTCTTCCAGAGAAGCTATTTCCACCTGACAGTTTTCATTGGAGGCGGGGCTCCATAACATCATCGGTGAGCCTGTTTTCTCAGTCCCCCGAACGTACACATTGTGGTCCATCCGCTCCAGCTGGGATTTGGGGAGCCGATCACACAGAAAGGCCGGCTGCCAGGTAAAAACCAGCGGTCGGTTAAAATCTTCACCTGTCAGCAGGTTATTGACGAAGATATGACCGTCCCGTTCCTCAACACCGGGACCTGTGCTTGGATGCCATCCGAAATGATCACCCTCCGCACTCCGGCCGTCCCGCCCGATACAGGCCATGCTGTTGACAAAGGTATTCTGGTAAATCTTCGCATCACTGCTGTTGAGTATCATCAATCCGTGATCATTGTTCACAAACACATTACCGGCGACGGTCACACCCTTTGAGATCTCAAAGAAGAAGCCATTCCGGCTCGGCCAGAGACGATTACGGGGAACGGAACCTTCAGGGCTCCCCACATTCTCTACCCAGTTATTGATAAACACCCCATCCACCTCACCGACATCATACCAGACTCCATTCGAATTCGGGAGATCGGTGATCAGATTATCTCTGACCACTGCCCGGTAGCACTGATTGAAAATTTTGACTGCGGCGGGATAATATCCGGTGATATTCTCAATGTTGTTTCGTGAAAAGATATTCTTCTCCAGCAATATGTCATCCGAGGCGATAACATATATCCCTTCGGTACTGGTATTGAACACCTCACAATGCCGGATGGTGAGTGAATCCCCCCGGAAATATCCGGCGACCCGGGAGCAGTTTGAAATCGTGCAATGTTCGAGCGTGGTTCCCACAATCTGATTGCCGTGTTCGGATTCGGGAGATATCCCCTGGGGATATGTTCCCTCAATTTCGAGTGCCCGGTAGGCATACTGGGTAAAGGTGATCCCGCGAATCGTGGGACCCCGGTGATCAGGAGCTTTTCCATGGACCTGCTCCGTGGTCTGACGCAGCGCAAGGTTATAAGCCGTAATCTCAATGAGATGTTCCTCCGGATTCGCACCGATGTACACCTCGTTATTTTCGTAATCGATAAAGTATGTATCCTCATCAACCGCACCGGGCCAGCCCACCGCCTGCAGGAATCTGCCGTCCGCGAATACCATGTCGTTGTTAAACAGGTACAGCGGAGTATGGCGCATTTGCCGGTGCCGGCGCCACCAATCCGCGGGTTCGGCCGGGAACAGGCTGTCCCAGGAACTCACCCACAGTCCGTTTCCCAGATCCTCCCATTTTTCAGCGATCCGGGTTCCTTTCAGCCTGGGACGTTCATCTTCATAGGGCTGCATAATAATCCCCTGGTTCAGGACCAGGTCACCTGTCCGGTAAGTACCACCCCGGAGAATAATCGCATCTCCGCTCCGGACACGTTCGACGGCCGATGTCAGGGTGGTCGGATCTGTAAGTGCCTCTCCTGACGCTCCACGATCCCCATCAGGTGCCACATAATAGATGGTACCCTCCACGTCAGGGAGTTCATATGACTGCTGGATCGGACCATACGGCCCTCCAGATGGTGCTGCAGTCAGCTGAACACCTCCGGGACCAAACCAAAGAAGCAGACAGAACAAAACTGTTCCCGCCAAATATCTCATAGAAAATGCAGCATTCCGTGAATGGGATGCTAACCGTGTTTGTGGCGCAGAGTCTGATCTCATTGATTATACCTCGCTGGTTTATTCATTGCGCTATCGGTGATTTCATATCATTTCCGCAAATTTCGATGATCTCAGTTTTCCTCATTTCTTCGTTGATGCTTCTTCGTTTCAGTCTTCAGTCCCGGCATGATTCCAGGAATCGGTCCGAAAAGGCGAGGCCGGCAGCCCTTCTTCATTATACAGATTCGCTTTTTCCGGGTTGTCAGCCCATGCATAGCGGACAGCCAGCGGATTATCTACGTTCTCATTCCAGACCACCACCCTATCATCCTCAATTCTCGCTTCTGCCCGGACAAACTCACTGTCAGCACCGGCAATCGCGAATCCGTTCAGCTCCTCCCCTCCCTTCACCCACAGACCGCTTCCGGTTTGTTTAAAAGACAAGGCTATACTGTCGCCGTGAATAGCCATCGATTTGTATATCGGTCCCGAGTAGACGAGATCCTCTTCGCCGTACGCCACCTTTTGTGCAACAAGCGCAAGCCGCTTCCCCACATCTTCCTTGTTCAGGGGATGGATATCATTCCACTCGCCGATATCAATGGTGACCGCCATTCCGGTGTTGGGGAGGGAAAGCGTCTGCAACTGTGCCTCGCGCAACAGCGCCCAGTTACTCCCCCCGGGTTCCGCAGACGGAGTCCCGTAATTTGGCAGCTGCACATATAGGAACGGGAAATCACCCTGATCCCATCGTCGTCTCCAATCGCGGATCATCGCCGGAAAGAGTTCCCTGTATTCGACAGGCCTGTCTGCATTAGATTCCCCCTGATACCAGATCGCCCCTGCGATACGATAATTCAGTAAGGGTGCGATCATGGCATTGTACAATCCCACCGGTTTCCACCGGATAAAGGTCTGGCTTGCCAGAGCTGGCATTTCAAGACCGACCCGATAATGCCAACTGCCGGTCAGATCAATGTCCATCCCTTCAGCCTGTATTTTGTACGGTTTGTCCGGAATATATCCGCCCCGGCCGCGGTTGTTCACCACCCGGACCACAATCGTATTCTCCCCTTTATGCAATAACTCCGGGGGGATATCGTATCTTCTGGGAGGATACTGGTATCCCGTTGTACCTACGAATGTCCCATTGACAAAGACGGAATCCGAGTCAACGATTCTTCCCAGGATAAGTTTTGCAGGTTTCCCGGTCAGCTCTGCCGGGACCTGTACATCTTTTCGGAACCAAACCACCCCGTTCAGGCTCCCCGTTTCCGTCTCCGCCCAATATCCGGGAACCTTCATGGTTGCCCAATCGGAAACGTCCATCTCCGGGTCATACCAGGTATCCCCGGAACCCACATAACCCCGGTCTTTCTGATTCAGAAGAGTGTACCAGGCATCCATTCTCGCCTGGTCATATTTTTTGATTATGTTGATAAGACTATCGCTTTTAAAGAGCTGTGCTTCATGGTAATAAGCCGGAAATTCCTGCAGGGCCTCTTCACTCATCCATGCCTCAACGGGCGAGCCCCCCAGACTCGTATTGATCAGGCCGACGGGGATCCCATATTCTTCATACAAATGCTTGCCAAAGAAATAGGCAACGGCGGAAAAATTCACGATATTCTCCGGAGTGGCGCTGGTCCAACCGCCGGATTCCAGACGTTCCTGCGGGCTGTCAAAATTATAAGTCCGGGGCACATAAAACTGCCGGATATTCCCGTCTTCAGGATGCGCGATTTCGGAGGGGTACACCCAGCTCACCCGACTCATGGAGAGCTCCATGTTCGACTGCCCGGAGCAGATCCAAACATCACCGATCTTGATATTGGAAATGTTGACCGTATCGCCGGCCAGGATTTCCATAGTATACGGTCCTCCCGCCTGGTATTCCGGAAGGACCATGCTCCATGCACCACTGACATCAGACACCGTGGTGTAGGTTGAATCCAGAAAATGAACGGTAACGTTCGTATTTTCATCCGCCCATCCCCATACTTTAACCGGAGCATTCCGCTGGAGCACCATACCGTCACTGATCAGCCGGGGCAATTTCAGCCGGCCGTAGGTATTGAATGCAATGAAAAGAGTGAGTAAAAATATCAGCGTCCGCCAGTGTACTTTATTTTCCATACACACCCCGCATGGTAATCATACAGTAGTCTTACTTACCTCGTCACTATCAGTTTTCTTGTAAGAACGTGATCCCGGGCTTTGAGCCGGTATAAATATATCCCGCTGGGGAGCTCTTTTGCATTGAAGGTCACCTTGTGATTTCCCGGATCCCTGATGCCCTGCACCAGCATGGCGACCTCTTCGCCCAGCAGATTATACACGGTGAGCGTTACGTGGCCTCTTTCCGGAGTAGTATAGGTAATCCATGTCACCGGATTAAACGGATTCGGATAATTCTGTGCCAGATGGTACCCCGCCGGTATTGTGTTCCCCACTGACCGTAACTCCGTAATTGGTCCGGGATCCGTTCCGGTTTGCAGCCATCTGGTGATTCGTTCATTCTCCAGATTTCGTTGCGCTCTCCAGTCCGCATGAGCCTCCGGGAACCAGTTCAGATCGCCCAGGGGAAAACCGCCCATAGCAGCGGTTAATAGTGTATCATTGGTATACGAAAGGTCCTCCGGCAGGGGCCATCGGTGATTCCTGCTCACCTGCGGTTCATATGCCCAGTGGCTGTCACAACCACTGAACCATTTGCAATACAGGAATTGCCGGAGTGATTCCATATTTGTCGGCGGAACACGAAAGCGGGGACGACTTCCGATGTGCATGCTTGATTCATCAACTTCCATGGTTTTGAAAACTTTCTCGCCATCCGCATCTGTGGAATCCATAAAGGCGAGAGTCTCCCGCGATACATACGGCTGTGGCAGGGGAATTTCATCTTCCCGACCATCCCGCATCATATTAACACTTCCCGGATTATATTCCATCCAGTCAATCAACCAGTCCTTATAGACATAACTGCTATGCGAAAGTAAAATCTGCCGATCAAGATCTTTGAAATCGACCTCAAATTCAAAGGAATCCACCGATACCACCGTAAATATGCCACCATTGGGACTGTCACACTCACCGGCCAGAAAATCTTCTCCTTCCTCACAAAACCAGGCCGGCATGTAACCGTACATAAACGGATTGACAAATACCGAGTTGGTCACGGACATCTTATACCACCACGGCGATTCCAGAGCATACATCACGACGTTTAAGAACGTGCAGTGATTAAAATGGACATTATCCCCATACTCCCCACCTTCCTGCATGTAGACATATCCGATATTGGCAAAGGTGGTATTTTCGAACAGGAGACTGTCAACATGCCAGCCTCTGCTCTGATATGGGAAGGAGACCGCCCGGCCGTAATAGCGGAAGTGGGAATCCGTATTATTTCGGAAGTAGCAGTTAGTAAATGTGCCAACGAAGTGATCCGCTTTCACATTCACAGATCCCCCGGATTCGGCCGCTATTGGCCCATAATCGAAGATCACCCCGTCAAAGGTCGCCCGTTCAGATTCGGTGGAGTCCGGATTGTCCGTAATCCCGATGCTGGAACTAAGTTGGTTTCCATCGATATCGGCATAGTATACCCAGAGATTTTTCAGGATTAGTTTACCGGCATTTTGAATAAAGTATTCTCTCCCCACATCCTGGTTGGTCCAGAGAATCTGGGGAGGAGCGGTATCCTGCGTAGGACCGGGTTCGGGTGCCACAATGTCCAGGACCTCATCGGGTCCGACGACGATGGAACCGGTCTGGACATATCGCTCGTCGGAGTGCAACAGGAATACCGTCTGACTCAGACTGCTCGTGTCCCGGACAGCTTCGACGGCCGCGTTGAGAGTCCCCTCCTGACCGGTCTCCAGATACCCCTGTACTTCCACCGTATCTTTCTGGGCGAAAGTTGTACCAGTTACGCCGATGATGACACAGAGGACAAGGGATTGTGTCGACAAGAAACCATCTCCTGTTGTTCAACCGTATATAATTTCCAACACGTCAGTGATTCTCGTTTATTTTTTCCGGAAAGATCCGTATACCACAACTCAACCGATGACCCGGCATCACATCACGGATCATCTGCCCGCACCGAAGTGTGATGGTGGGATATGTCCGGTTCGAAGCGTTCAGAACAGCCAGACCTGTTCCCCTCTATCAGTAGACGGGTTGAGCACCATAAGGATAAAAATATCTTCTATTACGTTCTGCCTTTTTTTAACATTGTGTTCATCGTAAATTTCTGCGCATAGAGACGAATGCAAACATCAAACGGAAAGAATATATTCTGATCAACCTGATGGCCGTCTCAGTGAAACGATCTGCTGCAGTTGCTATGACCATTAACAATAAGACACTTGAGATTTAATAAAGTTGTATTTTCAGTAAGGTAACCGAAATTCAATTACATACCAAAGTAAATCAGAGATACACCCTGGAACATCAATTAATCGTCCATTCCCTTCAGAAAGAGCGAGGATTTGTATGAGGAGATCACGGATACCGAAACGCATTGCATTGAGTATAATGAGTAGTTTAGTCCTTGTCCTGTTTCTGGATTTGCCAGGTCAGGCACAGGTGCAGGATATAGTAGTAAACCCCAATGGGAGCTTTGAGGAATTTCCTGTCACGGTTTCCGGAGATACCAGTGGATTGGAAGGCTGGACCTTCGAGCTGGGAGGCAATGCAGGGGCCAGATTCGCCGTCATCGACAGTGTTGTCAAGGATGGGAATCGGGCGCTTGCGATCACGGTTGACAGTCTGGGACCGGATGACTGGAGTATCCAGGCGGTCAATGAACCTTATCAGGTAAATCCCGAATATTCCTATACGCTTTCGCTGTGGGCCCGCGCTTCCAGTGCCGGAGCAACAGCGAGTTTTACCGTCGGAAACCCTGCATTTAACGAGTTCGGGCGAATTGGTAATGCTGATGTTTCTCTAGATACGGAATGGCAGGAATTTACGCTGAATTTCACGGTTCCCGCCGGGAATGACACGGCACGCACCCCCTTGCACTTCAATTTCAGTGACAATGTGGGGAAAACGATTTATATCGATAGCGTCCGGGTCACCCGTCCCAAAGTCTTTGGAAAACCGGCGGTTGTCGAAGCGGAGGCCGGCTCGCTCGGTGGCGAGTGGGAAACGGCCACCGATACTGAAAACGGGGCCACTTATGTGACCATAACTTCCGATTATAATGAGACCACCGGGGCTGCAGACAGACCGGGCGAAGGCCGGACCATCACCTATCAGGTAACGTTCCCTGACACCGGGAATTACGATTTGTTTGCCCGGGTGTATGTGGGACCTGACGGATTTGATGATGACAGCTGGTTCATTGGAAGTGGATTTGGCGAAAAGAGCCCGGATACTCCGGACGGCTGGACGTTATCCAACGGATTAGCTTCCGCCGGATTCAACGCTCCCGATGCCGTTGTCAGGACTGATCCGGGCGGTCTGGGTTCCGAAGTCTGGAAATGGGTAAATTTCACGAAAAACGGATACCAGGGAGCTCCCGCGGATACCTTCCGGGTGGACAACGCGGACAGCTCCTATACCTTTGAAATCGGTGCCCGCGAAAACGGGTTACGAATCGATAAGCTCGTGTTCGGTTTATCCGATTACTACTATACCGTGGCCACTCTGAATAACGGTGAGGCCGGGACCCCGAATCCCCCTCAAGAGGATACTACCGGCACCATGGAGCCAATCGCCGCCGGTAAAGACAAGTTTCTTGGTAACATCTATTCCCCGGCACAGGTTGAGGGATTTACCAGTTACTGGAACCAGGTTACCCCTGAAAACGCCGGTAAATGGGGAAGCGTGGAGGGAACTCGCGATCAGATGAACTGGTCAGCCCTCGATAACGCATATAATCTGGCTGTGGATAACGGGTACCCGTTCCGGTATCACGTGCTGGTATGGGGAGCACAACAACCGGGATGGATAGACACATTGTCGCAGGAAGAACAGCTGGCGGAAATCCGGGAATGGTTCGAGGCTGTGGCTGACAGGTATGGGGCAGGGATCGACTACCTGGAGGTGGTGAACGAAGGATCCAATGGGCACAACCTGCCTGACGGCAGCGGCGGGAATGCCGACTATATCGACGCACTGGGCGGATCTGGTGAGACCGGACACGACTGGATTATCACCGCATTCCAGATGGCACGCGACATCTTTCCACCATCTGCACAGCTCATGATCAATGACTATGGCATTGTGGGGAATACCAATGCCACAAGTAACTATCTTGACATTATTGAAGATCTGCAGGAGCGGGATTTGATCGACGCCATAGGAGTTCAATCACACGCATTTTCCACAGGCGGCCCAGCCTCTGGAATGCGAACGACCCTGAATATGCTCGGGGAGACCGGGCTGCCCGTTCAGGCCACCGAGATGGATATTGACGGTGATCCGAATGGAACGCGTGAAGAGTCCGATCAGGTCCAGCTGGAAGAGTACCAGCGAGTCTTTCCGGTGTTCTGGCAGCATCCGGCTGTTGAAGGGGTAACGCTCTGGGGCTGGAGAACCGGCTTATGGCGGCAGGATCAGGAAGCCAATCTTGTCCGCAACAACGGTGAACCACGGCCGGCTCTCGAATGGTTACAAGCGTATGTGGATACGGCTGAAACACCGGTGTCAGTGAAAGACCAGTTCGCCGGAACTCCGCGTACATTCAGGATATACGACAACTACCCGAATCCGTTTAATCCGACTACGCAAATCAAATATGAGGTACCCAGAGCGTCCGAGGTAAGTATCAAAGTGTACGACATTGCGGGCCGGCTGGTACACACACTGGTGGACGGACAGAAGACACCTGGCATCTACACGGTTCCCTTTGACGCCCAAAATCTTGCAAGCGGTGTCTATTTCTACCGGCTGCAGACCGAATCCTTCAGTCAGGTGAAGCGGATGATCCTGATCAAGTGACAGCCTGCGTACACGGAACGCCGTGAATTCAACATCCTCTGCTAATGGTCACAAAATAGCCCCGGTTTCTCAGCCGGGGCTTTTTATTTGCCAGATCTCTCCGGGCACTAGTGAGTCGTACTCCCGGTATAACTTATCAGGCAAGCCCTGCTCGTTGCGTTCTCACGGTAATATTCCTGTCCTTATTTTATCAGCACCATCTTCCTGCTATCCGCATAGTCACCGGCGTTTATACGATAAAAGTACATGCCACTGGTCAGATTCCGGGCATCAAACGAGATCCGGTGTGAACCGGCAGGCATGCTGCGATCGACGAGTGTTCTGACCTTTTGCCCCCGGGTATTGTAGACTTCCACGTTTACATGGATTGCTTCCGGCAGATTAAACCGAATGTTGGTGACGGGATTAAATGGGTTCGGGTAATTCTGCATCAGTGAATAATTTGCTGGAATCCCGGATTTGTCAGAATCAGCAATTGAAGTAGGAACACGTCTTGGGGTGAAGCTGAGTTGTTTCAACCTTAACAATTCTTCACCAGTATCGCCGGCAAACCGCAAGTACAGATCGTGCCTGCCGCTGATGGAGTCAACCTCAGTGCTGAATTCTATAAACGTATCCCAGTTACCGGTAGTGCCGACAGCGTATTCTGCAATTTTCCGGCCGGTATCGATGGAGTCGATCCATACCTCAACCACACCACCGGAGGTTTCGCTCGAGGCTTCAATCTTCAGTTCATCAGGTGTCCTTTGATAGTCAAACCCTGCTTCAGGCTGGACCTCTGTCCCAAATTCCACACCGGCGTACATCGCCCAGTCCCCGTCATGGATCCCCCCCAGATAGGTGTCCTCCCTTTCAACTCCATTTTTATTGACAGGATATTGGGCGGCGATGGTTGAATAGGCATCCCGATAGATATACAGGTCGAAATCGGCGGGAGTCTGCCCGCGAACATACAAACCCTGCTGATTGCCGGTAAAATCATTAAAATCGGTTTGTTCCTGGTTCAGATCCGTTGCATCGATCGGGCTGCCAATCAGGGTCCAGCGATCGCCATCTGAACTGTAGTAACCGGAAATCATATGACCGTTGCGTTCCAGTTTCAGCCACACCGTCGAACCGAGGGTATTAGCTGCGGTATGGAAGGTTTCATCAAAGCTCACCACAAACACCGGTTCGCCCTCATCGTTGACTGAACTGAATACCTTTGCTCGCAACATTTCGGGCCCGTTAATGATCCGGAGGCCTGCTTCGTCCGATGCCGACGCGGGCTCAAAATCCAGCCGGGTGATCAGCGTATACTGATGTTCTCCGTCGTTTTTAATGACGGTGTTTTCCCCGCTATAGGGCTCCAGGTGTAGCCAGCCGTCCCGTTCGGTCAGTGAGTAGGTGTTTCTCGGCGTGTATCCGAGCAGTGACCATTCAGGATCCAGTTCCGAACCGGTGAACATGTCGGATTTGGGCACCATCCATGGGATTCCACCACTCGGCAAGTCCGGAGCATCGGTGGCTTCGTCCCGGGGATACTGAAACTCCGGAAATCCTTCATTATCGTACGTGATTTCCAGCAATAAGCCCTGTCGACCCTGAGTAACCCAGTTGCGGTGATAACTGTGCCCGACAGTCCAGCTGGTGCCATCATCCAGCATAACAGCCGGCGCAATATGATTGGGCGTATTGAAATTCCCCCGACTTCCGTATTGCATTGGCTCATCCTTGATAGTCCAGTCAACCGGATTATCAGTTAAAGTGTCGCTCCGCATCACGTATTGATCCCCTGCCAGATGCTGGGCAAAACTGTAATAGTAGTATCCGTTGTACTTCCACATTACCGGCCCTTCAGCCCATCCGTAAGGATTATCCTCAGCATCCGGATTCAGCCAGGTCAGGTCTAACACCAGCCCCGTGGGCTGCCCCATACTATCCAGTTCAACGATATGATTATTCTCACGCCCGTGCTTGGCCAGCATATACCAGGTATCATATTCTTCATCGATAAAGATGGAATTATCCACTCCAAGTCCGGAGATCCCCTGAGGGACTTCCACCCGGGTGGGACTGCTCCAGGGCCCCTCAGGCTGATCAGCCGTTACGAAGTACATACTGCCACCTCCGCGACCGAAGAAGTGCCAGTATCGACCGTTATACCGAACCATATGTCCACCCCAGATGCCACCACCGGGATCATCCCCGTACGTACTCCATTCTGAGGAAACCGGCTGGGCGATAGCCTCCCAGTGTACCAGGTCAGTGGAGCGATAGATTTTGGGGGTCGGATTAAACGAGGAACCGCTGGTGTAGAAATCATCCCCGATTTTCGTCAGAGTCGGATCGGGATGATCTCCCGGAATAACCGGATTGACGAACGTATCAAAGGAGGGTGATTGCGAATAAACACACGGTGCAATAACAAGTGCTACAAATACGGCGAATAGAGTGTTAAGTCGTCTCATGGCAAATCCATTTGCTTAGATTGGAACGGGTGTCCCTGGATTCAGGGATTATCCGTCTGTGATTCGTTTTTCAATCCTCAGATCAGGAGCCGGATCCAGATTCACAGGTGCATCCGGTCTCGCATTCCAGCCGCCCGGGCTATCAGCTCGGTCATTCGGAGACAAAAGTGGTGATGCTGGAGGCCGGTAACGTTGCATGAAAACCCCCATTGGTCACTGTTATCTCACTCTTCTGCACCACATCTTCCGTCTCCGTCGTGGTGTAGGGAATCAAACTGCTTACCGTCCCATTCTTTATGTTGAACGATTGATTCACAGCCTGTCCGCCGGTATTAAGTACGACGATCACAATTCGTTCATTATTCGTGTAGGCTGAGAGGTGGATAGAACTTGTGGGATTTTCAGTGGCCTCAATCCGGTGGTAACCGGGTCGAATAAACCGTGAGAACTGCGACATGATATAACCACGTTTGGTAATCACACCTTTCTCGGTATCATCTTCAATATCATCACCATCCCAGTCCACACCATCGTGGATCGGGCCGTAAAACCGAACAATATACCACCAGATATACGCACTCATATCTGCGAGCATGACGTCATGGATTTCTTTTCCTGTGTCGAAAACGGCATCCCAGGAGATATCGGTATCCAAGTGTTCCGTCATCCAGAGTTCCTTACCCTTTTCTCTGGCGAGCGGGTACGGTTCAAGTCCCCCGCCATAGATATGTCCGCCAACAAAGGCCAGATTGGATGTCGCAACCGAGTCGTTGAGTATGGGGTCGGACAGGCTGTGGTCGAACCGGTACGATTCGGGCGCAAACACCGGGACGCCGACTTCCGGTGCATAATCCTTCATAAACCGCAGCATTTCTGCCCCGTTGTAATCACAGGATTCGTAATTCACATTCACATCCGGTTCATTTTGCACCGAAACAGCATACAGCGGAACATCGTTCTCCGCCATAAAATCGGCAAATGAATTCAGATGATCGGCAAAGTCATCATAGGCATCCTCACGCAGTCTCCCGCCGACAGGGCTGTTGTTCGTTTTCATACTTGCCGGAGGAGTCCAGGGAGACGCAATAATTTTAACACCCATATCATGCGCGGCCTGAGCGGTAGGGACGTAACTGCTCCACTCATTCTCCTGCGGTGGAATCCGGAGCCGGAGGATGGAGAAACCAAGTGCGCTATCGCCTACACTGAACGCCTTGTCAATCTCTTCACTGGTCATATCCGGCCGCCAGTTTACGATATTTGCCGCACCAAAACCCCGGATGATCTGGTGTGTGCTGTCCGGATATACAATTGCCGGCTCTGTTTCAATTTGTTCTTCAACCGTAAAATGGATGGTGGTATCACTGCTCACAGAGACCGCTGGGTATTCGGCTGGTACAATTCGGGGAACCGTCCGATCCGTGTTATCAATCCTGATGGTATATTCCGATTCCCCGGTACTGGAGGAAGTTTTGGATAAACCGCCGGTACGGGAGTGAGCACTGCCGGAAAAGGAGACCGCCGAGTGTGGAAATCCACTCCCTAACACCATCTTTTTCACCTGCGTTTCGCCATTGGCCTGCAAACGATAAAAATACACCCCCGCCGGAACCCTTTCCCCCCGGTTATTCAATCCGTGCCAAACGACCCTGTACCTGCCCGCTTCACCGGGACCAACAGTAAAACGCTTTATCTCTCTCCCAAGTATATCATATATGGTGACCTGCGCTTCTACCGCTTTATCCAGCGTATATGAAATCGCTGTTGAAGAGGAAAACGGATTCGGATAGTTCTGCTCCAGTTCAAACGCGGTCGGCTGTGAATTATCCGAGCTTACAGAAGTAGCCAATCCGATCGTATACTCACCGGCGCTATTTGTAACTGCGGAAAACTGCCTGGTAGTGTCGCTGTTATCAATAAAAGTTACTGAAGCATTTTCCACCGGTACTGTTGGGGTCGTAACCGTCCCATCAACCTCCAGTGTCTGCATATGCAGCTGGCCAAAAGGCATTATCAGGAATGCCGAAAGTAACATGAGTGCTGAATAAATTGTGTGTCCTTTGAACCTGTCAACTCTGTTCATTTTTACCTGTCCTTGAGTTAAGCCATTAGAATCTTTCTGTTACCGTTTCGTGCTGTTTTACCGTGATTATCTCTGT
>Ga0207797_1002213_pt1 | contig 13598 bp, 9 predicted proteins | sample PRCRCaboRojoPR_6_FD_187275 | JGI IMG/M metagenome (GOLD analysis project Ga0207797, IMG submission 187275) | Marine sediment microbial community from Cabo Rojo, Puerto Rico - PR CR 10% Liquid 1 (SPAdes) | ecosystem: Environmental > Aquatic > Marine > Coastal > Sediment | place: Cabo Rojo, Puerto... | reverse complement strand
GACTCAATCGGCGCGTGGCCGGGGCGAGGTCGAACAGGCGACGGCGGAACAACGCGTACCCGAACGCCGGGCCCGTGGCGGCAAACGATACCGACGTAACCCCGATCCCTGGCGGGAATACGATCCCGGTTATCGAGATTATAGCGGCAATCCAGGGGACGAGACTGCCGATGCACAACAGGATTGCCTGGTCGAGATACAGGTAATCCGACCGGACGACGAGGCGCAAGAGTAGTGCTGTCCCGACGAACGTGATCGTGAGGTTATAGAGGGTGAACACCCAGAACCACGGCCCGTAGGTCAGTTCGAGGATCGGAAGTCCGTGTAGTTCGCCGATCCCGATCTCCCAGAGGAGTCGATGCATCGGGTTCGTGAGGACGAGAACGATCGAAACCAGTGGAACCACACAGACGAGGCCGATGGTCGAAGGCGAAAGGTAGTCGTCGTACCCGGTATACGCGACGGCGAACCAGATCCAGAACACCGGCATAATCATGATCGGAAGCCACCGAATCCGGTGTAGAAGGATGTGAAGTTCGGAATCGAAGACGAACGCGGAAATCGCGGAGTTGAGCGTCCACAACGAGATCATCGCCATCAGTCCGACGAAGGGTAGCGATCCGGGTTCGGTTCGTCGGTTCCACGCGTACACCGCCAGACTCCCCGTGATGACGCATGCGAGCAGGCGGAGTCCGATGACGGTGGCGGCGATTGTACTCACTGGTGAGTGACGATTACTGTGACCATCCCGTCCAGCGTTCGTTACCAGAGCTCGTCGTTACGGAGTTCACGCAGGTCACGGCCCACCTGTCGTGCTGGATCGGGGGGGTTTCCCGGTTCGATGATCGGGATCGGTCCTCCTCTACGCCTTCGAACGCGCCCGACGTCCGCCGTCTCGTGGAGGACGAGACGCCGGACAGCCCGCGGAGTCCAGAGCGACTTCGAGGACGCTCTGTCGGCCCGACGAATATCGGAATACGGTATCGGGATCGCGCGAGATACGCGACGTCGTCGATCGGCGATCCCGTATCGTGATGGGTCATGCTAGCATTGACCATGACTCGATACGCAGACGAGCGTAAAAACGATTCGCCCCGCTCGATCGACGATCAGTAACCGAACACGGACGCTGTGGAGTGGGACCTCTCGAGGCAACGACCGGGGGTCGGATCCGCGTCGGAGTATCGTGGCGAGCGAACGTCCGTGGGCGAGACGCACACGAGGGGTTGGGCGAGCGAGTCGCCGTACCCGAGCGAATCGAGGGGCACCGTCTCGCCGAGTTCGACTTCCCGCCGGCGCAGTTCCGTTCTCGCGTCCGAGAGCGGCAGTCGATCGACCCCTACGGCACGTACGCCGCGAAGACCCGCGACTCGATCGATCGCAGGTGCTTCCCGACGGTCCCGGCCTCGACGTCCAGCTCCCCGGCGACGTCCTCGTGGGTCGCCTCCCGCGGGGTCTCGTAGTAGCCGAGGCGGACCGCGGTCGCCAGGACCTCGTGCTGGCGGTCGGTCAGCCCGGCGAAGACGCGCTCGACACGGGGCCGGTACGGGCCCATCGAGACGAGTTCCATCTCCACGCCGTCGGGCAGTTCGGCGGGTGCGCTCGCGAACGCTCCCTCGGGACCGACCATCGTGACCCGGTGTCCCCCGTCGTCGGTGACCTCGACGGGGAGCTCGACGACGAACTCGCCGCGGGAGCGGCCGACGAGTCGCTCCAGGGGTGGCGTGGGCTCGACCCGGCTGTAACAGTAGCCGGAGCCGTCGCCGGAGACCGCGTACTCGTGGACCGACGCCGCCTCGTCCACGATCGCCCGGTACCGGTCGAGGTCGCCCCGGACCTCGGTCAACGTTGCGATCGTCCCGTCGTCCCGCTGCTCGACGGCGTGGATCGCCTCGCGCGTGACCCGCCGCTCCTCCCGGAGGCGCTCGCCGACGGGGTGGAACGCCTCGCCGGCCGACCGGACGACGACGGTCACGGCTCGCATCGGTGTGGATCGATGGAGGAGCCACCGTCAAAGCGGTTCGGATACGTCACTCGAAAACTATGCGCGTAGCGGCCGTACTCGCCCCCATGAGCGAGACGACGACACCGCCGACGGCAGAGGGCGTCCCGCTCCTCGGCAACGGCCTGGCGTTCTCGCGCGCACCGTTCGAGGCGTTAGCGGAGTGGGCAAGCCACGGCGACGTCGTCCGGGTCCGGTTCCCCGGGCGGTCGATCTACCTGGTGACTCGCCCCGACCTGGTCGAGGAGGTGCTGGTCGAGAAGCGGGCCCGGTTCACGATCGGGCGCGATCAACGCGAGACGTTCGACGGGATCGAGGACGACGCCGTGAGCGCGGCCACCGGCGATCGGTGGGCGCGACTCCGGCGGGCGCTCCGGCCGGCGTTCACGCGGGAGCGGATCGAGTCGTACGGCGGCCGAATGGCCGAGCGAACCGCTGCACACGTCGACGAGTGGGACGACGGCGAGCGGATCGACCTCCACGGCGAGATGCGACGCCTGACGCTGCGCATCCTCGCCGACACGCTCCTCGGAACGAACGTCGAGGGACGCGAGGGGGTGATCATGGACGCAGCCGACGCACTCGTCGACAGGGCCGACCCGCGGCGGGTCGGCCAGCTCGTGCCCGACTGGATCCCGACACCGACGGAGCGACGCTTCCAGCGCCGGGTCGCGGCGCTCGACGACTACGTCGAGGGCGTCCTGGCGGCGGCCCCCGACGAGGGTGACGGCGACGACGTCCGATCGGTCCTGCTGGCGGCCCGCGACCGCGGCGAGTTGACGACGGCGGAGGTCGAGGACAACCTCGTCGGGCTGCTGCTCGCCGGGCACGACTCCTCGGCCGTCGCACTCACCTACGCGTGGTACGAGCTGAGCCGTCGGCCGGAGACCGCACAGTCACTCGTCGCCGAGGTCGACGAGACGGTCGGCGACGGGCTTCCCGACGCCGGCGACGTCGACGCGCTGGAGCGGGTGCGCCGAGTCGTCCGGGAGACGCTCCGCCTGTACCCCCCGGTGTGGGCGGTCAACCGTGAGGCGACGGCACCCGTGACGCTCGGCGGCTACGAGCTCCCGGCGGGGGCACAGCTCACGATCCCGCAGTGGGTCGTCCACCGCGACGACCGCTTCTGGGACCGCCCGGAGACGTTCGATCCCGACCGGTGGGCCGACGAGGTGGGCGAGCCGGGCGGAGGGGACGGCGGAGACCGGGCGGGCCGTCCGGAGTACGCGTACTTCCCGTTCGGGGGCGGGCCGCGCCACTGCATCGGGATGCGGTTCGCCCACCTGGAGCTGACGACGGCGCTGGCGGCGATGGTCGCCCGGGTGGACCTCGACGTGACCACCGACGGCCCGCTGGCGTTCCGGCCCTCGCTGAGCCTCCGGCCGACCGTCGACCTCGAGGCCACCGTGCGCCGTCGGTAGCCCCTGGGGCCGGACACGGTGATCGGGCCTCGGTCGCCGGTCGCGGGCCGCCGAGTTCGGTCACCCGTCGCCGCCGATCGACGCCGCTCCCGGATCGGGACCCCGCCGGGTCGACCTCCCGCGCAAGCCAGTAGTCACTCCGGCGACTACGGGGTACTGTGATCCGGGCCTGCGAGGACCACGGCTACGTCGATGGCGACGCCTGCCTCGTCTGCGGGGCCGAGGGACGGCTCGTCCTCGACGAGGACCGTCGCGTCCGCCTGTCGACGTTCGCGAGCGGGGCGCTGCGTCACTTCCCCGACGACGCGGGGCTCGCGCTCGACGACCGGGGCTGGACCGGTTGGGAGGCACTCGTCGAGGCCATCACGGGGAACTATCCCTGGGCCGAGCCGGAGCACGTCGCGGCGGTTGTCGCCACCGACCCGAAGGGACGGTTCGAGCGCCGCGACGACCGGGTCCGCGCCGCGTACGGCCACTCCGTCGACGTGACGCTCGAACCGACGGGGACGGCGGTGCCCGAGTGGCTCTACCACGGGACGGCGCCGCGGAACCTCGACTGCATCGCCGAGGAGGGGCTCAGACCGATGGCCCGGCAGCAGGTACACCTCTCCGGGACGCCCGAAGGCGCCCGCGAGGTAGGCGCGCGACACGCCGACGAGCCGGTGGTGCTCGTCGTCGACGCCCGCAGGATGGCGCGGGACGGCCTCCGGGTCGACGAGCGCGGGGTCGACACGTACACCGTCGACCGCGTGCCGCCCGAGTACGTCGAGCGGGTGGACGGCGATGTGGAGTAGACCCTGGACGCGATCGCCGGCGACCTCAGGTCCGGGGTCGCGGCTCCGGCTCCGCGTCCTGCTCCGACCCGGCGGTCGCGTCGTCCGAACGGCGACCGCGACCGAGCAGCCGGGAGAGGCCCGCGAGGACCTGCCGGAGGCGTCCCCAGAGCCACTCGGCGGCCTGCAGGATCCCGACGGCTTTCAGCACCGTCTCGAACGTCGAGCGGGACAGCGCCGGATCGCTCGGCAGGCGGGCGACCGCCGTCGCGAGCGTCCGCTCGAACCGTGTCCGGACCGCCCGAAGCAGTTCGAGGAGCCGCGTCCACCAGAGCACCGTCGCACCGACGACCGCCGCGCCCGCGGCAGCCTGGAGCGGGTGCGAGGGGACGTGTAACAGGAGACAGCGGGCGTTCGTCGGATCTGAGAGGACGCGACGCCAGATGCACTCCACCCGGACGTCGCCGGCCAGGACCGCGCCGGCGAGGTCGTCGCCGGTGACCGTTCCGGCGACGAGCCGGTCGAGCAGCGACTGCTCGACCACGACGCGGACGGTCGCGTCCGGCCGCCCCTCGCGGGCGAACTCCTCGATCCGGCCGGTGTCAGTCGTCCGGACGGAGAAGGCCGTCCGGCTGCCGTCGTCACCCGCCACGGTGACGTTGACCCGCTGATCGAGGGCGACGAGGGCGACCGGCCGTTCCAGGACCGTCCCCTCGACGCTCCCGAGGTACCGCTCCGGCGCCTCGTTGTACGCCGCGACGGCGCGCTCGACGCGATCGAGGAGTTGCGGCGCCCACGGCGGGTCGACCGGCGCCGTCTCCCCACCCGCAGGTGTCGAGAGCACGATCGCACAGACGACGAGCAGTGCGAGTGTCCCACTGGCCTCCCCGAGCCACTCGCGCCCGACAGCCCCCTCCGACCGACCCGTTACACCCCCTTTCGACCGACCAGTACCGCGTGACACGACTGATGCACCCCGGAACCGCGTTCGCGGCGGCCCTCGGCCGTCCGAACTGACGGCCAGCCGCCGCCCGAGCGAACTACGCGCACTGTGGGCTTAACTGGCACTCACGTGGCGGCTGATAGTCCGGATCGACGGACGAGCGACGAAGCAGAACCTCCGTGGGAGGGGGACGGCCGGGGGAAGGGACCGACGATCCCCGCACCGCCCCAGCTGCGTCCGGGGTCGGCGTGGGGCCCGCTACGACTTCGCGTTCCGGATCGCCTCGTTCAGCGCCGGCACGACCTCGTGGAGGTCGCCGATGACGGCGTACTCGGCCTTCTGGATGATCGCCGCCTCGGGATCGGTGTTGACCGCGAGGATGTTGTCGGCGCCCTTGCACCCGACCATGTGCTGGACGGCACCGCTGATCCCGCAGGCGATGTAGAGCTTCGGCGAGATCTTCGCCCCCGTCTGGCCGACCTGGTCGGAGTGGGGCCGCCAGCCCTCGTTGACCGCCGCGCGCGAGGCGCCGACGGTGCCCCCGAGCAGCTCGGCGAGCTCCTCGAGCTGGTCGTAGTCCTCGGGACCGCCGACGCCGCGACCGCCGCCGACGACGATGCGGGCCTCGCCGAGGGGGACGCCCTCCTCGTCGGACTCCTCGTAGCGGTCGACGGTGACCCGGAAGTCGGCGTCGTCCAGCGTCGGCGAGAAGCGGTGGATCTCCGCGTCGGTCGGCTCGGCGACCGGCTCGGCGCTGACCTCGTGTTCGGCCGCCGTCAGCAGCTTCGTCTCACCGCCGAGCGTGGCCTCCTCGATGAGGCTGCCGCCCCAGCGGAGCCGCGTGAGCTCGTACTCCTCGCCGACGGTGACGTCGGTACAGTTGGCCGCCATCGGCAGGTCGCGGCGAGCGGCGACGTGGGCGAGGACCTCGTGGCCCCGGTCGCTCCCGGGGGCGAGGATCGCGTCGGGCGTCAGCTCGTCGGCGAGCTGGCTCACGCTCTCGGCCCACGCCTCCGGCGCGTAGCCGCCCAGCCGGTCGTGCTCGACGACGTGGTGGTCGCTGACGCCGTACGCGTCCAGGTCGTCGGCGAGACCCGCCGCGCCGTCCTCGAACGCCACGGTCTCGACCGACGAGCCCGTTCCGGCGGCGACGTCGCGCGCGAGCGTGAGCATCTCGAGGGACGTCTCCTCGGGCGTCCCGGCCTCGTGTTCGACCAGTGCGAGCACCATCGTCAGAGCACCTCCAGCTCCTCGCCGAGTAGCGCGACGATCTCGTCGGCGGCCTCCGGACCCTCGCCGAGGATCTCGGCGGCGCCCTCGCTCTCCTCGGGGGCCTCGAGCCGGACCTTCTGTAAGTCGTCGACGCCCGACTTCTCGACCCCGTGCTGTTCGATCGTCTGCTTGCGCGCCTGCATCTTCGAGCGCATCGAGGGGTAGCGGGGCTCGTTGAGCCCTTCCTTCACCCCGACGACCGCGGGGGTCGGCAGCTCGTAGACCTCCTCGCCCCCGGAGACCTCCCGCTTCGCGACGACCGTGTCGCCGTCGACTTCGAGCGTCTTGATGCCGGTCACGCACGGCAGGCCGAGCTCGTTGGCGACGCGGATCCCCACCTGGTGGTTGGCGGCGTCCGCGGACTCGTTTCCGAACAGGAGGAGGTCGAACCCCTCCTCGCGCCCGGCGACGTAGTCCGCGATGGCGCCGGCCGTCTCGCTCGGCCCCCACTCGTCGCCGTCGGTCTCCAGCAGCACCGCGTCGGCCGCCCGCATGGCCAGGGCCGTCCGGAGCTGCTCGGTCGACTCCTCGGTCCCGAGCGTCAGCGCGGTGGCGGCCCCGTCGGTGTCCTCCGCCACCTGGATGGCCTCCTCGACCGCACACTCCTCGTGCGGGCTCATCGTGAACCCGAGGTTGGAGGTGTCGATCTCCTGGTTGTCGTCCGTCAGTACGATCTTGGCACCGGTGTCCGGTACCCGCTTCAGACAGGCTAGTGTTTCCATCGTCGTTCGTCCTCCTCGAATCTCGTTCTGTTAATTGTTACCGTTGAACAGTCCAGGCGTCCGTTCCGGGCGAGCCGCGAGCGGTCGTCCCAGCCGGCTCGCGTCCGCCCCGGCCGATGCGTCGGCGCGTGATCGGACGGTCGGACCGTCGTCGGACCGCGGCCGACCTGCCGTCGACGGGCGATCGATCGACGCTCCGTCCCGACGGAGTCGTCCCGTCGGAGTGCGTCGTTCGCGACGCCTCGGTGCGCGGCTCGGCCGGTCCCGCTCGGCCCGGTTAGCTGCGGATCCGCTCGTTGCTCGGGTCGAACAGCGGCCGGCTCCCGGCGACTTCGACGGTGACCGGGTACTGTTCGCCCATGTACTCGACCTGGAGCGACTGGCCCTCCTCGGCGTACTCCGGCGGGAGGTACGCCATCAGGAGGTGCTTCCCGACGGTCGGACCGGTCCCCGCGCTCGTGACGTACGAGCGGCGGCCCTCCTCGTCGTCGATCGGCTCGCCGTCCGGCGTGAGGACCGGCTCGCCGCCCAGCATGAACCGTCGCTCGCCGTCCTCGGACATGTGGTCGTCGACCGAGAGGGTACAGAGCGTGGCCGCGTTCTCCTCCTCGATCGCCCGCGCGTACGCCTCCTTGCCGACGAAGTCGGCGTCCTTGACGCCGTGGAACGTCAGCCCCGCCTCGGCCGGGTTGTAGTCGAGCTCGAGCTCGTGCCCGTAGAGGCGGTAGCCCTTCTCCATGCGCGCCGTCGTGCCGTAGACGCCCATGCCGACGGGCCTGACGTCGTACTCCTGGCCGGCCTCCCAGAGGTTGTCCCAGAGGCGGCCGCCCTGCTCCATCGGCGCGTAGATCTCCCAGCCGAGTTCGCCGACGTAGGAGATGCGAAGCGCCCAGGCGTCGACCTCGCCGATGGTGACCTTCTGAGCCGTGTACGGCGGGAACGCCTCGTCGGACATGTCCTCCTCGGCGACCGAGTCGACGAGGTCGCGCGCGTCGGGACCCCAGACGCCGAGCGTGCACAGCGAGGACGTCTGGTCGATCAGCTGGACGGAGCCGTCCTCGGGCAGGTGGCTCCGGAACCACGACTTGTCGGGGCCGCCCATGCCGCCGCCGGTGATCACGCGGTAGCGGTTCTCGCCGACCCGCACGATCGAGAGGTCGGAGACGAACCCGCCGTTCTCGGCGAGGATCGGCGTGTAGACGGACTTGCCGACGTCGACGTCCATCCGACCGACGGCCATCCGCTCGGCGAACTCCGTCGCACCGGGGCCGACCAGGTCGAAGATGGTGAAGCCCATGTCGCCGACCATGGCGACGTTGTCGCGCATGTGCAGGTGCTCGGCGAGGATGATCGGCGACCACCAGCGCGAATCCCACTCGTTGGGCCGCGTCAGGTCCGCCAGCTCGCTGTTGTACTCGGTCAGCAGGTCCCGGTTGGACTCGAACCACTGCGGGCGCTCCCAGCCGGCCGCCTCGAAGAACCGGGCGTCGAGGTCGTCCTGCCGGTCGTAGAAGGCGCTGGTCCGGAGCGGCCGCGACGACTGCCACTGCTCGGACGGGTGGACGATCCCGTAGATCTTGCGGTAGCCCTCGTCGGACCGGTTCTTGACGAACTTCTTCGAGGTGCCGTACTCGTAGAAGCGGTTGACGTTCGACTCGTGGAGGTCGATGTCCGACCAGCCGCGGGTCATCCACTGCGCGATCGCCTCGCCGATCGCCGGGGCCTCCTTGATCCAGACCGCCGCGGCCGACCAGAGCCCCTCGACGTCCTGGAGCGGGCCGAGCAGCGGGCCGCCGTCGGGCGTCTGTGAGAGCAGTCCGTCGATCTCGTGGCGGACGCCGGCCTCGGGGTCGTCGAGGAGCTCGGGCACCAGTTCGAGGGCGTCCTCCATCGACTGCTCGAAGGCGTCCTCCGTGAGCGGCGGCTGGGTCGGCGACAGCGCCGCCTCGTCGATCGAGGGGATGTCGTCGACGTCCCAGAGGATCGGCCGGTGCTGGTAGGAGCCGACCTCGAGGTCGTTACCGTGCTGGCGCTCGTACATCTGGGTGTCCATGTCGCGGACGACCGGGAACGAGATCTCCCCCTCGTAGTCCTCGAAGAAGGAGATCGGGCCGACGCTGACCATCTGGTGGACGGCCGGCGTGAGCGGGATGTCGACCCCTGCCATGTCGGCGAGCTTGGGGCTCCAGAGCCCCGCCGCGACGACGACCTCGTCGGCCTCGACGGTACCGCGGTCGGTCTCGACGGCCTGGATCTCGCCGTGCTCGACGTGGATGTCGAGCACCTCGGTGTTCGGCGAGACGTGGAGCCCGCCGTCGGTCTCTGCGTCCGCACGCGCGCGCATGACCTCGCCCGCCCGGAGCGGGTCACACGTCCCGGCCCCGCTGCTGTAGAAGCCGGCCTTGATGATGTCCGTGTTGACGTACGGGACCATCTCCTCGACCTCCTCGGGCGTGAGGAGCTCCGCGTCCTCGTCCCAGGCCTTGGCCGACTGGACCCGGCGCTTGAGTTCCTCGACCCGCTCGTCGGTGCGGGCCACCTCGATCCCGCCGCTGTTGACGAACGTGTCCATGTCCTCGTACTGCTCGATGCTCCGCCGGGTCAGGTGCGTCATCTCCTTCGAGTGCTCGACGGGCATCAGGAAGTTCGACGCGTGGCCCGTCGAGCCACCCGGGTCGGGGAGCGGCCCCTTGTCGATCAGGACGATGTCCTCGCGCCCCTGGTTCGCGAGGTGGTACGCGACGCTGTTCCCGACGATGCCGGCCCCGAGGATGACCGTCTTCGCGGTCGACGGAAGGCTCTTCGAACTCATCGTCGACCACTGACCCCCGTTTCGAGACGGCACCGCTCGCTCGACGGCCGGTGAGCGAGACGAGTGCCGACGGTGATGACTACCGATCTCATGCTCGTGTTCCAGTTGATTCTTCACTAAAGATAAAACCCGTCCCCAGGTGTCTCAGGTATTTAAACGGACCCGGAAGACCACCCCGCTCCAGGGCCCGCGTCCGGAGGGAAAGCGGAACACCTGCACGCCAGCCGACCCGGGGCACGAATCGGGCGATATAACCGCCCAGACCGGCCAATTCGGCGAATCACCGCTGGACGGGATCGTCGTCGCTGGTCGGGTCCGCGGGTGCTCACGACGGTGGATCCCTGCTGGTGGATCACGTTTCGACCGGGCGCCCGCGAGCGGACGGACGGAGGCGGGGGAGTCACCCAGCCCACGGCGACCACGGACGCACGGCAACTCGCAGGCACCCACAGATTCAAGCGCGCGACACCCCACCGTCGGCCATGGCAAGCGCGGCGGGCCGGCTCTCGGAACCCGAAGTGCTCGTCCACGCCAAGGCCCGGCTGTTCCCGGGGTCGGCTCCGGCGTTCGACGGCGACCGGGATGCCGAGGCCGGCTCGACCGGTGACGCCGGCGGACGGTCCGGCGTCCGTGTCGCTGCCGACGCGTACGCCGTCGTCGACACCCAGTTCGCCGCGGCGGAGTGGCTCGCGGGGGACCCGATCGACGAGGCCGTCCGCAGGTCGCTCGCCCCGTTCAACCACGTCCGGGTCGGCGGTGGACACCCCGACCTGGTGGGCGTCCGGCGGCTCGAGCCCGAGCTGCTGGCAGTCGGGCGGTTCGGCGACGAGCCGCCCCTGATCGCCGTCGAGGCGAAGGGGCACGCCGGCGACGGCCGCGTCGACACCGAACGCGGGATCGTCCAGGCGTACGACCGGCTCCACGAGGCGAACGCCGCGTACCTCGCGGCGCCCGCCGGGGCGATCACGGGGACGGATCGGACCCTCGCACGGGAGTTGAACGTCGGCGTGCTCGGGGTCCGTCCCGACGGCCGCGTCGAGCCCCTGGAGGTGCCCCGCGTCGTCGGGAACCGCACGTCCGACGAGGCGACCGCGATCCGGTTCCAGGCGAGCGCACAGGGCGTCGCCGACCGGTCGTTCGGGCTGAACCACCCGAAGAACTACCTCGGCTACGCCCTGGCCCACTACGCCGCGGGTCCGACCGGCGAACTCCTGTCGGACTACCGGGTCGTGAACGCCGTCGACGACGCCCGTCGCGGCGCCGCGTTCCTCGATCTCGTGCGGGAAGCCCCGGACGGGGTTCGGCTCCGGCCGCTCGGTCGCGAGGTCGTCAGGTTCGCGCTCGGTCGGTGCGGCTCCGCCGAGGCCGCCTTAGAGGAGTTCGCGGCCTGGCACGGGAGCCCGACGCGGTTCGTCGACCTCGCGCCCGCGTGGGGACGGCTCGCCCGCCGGGTGCTCTTCGCGTACCCCGCGACGCGGCTGCTCGTCGAGGAGCTCCAGACCATGCACGACGACGGCATCACGGCGCCCTCGCTGGTCGACCTCGTCGAGTGGCTCCACGTCCAGCACCCCTCGTTCACGGTCGAGCTGTTCGTCCGCGGCGACGCCGACGTCCGAAGCCGGGTGCTCACCCCCGAGGGCGACCTCCGGCCGGACGCGCTGACCGACGGAAACGTCTACCACTCGCCGACGGTGTTCCAGCTGAAGGCGATCTGCTACCACGCCGGCGTCCTCGCCGAGCGCGGGGCCGAACCCCACCGGCTCGACCCCTGCGGGGACTGCTGGGCGCTCCGCGAGCCCGTGTAGGGCGTCGGGACCGCCGATTCGATCGACTCGGCCACCGAACGGTCCCCGGTGCCGTCCAGCCCGGACGCGTTCGCCTCTGCTTCACCCGTCGAGTTTTCCATCACGTCCTCTCCCGTCGAGTTTCCACCCACGCCCTCCCCTGTCGACGCGTCCGTATCCCCGTCGCCGGTTCCGCCTGCGAGGAACCGCCGCTCGTACCAGCCGGGCGTCTCGACGACCGTAGACCCGCGCTCGCCGTACGTCCAGTCGAGCCGAACCCGGTGCTCCCCGGCCTCCGTCGCGACGGTGTAGGCCACGCTCGCGTCGCGGACGAGACCGTCCCCGGTCACGATCGCGACGACCGAGTAGTTCCGGACGCCCGCGCGATCCAGCCCCGACGGGGTCCCGCGGCCGACGACCCGGTAGCGAACCCACCGACCCAGGCGCGTTCGCTCGACGAGTGTCGACTCGGGCGTCGAGAGGTACCGGGAGACCAGCGTGGACCGGAGCGCGGACGGCGTTACGGCTCCTACCGGGTCGGGGCCGATCGACGGCGGGACGGTCGTCGACGGGAGCCGCCGGTAGCTGGCCGTCCAGTCTGTCGACTCGGCGACGAACCAGTCGGTCCCGTCGTGGTAGATCGCACCGACGGTCCGCCGCTCGCCGCGCACCCGACTCGTGGTCACTGCGAGGGAGCGCGCCCCGGCGACGGTGACCTCGGTTGCCCGCCTGACCCGGGTGGCGGTCGGGTCGCCGTCCCGGGGTCTGGTGACGTCGAGCCACAGCGTGTACGATCGGCCCGCGAGCGCGCGATCGTGGGCGGCCGCCAGCGCCGTCGGGTTCTCTACCCCCGCGGTGGTCACCCCCGGGACCCTCGTCGGGTCGCCCGCCGACCCGTCCGGTCCGCCGGCGTCCACCCCCGCAGCGCTGGTCGGGCCCGCGAGGTCGCTCGCGAACCCCGGCCCGACGACCCCGCCCAGTCCGACCGCCGCGACCAGCACGACGACCGCGACGACCGTCAGGACCGGTCGAACGGACGCTGCCGGGCCGTCCGTCGATCGGGCCGTGACCTCCGACGCCGTCCCGCGAAGGCGGCCGCACAGCCGGCGGCCGGGGGGCCGTCGCAGCTCCTCGGGCGGAGCGCCAAGGTGTCGCGTACAGAGTTCGCAGCCCGTCGGCCGATCCACCGCGTACCGGAGCTGCTCCCGGAGCACGCCGGCGTCGACGACGCGGGCGCCGGTACGCGCGATGGCCGCCGGCACGGTCCGCTCTCCGCCCGGCGCGACCACGACGTCGACCGCTCCGTCGCCCTTCGACGCCGGTGCCCGCGTCGATCCCGATGCCGCTCGGCGACTCGGCGATTCGTGCGTCGACCGCCGTCGCTCGACCGGGTCGGCGGCGGAGCCCGCGCCGGGGAGCCGTCCCACGGGCCCCGGGAGGCGGTCGATCCGGTCCGCGGGGACCGCACGGATCGTCCGCGACGCGCCGTCGCGCGTCGCCGATACGACGCCGTCGCGCCCGGGATCGCGGTCGACCTCGAACCCCTTCGCGTCCCACAGGTCGGCTACGAACGCGGTCAGTTCCGCCGCGTCGAGGCGACGGAGGTGGTGCTCGACGGCGTCGAACGGGAGCGTCCGGTCGTCGCCAGCGGTCGTCATCCGTCGAGGGACGCACGACCGGCGACTCGGTCCGGGAAGCCGGGGAGCACGGACGACGCGCCCTCGATCACCGCTCCTTCCAGAGCCGCCACAGCGCACGGTAGAGCGCCCAGGGATCGCAGTCGAACCGTTCGCAGACCGACCGGCAGGTCGCCAGGTACGACTCGTAGTCCGCCACGGTCGGCGGGTCGGGGTAGGGGTCGGACAGTTC
>Ga0207797_1002212_pt1 | contig 13598 bp, 15 predicted proteins | sample PRCRCaboRojoPR_6_FD_187275 | JGI IMG/M metagenome (GOLD analysis project Ga0207797, IMG submission 187275) | Marine sediment microbial community from Cabo Rojo, Puerto Rico - PR CR 10% Liquid 1 (SPAdes) | ecosystem: Environmental > Aquatic > Marine > Coastal > Sediment | place: Cabo Rojo, Puerto... | reverse complement strand
TCTCCATCCACGACCTCACCCCCCGGACCCTCCCCCGGGTCCTCTCCCTGCTGGAGGTCCTGGAAGAGGCCGGTGTCCCCCCCTGCACCCTCCTGGTGGTCCCCGGGAGCGGCTGGACGAAAGAGGGCGTCTCGAGCCTTCGGGCGCTGGCTTCCCGGGGCCACGCCCTGGCGGGACACGGCTGGGTCCACGAGTCGGTCCCTGGCCGGACCCTCTTCCACCGACTCCATGGCCTCCTCCTCTCCCGGGACCGGGCGGAGCACCTCTCCCGGCCCCGGGACGAGCTCCTGGTCCTGGTGCGGCGCTGCTTCCGGTGGTTCGGCGAGGCGGGTCTCCCGGCCCCGGAGCTCTACGTGCCTCCGGCCTGGGCCCTGGGCCGGTTGACGGCGGCGGATCTCCGGGACCTGCCCTTCCGCCGCTACGAGGTCCTGGGAGGGCTGGTGGACGGAGACACGGGCCGGACCCGCCGGCTTCCACTGGTGGGCTTCGAGGCCGACACCCGGTTCCGGGAGGTGGCTCTCCGGGCCTTCAACGCCTTGAACGCGGCGGTTGCACGGCGCAGAGCCCTGCCCCTGCGCATCTCCATCCATCCTTTCGACCTGGAGCTTCTCCTGGCCCCCCAGCTCCGGGCACTGGTGCAGAGGGAGTGGAGCTACCCGACGGAGGAAGAAGTGCTCGGGACGTGAGGGGGCCTGGGGATGACCCCTCGTCACACCCACCGTTACCCGGACCGGCACTCCCTCGTCTAGAGCTGTGAGGGGTCGGAACGTCTGACCCCGCAGCTTCCGGTGGAGGAGGACGAGAGAATGAAGCCCACGCACGTCACGTTGTTCGGTCTGTTCCTCATGATGACGTTGGCCTTCGCTGCCTGTGACGCGGCGGACGACCCCATGGAACCGGACGATACGGACGCCAGGCTGTCCCTCTATCTCACGGATGCTCCGGGGGACGTCGCCTCGGTATGGATCGAGATCGAGGAAGTCTCCCTGCAGGGAGATGGAGAGTCGCTGGTGCTCCTCTCCGAGCCCACCGACCTGATCCAGATCACCGAGCTGGTGGGTCGAGCCCAGGAAATCGTGGATGACTACGTGATTCCGCCGGGAAGATATGGCCAGCTGCGGCTGAGGATCGAGGACGCGGTGCTGGAGACCACGAATGGCCAGGTGTACGTCCTGGGTACCGCCCAGCACCCTGACGGTCTTGACGCCACGGGCACACTCATGTGCCCGAGCTGCTCCCAGTCGGGTCTGAAGGTCCTCCTTCACGGGGTAGAGATCGAGGAGGGAGAGAATGCCCTGATCCTGGACTTTGATGTCTCCCAGAGCTTCGGCCACCAGGCTGGCAGGTCCGGCAAGTGGATCATGCGCCCCGTGATCCACTCCAGCTTCCTTCCCGGCGATGACGACGATGCGGACGATGCCGGCGTGTCCATCGAGGGGGATGTGGTTCTGGGCACCGGGGTGCAGATTCCCGCCTGTCCGGCCAACGCACCCCGGAGCGTGCAGGATTTTCTGCCCAAGGCCACGGCCCAGACCCTCCTGGACGCTGACGACCTCCCGGTGGTGCGCACCGGCGCGGTGGACGACGATGGCGAGTTCGAGATTGACTACCTGGCACCGGACACCTACGCCCTGGGATACGAAGAGAGCATCGAGTACGGAGATTGGGCCCTGGTCTTCGAGGCCACCGTGGAGCCGGCCCAGATCCTGGTGGAGGACGAGGACGTGGAGGACGTCCTCTACACCATCACCAGCGCCACATGCAATGAGTTGTCGGGCAACTGAGCTCCCATTTCACACACCCGCCTCAAGGGAGGAACAGGAGCCGGGGCGGCTTCGGGTCGCTCCGGCTTTCGAACCATGCCCCCGGGAGTGACGTTCCAAGGCGTGGATACGTCTATGAAGAAGGAGGCGGAGTCGGACGCGGAGGTAGTGCGTCGAATCCTGGCAGGCGAGAAGGAGCTTTTCCGACTCCTGGTGGGACGGTACGGCGACGTCCTCTACCGTCACGCTCAGCGCATGGTGGGCGGTTCCGACGTGGCCGCCGATCTGGTACAGTCGGCCTTCGTGAAGGGGTACCGCAATCTTGACCGCTGCGAGCCGGAACGGGTGGGAGGATGGCTCTTCAGGATCCTGGCCAACCTGGCCCGGGATCACCTGCGGGACCCCCGCAGGGAGATGCTCGGGTTGGAGGAGATCCCGGTTCCCACGGACATCCGCCGGGGACCGGAGGAGGCCCTGGAACAGGCCGAGCTGGGGCGGGCCCTCCAGGAGGCCCTCCGGCGCCTCACACCCGAACAGCGAGAGGCCTTCGTGCTGAAGCACCACGAGGGCTACTCCTACCAGGAGATGGCCGAGATGTTGGACGTGGCGCCGGCGGCGCTGAAGATGAGAGTGCACCGGGCGAGAGAGACGCTCAGGGAGCTGCTGGAGGGGGCGACATGAACGATCAACTCCAACGCTATCTGGACGGGGAGATCTCCCTGGACGAGCTACCCAGGGACTTGCGCTCCGAAGCCCTTCGCTGGGATGCCCGGCTGGAGGCCGCTCGTGCGCTGGACGCCCCGGGGATGCCGGCCGGACTCGAGAATCGCATCATGCGGAAGCTCCAGGAGGAGGAGCCCTCACCGATATGGAGTCGGGCCTGGGTCTGGCTCACTCGTCCCCGTGAGGTGACCCTATCCCCCCTGGCCGCCCTGGCCGGGACCGGTGCAATTCTCGTCCTGGCGGGGTCGGCCTGGTTGATGGGGGGAAGGAAGGCTGCCCCTCCCGTCTCCCCGGCCCAGGATCTGGCCACTGCCCCTTCGGATTCCGTGGTGGTGATCGTCGAGTTTGCCCTGGAGGCGCCTGATGCTCGCTCCGTGGCCGTAGCCGGGGATTTCACCGGATGGTCTCCTGGCATCGACCTCCAGGATCCGGATGGTGACGGCCTCTGGGCCGGCCGGGTCAGGATCACCCCGGGCATCCACAAGTACATGTTCGTCATCAATGGCTCCCATTGGGTCACGGACCCCCGGGCCGTTCGGCATGTGGATGACGGATTCGGAAACCGGAACGCGGTCCTCGTGGTACCCGGGGAGATACGATCCTGAGTCCCCGAATTCCCCTGCAGGTCCTCGTATTTCTCCTTCTTCTGGCCTTCTCCTCGCCGCTGGAGGGCCAGAAGCACCAGGTCTCCCTGGAAGTCGCCGGTTCCCACGCCCAACCCCCGGCCGGGCTCGACGTCGAAGCGGGAAGCTACTTTTCCGGAGGAATCCGCTGGCTGCGTTCAGGAGCTCTTTCCCTCTTTGCCGGGGGAGATGGTGGCTGGTCCCTGGACGGGGGACGGGGGGACTGGCTGTCCGGCTACGCCGGGGGGTACTGGACACGAACCCTCGGGCGTCATTTCGAGGCCCACCTCACGGCCTCGGCCGCGGGCTTCCGAGTTCAGGACCCGGACCGGTTCGACGCCATACTGTTTCGGGCGAACCCTGCCCTTGCGGCACGATGGGGCAGATTCCGCTGGGAAGTCCGGCTACAGGGAGGCTTCGGGGGTACGGAGGTTGGCGGAGGCACCCCGGGTCTGGAGGAGGATGTCTGGCAGGCCGGGGGCGAATTGGGGATGCAGTCGGTCGTCGCCGGACTGACGCTGGAAGGTTCGGGAGGAGTCCACAAGAGCCAGAATGGAGACTACCGGACCGCTGAGGCTTCCGCCGCCTGGAGGTGGCGAAGGGGACGGTTGCGATTCGCCTACTCCTGGTGGGACCCACCGTCCGCCTCCAACGAGCACCTGGTCATGGTCCAGATCGACCTGCCCCTGGGAAGGGCCATCCGAGCCAGGAGCGCCGCAGGCCAGTCCGAGCCTGATCCTCTCCTGGGGACCCCCTCGGCGATCTACGCCTCGGCAGGTATCAGCCTGGAGCTGCTGGAGGCTTTCCGTCCACCCGAAACACCGGTGGTCCGACTCCTGGAAGGGTCCCCCCGTCGAGCTCGCTTCGTGGTGCAAGCGTCCGAGGCCCGGTCCGTGGAGGTGCTGGGGGACTTCTCCGGCTGGGAACCGGTGACCATGCGGCCGGAGGGGGAGAACCGGTGGGTGGTGGAGGTGGAGCTGGCACCGGGTCTCTACCATTTCGGTTTCCGGGTGGACGGTGCCTGGTGGGTGCCCGACGACGCACCCGGCCGGACCCGGGACGAGTGGGGACGGGACACCGCCACTCTGGTGGTGCCGGGTGCGTGACCTTCAGGGGGTCTCACCCGTCAATAGAATGAACGCGAGAAGCCCTTATGGGAGAGTGATGGCCATGTCCGGAAAAGTCTCGATTGTCGTGGTAGGGTGTGCTGCTCTCCTGGCGGGAACCACATGGCCTGCCATGGCCCAGGAGACTCTTTGGGAGCGGGTCATGAAGGTCTACGATCCCGCCTCCGTCGAACGAATCCGGGCCGTCGTGCAGGAAGCGGAGCCTCGGCAGGTTCCTCCCGAGCCGATTCTGGAGAAGGCCCTGGAGGGGGCGGCCAAGGGCGTACCCGTCGATGGCGTGATGCCGGCCCTCCATGAGTATGCGGCTCGCCTCGGTCGTGCGGCCCGACTCCTTCCTCCAGCCCACTCCAGGGCAGGTCTGGTGGCCGGGGCCGACGCCCTGCGCCGGGGCGTGCCCCATGAGGCCGTGGGAGAGATCGCTCGGGCCAACCCGGAGGCTGCACCGACGTCCCTGGTGGTTCTCGGTGATCTGGTGGAGGCGGGGGTTCCGGTACCGCAGGCCCGGGAAACGGTGCGGGAGATGATGAGGAGGGGAGCAAGCATGCCGGAGCTCCTGGACCTTCCGGCCATGGTCCGGCGACGCATCCGTGAGGGGATGCCACCCGGCGAGGCGGCTCGGGGCGTAGGAGCCGGCGTGGGTCTTGGAGGCCCCCCAGCCTGGGCCGGAGGTCCCCCCGCCGCCGGAGGCGGAGGCAATCCCGGCAAGCCTCCGGTCCCCCCGGGAAGCAAGGGGAAGAAGGGGAAATCCGGGAAGGGCGGAGGAGGAGGGTGACTCCCGCTACCTGCCAGGCTCCGCCTGCAAGCTGTCAGGCCTCTTCCTACATGCTGATGGTGTAGGGAAACCAGGCCGCCACGGGCTCGCCCCCCTTCAGGGCGGGGTTGAAGACCCACTCTGACGCTTCTTCCCTCACCCGCCGGTTGAAGCCCCGGTCGGACGTGGGCGGGTTCAGCCGGGTGGAATCCGGAACTACCCGCCCGGAGGCGTCCACGAAGACCCAGACCTCCATGCTCTTACCCTTGAGGACGTCGTTGGTGGGGGGCACGATCATGCCCCTGGGGGAAGGAGGCACCAGGCGGAAGAGCCCCTCATCGGCGGTGCCACCGTCACCCCGACCCTCTCCTCCTTCGATTCCGGGTCCCTGGTCCGAGGCATCCCCCACCGGTCCTCCCGTGAGGGATTCCAGGTCCACCGGCTCCTCCATGTTGATCTCCACCGGTTCCACGTCTTCGATGGAAATGAGGGGCACACGAGGTGGAGTAATCGTCCGGGATTGGGGTACAGCGAGATTCATGGCCTGCATGGATCCCGGGGCGGCCCGATTGTCCCCGGCCCGGGGTCCGGCGGCGGCGAAGGGAGAGGGGGGCAGGGGAACCGTCTTCCACAGGGTGAAGACCAGAAGATGCAGGATGAGAGACACACCCAGAGCGATGCGAAAGACACGCCGATCCCGGGATCGGCGTTCCTTTACCGTGAGTTCTGGGCCATGGGTCATGGGAGCAGCTGCCCGGCTCCGTGTTCTCCTGCGTTCTCCCTCCATGCATCCATCTATATATACTTCACGCCGGACCCGGGAGTTTCGTCTGATGAGTGGTAGGGGGATCTCGTCAGGCCGGAGAATCCGGGGGGATGACCCGGGTTTCCTTGCCGGGGCCTCGGCCCGGGAGCAAGTTGGGGCCGGCCCGGAGGGGCCGGGAAGGGTGACGACACCCTCCAACCAACGCCGAGGAAGTCGGAACGTGGCTCGAGACACCACCGCCGAAGAACCTCTCGCCCGGGGGGCCCGCTCCCTCCTGGACCGAGCCTCCCGGCTGGCGGTCTACTACGAGCTCACCAAGCCCGGCATCGCAGGCTACGTCATGGTGACCGCAGGGGTGACCTATCTGGTGGCCGCCGGAGGCCGGGCCGACTTCGCCCCGGTCCTCTTCACCCTCCTGGGCACGGTCCTGGCCACCGGGGGCGCCCTGGCCCTGAACCAGTTCGTGGAGTGGGAGCTGGACGCTCTCATGGAGCGGACCCGGAAGCGGCCCATCCCCTCGGGCCGCCTGGGTGCCTGGGAAGCCTTCACACTGGGCAACGTCCTGGCCCTGGGGGGAATCCTCCTCCTCTTCTTCACCGTAGGCTGGTTGCCGGCGGCCCTCACGGCCCTCTCCGCCCTGACCTACAACCTGGTCTACACCCCCTTGAAGAAGGTCTCCTACGTCTCCACCCTGGTGGGGGCCTTTCCCGGGGCCATGCCCACTCTCATCGGGTGGAGCGCCGCCTCCGGCACCCTGAGCCTGGACGCCGGATCCATCTTCGCCATCGCCTACCTCTGGCAGCTTCCCCATGTTCTCTCCCTGGGCTGGCTGCTGAGGAAGGACTACGCCCGGGCGGGCTTCTACCTCCTTCCCCGGTCCGATCCCCAGGGTCGCCGGATCTCCTGGCACATCACCGCCTACACGGCCACCCTCCTGGTCGTGGGCCTGGTGCCCACCTGGCTGGAGGTCACGGGCATGCTCTACCTGGGGGGAATGGTGGTCCTGGGCGGACTCCTCCTGGTCCTGGCCCTGGGCACCCTGAAGGGGGACCGACTCTCGGCCACGGCGGCCCGGCGGGTGTTCCTGGGCTCCCTGGCCTACCACCCCCTCTTCCTCATCCTCCTCCTGGCCGATGCTCTCCGGTTCTGAGACGGAACGGGAGGGGGTCGTGCTCGCCCCACCCTCCTCCGTCACCCCGAAGGGAGTGATCCCATGCGCAGGCTCCTCGCCGTTCTCATTACCGGCCTTCTCCCTCTTGCCCTCCACCCGGGCCTCCTCATGAGTCAGGACACGGAGGCTCGGCCCCGGGCCCGGGACCTGGGCCTGGAAGTGGGCGTCTTCCCCGTGGGTCCCCACAACGCCATCACCGATGTGGAAGGCGTTCGGGTGGGTCAGGTGACCATCCGGGAGGGCCAGGACGTCCGCACCGGGGTCACGGCCATCCTTCAGCACCCGGGCAACGTCTTCCTGGAGAAGGTACCCGGGGCGGTGGTCCGGGGGAACGGCTTCGGCAAGCTGGTGGGCGTCACCCAGATCCGGGAGCTGGGGGAGATGGAGACTCCCATCCTCCTCACCTGCACCCTATGCGTCTGGAAGGCCGCCGACGCCATGGTGGAGTGGATGCTGGAGCGGGAGGGGATGGAGAGGGTCGGCTCCATCAATCCCGTGGTGGGGGAAACGAATGACGGCGGGCTGAGCGACATCCGCAGCCGGCCTATCCGCCCCGAGCACGTTCGCCGGGCCCTGGAAAGCGCACGGGAGGGTCCGGTAGAGGAGGGGAGCGTGGGAGCGGGAACCGGCACCCGTGCCTTCGGCTGGAAGGGGGGGATCGGAACCAGTAGCCGGGTCCTGCCAACGGCCCTGGGAGGCTACACGGTGGGTGTGCTGGTCCAATCCAACTTCGGCGGCATCCTGACCATGGGGGGCGCTCCCGTGGGCAAGGAGCTGGACCGCTACGCCTTCCAGCGCTACGTGGAGGGAGGAGGCCCCCGGGAAGAAGGGCCGGGTCCGGAGGAGGAGCCGTGGGGAACGGGAATCCCCGACGCCCGGGGAGGCTCCATCATGATGGTGGTGGCCACCGACGCCCCCCTGACCTCCCGGAACCTGGAGCGTCTCGGCCGAAGGGCTCTCCTGGGCCTGGCCCGGACCGGGTCCTCGGGAAGCAACGGATCCGGGGACTACGTCCTGGCCTTCTCCACGTCTCCCCAGGTCCGACGGACATCGAGCCGTGGCCCCAGGAGCATCCAGGACCTCCCGAACGACAGGATGTCCGGACTCTTCCAGGCCACCATCGAGGCCACGGAGGAGGCCATCTACAACTCCCTCCTCAAGGCCACCACCGTCACCGGCCGGGACGGACGGAGGGCGGAGGCCCTACCCGTTCCCGAGACGGTGGAGATCCTCCGGCGCTACGGCGTCATCCGCTGAGAGCCCACGCTGCCGAGCACCACAGCCCCCGGCGGCGGGGCCGGGTGGCCCGGTCGTCCTGGATGCACCGGCCCTTCAGCGCCAGGCATCCTTCCAGCGAACGTAGTGGATGGTCTTCACGCCTCCCCGGCGCAGGACCTCCAGGCCGTCGGGCTTCCGGTAGGGCTCTCGGTAGTACACGTAGGTCACGTTGGCCTGGATGAGGAGCTTGGCGCACATGACGCAGGGGCTGGCGGTGATGAAGGCCACCTTGTCTCGAAGGTGGCCCTCGGCCTTCACCACGGCATTCTGCTCCGAGTGGATGCACCCGCAGGCCCCTGGGGTGTCCGAGTCGCACCGGTTCGGGAAGCCCCGGGCGTTTCCGTTGTAGCCGATGGAGACCACGTGCTCCAGGGCGGGATCGGTGATGACGGTGCCCACCTGGAGTCGGGAACACGTGCTCCGCTTGGCCAACTCCTCGGCCATGCGCATGTAGACCTCGAACAGGGGGATCCGCTCCACCTGGTGTCGGGCCACCTCCAGCTCCGTGGCGTCCCGGCGGAGGTTCAGGGGGTGGTCGTTTTCGGGAACGCCGTCCTTGTAGAGAATGGCCATGGGCCGGGCTCCTGTCATTCGATCCGGGTTGTGGCCTCTTTCTGCCGACCCGGAATCCGAGGGACGGGAAGGAAACAGGAGTGGGGGTTCGTCGGGAACGCCCTCGGGCCGGGACCAGAAGTCTCCTGCATCCGGAGGGCATCCCGGAAGAAGTGTGGGGCGAAAGCGAGGGCAGAGAAAGGGCGGGGGGAGAAAAGGGCGAGAGAAGGGCGGGGACGGCGGGCTCACGACCCCCGGGTTCCGGGGACGGCGGGCCGGCGGGGGGAAGCCGGGGCACCGCCGTCCTCGGACGGGGCTACCCGTGGAGTCCCGCAGGACTCCGAGAGCCGGTGGTCGGTCACACCAGGAAGACGGGCATGGCCAGACACACGCAGGCTCTCCTGAGGCAACAGATCAAGCGTTTCATCATACCCTCCTTTCCGGTGACGGAGGCGGTCCGCCTCGTGACGGCCTGTGGGGATCGGAGGGGATCCTCAGGCCACGTAGCCCGCAGCGTCCAGAACCGGGTACATGAGAACGCCGAAGGCTCCGAAGTACGCCAGCACCAGGACCAGGCCCTCTCCCAGGCACACGGCCCACTTCCCACGCTCCTTCAACTGTTTCCTGTTCATGATCGCCTCCCTGTTCGTGTCGTCCCTCATGCGAGTCCGATCCCGGTCAGGGCGCCCGAGGCAGCCCCTCCCCGGGGAGACCTTCAGGTCACGGTTCCCCCGACTCCACTGAGGATCAGGACCGCCGCCAGCAGACCGGAAAGAACGGAGGGAAGGAGGATGGCCTCCCCCAGGCCTCGCCAGGTTCTCCTGCTGATGATCTTCACGGTGACCTCCTCGTCGAAGCTCGTGTCCCGCGATCTCGCCACCAACATGCGAAGGGGACATCAGGCGGGGATCAGAGGACCGTCAGGCCCGGGAGGAGAAATCACCGCAGAATCAGACGAGGCCTCAATGTCTTGCGCGACAAGGCGATAGGATACACCGGCACCAGGGCCGCCAGGCCATGCGCCGTCGAGGAAAGCTGGAAGGTGAGGCTCGGTTCTACACCCGGACAGGGATCCGGTCCAGGATCTCGGTGAGGGTGGTGCGCCCCCGGTCCCTGGCGTACCAGGCCCTGACCCGGGGGTAGCGCTCCGGCTTGGGCAGGGGCTTGATCTCCCGGAGGAAGAGGTCCTGGAGGGGGGCGGGACGGGGGCCCCACCAGTCCACCTCGTTGAACTCCTCGTCCAGGATCATGACCACGGGAATGGAACGGGTGCCGTTGGTGAGGTGGGCGTCCATGAGATCCGGGTTCTCGTCCCGGGACAGGAGGCGGAGATGGAAGTTGGGCCTCACCTCCGCCAGGCGGGCCAGGTAGGGCACCGTGTTGACGGCGTCCCCGCACCAGTCCTCCGACAGGACCAGAAAGTGCCACTCGCCCTGGATCTCCCCGGCCTTCTCCAACACTTCTCCCGGAATCCGGGCTCGCTCGTAGATCTCACGCCACAGGTGGGTGTTCTCCCGGGCCGTGTCCAGGAACTCCCCGAAGGTCTGCCCGTCGTAGAACCGGTCCTTCATGAACGCTTCCCCGTCGGTGGAAGAATGATCAGGATCGCTGTCGGACACTTGAATCCCTGACCGCGCCCTGGAGTTCCAATTCTCGCCGGACCCGGTCGCTGCAGGCCCCTTCCGCAACCCGCCTCGCCCCCCCTGTTCAACAGCCCCTTGAAGGACGGCTCCAACCCCCTTCCCGGTGGATCCCTCAGGAATCGGGGAACTCCGTGACCTGGAGGATCAGCTCCTCCGAGGCCGTCTGGGCGAAATCCCCCAGGTAGGGGTCGAAGTAGGAGAAGAGGACGGGCCCCACCCGGAGAGGTCCGGGCTCGGTGGGCACCAGAAGCCAGGTGAAGGTCCTCACCCCGCCCACCACGCCGTCCCTCACCTCCACGGCGGCGTGGTCCGGTCCGGGAGACACCTCCGCCCCGTAGACCGGGCCCAGAGTCGGGGGCGGCAGGGTCCTCACGTTCCCGGCCCCCAGGACCCGGACCACCAGCAGGGCCGTCTCTCCCACCGCCAGGCTCTCGGGCGTCACCCCAGCCTCCAGCCGGTACCGTCCCACGGCTCCCCCGTACCCCGGCAGGTCCGGAGCCGGGGGCAGGGGAGCCACCGAGACGGCCAGGGGCTCCGTGGCCACCGTGTCCCAGGCCGCACTTCCCGCTGCGCCGGACGGCGGGGGCAGGAGCAGGAGCGGGGGAGGAACCACCTTCTGCCCCGGTTCCAGGGGGAAGAGGGCCCGGCGAAAGGTGTAGCCCTGGTCCACGCCTCCGCCGGAGGCGGTGGGCATGGCCCGGGGGGTCCGGGGGAGGTCCACGGCCCAGAAGTCCGGAGGCGAGGGGGGCAGGTATTCCGGGTCGCCTCCCAGGCCCAGGAACGCCCCGGGCTGGAAAGAGGCCGTAGCCACCAGGGTCACCTGCTGGCCCGTGAAGACCCGCGCGGGCGTCACCCCGACGGCCAGGGACGCCCGGCCGGAGGGGTCCTCCGCCACAGTGCCGTAGCGGTGGAGCTGCGGCACCACCTCCGGCCACCAGGGGCTCGAGGCCGCTGTCTCCGCCCACCCTCCTCCCATGCCCTCGGGCCACCGCCCTCCGGGGATGGCCGGAAGGGTCGGTGGACTCGGAGAACCGCCTCCGGGAGCGGCACCATAGGGGGATGTGGAGTCCGGGGGTGAGCCTCCGGGCCAGCCGCCTCCGGGGGCAGCCCCACCCGGGTAGCCTCCACCGGGGTAGCCCGGCGGCGGATAGGCCCATGGCGTTCCGGCTCCGGGCCAGCCCTGACCGGCCTGGGGCCAGCCCTGCCCCCCCGGCAAGGAGTCCCGGCCCGTCAGGGGCCATCCACCTCCCGGGTAGGATTGGGCCCAGGGGGCCGTTCCCGGGGGCGGGATGGGCCATCCTCCGTGGGGCCCCCAGGGCATCCAGGGCCAGGCGAACCCCGGAGCGTAGGGAGAGGCCGGGGAGCCGGGGTAGCCGGGGTAGCCGGTCCCGTATCCGGGAAAGCCGGGATAGCCCGCCCCATAGCCTGGATAGCCGGCGCCATATCCTGGGTAGCCCGGATATCCCCAGGCACCGTAGGGCTGCTGTCCCCCGGTCCCCGCCTCCCCCATCTCGCCGGTGGCGGGAGGGGTCCCCTGGGGAACCACCGGGGAAGAGGGAGTGCCTTCCCCCTCTCCGGCTCCCTGTCCTCTCTCTCCAGAACGGGCGCCCGCCTCTCTATGCGGAGCACCGTACCAGTCCAGGGGAGACGCCACGGCCGTGAGAGGGGGGGCCGGGGCCTCCCGGGTCCGGCCGTCCACGGTCACGGTCACAGGAGGCAGGGCATACTCCCCGGGCTCCAGGGCCCGGAGATAGACGTCCCGCTCCAGGACCCGCTGACCGCCACGTCCCCCCACCCCCACGGAGGTCCGGTCCCGTACGTCTACGACTTCCAAGCCGCCAGGGGGGCTGAACTCCAGGGCCTCCGGGAAGCTGCCCTCGCTCCTCACCCGAACGGTAAGAATGGCCTCCTGGCCCACCCGGATTGTCTGGGGCCGGATTCCCACGCTGATCTCCGGTCCCTGCTGGACCAGGAGGAGAGCTCCCAGAAGCAGAGGCTTCACCATGGCGGCCCCCTGAGTTCCTCTCGGGCTCCCGCCAGGAAAGGGTCTCTCATGCTCTCCATCAGAACCTCCTCCAGGGTCCCTCTTTCCTGGAGCCGGAAGGACTCCAGGAGCCGTTCGGCACCCATGGTGCCGTCCCGTGGCGTCCGTCCGTCCAGGCTGTCCAGGGCCCGGAGAGCCAGCTCCAGGTTTCGGGCCGCTCCCTCCGATCCCGGCCGCAGGCGCAGAGCCCGGCGGGCATGAGCCACAGCCCGCCGGAGAGCGTTTCGGGCCCCGTGCGGCACCCCCAGCCCGAGGCCCCGCCCCAGGTGGGCCAGGGCCAGGTTGTGCCGGATCCGGAAAGCCCCCTCCCGGATCCCGTCCCCGGGCTCCACCACCTCCACCAGAGGCAATCCTTCCAGCACCCGGAGGGCTTCGCTCCAGCGCTCCTCATACAGTAGAGCCGCACCCTCCCTCATCCGGACCTCCTCTCCGGCCCTCCAGGGCCCGGGGATCTTTCGGTACTCCGCCAGCGCTCCTTCTCCGTTCCCGGTCCGGAGGGCCTCGTCGCCGGCGGCCATGAGGCGTTGGGCCGCCGGTACCCCCCGGAGGTGCCAGACCAGGAGCCCCAGAAACAGCACTGCGAAGGAGGCGAAGGCCCAGGCGGAAACCCGGAACCTCAGTCGATGGATGTCCATCCCTTCCTCCCTCTCCGGTCCGTATCCCCGGTTCCTCCCCGGTCGGCCAGAGCCGACTCCATGGTCAGGGCCACCAGGGCCAGGAGGACGACGAGGGGCCAGAGCTCCCGAGCCACGACCCGGGTACTCTCCTCGTCCGTTCCTCCGGTTTCCATCTCCAGGCCACGTCGGAGACGGTCCATGGCCCCGGGAGCGTGGGAAGTGACCATCTCTCCCCCTCCTGCCCGGGCCACCCGAGCCAGGAGCTCCGGGTCCGCTCGGGACACGGCCTCTTCTCCACCAGTCTCGGCCGGCCCGGTCCGCTGCATGAGGCTCCGGACTCCGGGACTCCGGGGCGGGACCCTGCCTCCCCGAGGGGTCCCCACAAGGACGGCGGACAGCACCCCCCCTGCGGCCCGGACCTCCCGGGCCGCTTCCAGGAGCTTCGAGCGTACCCGGCCCCGGACGACCCGGAAGGCGAAACCAGCTTCGCCGAGGCAACGAAGTCCTACTTAAGTGGCGATTGGTTCGGAGCAGAGCGGG
>Ga0207797_1002211_pt1 | contig 13599 bp, 11 predicted proteins | sample PRCRCaboRojoPR_6_FD_187275 | JGI IMG/M metagenome (GOLD analysis project Ga0207797, IMG submission 187275) | Marine sediment microbial community from Cabo Rojo, Puerto Rico - PR CR 10% Liquid 1 (SPAdes) | ecosystem: Environmental > Aquatic > Marine > Coastal > Sediment | place: Cabo Rojo, Puerto... | reverse complement strand
CGAGCAATGCCGGACGACCTCTCGATCGACCGGCTCCACCGAGGTTCGACCTTTCCCTCTCGGGTCCGGCCCCTTCCCTCAGCGGGCCGAAGATTTTACCACCGACGTCGGGGTCCGTCAAGGCCGCTCGGAGGGCCCTCGAGGGGGGCGATCTCGCTTCCCCGTTGCGGCGAAAGAGGATAGCGGATTTCGGACTCCTCGCCCGTCTCCGCCACCGCGCTCCACCGGCCGCCGACGGGGCACTCCGGCGGGTCGTCGGCCGCCCCTCACGACGCCGTGTCGGCCGCCGCCGAGTCGGACTCCACGGAGTCTCGGAGCGTGGTGTAGCGCTCCTGGACGGCGTCGCTGGTCTTCACGGCCCGCATCACGGAATCGTAGTGCGCCGGGCTCGAGAGGCCCGCGGCCTCGATGATGGAGTCGCGCTCCTCCATGAGCTGCTTTCGCACCTCCTGCCCCTGCTCCTGTCCGGAGGCCTCCTGCATCCGGGAGCGCATCTCCTGCTGGAAGCTCTCGAGCTCCAGGGAGGCCTCGATGAACGCGAGCAGTGTGGAGTCGGCCACGTTCATCCGTGGCTGCTGCTGCGCGCCGGCCTTCTGGCCGGTGGCCGTGCTCTCCTGGTCTCCGGCGTCACCACCGCCGCCACACGCCGCGGCGCCGAGGACGAAGACGAGCGAGAGGCCGATCGCGAGAAGACGCTTCATGCTGTGTGTCCCCTTCCTGAGGGATGCCGCCTGGCGAAGCATCCGAGGGTATCCGACGGCTCGGGGCGAGTCCAGCGCCGGAGGGCCGGGACACGGCCGTGAGCGGTTCTTGTCTCGCGCGCGCCGCGGGCCCACCATCCCACACGCCCGCCCCCGTTCGCCATACGGGCCGTCGACATCGACCCGCGCCGGAGGAGGACGATCATGAGCGATTCCAGCCGAGTGCTGAGAGACGGGCTGGAGCAGTTCCGGTCCGAGCACTACCCCCGCCTCGAAGATCGCTTTCGCCGGCTCGCCGAGGAGGGACAGACCCCGCACACTCTGTTCATCGGGTGCTCGGACTCGCGGGTCCTCCCGGACCTGCTGGCGGACGCGGGTCCCGGCGAGCTCTTCGTCCTCCGGAACGTCGGCGGCCTGGTCCCTCCCCGCGGCTCGGACCCGTCGGTGGCGGCGGCCGTGGAGTACGCGGTCCGGATCCTGGAGGTGCCGGACATCGTGGTCTGCGGCCACTCCCGGTGCGGCGCCGTGCAGGCCCTCTTCGACCCCCCCGAGGTCGACACGCCGGAGCTCGGGCGCTGGCTGGAGCACGCCCGGCCGGCGGCGGAGCGGGCCCGGTCCCGGATCCCCAGGGCGCGCAGCGACGACCCCGACGATCCCTCCACCGCCGCCCTGGACCGGGAGCTCCTTCGGGAGGCGGAGCGCCAGTCGGTGAAGCTCCAGGTCGAGCGCCTGCAGGAGCACGCTCCGGTCCGGGAGGCGCTGGCCGAGAACCGTCTCCGGGTGCACGGGTGGCACTACCGCATCGGCCGCGGCGAGGTGGACGTCCTGGACGCCGCCAGCGGGGAGTTCGAGCCGGCCCTGGAGGAGGTCCGGGGGGGAGAGGGGGTGTAGCGCCGTGCGCCCCCGAACCGGTGCGGCGCGGCGTCGCCTCCTGCCGGCGGCCCTCCTGGCGGCCGGCCTCCTGGTGGTGGCGCCCGGGGAGGCCGCGGCCCAGCGGACCACGGCCGTCACCGTGGGCGGGGGGCTGGCCCCCTACGACCTCTCCGGCGTGGGGACCTCCTGGGTGGCCGGCGCCGAGCTCTCGACGCCGGTGGGGGAGCTGATGCTGGCCGAGGCGGGGACCCGGCTCTTTCGGTACGAGTCCCAGGGCGGCCGGCACGTGACTCACGTCTTTCCCTCCGCCGGGCTGTACCTGGACGCCGGCGGGCGGGACTTCCGGGTCTACACGGGCGGCGGGATCGGCCTGAGCCTCGTGCCCGAGGGACGCGGCGACACCGCCCTCACGCTGCACGCCGCCGGGGGCTTCCGCATCCGGATCCGCCCTCGCTGGCTCGTGCGCCCCGAGATCCGGGTGCGGAGCGTGGACCCGTGGGTGGGGACCACCGGCGAGTTCACCGTGGGCGTGACCTACCGGTTCGGCGCGGGCGCGGGTTCAGGTTCCTGACGGCGCCCCCGGCCCCGGGGCGCTACCGCAGGTCGATGACGCCCACGCCGTCCTCGACGGCGAGATCGGTCCCGAACGGGGCGGAGCGCTCCTCCAGGTCGGCCAGGATCCGGCGGGCGAGGTCGCCCTCGGCCAGCACCGGCCGTCCCCGCACCGAGCGGTGGAGACCGTAGCCCAGCGTCACCGGATGCAGGCGGATCTCCGCCGGCTCTCCGCCGCTGAACACCACCTCGGCCACGGCGCTCTCCCAGTACTCCGCGTCCGCCGGAAAGCCGCCGCCGCTCTCATCGATCCGGGTGTCCTGGAAGTGGCCCGGGAGCGCCGTGTAGGGCGGCAGCCCGTAGGGCCGGTAGTTGTCGGTTGGCTGCCGGAGCACCGTCTCGTTCTGGAAGAGGAAGTTGCCGAGGCTGTGGAAGATGGGCCGCCCCCGGTGGATTTCGACGCCCCGGAGCACGTGCGGGCCCTCCACCACCACGGCGTCGGCCCCGGCCTCCACGGCCCGGCGGGCGAAGTCACGGAAGAACTCCGCCGGCGCGTACTCCCCCTCGCCGCCCTCGTGCGTGTGGCTGTTGACGAGCACGAACTTCGCCTGCCGGCCGGCGTCCCGGATCCGCGCCAGCACCCGCGCCGCGTCGCCGGGGTGGACCCGCGAGCTCCGGCCGTACCCGCCCCCGGAGGCCACGAAGCGGCCGTCGAAGAAGTGCACCGTGTCCCCGGCCTCGCCGTCGGCCCAGTCGAAGAGGCCGCCCCGGATCCGGGCCAGCTCCTCCAGGTCCTCCCGCGGCACCCGGTAGGTGCGCTCGTAGCGCAGCGGGCAGAGGCCCGGCCGCCCCCGCATGTCCATGCGCTGCGCCCCGGCGCGCATGAAGTCGTCGAAGGTGGAGGCCACCGAGATGAGCGCCACCCGCCCGGCCGCGGTCTCCACGTAGGCCGGCTCGCACGCCTCGGCCAGGTTCTCGCCGGCCCCGGCGTGGGCCAGGCCCGCCTCCTCCACGGCGCGGGTCGTGGACCGCATCCCGCCGGGGCCGAAGTCCATGGTGTGGTTGTTCGCCCGGCTCACCACGTCGAAGCCCATCCACGCGAGCTCCCGCGCCAGCTCCGGGTCGGCACGCATGTAGGTGCCCCCGCTCTCCTCCTGCGGGATCATCTCCGGGCCGTAGTCGTGGAAGAGCACCTCCAGGTTGGTGAACCCGAGGTCGGCCTCCCGGATGATCCGTCGCAGGCGACGGAAGCCGGGCTCCCCGTAGACGCGGAGCTCCCGGGTGATGATGGCGTCGCCGGTGAGCGCCACGGTCAGGTCGCCGCGGGCGTCGGCGTGGGGCCGCTGCGGATAGCCCTCCCCGCCCTGCTGCGCCGGCGCGGAGACGGCGCAGCAGAGGAGGAGGGCGCCGGCCAGGACGCCGACGGGGGCGGAGGCGGGGAGGACGGCGGAGAGGCGTCGGGTCAAGGCTTCACCTCGGTGGAGCGAGAGCGTGTTCGACGGCGGCACGGCCGGAGGCGAGGCGGATCGTCGCTGCGTCGTCTCTACGGTCGCGGCGCCCCCTGCGTGCCGCAACCGGCGGCCCGCAGTCTCACCGGCGCGTTCCCGGGGACGTGCTGTCGGCCCCACCCAGCCGCCGCGGCGCCCCCTCCATGCCGTAGACCCAGCGCTGGTAGTCCTCCCCTTCGCGCACCAGGAGGAGCATCTCGGTGGCAGGGCGCTCGAGATCGGCCAGCACCACCGAGTCGCCGTAGGAGTGGCGGATCGTGGGCACCGGGGTATGGGCGATCACGTGCAGGCGGGCGTCGCGCCGGCGGAGGAGCTCTCGCAGGGTCTCGCCGGCCGAATCGGTCCGCGCATAGTCCCGGTACCAGAAGACGCTCGGCCCCTCGAAGAGGAACTGCACCCTGCGCATCACCACCGCCGAGTCACGGGGCGTGATCTGCACCGTGGTGTCCGACCAGTACTCGAACAGGTCCTCGGAGACATAGGTGGTCAGGCTGTCGTTCAGCTCCGGGACGCTCATGTCCAGGTAGGCGGGTCCGATGCCGCCGTGGGCCAGCAGCACGTCGCCCACGCGGATCGCCGCCGGCTGCCGGGTGAGCCACTCGCCCAGCAGGGAACGACGTGGGTGGTACATTTCGCCGTAGGTGATGCCGTACCGAGTGGCCAGGAGCCGCTCCCGGGACGGCACGTACCGGTGGTCCCCGGTGAGGACCATGATCTCGTGGTTGCCCAGGACCACCGAGACGCGGCCGCCCGCCTCCCGCGCCTCGGCCTGCAGGCGGTAGACGAACCACAGGGTCCGGGTGACATGGGGGCCCCGATCCATCAGGTCGCCCAGGAGGACCAGGTGGCTGTGGCCGCCGGTCCACCGTCCGCCGGCGTCCACGAGGCCGGCGTTCGCCAGCAGCCTCCGGAGCCGGTCGTAGTGTCCGTGGACGTCCCCGACGACCCACAGGGAGTCCCGGGCGCCGAAGACCGTCTCGCGGCGTCCCGCACCGGATCCCTCGCCCAGCCAGAGGGTGGTCTCTAGCAGCGAGTCCCCGTCGGCGGCGCCGTACCGGAGGCGGACGTGGCCGGATCCGGGATCCGCGAACCGCACGAGGTGACCGGCGCCGGAGGGCGTGGTGTCGCGGTGGAGGAGCCGCTCTCCGCTGCGGGCTTCCAGGTATCCGGCGGCGGGCTCGCCCGTCAGCCAGCGGACGGTGATCCGGCCGCTGTCCCGGGTGACCACGAGCCCGTACTCGCCCTCGACCCGCGGCTGCTCCTGGCCGCCGGTCCCGGCCAGGGCCGGGACCACGGTGAGGGCCGCCACGAGGGCGCACAGCAGCACCCCGCTCCCGGGCACCGCCCTCGCTGCGTTCGCTCCGATCCTCATGCCTCGCACCTCGCGCCTGCTCGCGTCCCGCGGCGGCGCACCGCCGTCAGAACGTCGAGATCTCTCCCTCGTCGATCCGCTCGAGGAGTCGGCGGAGCCTGTCCCAGACGTCGTCGATCTCGTCCGCGGTCAGGCCCAGCTGCAGCACGCCGTCGCCGCGCCGGATCCCCTCCTCCGGGTCCAGGGGCGGCCCCGGCTCCACGCGGACCATGCCCCGGTTCTCCGTCTGCTCGAACTGGGCTACCGTGGCCAGCGCCCGCTCCAGCCCCTCCCGGTCGATCTGCCGCAGACGGGCCGCCGTCTCCGCGGGGATGCGGTCCACCCGCATCCTGCGCCATTCGTAGCCCCGGTTGCTCTTCCTGGATCCGAATGCTACCCCGTTGTCCACGGCGAAGACCCGGGGCTGATCCGGGACGGTGGAGATCAGGAAGTTCCCCACGTTGGCGTCTTTGTGGTCGGCCAGGTGGGTGACGACGTTCATGTTGGCCAGGTGCCGGGCATAGGCCGTGTCGCGCCGGAAGCGATCGCGGTCCCAGACGTTCTCCTCGGTCACCGACCACAGCCACGACTGGAGCGTCACCAGCACGCAGGTGGAGCCCTCGAAGGTGGGCACCGCGTCTCCGGTCAGGTCCGCGTAGACCCACACCGGCACGCAGCGACAGGCCGTGGGCGGCACCACGTACTCGTCCTCGTCCAGGAAGAGCGCCTGGAGCCGGTAGATGGCCTCCTCGTAGCGGGGCACCGCGTTGAACTCCTCGCCGCCCCGTGGTGCCGGCGCCCACTTCACGAGGAGCCGGGTCCCGTCGTCGAAGTCCAGCGTGGCCTGCTTCGTCGGATCCTCCGGATAGCGGGCCCCGCGGAGCGTGTCCACCGTGAAGGGCTCGTGCGCCAGGTGGCGCTCGATCTCCGAGGGCGTCCCCATCAGATTGGCCTGCGCCGCCGCCGGCCGCGCCCAGCCGAGGATCGCCGCCGCGGCCAGGAGTCCGGCTCCGAGGCCGGCGGCGCGCCGCGGTCCGTCGCTCAGTGTCTCCATTCGGTCCCCTCCCTCGGGAGCCGGGTCGGCAGCTCCACGGCGAACGAGCTGCCCTCCCCGACCTCGCTCTCCACCTCGATCTCGCCCCCGTGGCGGTCCACCACCTGACGGGCGATGAGCAGGCCGAGCCCCATCCCCATCCGGGCGCCGCGTGTCGTGAACCCGGGCTCGAAGATCCGCTCCAGGTGCGCCTCCCGGATCCCGTGGCCGTCGTCCGAGACTTCCACACGGACCCGCTCCCCACGGCTCCGCGTCCGGATCCGGATCGTCCCCGCACCCTCGATGGCCTGGGACGCGTTCAGGAGGAGGTTCATGAACACCTGGTTCAGCTGCGCCGGGAAGCACTCCACCTCCGGCAGGTCCCCGTAGTCCCGCTCCACCTCCACCGCCTCGCCCAGCCGGTGGTCCAGCAGGGCCAGCGTGTCGTCCAGCGCCCGGTGAAGGTCCACCACGTCCCGCTCCGAGCCGTCGGGACGCCCGAACGTCCGGAGGCTCTCCACCAGGCCGACCATGCGGTCGATGGCCAGCTCGCTGCTCTCGTGCACGCCGTCCACCGCCCGGACGATCCGCCGCACCTCGTCCAGCTCGGACTCGTCCACGCGCTCGTCGGAGAGGATGTCCTGCAGCCGCTCCAGGGCCCTGCGGAGCGTGTCGTGGTCGCTGTGGAGCGCCCCCAGGGGCGTGTCCAGTTCGTGGGCGATGCCGGCCACCATGGACCCCAGCGTCGCCATCCGGGCCGAGTTCACCAGGTCCGCCTGCTCGAGCCGGAGATCCGCGCAGGCCGCCTCCAGCTCGTCCCGGCGGCGCCCGGCCAGCCACCACCGGGCGGCCATCCACCCGACCGCCGCCCCGGCCAGGACGGATCGGGCCCTCACAGGAAGGTCTCCACGAGCCGGCGGCGGAGATCCGCCAGCTCCCCGTGGGCCTCCTCGAGCTGCTCCATGCGCGCATCCAGGTCCCGGATCAGGCGCGCCCGCTCCACGGCGTTGTGGATGATGAGCTCCAGACGCTCGTTCTCCCACGGCTTCTCGACGTACTGGTAGATGTCGGCCTCGTTGATGGCCCGGATGGCGTTCTCCTTGTCCGCATAGCCGGTGAGGAGGATCCGGCTGGCGGCGGGACGCCTGCCCCGGACCGCCTTCAGGAGCTCGATCCCGTCCATGCCGGGCATCATGAAGTCGGCGACCATCACGTCCGGCTCGTCTTCCTCCACCGCCTCCAGCGCCCGCTCCGGCGACACGAACGTGCGGACCCGGTGGCGGGTCTCCAGCTGGAGATAGCTCTCCAGCGAGGTGACCACCATCTCCTCGTCGTCCACGAGGTAGACGGTGCCGCCGGCTCCCTGGCTTTCCCGGTCTCGCTCGCTCATGCGCCCTCCCAGGCCTCCGAAGCCTCCACCAGTCCGCGAATTCGGCTCGACAGCCCCTGCAGGATGCCCAGGGCCAGCTCCGGGCTGTCGTCGAGCAGGTCGTGGAACTCCCACCGGGAGACCCGGAGCAGGGTCGCGCCGTCGCCCAGGACGGTGGCCTCGACCACGCTGGGCCGGTCGTCCACCAGCGCCCAGGTGCCGAAGGGCGTGCCGTCGGAGGCCACCTTGAGGCGCGCCTCGTCCCGGCGGAGCTCCACGTCTCCCTCCACCACCACGTACAGGGCGTCGGGAGGATCGCCGCGGCGCAGCAGCCGCGTCCCGGGCTCCGCCTCCACCACGTCGGCGATGGCGGCCACCCGGGCCAGCTGCTCGCTCCTGGCCCCTGCCAGCAGGTCCACGTTCTTGAGCAGGAACACCTTCTGTATCAGCTCCACGTCGCTCCTCCTTCTCCCGTCAGTCTCGCTCCGGCCCCGGGGCGGCGCCGCCGGCGCGCAGATTCCGCTCCTCCAGCCGGTCCGCCAGCCTCCGCAGGTCCCGGTCCCGAACGTCCCCGGACGTGCCCTCGGTGAGCGCCCGGAGGTCGGCCACCCCCAGCTCGGCGGCCGCCCACAGGGCGCACCGTGTGAGCCACCGGTCCTTGTCCCGACCCAGGGCCCGGAGGACCTCGGCCAGGGGTGGCGGCTCCCCGCCCGCCCCCCGCGGGTGGGCCCCCTCCGGAAGCACCGGGCCGAGCTGCTGGTAGCGCTCCCGACCCAGGGTGCTCTCCAGCCACTCCAGGGCGCTGGCCCGGGAGCGCCGCTCGCCCCGCACCAGAGCCAGGTAGCAGCGGTGGACCTCCTCCGGGGGCTCCAGCAGCCCCAGGCACCGGAACGCCGCCTCCCGACGCTGCTGCCAGGCCTCCCGCAGCGCCTGCCGCAGCAGGGCCGTGGCCGGCCCCTCCTCCCCGCCCCGGGCCGCCAGGGCGGCCTCCGCGCCGGCGTACCGTCGGGCGGCCTCCACCTCCCGGTCCTGGACGGAGCGGACGACGGCACGGTCGAAGCGGAAGCTCCGGTCCCGGGCCCGGAGCTTGTTCAGCGCTTTCAGCGTGCGGTAGTCCAGGAGCTGGTCCGTCTCCGGCGAGGCGTAGGAGCGGAGCAGGACGTCCGCCGAGGCCTGGCACGGCACCCGCGCCAGGATGCGGGGGATGTTCCGGCGAACCTCGATGGTTCCCGTCTCGTCGGTGAGTCGTCGGCCCAGGAGCTCCACGACGTCGGTGCCCTGCGCCGCCAGGGCGTCGGTGGCGGCGCCCCGGGTCGCCGCCGAGCCCAGGGCCTCCACCAGGGCCGGATACAGGGACCGGAGACGGAGCTGGCCGGCGCTCCGCACCGCGGCCGCAGCCACCTCCCGGTCCGGGTCGGCGATCAGCTCCTCCAGGTATCCCTCCATGGCCGACGGGTCGTCCGCGGCGGCCGCGGCCCGTGCCACGTCGAGCCGAGCCCGGCGGTCGCCCCGGGCGGCGGCGTCCCACCGCTCCGCCAGGTAGCCGGCGTCCACCGGCGCCGCCCCGTCCCCGGGCAGCTCGTCCCGGGCGGCGGCTTCGAAGACGGCCCGCCGGATCGTCGTGTCCCCGGTGGCCAGCAGCTCGTTCACCGGCCTGCGCTCCGGCCCGCCGACGCTTTCGGCGGCCAGCGCCCACGCCCGTACGGCGGCCCTCCGGACCGGGGCGGAGTCGTCCGTCAGAAGCGGACGGAGCACCTTCTCGTCGCAGACGGCGGGCAGCCGGGCCAGCACCTCCAGCGCCCGCCGTCGGATCTCCGGCTCCGGGTGGACCAGCAGATCCTCCACCGCCCCGAACAGAGGGCGGATGCGGTCGCGCTCGCCCCCGACCAGCAGGTCCAGCACGAAGGCGATCTCGCCCGGATCTCCCTCGCGGAGCGTCTCCTCGACGACATCGAGCGTGTCCGTATCGTGCAGCGACGGGAAGAGGCCCTCCAGCTGCACGAGCCGGCTCCGGAACGAGCGGGCGAGGCTGCGGACGTACTCCTTCCGGATGGCCACGGCCGTCAGCACCCCCACGGCCGCCAGGCCGGCGCCCACCCATCCCACGTGCCGGTAGTCCATCACCGCCAGGAGGCCGCCGATGAGGACGGCCGACAGCACCTTCCCCACCCCCTTCTCCACGGCCACGTCGATGTAGCCCTTGGCCCGCATCTTCAGGTCCTCGGGCACCGGCACGTACAGGATCTCGCGCGTGGTGCGCTCGGCGGCGTACCGGATCGCCGTGTCTCCGCCCTTGCCCACCACCGCGGCGGCCAGGGACCAGGTCAGGGCCAGCCCCACGTTGGCGCCCAGCATGAAGACCGGGAAGAGGAAGAGGGCCACGGCCAGCCCCCACCGGCTCAGCAGCGGCCGCAGCCCGGCCAGCACCACCAGCGGGAGCCACTGGGTACCGGCGTTGAACCACCCCTGGAACTCGCTGATCGCCTCGGGGGTCACGTAGACCTGCTCGGAGATCGTGTTGAACTGGTAGTCCACGAGCTGCTTCACCAGCACGGTCAGCAGGACGCTGGCCGTGATCAGCCGGACCTGGGAGTCGCCGAAGACCTGCTTCAGGTCGCCCAGGGGCGAGGCCTCGTCGTCCTCCTCCTTGAGCGACAGGCCCTCGGTCTCGACGGTCTGCTCCGGCTCCGTCACCAGGGGAACCAGCAGGGCGAAGACGCCGATGAGGACGGCGGCCAGGAGGATCAGGTTCGGCACCCCCACAGCGTCCGCCGCCAGGCCCGTGATGAGGCCGCCCAGGGTGGCGCCGAGGGAGCCGCCGGCGATGACGAAGGGGTAGAACTTCTTCGCCGTACGGGCGTCGAAATAGAGCTGCGCCGCCATGAAGAACTGGGTGACCATGACGGCGGCGAGCAGGTCGTACCATCCGTAGAAGAGGAGGCCGAAGGCCGTGCTCCCCGGGCTGTAGGTCGCCCGGAAGACCAGCAGCACCGCCGCGAAGGCGAGCCCCGTGCCCACGATGAGTCGCCGCCACCTCACGCGGTCGCCGACCCAGTTGTAGAGGGGCACGAAGAGCACGACCCCGGCGCTGATCACGTACACCTGGTAGAAGAGGGTATCGCCCAGACCGCTCAGCGCCAGCGCGTTCTTGATGGGCCGCAGGATTCCGATGGCACAGATGACCAGGAAGAAGAGGCCCATCAGGGCGGAGAGCCGGACCAGCTGGCCGCGGTCGACCTCGGGGAGCTGGTCCAGCAGGCGCTGGAACGGGCTCACGGGACTCGCTCCCCCGTGGCGGGGCGTCGGGTCGGTGGGGCGACGGCCACGGGCGGGGCCCCGTCGCTACTCGTTCTCGATCTCCTCCAGCCGGGCCCGGAGCGCCCCGGTCAGGCTGTCCAGGACGGACAGGGCCTGCCGGATCTCCTCCGGCTCGAGATCGCGGATGGGCTTCTCCAGCCCGCACTGGAAGCGTCCGTCCTCCCGGCGGCTGAAGCGGAACGGCTCCAGGTGCCGCACCTTCTGCACCCGCTCCTCCACTCGCTCCAGCACCCGGTCCGGGTCGGTCCCCTCGGATCGGTCCGCGTTCGGTGGGGCCATCGCTCTCCCCCGCTGGCTGGTGGTGACACGGATGCGAATGGCACGTCCAGCGTACGTCCACCGACGTGAGCGGTCAACCCGCCCGCCGCTCCGCTCGGCCCTCTATCCCCCCGGCACGAGCCGGGTCACGCCCTCCGCCACGGCGTCCACCTCGCCCCGGGAGTAGAGGAGCGGGAAGAAGCGGTCCCGGGCCCACATGCCGAACAGGTCCTCGTAGTGGGGCCCGCCCGGCCGGCCGCCCTGCCCCGGCGCCTGGGTGGCCACCGACCGGTCCCAGTTCGACAGGTCGGCGATGACCCGGAAGGAGGGTCCGTGGGTCTGGTTGTCGCCGCCGCCGCTGTTGTTGACCGTGTAGCCGTTCCCGCCCCGGGGCAGCGGCCCGACGTCGAACCGCTCCCGCAGCGAGTCGTTCACCGCCGCGGAGAGCGGGTGGCGGATCAGGGCGTGCTTGTAGTCCTCCTGCCCGTAGACCCAACCGTCGATCTCCGGACCGAGCTTTCCGTTCAGCCGCTCCACCGCTGCCCGGAAGCTGGCGGCCACGAAGCGGTCCCGCGCCTCCACCGGCTCGGGCCCGAAGCGTCCCCCCGGGGCCTGCAGCCAGCGGAGCAGCTTCCGCATGGGTACGCCGCCCAGGTACTCCCGCACCTCCTCCGGGACGAAGCGGTCGGCGGCCCGCCGCTGGAGCACCCGCTCCCACATGGCGTAGATCCCGGCCGCCACCGAGGAGGGCCGCAGGCGGTGGTCCCAGCGCCGGAGCCGCTCCCGGGCCCGTGCGGCGCGCCCGGAGAGCTCCACGTCCATGAGGAGGGGGACCAGCTCCCGGGCCGGGAGCGAGGTGTAGTCGGTCATCAGCTCCATCATGTCCCGGAGCGAGTGCCGGCGGCCGGAGCCCAGCACCTCCTCGATGCGCGCCGCCCGGTAGGGCGCCGACCACCGGTATCCCACGGCGTCCATGTACGGGTAGTCCTCGGGGATCAGCTCGTTGTTGGCCGTGGCCCAGAAGCCCCGGTCGGGGTTCGTCACGTGGGGCTTCGCCCGGATGGGCAGGTAGCCGTCCCACTCGTAGCGCCCGTCGCCGGGCACCGGCACCAGCCCGCTCCAGTTGGGCCGGATGGGCGCGATGCCCACCGACTGCCACCCGATGGTGCCCGACGTGTCGGCCCACACGAAGTTCTCGCCGGGGATGTTGCTGTAGCTGGCGGCGTTCCTGAACTCCCGCCACGTGCGGGCCTGGTCCATCCGCAGGCTGGCCAGGTACTGCGCCCCGCCGGGCTCCAGCCAGGCCGCCCGGACGGCGAAGGCCAGGTTCCGCTCCTCGTCCTCGAAGGTCACCGGGCCGTGGCGCGTGTAGGCCAGCTCCACCACCCGGGGATCCTCTCCCTCCACGGGGATGGTGTCGGTGATCACGCGCATCCGCTCCCACCCGCCGCGGTACCGGTAGCGGCGCGGGTCGTCCGGGTGGGTCTCGTAGACGTACAGGTCCTGGTTGTCGGTGGGGAAGACGGTGAGGCCCCAGGCGCCGTGCTCGTTGTGGCCGATGGAGACCCCGGGAACGGTGGGCTCCCCGCCGCCGATCACGTTCCAGCCGGGGGCCCGCAGGTGGACGAAGTAGCGGAGGGAGGGAGCCTGCTGCGAGCGGTGCGGGTCGTTGGCCATGAAGGGCGCCCCGCTGCGGGTGAGCTCGCCCCGCACCACCCAGTTGTTGCTCCCCACCGAGAGGAGGTCCGGCTCGCCCACCGCGTTGCCCTCCGGCGAGCCGACGGCGGCGTCGCCGGCGGCGCGGGCCAGCCGCGCGGCGGCCTCACCCGGCGGGGTCCGGCCCGCGGCCCGGTAGGCCGGGGCCACGTCCTCCGGGCGGAAGTCGACCCCGCTGCGCCAGGCGTTGTAGGGGCCCAGCACGTCCTGGAAGAGGGCCTCGCCGGGGACGGCGGGGTCCAGCGCCATCTTCGGCTCGCCGGGGCGGAAGTCCGAGAGCTCCTTCACCAGCTCCGGCCCCGCCCGGTGCACCGCCCGCCCGTAGTCCAGCTCCGCGTTGATAGCCCCCAGCAGCGCCCCGTGGCGGGAGATCACGTCCCGCGCCGTCCAGTGGCCGGGCCGGATCCCCAGGATCTCGAGCTCCACCGGCATCAGCTCCGGGTTGCGCCGGACCCGGTCCACGCGGGCGTTCACCCCCTCGACGAACGCCCGGATGATCTCGGAGCCGCGGGGGTGATAGTGGTCCAGCTCCTGCTCCAGGTCGCCGCGGTACCGGAAGAGGCGCGCCCCGCGGTCCCGCTCCACGTGCTCCGGGCCCAGGACCTCGGCCACGGTGCCCCGGGCCCGGCGCCGCCAGATCTCGAACTGGAAGAGCCGGTCCCGGGCCGCGCTCCACCCCTGGGCGAAGAAGAGGTCGTGGGTGTTCTCGGCCCGGATGTGGGCGATCCCCCACGGGTCGCGGACGATCTCCACCGGGGCCCGCAGACCCCCGGCCTCCAGGCGGGTCGTGTCCGGCGCGGCCGGCGCCTCCCGCCCGTGCGGCGGGACCGGCGCCTCCGGCGGCGCGGGAGCGCCCCGGGCGTCGGCGTGGCCGGCGGCGGCGGCGAGGGCCGCGGCGGCGGCGAGGAGGATTCCCAGCG
>Ga0207797_1002210_pt1 | contig 13599 bp, 22 predicted proteins | sample PRCRCaboRojoPR_6_FD_187275 | JGI IMG/M metagenome (GOLD analysis project Ga0207797, IMG submission 187275) | Marine sediment microbial community from Cabo Rojo, Puerto Rico - PR CR 10% Liquid 1 (SPAdes) | ecosystem: Environmental > Aquatic > Marine > Coastal > Sediment | place: Cabo Rojo, Puerto... | reverse complement strand
TCGACTGGACCGCCTGGAGCGGCGAAATCCTCGAAGAAGTATTTGAGGAACTCGAATACGATATGTCGGAGTATTACTGGACGAACGCCCGGAAATGTACGGAGGCGTCTGATACGTGTGGCGACCTACTGAAACGTGAACTAATGCCGTTTTCAAAGGTCGTGTTACTCGGAAACGAAACGGTAAATATAGCGCCTGATATTCCGGGTACGAAAGTTCGTAAAATATGGCACCCTGCGTACGTTCATCGAAATCGACAAAAGATGCGTCAATACGTCAATTCGTGGCGTGATGTATTGGCGGAACGATCGCCTACGACCCTCTCGGACTTCGAGTAAGTGGTATCCCGGCTAACCGCCGGGAGGGGTTCGAACCCCCGGCTCGAAATGGGTGGCGACCTACCGCCGGTGAAAGATGGACGAAAGCGAACGAACGGACGACGAGGTTTACGGTATACCGAACCTTGAGTTCGTCCACAAGGAGTTAACCGAACTCCGTAGAGTTAGCGATGAGCTTACGAAAAACATCGGAACTAAAGCTATGGGAAAGGCCGAAGCTAAGAGACATAGAAAGGCGATATACGACCACTTTACCCCGGTCGTATTGTGGGTTAGAGACACGAGAACCGGTAATATGACAGAGTCGACGTTGAAGACGTGGGCCCGGAAGTCAATCGAAGAATCGGGACTCGACATTGAGACGGTTAGACCGTCATATGAACCGGAAGTCGAAGAAATAAAAACGGAGTTCGACAACTGATATGCCCGGAAACGAAGACATTCAGAAAGACGGAAAGCGTACGAACAAGACGAACAGCGACCGAGTGACCGATCAGGAACCCGAATGGAGGGACGTTAGTTGGTCGGCTTTCGATGAAACGTCGACCGATAGCGCTGATTGGGACCAGAAGTCCGATTCAGTCGAAGACCTTCTACCCCCGGTTATCCGGGAGGGGGAACCTGCGAACCCCGCTTCTGTTCCGGAGAAGGCGGCGGACGTGGCTCTCGTGTCCTCGCCTCCTTGGGATCAAGTTCGTCGGGTTATCGTCGATTCAGCAGTCGCAGCGTTTGGGTATGAGCCGGATAAATTCGACCGTCTGACGGAGGAGGGCAGAGACCGGATGGTCGAGGAAATGCTCGCCGGTGGAGCGCTGCCTAACAGTCTCGAAGGCGTCAAGTACGTGTTCTACGTCAAGAACATCTCAAAGACGCTGTTAGCGCAGATAACAAGGCATCGGATAGGCGTGTCATTTACAAGTGTTACGTCGGGTAACTTCGACCAGCGTAACACGCCGTATATCATGCCCGATGGCGTCAAGAACAAGGGGCACGAGGATACGTTCGAAAATGCGGCTCAGAAAGCGTACGAGGCGTACGCTGAAATGGTCGATGACGGCGTTCCGCTTGAATGTGCCCGTGAAATTCTACCCGGCGCTCTCCGCAACTACCACGTCTTTACGGCGAACTATCGAGCCCTTGAAACAATCTTCGGAATTCGGTCGGTAGAGCCGCAGCAACCGGTGGTTTGGAAGTACCTGCTCGATCAAATTCGAGAGGAAATCCGCCAAGTTCATCCGTTGCTCGCCGAAAATCTCGAGTATCACAACTCGTGGGAGTCGTATCCGATGGACCTTGAATGGTCGAATTACGCTCAATTCCGGCACCCCGAAGCGCCAGACGGTTCGGATGCGGACGACCCGGAGAACTTCATTTACGAGGATTCGCCGAGGGACCTCCGAGAATGACGGAATACGAATACACGGACGAAGACGTTCGAAGGGCACAAATGGCGGCATTAGACGTTGGTGAAAAGGTCATGGTAAACACGATGTATGCGTTCATGGGGTACAGATAGACCGATGTACAACGCCGAGTCGTACCTGCTTGAGCTCGCTCAATCGGTGGATGAGTTTTCCGCCGACTTTGAGTACACTAACGTCGAAGTTCCGGATCCCGTAGCAGGTAGAATGGCGGCTGATCCGAGAATCAACGTCACGAACGTTGAAAAGGGCGACTTTGGACTCGACGTTGGAACGATGGTAATCGACTTCAAAATACGGTGTTCCGAATGACTGATAAATCGCTAAACGGCGACTACGAAGTTAGAGCGTACGATCGAGACGATGAACTCGTCCAGTCACACATCGTTGAAGAAATCGGTGACATCGTAATCGAGGACGTGTTCAGAAATGCGGTGTTACATAGACTCGACCGTATAGAAATAACGACGTTGAAGATACGGATGACCGATGACGAAGGGAACATCGTAAGCGAAATAGAAACGGACGTAGAACCGCAGGGACCGAAGAAACTCGACATATGAGTCATTTCCCCGATCGGGAAAGTCCGTCCGAGCGGTTCCAGCGGAACGAATGTGCAACGTGTGGGAAAGAGCGGAAACTCGAAAATAAAACCAGGATTGACTACTGGACGTCGTACGCCTTCGAAGAAGGGCACGACGGCGAATCTGAGTACGTATGGATTCGCCATGACGATCGCTGGTACTGCCGAGAACACGCCGAAGAGTTTTACGAGGAAAACATGTTCATAGACATGGAGGATACGGATGAAAACGACGGATAATCGCTTAGACAGAGAGCTACACGAAATGATAGCGACTACGACGACTCTTACGGAAACGGATCTCCGTAATTACAATCGGGTAGAGTACGATGACCCGGATCACGAATACTTTGATTCGAGATTCGAGGATATCGTTGAGAAACTCCAAGACGACGAGAATACACGGAGAGCAATAGCCGTAACAAACGACGAGAAACAGTGTATGGTAGCGGTTCACGTACTGCTTAGGGACAAGATTCACGTCCTCGCGTGGCTGAGGGCGTCAGATATCGACGAATACAGAGACGACGACATAGGGTACTTGTATTCGTTCGGACGACGATTACGGAAGGAATTGAACTCAAACAAGCGGATAATCGTGCATCTATTCACGTCTTCGATGCACTCGGAGGTCGGAAAATGACGTGCTTAATGTGTAAAATACCCCCGGAAGAGTCGGAAGAGGGCGTTGAATACATCGAAATATCGGAACTCGACGAAGATATATGTAAACCGTGTCTCGGGTTATTGAGGTCGTGGAAAGTCGACCGTTCAATGATGCTGTTAGTCGATGATAGGTTCGGTGACGGTACGAAGATTCGAATAAAATCTGAATTCGCCGAATTTCTCGACTCTCTTGGGTTTGAAATGACGGAACCGGAAACGATTAATGCGGGTTCAATCAACGGGGAATACGTAGAATGAGCGACGACACTGAAAGCGTAATGCAGGCGTACCTGAGGGCACAGCACGGCGGGGAGCTTGACGACTACTACAAGCCCCGAATCGGCGAATTCCATGCGTCTACGACGGGTTCGTGCGTCAGGCGGTTATACTTCGACTTCATGGACCCCGAGAAACCGGACGATGGGGCATGGAAGCACTTCGAACTCGGGAACCGTATGGAAAATATCTTCGAGGATGCGCTTAAAGAGCGCCATGAACCGAAGTACGTCGTAAACGCTGTTCCGATCGAAGTAGAGATAGACGACTTCAAAATCGTCGGAGAGACCGACCCCGTCGTTATAGACGATAACATGGACGTTGAGACGTTGTGGGAGGTTAAGTCGACGTCTAACCTCTCATACGTTCGATCACAGCCGAAATGGCCGCACGTTTGCCAGTTACACTGCTATGCGTACGGTTTAGACGTTCTTAGTGGTTCCGGTCGACGGAAAATCGTGTACATCGATAAGACATCGCTTGAAACCGTTGTCCACGATGTGTCGTTTGAGCGGGGTATCTGGCAACATATCCTCGGAAAGCTGAGAACCGTATATCAAGCGCTTCTCGACGAGGAACCGCCAGAACCGGCCGAAGAGAAACATCAAGACCATTTCTGTCCGCATAAGGATAAGGCGATTTGCTGTAAGAATGTACCCGCTGAACCGAAGGATACGTCAGACGACGATAAGTCCGATAAGTGGGACTTCTAAGAACGATGAAGCAATTCAACAGAACGGACACATTCGGCGACGTTGTAGCTAAAGACGTCGATCCGGATACGATCGAAGAGGAAATTAAACGACGGAATAGACGGTTAGAGAAAACGTTAAGAGGGGTCGTGGTAACCGATGTTACACGTGAAACATTCAGAACGTCGGTTATGCTAAAGGTAATGACCCCTGACGACGTCGATGAGACGCTTGTAGAAACGTCTATCAGTACCACTACGAACGATATGCACCGGAGGATACATGACGAAGCCTGAGGAAGCGGTAACAGTCGGGGAGTTAGTCGAGTTCCTATCGGAACTCGATGACGATGTTCCGGTAGCAGTAGCTGCGTCCGGCGCATACGATTTCCTCCACGGAAGGGGGCTTAAGACGTCGGAGTTAAAGAGAGGCGGTGACGTAGCGTATCTTGACGGAGACAGACAGAAATCGTTATGACCGTATTAGCACCGTCATCAACGTTGATAATCGACAATCGGGATAGTCGTGACGCGGTGGTAGAGATAACGGATAGACGGGAAATGGCATCGGAAACCGTGGAAATTACCGGAGGAGGTATTAAACGTACGGTTAATCGTTTCGAAAGTACCGGTTCTATACTGGTATTACCTAACGATTGTTACGTTGTTGTGTATCCCGATAAACCGCAGCGTAAGGTGTTAGTAGACGGAGGCATACAATGACCGAAGACCCAACGGATATGAACGTTGACCTCCCGGAATTTCTCGACATTTCGTGGGGTTGGCGGTCGAATGAGCCGAAGCTTAAGCTACTTACGGAAAACGACGGCGTCGTGTACCGAGACTTGCCGTTCCGTCCATACTGCTATATGCGACGGGACGAGGTAACTGAGGATACGCTTAACACAATCCGAGAACTCGACGAGACAGCGACCATCGTCGAGGACGAGGACTACTACCAGGGCGAATTATACCGGGTTCATGTGTCGTACCCCGGTCTTATTCGTGACCTGAGGGAAGCCGTAGATATCGAAACGCTACAGTCTGACGTTCCGTATTCCCGAAGGGTGTTAATTGATCTCGATGAATCGGTGTCTGAGCCGTCGAGGATACTCAGTTTCGACCTCGAAGTTAAGGCGGACGAAGGCTTCCCTGACGTAGAAGCCGCCGAGCAACCGATATTGACAATCGCAGCGGTAGGCTCCGACGGTAGAGAGTTTACATTCGGGGAAGACGACGAAAGAGAAACTATACGGCAGTTTCTCGACGTTGCAGCGGACTACCGTGCGATTATGGGTTGGAATTCGATAAGGTTCGACTTTCCGTATCTTCAGAACCGTTGTCGTAATCTTGACGATATGGCGGAAGAGGGCGATCCAAGGCTGGCGTTCGACCCGTTCAGTTTCGTTCATGTGGACGCTTTCCCTACGTATCGTCGTATCTTGATGAAAGGCGGTCAGTCGTATGCGCTTGAAGACGTTGGTGCGTACGAATTCGGCGAGGAATTCGAGGAATATCCAGAGGTCGATTATTCGGCTCTCGAGGAGATGTTTAACGAGAATCGCGACCGGTTACTGGAATATAACCTCGAAGACGCCCGGGTTGTGAAGCGCTTAAACGACCGTTATCAGTTCAAGAAGATAACGTTCGGTATACTCGCTAAGCGGGGCCACTGCCGTCCATCTGATATATTCTTCGTCCACGGTTTCGAGGGCGGTTTCCACGGCTATCGGGAGGTCGATAAGGCGTCTAATACGCTTATTGAGGGAATCGTTATGTCGCTATCTAATGGCGACAATGGCCCGAAAATCGTCTGGCCGAATCAGATACGTGATCACGAAGTCGAATTCACGGGCGCGAAGGTATTAGAACCCGATGCGGGCCTTCATTACAATGCGCTCACACTCGACTATTCAAGCATGTATCCGTCGATTATCGATGCGCTTAATATCGGGCCGGAAACCTATAGAGCGGACGGTTCAGGCGAGATAAAAGCCCCGACTGGAACGTTCGTTAAAGAGCCAAAGAGTCGGTTCTCGATGGCATATCACGTTATGAAAGACGAGCGTGATACGTATACACATCTTAAGAAGTCGCTTCCTCGTAGCCACGAGGAATACACGATTGTAGAATCCCTTGACGCGGGTCTTAAAACGTACGTTAACACGTTCTACGGAGTAATTGGATCCGGGTATTCGAGATTCTACAGTAAACCCGTTGCAGAGGCGATTACGCTAATGGGGCAGAATCTCGTGGATAAACTCGCTGAGCTGGCGGAGGAACGTGACTTGAATATCATCTACGGGGACACTGATTCGGTAATCATCGGTCTTGGGAAGAATCCTCCCGAGGATCCGGTGGAATATGGGAAGCGGTTAGCCGAAGAAGTGACCGCTGAAATCAAACAATGGGTTATCGACGAGTATAACGGGTTCCCTGATAGGATAGACATCGGTTTAGACGAGGTCTATGAAACGTTCTATATCCCCGAGAAGAAGAAGCGATACGCCGGAATGTGCGTTTGGGACGGTGCCCCTTGCTATGAGTTCGATAGAACGGGGTTTCAATCAGTCCGCGGGGATACGTCCGAAGCGGTGGCTGAATTCGTTGACGAGCTATTGAAGGCGTTACTGCTCGAACAAGACGTTTGGTCGGTCGTAGAGAAGTATCGTAATAAGCTCTATTCGGGCGAACTTGACGACTCTCTGGTAAACGCAGTGAGCCTGCGGAAACCCGTAGAGGAATACGATAGCCGTCCGCCTCATGTCAGAGTGGCGGAAGAATGCGATGACAATATCAGAGTCGGCGACCAAGTTCCTTACCTGAAATACGGTAGTAAGCCGGAGGAGGTCGTATATGCGCCGAATGGAGCCCCCGAAAATTACTTGACACAGGCGGCGTACGACTATATTTGGGAAAAGAAATTCAAAAAGCCGATGACGCAGATGGGCATTGAGAAGCACGAGAAAACGACGTTGTCAGACTTCGTTGGTGAGCCCGCATGAGCGATGAATGTCCGCTCGTAGAATTAAACGGGTTTAGTATGTATACCGACGAAATACAATACTGCCCGTTTTGCGGGGGTTCAGCTACCCCTTCCGACGTTGGAACGACGGGGGTCGGTCATGCGACGTGTGATACGTGCGATGAAACGTTTTGGGTGGAATTATGAGTAAGCCATTCTACCCCGACGTTTCGGATAAGTCGGTAAACGAAATGTCGTCGTCAGAGTGTCGATTGATAATAGCCAAAGAGGTCGGATTGAACCGGTCTCCGCACTCCCCGTTCGGAAAGGCACATCTAAACTCGATTCATGCGTACTTCGAGGGAGAGCCGTTCTTCGAACGTGAGAAATACTATACCCCCGATTCTCCGCATATCGGAGAAATTCGGCTTGGTATAGCCAGAATCATCGGGCTCGATTTCGACCCGGGACCAGATTTCGTTCGGCCGTTTAAGCGTTCGCATTTGCGAAAAATCGTCAAAGAAGTTAAGTCGACGTCCGACCAACGTAAGAAACCGAGTAAGAGGGAATAAAAAATGCACGGATACATCGCTGGAACCGACGGGTATCAAGAGCTTGAATGGCCGGAGTCTGACGACTACGTTGACTCAGACGCCGGGGAATGGATACGGTGTCCGGATTGTGGATCGTCCGAAGCCGGATTCCTGTATTGGGGCGAAGGCGTGGATACGTCGTTTAGTTGCCCGGATTGTGGAGCGTCGTATCAGGTGAGATAACGTATGATAGTCGTTGAGGGACCGGATGGTACGGAGTATGAATTACCGGAACCGGGCGAAGAGGTCGAATTAACCGTAGTAGCCGAAGTTTTAGAAATAAGTGAATCGGATTCGAGAGCGCCCGTAGTTCGGTATTCGTTTGAACCGGAAATTGAACGGCTTAAAGGGTTTACGTACGATTTCTATCCGTGGGAGGTCGATACGGAAATTCGTGAGGAAAAAGAATGATAACCGTAGATAGACACGAGGTTGTAAACCACGAAAAGGCGGTAGAAGAAGGATTAGGACACCGAGGGTACGACGTCGATGACCTGCCCGCCGGTGATTTCGCAATCGAAGGGGTACGTGGAGAGGTACTGATAGAGCGGAAGGAATGGAGCGATTTCGTCAGCTCTTACCGCTCAGGAACGTTGTTTAACCAAATCGGACGGTGTCAGGAGCAGATACACGATGTACACGTCTTAATCGAGGGGTCGAGAAGAAGCGCTGCTGAGTATACGAATGCGTCGGAACTCGAAATGCGACGTATGAAGACATCGTTGTACTTCAAAACCGACGTCCATGTAATCGAGACAGATTCGTTCGTAGAGACGCTAAAAGTAATCTGCGACGCAGACGATTGGCTCGGGCAAGACCCCTCGGAATCGTATCATTCCGTACGTCCGACAGAGAAGGTCCCTGCGGAAGATCGACCCCGATATATCGTAGAAGGACTGCCGGGCATCGGTCCTAAGAACGCCGAAAGACTACTCTCGCATTTCTCGTCAGCTCAAAGGGTTCTAACGGCGACTGCCGAAGAACTACAAGCTGTCGATGGTATCGGGCCGAGAAAAAGCGAACGGATAGTCGAGGCTATGAATCGTAACCACGACTAATTCCGGTAGCGTTTCAAGAACCGTCGTTTGATTACCCCCGCTGTTATAAACGTTCTTCGTGCGCTTTTTCAAACGTAAATAATCGTACGTTCAGCGCCGCCCCCTTATTTCTTCGGATCTCCGGGGGTACAGAGGACGGGAGGTTTCGCCCTCTTGATAGGATTTTACGGTTTATACGCACTTCGCATGGTCAAGCGTACGATTCCTCCGGGGACTATCAGGGCGAGCAAAACCCCTACCTTTCACGTCTCGAAGACCCACTTCCGGGTACTTTATTAGCCGTCGTTTCAGCGCTACGGGAAAACCGTTATCGTCTCTTTGTATCTTGAATTTTCGCGTTCATACGGACAAAGGTTCAAGCGTACGGTTTAGCGCATGGCGTGGTTAGAGCGCTGTATCTGTAAACCGCCGCGGGTAAAACGCCTGAACGTTCGGTTTACCCTCCGACGGTATACCTCGTATACCTACGTTTTCGAATTCCGACGATACAGGCGCTCTCTCAGGTTAGTCGATATATCGCCGTCTTCGTGAGCCGTTCATACCCCGGGGGTTCAAACGGCGGATTTCCGGAGGGGGTTCTCACTCACGGCTCTCAGGGGACCCTTGAATCTTCTCCGACGTTCTGTCGTCTAATTGTACGACTATTAGCGTTCTTATATCGTACGTCTTTAGCGATAGCTGATTCGTACGATTGAACCCCTGTTTCGTACGGAATCGCCTTATTCCGGAGGGTACTTTTGGACCCTTCGCCCCTACCCCCTACGGTTTGGAAAGTGCTATACAACGTATTCATTAGTCGACGTTTCAGCGTTACGTTTGAACGTTTATACCTACACTGAATTTACGGATATCGAGTTCCGTAGAGGCGTGACGGGAAAGTACGTTTAACACGGAGGGGGTAATTCCCCGGTTGAACCTGTAGTAAGGCATTTTTTGAGATACGTGAATCCGGCGCTCTAAGGTAGGTAAGAGAGTCGTTTCGACGTTCCGCTACGTTAGAAAACACTTTACGTAGATTTGACATTTACGGTTTGTACGGTTTTACGCATGTCGAAATTGATTGAGTACGAATATCGAAACCGCGTCTATGAAAGTTGAAACGACCTTAAGTGCCCCCTTCAGAAACACGGTTTCCGGAAGTATGTAAAAAGAATTTCGTAAATACGAGTTATAATTCAATTAATACCCGGTTTCTCTCAAACGGCGTTTTATAATTATTCGGTTTATTATAAAACGGAGAATATCGCAACGCTAAGCGCTGAAACGTAACGACTCGCAAGACATTGCGATATAAATTTACCGGAACTCAAACGACGATATTCCGGGGGTAACCGGTTCTCGGCGATCTCATACGTTTTTACGGCGGAAAGTTTTATATGGGGTTACGACTGATTTTGATTTACAATCAAAATCAGATAAGACGAAATTTGACGGTTTCAGACGGGGACCCCAATCCCCCTCAGGGCGCGGAGGACCGGCGTTGCAGGGTCTGATGATGCGGGCCCCCGGGGGGACGGGTCATGGCAGATCCGCCATCTAAGCCCCTGAGAACCAGCGCAAACGGCGTCCCATTGAGGGCCAGACGCCGAGATTTCGGGGGCCAGCCCAACCCCATGACCCGCCCGCTGTGAACCTGAGACAACGGTTATCAGTCTCCATGAACGGCGGCCATCCGCAGGAACACGTGATGTGTCCCGATGTTGCGTGTACCCCACGGACAGGCGCCGCGAGAGACGATGACAACCCGAGGAGTAAGGTCATAAGGACAGAGGCACCGGCCAACCGTCGGTACGCCTCCTCACGCACGTTATTTCTTCTTGCTCCGGGAAACCGGAGGCACAGGGACGTGCTCGGGAGCAACGTACAGACGGGCGGTAAGGCTGGATGCCGCGGCGTATTCTCGGAGCCTCTTGATACCGTGCTAAGACCCCGTCAAAGGGGTGTATAACACGGGTTTCAAGGGTCAAAAGGGATACGTCGGGATGTAGACGTCTGAGGGGTACGATCCCTCGGACAAGAATAGAAATTTAAACCGTCGCGCCATACCTTGAAGGCGCCTGATGAGCCGGATTAGAACCCGGTGTTACAGCCCCGGTAGGGTCGGGGAGAAACGGAGGTAATACCACGATGAGACTACGTACCAGCGGTGAAGGATACGAGTATTTCGTAGAAGAACGCGGCGGAACCCCGGTGTACGTTCACCGCCTGACGGCGGTGGCGGAGTTCGGGTTCGACGCTGTTACAAGTGACAAAGACGTTCATCACGAGCTTTCGGTCCCTTGGTACAATAGCACCGAAAATCTACGTGTTGAAGACTGGTACGATCACCGTACGGGTCACCTTGAGAACGGACGGAACATCGCAGGCGATTAAACATGACGCCAGACATTCACGAAGCGCTTCAGGACGTAAAGGAGTTCGCCGAAGAAAGGAACCGGACAACGCTTCTTCCGGCGACTAACCTCTTAATCGTAAAAGAGGCGACTGAGGATCCGATAGTCAAACGGTACATTCAGTCGACGGAAAAGTCGTTCAGTGACGTAAGAGTCACGTGGACAGGTAACACGGCGGAAATCAGGGTTTAAAACGATGTACTTCACGACCGACAGTTACTCGGAAATCCCGGGCCTGAACGACCATGAGAGCATCGCGAAAGCGCAGGTTTCAGACGCCATGACCGTCATTCGGTACGACGGGCTCGATAAAGCGGAGAGACGTGTTAAAAATGGTTCAATGAGCCGAACTGCGCTAATCGTAGCAATGGACGAACTGAATGCGGAAATCACGGCAGACTACGACCGGACGATGTGACCTTTTACCTCCGTTTAGCGCCTTACCTGAACCCTCCGTGTTATTGAGGGACAAGGCGCCTGATGAAGCGGATTAGGGCCCGCTGAAAAACGAGGTAATACCACGATGGAATACGGCGACTGCTATACGGACGGTAGGAGTATTGGACCCGCGGTTAGGGACAACGACTTCGAGAACACGGAAGACCGGAGCTAATACCACAATGACGGACGAATTCGAGAACGCGGAAGAGACGCTGAGAATCGAGGGAACGGACGACTTACTCATGTCGGTCATTCGGGATCAAGCGGCCGACATAGAGCACGGGTGGAGAGAGGCGATTCAGAACGGCGTTGACTCGCCGGGTTCAACGGTTGTCACGTTGGATTTCGACCACGAGCAGACGGTCGTTCAGGACGACGGTGACGGCGTTGACCTTACGGCTAAGCGGGGTAAAGAGCTACTGACGAATCTCGGGGAGTCGAGCAAGAAAGGCGACGAAACTACAATCGGCGAATTCGGCATCGGTAAGGGCCAGATCATCGCTAAGGGCAAGACGACGATGATGTCGGGCGAACAGGCTCTTATCTTCGATATCAAGAACCACGGGTTAACCGTCGCCCAAAAAACCCTCGATGAACCGGTTGACGGTCTCCGCGTTGAGGTCGACCACTACCCCGAAGAAGTGCCGTCTGAGGGATCGTACAAGTGGGACCGGTACGAGCGGAGGGTGAAAGAGCGGTTCAAGTACGTTAGAGTCGGCACCGGCGTTGAGGTTCGTGTCAACGGTGAATCGGTTAGTGGCACGGATCCCGAGGATGTCGCCGATTCATACACGTATGGTACGTATGAAGAATTCGAGGGCGAGGACACGGGGGTCGTTCATATCGCCGTCGGTCAGTCGGCGACTGACGAGCTTACTGTGTACTCGAAGGGCGTTGAAGTGAAGGACGCCCCCTCCCGTGGTTTAGGCGGTGTCATCGTTACTGAGCGTAACCTCCGGCTAAACTTCGCGAGGAACGATATCCAGTCGGGTTGCCCGATTTGGAACCAAGTCGAGGATAGACTCGTTGAGATACGGAAAGAGCTGTTCGAAGAAATCCCGGATAACCGCCTTACGAATGAAGCTCGGTCGTTCATCGCGAACACGATGCTTCAGGGGGTTGAAAACGCTGATTTCACCGACTTCGACCGTTTCAAGGACAAGCGCGTCTTTAGAACGGCTAACGAGTCGCATATCAGCGTCGGTCAGATAGCGGAAAAGGATAAGATCGGGTTCGCTGAAGCCGGTGACCCCGCTGCCGATAAGCTGAACGAAGCTTACGGTATGACGATACTTGACGAGGGTGATTCAGCGAACCAGAAATTCCGTCGTCTTGAGGGGGCTCTGGCCGAACAGATATCGGTTCCTGATAACTTCGACCCCCGGGAAAAGGCGGAAGAGCTCGGAATGTTCAAGTCGAAGTCGTACATTCCGGACGAAGAGCTTTCCCCCAACCGGCGCAAGCGGCTTGGAGTTGCCCGGACAATCGCACAAAGGATGGATATCGACCGTGAAATCTACTACGGTGAATCCGACCTCGCTAACGCTTGGACCGACGGGCATTCGGAAATCGTCATAACCGACGATTGTATGCCCTCTGGCAACCGGTTAGCGTGGATGCCGGAACTCTTCGAAACCCTCGTCCACGAGTACTCACACGACGAGTCAACGGTGGAAGGGTGTCCCGACCACGGAAGGTTCTTCGACGAGAGTTACCGGAAGAACATGGAGCGGATGTGGCCCGCTTTCAGCGAGTTCATGGCGGAAGCAGCGAGGACTTCGGTTAAGGAGATCGCTGGGTACTGATCCAGCGGTTTTCCGTTATAGCGCCATACCTGTTCCCTCCGTCGGTTATCGGAGGATAGGCGCCTGATGAACCGGGGTAGGGTCCCGGTGAAATAACGGAGGTAATACCGTGAAGTATAACATAGGAGACGACGACTACCCGGAGTACGCACAGCAGTCGACGTTCGGTATGCCAACCGGCGGTAGATCGAACGCAGTGATATTGTGTCGTCGAACGCATCAAAATCAACGGGATTTAACCGGCTGGGTGTTCCAATACGTCGGGGACGACCCCGATTCCGATTGGACGCTATACAAGCCGGGTTACCGGGTGTCGTATCCGTGGGGATACAACCCTGAAACGACGGATACGAATTTCCCGGATGAAAG
>Ga0207797_1002209_pt1 | contig 13609 bp, 11 predicted proteins | sample PRCRCaboRojoPR_6_FD_187275 | JGI IMG/M metagenome (GOLD analysis project Ga0207797, IMG submission 187275) | Marine sediment microbial community from Cabo Rojo, Puerto Rico - PR CR 10% Liquid 1 (SPAdes) | ecosystem: Environmental > Aquatic > Marine > Coastal > Sediment | place: Cabo Rojo, Puerto... | reverse complement strand
GACGCCGACCGTCGGCTCGTCCAGGACGAGCAGGTCGGCCTCGCTCGCCAGCGCCCGCGCGATGAACGCCCGCTGGCGCTGGCCGCCCGAGAGCTGGGTGATACGCCGGTCGGCGAACGCGGTCATGCCGACCGTCTGGAGTGCGTCGTCGACGATGGCCCAGTCCTCGCTCGACAGGCGTCCGAAGCCGACGTGCGGGAACCGGCCCATCTTCACCACCTCGCGGACGGTGATGGGCATCTCCTTCGCGGCGCTGGCCTGCTGGGCGACGTAGCCGACCCGCTCGCCGTCGTCGAAGCGGTTCGCGCGCTCGCCGAACAGGTGGGCCGTGCCCGCGTCGGGCTCGCGCAACCCGACCATCAGCTGCATCAACGTCGACTTCCCCGAGCCGTTCGGCCCCACGATGGCGACGTACTCGCCCGGGTCGATGGTCAGCGAGACGTCCTCGACGACGGGCGTCGCCGTGTAGCCGAATGTGACGTCAACGAGGTCGATGACTGGCTCGCTCGCCGTGTTGTCCCGGTCGGTCTCGGTGTCAGTGGTCGTCCGCGCCTCGGTGCCAGCCGTCGTCGTGGGGTCGGTGTCCTGCATGCTCATATCGGTTCGAAGTTCCGCCACTGCTCGAGCCAGCCCGCCGAGGGGGCCGCCTCCTCGGGCGTCTCGTTGCCGAGGACGATCGCGAACGTGGGCATGTTGATGTTGTACGCGATCTCCTCGTAGCCCCAGTTCTCCTCGACCCACTCCTCGCGGACGCCGGCGTACGGCGTCACGGGGAAGTACGCCTCCACGGCCGTCTCGCGCACGAGCTGCTTGGCTGGAGCCTGTTTCTCGAAGACGCCGTTGGCGATGTACCGGATGTCGTTCTCGCGAATGACCCTCTCTGCCTCGCGCATATCCGCGGGCTTGACGTCGCCGCTCGCCGCGAGGTTCGTCACCAGCGGCCGCATCCGCACGCCGTAGCGCACCCCGATGTACTGGAAGGCGTTGTGCGCGGCCAGCTGGACGATGTCGCGCTCGGCCCGGTCGAAGATGGCCTCGTAATCCGCGTCGATGCGGTCGAGGACGTCGGCCTTGTAGGACTCGGCGTTGTCCCGGAAGGCGTCGGCGTGCGCCGGGAGGATGTCGGCGAATCCGTCGGCGATGTTGTCGACGGACTGCTTCGCGCGTCGGGGATCCAGCCAGAAGTGGGGGTCTTTCCCGCGCTGAGCGCCGACGCCCTCCTCCTCGCGGTCGAGTGTCGCGGCGAGATCCACGAGATCGATGCCCTCCCGGACGTTGATGAGGGCCGTGTCGACGTCGTCGCCTTTGATCGTCTGGATGGCGCGGTCGGCCCAGGGCTGGAAGTCTTCGCCGACGTGGACGAACGCGTCCGCCTCGATGATCCGCTGGGTGATGCTGGCGTTGGGCTCCCAGCCGTGGCCGTGCAGCCCCGTCGGGACGAGGTTCTCCACCGTCAGTGGGGTGCCGTCGGCGATCTGCCGACCGAAATCGAAGAAGCTGAAGAACGAGGCCACGGCGACCGGGTCGTCGCTTCCGTCGTCACCGTCACTCCCGACCTGTCCCGGAGGGCTCGGTAGCGCCGTGCAGCCAGCCAGCCCCGCCAGCGCCGCTGCGCCGCCCGCGCGTATCGCGTCCCGTCGCGTCACCGGTCGTCCGTCGTATGTATTGCGTGACATAGTTGTATCTTGGAAGTTACTAAGCGAAATTACCCCATTATTTTCTTAATTTCTACATTATTGTGTGATCGTTTCGGAATTGAGAGTTGACGAACCCACGACCGCCAGTCGGGTGGCTGCCGTCCTGCCCGGTTCGGCCAGATGGCGCTCCAGAACGAGCGACGGCGATAGGCTCGCGGCGAGGAGTCAGTACGTGATGACATCATACGTCTATAACTACTGTGTACTGCGTCATCCAAACATAAAGTAATTGGTTCCAAAATCTATTTTTAGAGTTGTCTAATCCACCAGTAGCGACCACAGTGATTCGCGTTCGCTCTCCACTTCCTGAGCGAGTCGGAAGATGACGCCTGAATCCGGGGCCAGCAAGGTGGATGCGGTGCTACGTCTCGCTCCGAGTCACAGTCGGAGGGGAGGCGTCGGCGACAGCCGTGGCGTGCGCGGCGCGGTTCGCGACGAGGGGCCCGGCTGATCAGACGACGGCCAGCCCCCACCCGACCTGGTCGTATTCGTCCCGCCAGTCGATGGGAAGCGGCCGCCACGAGCGGGCGGCGTCGGTGCTCTGAAAAACCCCGCGGTTGGTCAGCGCGAAGAACTCGCCGGCGTCGCGGGTCGCCAGTTCCGCCCTGACGGTGCCGCTGGGGTCGGGCAGGCCGCCCATCATTCGACTCCAGCCGTCACTGTCGGCGTCCCGGCGGTAGAGATACGATTCGGCCGTGTCGAGTCGGTGGGCGCTGTAGGCGCCCCGCGCCGCCGAGACGACGACCGTCTCGGGGTCGGCGGGGTCGACGGCTACCCCCCAGACGTATCGGTGCTCCAGTCCCTCCTGTGGATACTCCCAGGTGTCGCCGCAGTCCGGCGACTCGGCGTAGCCGTCGCCGGCAGCCGCGTAGACGCGACACGGAGCGTCCGGGTGGGCCGCCAGCGTGTGGATGTCGCGGCGTCCGCCGCGGGGATGGTCGTCCCACGTCTCTCCGCCGTCGACCGACCGGACGAACGCGCCGGATTCGATGGCGACGTAGAGGTGTGCCGGGTCGTGGGGATTCACCGCGATCCAGCGGACGTGGTGGGTGTCGGGCCGGGGCGGGAACGACCAGCGATCCGCGGAGGGCAGGTCGGTCAGGCCGGGACACTGCTGGAAGGAGCGACCGCCGTCGGTCGAGCGATAGACCGCGCTGGGTTCGGTGCCGACCCACACCACGTCGGAGTCGTGTGGACTGACCGTGACAGCGGTCACGCGGTCGTCGAAGCGCCCGACCGACCGCCAGCGCTCACCCCCGTCGGTACTGCACTGCAACCCCCCATCGACCGTCCCGGCGAAGACGCGGTCAGGTGCCGCGGGCGCGGCGGCGAGACACTCGAAGTCGTACCCCCGAAGCGCAGGAGTACCCTCCCAGTTCTCACCGCCACCGTGCACGACGAGTACACGGTCGTCGAGTGCGGCGTATATCCGCGTCATACTGTCACATACAACCCCCGGGCACCTATCGGTTCCCCTGTCGTGTCACACGCCTGTCGCTCTTCGCAGGGCGGTCTACGGCCCGGGAGGGAAAGCTACGCCGTCAGTCCGTAGCCGTAGCGCAGGCCGACCATCACGACGATCAGCGTCACCTGCATCAGTCCCTGAATCCCGCCCAGCTTCGCGTTTCGCATCCCGATGTCGCCGATGAGTTCGTAGTCCGGTTCCGGCGAGGTGAGTTGCCGGTAGATCCGTACCTCACCGGGGAGGATGACGCCGAAGCCTTGCACCGACAGCAGCGTCACGATAGCGAGCGCGGCGACAACCCACGGCGACGCCATCCCGAACTCTGACAGCGTCGTCGCGAGGAACGTACCCGTCCCGAAGATGACGACGGCCAGCACCGCGATCGTCTTCGGTTGTGTCAACGCGTCGAACTGGTAGCCGATGAGGACGACGACCGGGATCAACGTCGCGGCGGTCATCAGTGCAAGCCACGGCATGAAGTTCTCGAACCCGCGTGTGATCCCCATGTGGATGCCGGCGGTGATGGTGACCAGCGCCAGCACCGGCAACAGGAACGTCATCTTCGGCGTGAACTTCGCGAAGAAACTCCCGCGTTCCTCGGCGTCGAGGCCGCCCAGCACCGGCCCCAGGACGATGCCGATGAACAGGTCGATCCCCGTCCAGAGGATGCCGGCCATGACGTGGACGTACACGATCGCCCGCGGGTCGCCCGAGGCGACCGCGCCGACGAGTGCCAGTATCGGCACGGCAACGACGCCCGCGGCAAACGCCGGATTCGCCCGCTGTGCCAGTCCCCCGATTCCCCGTTGTGTGCCCTCCGCTGTTGCACCTGCCATGGAAAGGGAATGCTCAGGCAACAGTAAAAATATTGGCAGTATCCGACGCTACCGACCCTCGTAGCAGCTGGAGAAAACCGAGGGCTGAATAGAGAGTGTGTCGCACGCATACGAACGTCGATTTTTCGGGATGATCTCTCCGAATCGGCCGGTCGAGAGAGCGTGCGTATCCAGCACGGGTCGTCTTCGATTAGCAGACCGCCGATCAGGCGGGGCTACGGGGCAATCAGTGCGCCGATTGATGCAGTCAGTTGTTCTCAGAATGTTAGAAGTACCGAAGGTGACTTTTCGCCTTGCAGTTTCACTCCGAATGAACAGAGAATGACAACAACAGCCGAGGAAAACAAGCGCATCGCCCGTCGTATCTTAGAAGAAGTAGTGGAGCAGGGAAACCTCGACGCGGTTGACGAATTATATACCGAGGACGCAGTGGAACACACTCCGGTCGGGGACTTCAGTGGTCGTGAGACGATCAGAGGGGGCTTCGAGATGACTCGCCGTGCGTTTTCAGACTACACCGTATCTGTCGATGACATAATCGCTGAGGGTGATACCGTCGCGGTTCGATTGACAGAACGCGGAACTCACGACGGTGAGTTCATGGGAATCGAGGCAACTGGCAAAGAGTTCGAACACCAGACCATGGCCTTCCTTCGTCTAGAGGAGGGCAAGGTCGCCGAATGGTGGGTGCAACCAGACAACCTCGGACTCATGCAGCAATTGGGTGTCGTCGAACCGCCCGGCGAGTAGCGCAATTCATCTCGTACTTGTCACCCCGGCGACTCGGCCGTTCGGCACCCACTGGATGGTAGGTATATCCTCCGTTGTATTCGAGGCAGGGGAATGTGGATACGAAGGGCGACCAGACGTGGCCAAAGTCGGGTACGAGCCAGCAGGGGAGGGCCACGGCGACGAGTAACAGCCCGTACCTTCCCGATCTTCTCCGGACGTGGACTGTACCAGACACCATGATACATTCACAATTTATCAAACGTAAACCAGTGTGACCGAATCATTCGTAACCAGACGGAAAATCCTGCAACAGAGTCTTGCTGGCAGCTTGCTTGCCACCGTAGTCGGTGCGGGTGGCGGAGCGGCCGCACAGGGCGGCACGGGCTACGTCAAGAAAGGGCAACTGCGCGGAAAAAATAACCCCGAGGAACCGCGCTTCAAGATCGTGGAACCGCTATACGAGGAAGCTATCTCTCCCGGATGCACTGGGAAAGATGCGCCCGAGACGTATATGACGTACAAAATCCGGTGTCCGAACTACCCCGGTGGCGGAGGTAACGGGCATAACGGACATAACGACAACGGGCATAGCGATACCTCTGACTCGGCCAACGGTTGCCCGGGCGGCAGTGGCGGTCGTCGGATCTATCTCAACCCGAACCGCCACGTTGCGACAGGTCTGGACGAGTTGTACAGATTCGTTCGAACGCACCAGTGCTGGGAGTCGGAACCGGAGGGAGAGCACGACCACGATGACGACGAAGGTCACCAGACGAAGTACTACCGGGTGACATTCAAGCCTGCTCGATAAAGCGGCTATCGGCGTTCAAACATCCGAATCGGACGTGCTCGAACGAGCGCGCGCTCAGGACGATGACCTCCTCGTTTTCATTTCCCAGTTGGGGAACACGACTAATACCATCAAACTACTGGGTCAGGCTTTCATTGTGGTCGACACTCACCCTGCTTCTACCAATTCAGCCGTGTCGACCTAGACAAACGCCGGTACTGGCTAGGTAGCACTATTCAGCGTACCAACTCCGATCACCGATCGAGGAGTGCAACAAGCCCAGTGAATCAGTCACCCATCGACGGGTCGTCCATCGGTGCCGGGACGGCGTCGGCCCGGCGGGCACTGACGACGAACGCGGCCGTGGCGACGGCGATGAAGGCTGCCGCGAGGACGAACCCGGCCTCCGTCGAGACGAAGTCCATCGTCGTCCCGACCATGACCGGCCCGGCGACCTGGCCGACCTTCCAGGAGATCGAGCGCAGCGACATCGCACTCGCCACCGAGTCGTACTTCGTCCCCTCGTCGACGAACAGCGACATGCTCGCCGGCAGGCGGATCGAGTCGGCGACCCCCAAAAGCGAGTACGCGCCAAAGAGGGTGAAGAAAGCGCCGCCGAGCACCTGCGTATCGCCGAACATCGAGACGCTGACTGGGTCGATGCGCCCCTCGAAGTAGGTGGCAAGCGGAATTATCGCCGTTCCCAGCCCGTACAGGAGCGCACCGACGGCGACGAAGTGATGTTCGCGCCCCCAGCGGTCGGTGAGCGACCCGACGACGCCCTGCATCACCGTCTTCGTGAGTTTGCCGCCGGCCATGATCCAGCCGATGGCGAACGCGGAGATGCCGAAGTGGGTGCGGGCGTAGATGGGCAGGAAGATGATCACCGCCATCTTGCCGACGCTGAAGGCGAAGCGAAAGCCCACGAGCGAGCGCAGCATCGGAAGCGCGAGCAGCGAGCGGAACGTCTCGACGCCGCCAGCCTCCTCGGGGTCGGTCTGTCCGCCGGGGTTGTCCCGGAGGAAGAGGAAGACGAGCACGAACGTCCCGAGAGTGATGGCCGTCAAGACGAGATAGGGGACTGTGAAGCCGTAGGCGAAGAGGAGATAGCCGCCGACGAGGTCGCCGAACAGCGAGGAGAAGGAGCCGAACTGATTGTACGACCCGAGCCAGAGCCCCTGCTGGTCGTCGGGGCTGATCTCGCCGACGATGGTCGAGCCGGTGATCCACAGCAGACTCGCACCTAACCCCTGTACCATCCGGATCAGGATGACGTGGACGGCGCTGTCGACGAACAGGAAGCCGACGAAGACGACGACGTTGACGAGAAAGCCCGCCAGCAGGTAGCGCTTGGCGTTGCCGGTGTCGACTTTCCGGCCCAGCGGCAGGACGATGAGCAACTGGACGAGCGCGAACCCGGTGCCGAACAGTCCCTCGATAAAGCCAGTGGTCTGGTACGCCTCGGCATACAGCGCAAGCGCGATCAGGATCGTCGAGTACGCCTGGCTCCGGGCGAAGGCGGTGCCAGCCAGTGCTGCGAACTCACGGTCTCCCAGGAGTGAAATCGATCTGAAACGTGTCACGGAGGGCCTGCACGAGCGAAGGAGAATACCGATGAAAAATGTCTCGAAACGACCCGAACGCCGGAACGAAAGTATATCAATCGACGTGTCCGAGAGGGAACACGTGAGTTCGTTCGCGTCGAGACTCGGGAATCTCCTCCTGACGCTGACCGTCTGGCCTGGGATCCTCGCCCACGAGTACGCCCACTACGCCGCCTGCAGACTCACCGGTGTCGGGGTGCGCTCTCCGCCCGCCCTCCAGCCGTTCGAGGACAGCGCCGTGCTGGAACACGAGCGCGTCGACAGCTTCGGTGCCGACCTGGCGATCACCGTCGCCCCCCTCGTCGGGAACTCCGTCCTCGGCTTCGGCGCGTTCGCCCTCGCCAGGACGACGACAGGCCCGGGCGAAGCGCTCTGTCTCTGGCTCGGCGTCTCCTTTGCGTTCACCGCGCTCCCGAGCGTGACCGACACGGAGACGCTCCCGGTGACCGTCGACTCCGTCCCGCGGCCGCTCGCGCCGTTCGGGCACGCGCTCGCGTACGGATTGCGAGCGGTCACGCGCTCGGCGTGGATCACCGGCCCGCTGACGTTCGCGTGGACGGTCGTCTTGCTGTCGGGGAGTGCAGGCGTGGTGTGAGTAGCATTACGTTCTGTGTACCGCGAGCGCTCGACCGAGCGCGAGCGGCCTTTTTCCCCACGTTTGTAAAAAGTGGTTGCTAGTCGTCGTCAGCGCCAGCCGGTTGCTCGCCGTCGGCGGTTTCAGCAGCCAGTTCGCGGTCGGAGCGTGGCCCCTCCAAGTCGACCGCCGGCAGGAGGTCACGGAGGTACTGGCCGGTGTAGGACTCCTCGGTGCGGGCGACCGCTTCGGGGGTGCCAGCGGCGACGACCTCGCCGCCGTTCTCGCCGCCCTCCGGCCCGAGGTCGACGATGTGGTCAGCGTTCTTGACGAGGTCGAGTTCGTGTTCGATCACGACGACGGTGTTGCCCTCGTCGGTCAGCCGGTGGAGCACGTCGATGAGTTTCCGCTCGTCTTCGGGATGCAGCCCCGTGGTGGGTTCGTCCAGCAGGTACAGCGTCTCGCCGGTGTCCTTCTTGCCCAGTTCCTCGGCGAGTTTCACGCGCTGGGCCTCACCGCCGGAGAGCGTCGTCGAGGGCTGTCCGAGTCGCATGTAGCCCAGGCCGACGTCTTTCAGCAGTTTCAGCCGGCGGCGCAGCTGGCTGTGGCTCTCGAAGAAGTCGTAGGCCTCGTCGACGCTCATCTGGAGCACGTCGGCGATCGTCTTGCCCTTGTAGGTAACGTCGAGCGTCTCGTCGTTGTAACGGTCGCCGTCGCACTCCTCGCAGGGGACGTAGACGTCGGAGAGGAAGTTCATCTCGATCTTGACGGTGCCCTGCCCGCCACACTCCTCGCAGCGGCCGCCCTTGACGTTGAACGAGAACCGGCCCTTCTCGTACCCGCGCTGGTTGGCGAGGTCGGTGCTGGCGAACAGTTCGCGGACGTAGTCGAAGACGTTGGTGTACGTCGCCGGGTTCGAACGCGGCGTGCGGCCGATGGGCGACTGGTCGATGAGCCGCACCGTCTCGATGTTGTCCAGGCCCTCGATAGCGTCGTGCTCGCCGGGGTCGACGCTGGTGTTGTCGTTCATCTCGCGGGCCAGTCCCTTGTAGAGGACGTCGTGCATCAGCGTCGACTTTCCGGAGCCGGAGACGCCGGTGATAGCGGTGAAACAGCCCACGGGCAGGTCGACGTCCAGGTCTTTGAGGTTGTGCTGGCGTGCGCCCCTGATCGTGAGGTCACCATCACGTTCCCGACGACTCTCCGGCACGGAGATAGAGTTGCGGCCGGAGAGGTAGTCGGCGGTGATGGACTCGTCACACTCCAGTACCTCGTCGAAGTCGCCGTTGACGACGACCTCGCCGCCGCGCTTGCCTGGGCCGGGCCCCATGTCGATGATGTTGTCCGCGCGGCGCATCGTCTCGGTGTCGTGTTCGACGACCAGCAGCGTGTTGCCGATGTCCCGCAGTTCCTCCAGCGTGTTCAGCAGGCGGTCGTTGTCCCGCTGGTGGAGGCCGATAGATGGCTCGTCCAGCACGTAGAGGACACCGACGAGGCCGGACCCGATCTGCGTGGCCAGGCGGATGCGCTGGCTCTCGCCGCCAGAGAGCGTCGACGCTTCGCGATCCAGCGTCAGGTACTCCAGGCCGACCTCGCACATGAAGCCCAGACGGGCGCGAATCTCCTTGAGAATCTCCTCGGCGATCTTCGTGTCGCGCTCGTCCAGGGTCTGTTCGAGTCCCTCGAAGTGCGCCAGCGCGTCGCCGATGGACATCCGGTTGACTTCGGTGATAGGGGTGCCGTCTACCAACACGGCGCGCGATTCGGACTTCAGGCGGGTGCCCTCGCACGCCGGACAGGTGGTGACGGCCATGTACTCCTCGATGTGTTCGCGCGCGCGGTCGCTGTCGGTCTCGACGTGGCGACGCTCCAGGTTGTTGATCACGCCCTCGAAGCGCTCGGTCTTCTCGCGCGTGCCGTTTTTCGTCGTCCACTCGAAGTGCACCGGGCGGTCGGTGCCGTAGAGGAACTGCCGTCGAATCTCCTCGTCCAGTTCCTCGAAGGGCGTCTCCAGCGAGACGCCGAAGTGCTCGGCGACGTTGTCTAGCTGTCGCGAGTAGTAGGTACGGTTGTAGCTCCAGGGTTCGAAGACGTGTTTCAGCGGTTTGGAGGGATCCTCGATGACCAGGTCTTCGCTGACCTCCTTCGTCGAGCCGATCCCCTCACACTCCGGGCAGGCGCCGTGGGGGCTGTTGAATGAAAAGGAGCGGGTCTCGATCTCGCTGATGTCGATGCCGCAGTGGTTGCAGGCCAGGTCCTCGGAGAACTCGACGACGAGGCGGTCGTCGCTGTCCTCTTCGGCCAGGTCGCCCGTCGAGCGTGCCGTGGAGCCGCCGACCTCCAGCTCGGCAGGGGGGTCGGGGAAGATGACCTTCAGGACGCTGTCGGCCTCGTCGAGTGCGGTCTCGACGGAGTCGGTGAGTCGCGAGCGGGCGTCGCCGTCTATCTTCACGCGGTCGACGACGACGTCGATGGTGTGGTCGTAGTTCTCGTCCAGGTCGGGGCGTTCGACCGTGAGGTCGTAGGTCTCGCCGTCGACCTCGACGCGGGTGTACCCCTCGCTCACGAGTTCGTCGAACCGATCCTCGAAGGCCCCTTTCTGGTCGCGGACGACCGGCGCGCAGATCTTCGCGCGGGTGCCGTCGGGTGCGTCCATCAGGCGGCGCACCATCTGCTGAGCGCTCTGCTCGCCGACTTCGCGGCCACACTCCGGACAATGGGGGTCGCCGATGCGGGCGTACAGCAGGCGGAGATAGTCGTGGAGTTCGGTGACGGTGCCGACCGTCGAACGGGGGTTGTTGGCGGCGTTTTTCTGGTCGATGGAGATCGCGGGCGAGAGCCCCTCGACGTTCTCGACCTGCGGTTTGTCCATCTGCCCGAGGAAGTTCCGGGCGTAGGCCGACAGCGATTCGATGTAGCGCCGCTGGCCCTCGGCGTAGATGGTCTCGAAGGCGAGCGACGACTTGCCGGATCCGGACAGCCCCGTCACGACCGTCAGTTCCTCGCGGGGGACAGTCACGTCGATGTCTTTGAGGTTGTGTTCCTCGGCCCCACGTACCTCGATGTAGTCGCGACTCATCTGTGGGATTGCCAGGGCTTGGAGTCGTGAAACCCTATCGGTTCACTCTCGCTCGAGGTGGCAGATGCCATCCACGCGGCCACCGTGTCGTCGCGGTCGACGACGGATGTGAACCATTAAACACGAGGGCGGAGCCAGTGGAGGTATGGCAGAGACGCGCCCCTCCATTACCGGTATCGACCTCGACGACACTCGCTACACCGTCGAGCAGTCCCTGATCCGCAACAAGTACGCCGCCTACGACGATGCCGGTGACGTCGTCCTCCGGGGGAAACAGAAGCTCCTGAAGATGAAAGAAGAGTTCCCGTTCGTCGACGGGAACGACGAGGAAGTGTTCACCGTCAAGGCCGGCGGTATCATCGACGTCGCCGGGAACTACGCCATCATCGACGCCGCCACAGGTGAGGAAGTGGCCGTCCTCGACAACGACTTCTCGATCTTCCGCGACCAGTGGACGGTTCGGGCGCCCGACAACACCGAGATCGCCAAGATCACCTCTCGCGGTGCGATGATCACGCTCGCGCGTCACTACATCCCCTTCGTCGGCCCGCTCATCCCCCACAAGTACGAGATTACCGACGCGGCGGGCAGCCACGTCGGCAACATCGACGGCCAGCTCTCGCTGCGAGACCGCTACGAGATCACCGTCGACGACGCCAGCGACGTGCCGACCGACGCCGTCGTCGCCGCTGCGATGGTCATCGACGCGATCCAGAACAATTAGCGCCTCTGTCGATTCCCTTGGTAGCTGACAAACGACGTCTGCTGAATACGAGTCTCCACTCAGACACTGCCACCCTTCGTTTCACAGTCGAGAGGTCGTATTGAACAGTAGAGCGCGCGTGCAAATAAACACGAGTCTGCAAGACTGTGTTCAATGTCGCCCTCCACATCACGCATGAAATCGCCGACCGTGTTGCCCATCAGTAGAAGTGGCTGCTCGGCGACGGATAACGACGGACGCGTCTAACTGTGACCCGGATTCGCTGCTCGTGAGTACTCTCCCGAGATTGGGAATCATAGTCCCCGGTGATGCTAGACAGAATCGAGGGCCTCAGGGAGAAGAACTCCACATTTGCCCAACTTGATTTGCAACTCGAGCGGAGACAAATACGACGACGACGATGATTGTCGTAGCGACGACGAGTAGTCCGGACTCTCCGACCCACGTCGTCGCCAGCGGGCCACTCGAAAACGTGTCGAACGGCCCCTGAATGACGGCATTCCACGCGGAGTGACCCAGTATCGCCGGCCATATACTTCCAGTTTCCAGCGTCCACGCCGACCAGAGCACGGTCAGTGACACTGCCACGATGACGAACAATACGGCAGAGAGCACCCGGGAATCACCCGCAGCGTACTGTCCAGTCACAATCGCGGGGACGTGCCAGCAACCCCACAGAACGCCCCCCGTCAGAATCGGGGCTGGTACCCCGGCGGTCACCAGTCGAGAGGTCATGTATCCCCGCCATCCGATCTCCTCCCCGGCTGCGGAGATAACACCGACAACTGCTCCGAGCGTCGCGGCAAAGAGTAAGTTGCCAGCGAATGCCGACATCGGAGCCGACGTTCCTGCCGGAGCAGAAAACTCGACGAGACCGACTCCCCAGGCTGTACCGTAGGCGATGGCGCCGACGACGAACGGGAACAGTATCGCCTGGAGCACCCGAACGACCACCTCGCGACGCCTCAGTCGGAACGACAGGTCATCGAACCCCTCGCCGTTGCCGACGCGTGCGATGATCGAGGCGATTGCGGGCGTCCACATCAGTGGGAGGATGTATTCGAGTTGCTGTTCAATGGGGGTGCCGGCACTGATGATCAGATACAGGAGCGGAATCGATATCAGGAGAACCACACCGAAATAGAGGAGGAGCCCCCGGCGAGCAGTATGCACTTCTTCGGATGTCGGTGCGTCGTGAGCGTGTATTGAATTCATGATGTGATGGTGAAACTGCGAGGCATCTTGCCGTGCGATACGCGATGGGCTGCCGAAGGAGTGGATCTAGAGGTGGAACCTGGTGTCATGGTGGTAGTCCGTCGGCTGTGGGCGCCTCGATTCGTCGCCATCCGAGAGCTGACCTGTCCCTGCCTGCGCGGCGCCGTGAACGTCTCCACGAGCGAGCGGCGCCAGCCGACCGTCAACAGGAGTCCGCCGACGAGAGGCCCCCACGCCAGGAAGCGGGTGAGTTCGCCGGTCGGCGTGAACATCACCTCGTCGTCCGCCTGGAGCAGCTTGGCGGTGAAGCGGGCCTGGAATCCAGCGAGGCTGATCAGGAGAGTGAGCGCGACGAACAGGAACACGACACCGACGACGGCACCCACGAGTGCCTGCGGGAACGTGTCGACGACCCAGGAACCGACGGTGTACTCGCCGTCGACGACCACCCCGCCGACTCCGAGGATCACATCTGGATCGTCGTAGATGAACCGGGCTGCCAGGAAGGCACCCGTAACGGCACCACTGACGGTGAGTGCAACCAACGAGAGCAGTCCGACCCCGAACTTCACGAGCACGATGATGACACTCGTCCAGGTTGTCCGGGCCGTTACGAGTCGCGTGACAGCGTCGACGAACCCGTTCCCCGAGAAGACGAGTCCGCCAGAGATGTCGAACTCTGCGAGGAACGTCGGAATCGAGGCGTTCACGCCGCCGAGGTATCTGGCCAGCACGGCTTCAAGACCAGCGACAGCCGTCGCAGCAAAGAGCGTCATGGGGAGGATCGGCAGCCCGATCCACGTGATAAGCAGCCCAATGCCGAGCGCCACGCCGAAGACGAGACCGACGAAGTACACGAGTCCGAGCGGGAACGCGAGGGCGAGATACAGGAG
>Ga0207797_1002208_pt1 | contig 13614 bp, 13 predicted proteins | sample PRCRCaboRojoPR_6_FD_187275 | JGI IMG/M metagenome (GOLD analysis project Ga0207797, IMG submission 187275) | Marine sediment microbial community from Cabo Rojo, Puerto Rico - PR CR 10% Liquid 1 (SPAdes) | ecosystem: Environmental > Aquatic > Marine > Coastal > Sediment | place: Cabo Rojo, Puerto... | reverse complement strand
GCCGATCGGGAGCGCGTGGTGGAGCTTGGCGGTCTCCACGTCCTGGGCACGGAACGCCACGAGGCGCGCCGCATCGACAATCAGCTGCGCGGTCGTTCCGGACGCCAGGGCGACCCTGGCTCGTCGCGATTCTACATCTCCTTGGAGGACGAGCTGATGCACCGCTTCGGCGGCGAGCGGGTCAAGACGATGATGGATCGCCTCGGCGTGGAGGAGGACATCCCTCTGGAACACGCCTGGCTGGATAGATCCATCGAATCCGCTCAGCAGCGCGTCGAGGGCTACAACTTCGACATCCGTAAGCACGTCCTGGAATACGACGACGTGGTCAACAAGCAGCGCGAGGTGATCTACGATCAGCGTCGGCAGGTGTTGGAGGCCGACGATCTGCGCGACCAGGTGCTCCGTATGGTGCGCGATGAGGTCCACAGCGTCGTGGAAGCCCACACCCCCGGCCCCTACCCCGAGGACTGGGACCTACGAGGGCTGCAGGGAGAGCTGAGGTCCTTCTTCCCGCTCTCCTCGGACGCCGATTTCCAGCGCTGGGAGGAGCTCTCGCCCTCCGAAATCGAGCAGGAGCTCTCCGAGATCGCTGAGGCCGCCTACGAACGCATCAACCGCGCCGTGGGAGAACAGGTCTACAAGCAGGCCGTGCGGGAGGACGTCTCTCTCCAGGCCCTGGCGGAAAGCGCAGACCCGGCACAGCAGAAGGTCTATCAACGAATCGTAGAGCAGCTGGGGGGCGAACCGTCTGACGCCCAGGCGGCCCAGCCGCTCTATCAACTGTCGGAGGAGATGCAGGCTATGGTGGAAGAGGCTTTCATCGACACCTACCGCCTCTTCCGCGATCGCCGCCTGATGCTCCAAGCTGTCGACAGCCTTTGGGTACGCCACCTTACCAGCCTGGGGGACCTGCGGGAGGGCATTGGTCTGCGGGCCTATGGGCAGCAGAACCCCCTGGTGGCCTACCGCAAGGAAGCGCACGAGATGTACCAGAGCCTCTTGGCGCGCATTCAGCGCCGCGTGGCCCGGTCAGTCTACCTGCTCCCGAAGGCTCTAGCAGCTCAACCAAGACAACGAACGTTGCGCACACAGCTGGACACGCGACCCAAGCGAGGCTCGAGACCAGCGACGGGGCAGACGGCACGTCGATCCGGCACCCGTGCAGAGGCCGAGCCGACAACAGCCCAAGATGTGTGCCCAGACTGCGACCTGGGGCGGAATGACCCTTGTTGGTGCGGCAGTGGCAAGAAGTACAAGTACTGCCATATGCGGAAAGATCAGCAAGCCAGACGCCAGCGCGCTACCGCAGCAAGATAACCCTGAGGGAACCTGTGATGGGAAGAGCAGGCCGCGTGACGTGGACGGGGAGGAGAGATATGGATGAGGTAGGAATGGATCTGACCGGTCGGCTTATGGCGGACATGGACCCCCGATTGCTCGAGTTCCTGCGAGCGAAGATCGATTCATTTGTCAAGTGGGATCTCATCCGCTTCTTCCACGACAATCCCTACACGACGGACACAGCTCGGAACATCGCGCGGTACGCGGGACGCAGCGCCGATACGATCCGCAAGGACCTGGCCGATTTGGCGAGAAGCGGCGTGCTGGAGAAGACCCAGCTCGGAGATATGACTGTCTACTCGCTGAGCAGAGACCCTGAGATCAGAGAGCTTATGGACAAGTTCGTGAAGGCATCCGCCGATCGGCAGTTCCGAGTCAAGGCGATCTACCACATCATCCGTGGCACCCCCGGATAGCGTCGAGGCTATCGACATCCGTGATAAGCAGCGCGAGGGGAGGGTTTCGATGAAGCGAGTGAAGACCGGCATTCCCGGGCTTGACGATATGTTGCTCGGTGGCCTGGTGCCCCAGACGGCCAACCTGATTGAGGGGGCGCCAGGGACCGGTAAGACGACACTCGGCATGCAGTTCATCTATCACGGCATTGTGGCCCACGGCGAACCCGGTCTCATTCTCACCTTCGAGGAGTTCCCAGAGCAGTACTACCGTGATGCAGCAAGCTTCGGATGGGATTTCCGCCAGCTGGAGCGGGATAACCAGCTGCGCGTCGTGATGACCAGCCCCGAGGTGAGCAAGGTCGGTCTGGAGGAGGTCGGAGGTAGAATCGAGCGACTCATCCGAGAGATCAACGCCCGGCGGATTCTCGTGGATAGCCTGTCCCATTTTGAGCGCATCAGCGAGAGGCCGGCGGACCTGCGTCAGACCGCCTACGGCTTCGTCAACAGCCTGAAACGCGAGGGCCTGACAGCCGTGCTCACACGGGAAAGCACAGCGCTGCTTGGCGACCCTCAAGGGGCGGAGGACGACTTCGCCTTCATGGTCGACGCCTACGTCCTGCTCCGCTACGTAGAGATCGAGAGCGCCGTCCACAAGGCCTTGCTCGTCCTGAAGATGCGGGGCAGCGACCACGACAAGGGCATCCGCCGGTTCGAGATCACCTCGCGCGGCCTAGAGGTCTATGCACCCTTCGAAGGAAGGGAAGGCATCATGAGCGGTAGTCCACGGCGCATGGTCGATTCTTTCGTCGAGGCCTTCGTCCATCGCTGAGGACAGGAGAGGACGTGCGAGGCGGTCCGAGGGCCAGCCAGTGCCGGAACCCTCAAACCGACGAGCACCATCAAGAAGGCAGATCCCATGCTTCTGCAGATCACTAAGTGGATCCTGAGTGTCTATTCGTGGCTTGTGATTGGCGCGCTGCTCTACTTCCTATGGCGTATCGCCAGTTTCTACGCGAACGCCTCCGGGCAGCGTGTCGGCCATCGATTTCTCTTGCTTCCTGGCATCCTGTTGGCGGCCGGGGTCATCTGGTATCTTCGATCCGATACTGACTTTGTGGGACAGCCCGCCGGGGATCTGCTTCTCTTTGCAGGGGGTATCTTGCTCTTCTTCTTCAGCGGACGCCTGCAGAAGTTGATGACGGGGGAGTAGTCTATGTACGTCATCACCACCGCCTTGGGACCCTTTGGCCTAGCCGCCATCGTCTATCTGGGATTCCTCCTATCCACGCTGAGCGAGCGGTTGAACGCCGTGGCGAAGAAAAAACGGTACCACCACTGGTTCCAGGTTTCCAACAGTCTGATCGCCCTCGCCACGATGAGCCAGGTGATCCGCAGCGCCGCCAGTCTGGCGCCAGCGTGTGCACTGCCCACCATACTGGAACCCTGGTTCGCGCTGGTGACCTTCCACATCCCACTGGCCGTGGGAGCGACCGGCGATCTCGTGCTCGTGTGGTACTACTGGGGTTGGATTCTGAAAGAGAAGCCCGCGCAATGACGCAACATCATAGTTAGATGGCTCCCTTCTCTATGTCTGCAAGGCAGATCCCCATACCCGACAAACTCGCAAAACTGACTCATTTGTCCCTCCGGACGCCGCTAGGAGTGTTCGAGTGCCTGAGGTAAGCAAGCGTGCGAAAACCGACGACGCCCGGACACCGCTCCACACCCTGCCGAAGGTAGACCTCCATCGACATCTGGAGGGATCGCTGCGGCTCCGGACCCTGGCCGAGATCGCTAAGGAGAACGGGATCGACCTCCCCAGCTACTCGATCGAGGACCTGCGCCCTTTCGCCACAGTCGCGAACGAGGAGCCCGACTTTCATCGTTTTCTCGCCAAGTTCGCTTTTCTCCGACGTTTCTATCCAACCCGCGAGGCGGTGAAACGCGTGGCTTACGAGGCCGTCGACGACGCTGCGGTGGACAACGTTAAGTACCTGGAGCTCCGCTTCAACCCCGTCGCCTTGGCTCGCGCTCAGGGTTTCCCGCTGGAGGCGGTGACTACCTGGGTCTGCGAGGCCGTCGCCAAAGCCCAACGCGACCGCGATATCGAGACCAATCTCATCATCCAGATCGGCCGGAACGAGGAGCTCAACACCGCCTGGGAGCTGGCCGAGGTTGCGCTGGCCCACCGCAACCAAGGCATCGTCGGGCTGGACCTGGCCGGTGACGAGAGACGGCACCCGGCCAGGCCTTTCACCGAGGTCTTTCGCCACGCGAGAAGCGAGGGCCTCCACGTGACCATCCACGCGGGTGAGGCTGGCGGCCCTGAGAACGTGGCGGAGGCCGTGCAAGAGTTGGGGGCTGAACGCGTGGGACACGGCGTGCGGTCGGTGGAGGACACACGGGTCGTGAAGCTCCTCCGAGAGAAGAACGTAACCCTGGAGGTTTGTCCCACCAGCAACATCCAGACTGGCCTCGTGGAGCGCTTCTGGCATCATCCTCTGCCGGAGCTGCTGGCCCTCAGGGTCCCCGTATCGATCAACACCGACGATCCAAGTGTCAGCGACACCACCTTGTCGGATGAATACCACATCGCTATGTCCGCGATGAGAGTGAGCCTGGATCAGATCAAACAATCCATCGTGACCGCGGCCGAGGCGTCCTTCCAGCCCGCCGATGATCGTCAGCGATTGGCGTCCTGGTTTCGTGAGAACCTGAACGTGAACCATCAATAGCCATCATTCGCCATCAGATAGCCCATCGTTAGGAGAGGTAAGTGAGTGAGTTGACCCGTGATCAGATAGCGTCCCTGGTACAAGAGGGGATTAGCACCGCGCAGGAGGAGGGAATGCTGCCGCCCTTCGAGATGCCAGACGTCCGTGTGGAACGTCCCCGTCAGGAGGAGCACGGAGACTATGCAACGCCGGTCTGCCTCCAGCTGGCCGGAGCGGCCAAAATGGCCCCCCGAGCCATCGCCGCGCGCATCGTCGAACATCTCCCAGAAGCTCCCTTCATTGGAGAAGTTGAGGTCGCCGGGCCGGGCTACATCGACTTCACCCTGGACGCCTCCTGGCTGGCGGCGCAGGTGGAGACGATCCTTGAGGCCGATGAACAGTGGGGCCAGATCGACCTGGGCCACGGGCGACGGATCCAGGTCGAGTTCGTCAGCGCCAACCCCACAGGCCCGATCACCATCGCCTCGACGCGGAACGCCGTCATCGGCGACGCGCTCTCCAGCGTGCTGACGGCCGCGGGCTTCGACGTGGAGCGGGAGTACTACGTCAACGACGCTGGCTCCCAGGTGCGGAAATTCGGCGAGAGCCTCTATGCCCGCTACGCCGACATGCTGGGAGAGGAAGCGCCCTTCCCCGAGGACGGCTATCACGGCGACTACGTTGTGAAGATGGCCCAGGACATCGCCCAGCAGCACAAAGATCGCTACCTCCAGCTGGGTCGACGGGAAGCTGTGGAGGCGCTGGGGGAGCTCGGCATCGAGCGGGTCCTCGAGCGGGTACGAGAAGATCTGCGCGAGCTGCGCGTCATCTTCGACACCTGGTTCCACGAGCGGACCCTCTACGAATCTGGGCTCTTCGACCAGGTGATCGAGAGGCTGCGGAGGAAGGGCCACATCACCGAGCGCGAGGACGCGGTCTGGTTCACGTCGCCGGACCTGGAGGACGACGCCGTCGTCATCCGCTCACCCCAAGTCATCCCCAACCCCGAGGAGCGGCCCACCTACCTCGCCTCGGATCTCGCCTACGCCTGGAACAAGCTGGTCGAACGAGGCTTCGACCGTGCCATCTACGTCTGGGGGGCGGACCACCACGGGGACGTCCCACGTGTCAAGGCCGGGGCCAAGGCCCTGGGCCTCGATCCGGACCGACTGGAGATCATCCTCTACCAGATGGTCAACCTGAAGCGGGGTGACGAGGACGTCCGTATGTCGAAGCGCGCTGGTGAGTTCGTGACGCTTCGCGAGATGATCGACGAGGTGGGCCCGGATCCGATCCGCTTCCTCCTCCTGACGCGCACCGTGGACGCCACCATCGATTTCGATCTGGAGCTGGCGGTGGAGGAATCGGAGAAGAACCCCGTCTACTACGTCCAGTATGCCCACGCTCGGATATGCAGCATCCTCCGCTACGCCGCCGAACAGGGCTGGGACGCGCAGGAACGCGGCGACGTCTCCGTGCTCACTCACGAGAGCGAGCAGGACCTTATCCGCAAGATGTTGGAGCTGCCGGAGGTGGTGGCCCACGCAGCGGAGCAGCGCGCGCCGCACCGGCTCACGTTCTATGCCAAGGAGCTTGCCTCAACGTTCCACACCTTCTACCGTGACTGCCGCGTCGTGGCCGAGGAAGCGCCAGAGCGGACTCGCGCTCGCCTTATGCTGGTGCGGGCCGCGCAGCTGACCCTGGCCCGATCGCTCGGCCTCCTCGGCGTCACGGCACCTGAGCGTATGTAGACCGCCCACGCGGATCGTCTGACCGCGCGAGGGGTTCCAACCAGAGGTTAAGAAGTAGGAGCAGAATCGTATGGGACTGAAACCCGATCATTGGATCCGAAGGAAGGCCTTGGAGGATGGCATCATCGAGCCCTTCGTCGATGGCCAAGTGCGCGACGGCGTGATCTCCTACGGCCTCTCCTCCTACGGCTACGACATCCGGGTGGCCGATGAGTTCAAGATCTTCCAGCCGGAGATCACGGCATCCAAGCTCTCCGACGTACAATGCGCCTACGTGGCGGGTCTCCTGGACGCCGAAGGGGATATCGGGTACGAAGCGTCGCAGACCACCGGCAGAGCGACCCTGGCGCTCCACATCGGCAGCTGCAACCGTCAGCTACTGGAAGGCGTCCGGGCTACCCTGGGCACCGGGGAGCTTCACAATGCGGGCGACGGAGAGTTCAGCTTAGTCATCCACAAGGCGGCGGACGTTCAGTACATCCTCTCCCAGGTTATGCCCTACCTGACCTGCCGCCGCGACGCGGCCTCGCGAGCCCTGGCGGAACTGAAGTCCAACAAGTCGATCGTCGTCGATCCCAAGGCCTTCGATGCCAACTCCTTCATCGATTTCAAAGGCGACGTCTGCATCATCCCTCCCAACTCCTTCGCCCTTGGACGCACGGTCGAGTATTTCCGCATCCCCAGAAGCGTCTTGACCATCTGCGTGGGCAAGAGCTCCTACGCTCGATGCGGCATCATCGTCAACGTGACGCCCTTCGAGCCGGAGTGGGAGGGCTACGTCACGCTGGAGATCAGCAACACGACGCCCCTGCCGGCGAAGATTTACGCCAACGAGGGGATCGCGCAGGTCCTCTTCTTCCAGGGCGACGAGACCTGCAAGGTCTCCTACGCCGACAAGAAGGGGAAGTACCAGCGCCAGCAGTCCATCGTCTTGCCGCGCCTCTGACGTTGACGAGGTCAACATTCCTGAGTATAATGGTTGGTTAGCGTGGGCGACTAGCTCAGTTGGTCAGAGCGCCTCCCTTACAAGGAGGAGGTCAGGGGTTCGAGTCCCTTGTCGCCCACTGGGGGCCTTCCATCATTCACGCATATTCACAAACCTATCCACAAAAAAGGAGCTTAACGATGAAACTGGATTCAGAAGCACGCTACGCTGAGAGCCACGAATGGGCCCGCTGGGACGGTGAGGAGATCGTCTGTGGCATCACCGACCACGCGCAGGAAACCCTCTCCGACGTCGTCTACGTCGAGCTGCCGATGGTCGGGGACGTCTTCGACGTCTCCGAGCCGTACGGGATCGTTGAGTCGGTGAAGGCCGCCTCCGATGTCTACGTGCCGGTGAGCGGCGAGATCGTCGCCGTCAACGAGGAGCTGGAGGCCGCGCCGGAGCTGGTGAACCAGGATCCCTACGGCGATGGCTGGATGATCCGCCTCGACCCCTCGGACCCCGATGAGTTCGAAGATCTGATGGACGCCGACGAGTACGAGGCGTTCGTAGCGGAAGAGGAGGGATAGCTCTCGAGGCATGACGCGCAGGACGGGACGGCGCTACGACGCCGTCTTGCGCTTCACGCTTCAGAGGTGACCTATGCCATATATCCCTCACAGCGACGCCGACCGAGAGTCGATGCTGGAGACGATCGGCGTCCCATCGCTCGAAGACCTCTTCGAGGACATACCCGAGTCCGCCCGCTTTCCCGATCTCGATCTACCCGCAGCGCTCTCTGAGATCGGGGCCCGGTGGGAGCTGGGGTCCCTCGCGGAGGCGAATCTGACCACCGCAGAGGGCTCCTGCTTCCTGGGAGCAGGCGCCTACCGACACTTCGTGCCGGCTGTCGTGGACGCGGTCATCAGCCGCGGAGAGTTCTTCACCGCTTACACACCCTACCAGCCGGAGGTTAGCCAGGGAACGCTGCAGGCCATCTTCGAGTACCAGACGATGATCTGCGAGCTCACCGGGATGGATGTCTCCAACGCGTCGCACTACGATGGCGCGACCTCGACGGCCGAGGCCGTCATCACGGCGGTCAACATCCACCGCATGCGGCGGAAGAAGGTGCTGCTATCCCGCTTCGTCCACCCGGAGTACCGGCAGGTGGTCCGCAGCTACACGCAGGGCATGGACCTGACCATCGAGGACGTTGAGCCGGCAGAGCTGATGGACGAGCTCGACAAGGAGACGGCGTGCGTGATCGTCCAGTACCCGGACTTCCTGGGCCGCTTCGAGGACCTGAGCGACATGGCCGAGGCAGTACAGGACGTCGGCGCCATCTTCGTCGTGGTGACCGACCCGGTGGCCCTGGGGCTGCTGAAGCCCCCCGGCGCGTTCGGCGCCGACATCGTGACCGGCGAGGGACAGGGGCTGGGGATCGGCATGAGCTTTGGCGGACCGTATCTCGGCTTCTTCGCCGCCAAGAAGAAGCACGTGCGGAAGATCGCGGGGCGGCTCGTGGGGCAGACCGAGGACGCGGACGGGGAGCGAGGCTTCGTCCTCACCCTGGCCACGCGTGAGCAGCACATCCGCCGCGAGCGGGCCACGTCGAACATCTGCACGAACCAGGGTCTGATGGCGCTGGCGGCCGCGGTCCACATGTCCGCGCTGGGCAAGTGCGGGCTGCGCCAGGTGGCGGAGCTCTGCTACCATAAGGCGCACTATGCGGCCGATGAGATCGACGCCCTGGACGGTTTCTCGGTCCTACGGGACAAGCCGTTCTTCAAGGAGTTCGTGGTGCGCTGTCCCCAGCCGGTGGCAGAGATCAACGACGCTCTCCTGAGGCGACGGGCCATCATGGGTGGCTACGACCTGGGGCAGAGCTATCCGGATCTGGAAGATCATATGCTGCTTTGCGTGACGGAGATGAACCCGCGACAGGAGATCGACCTCCTGGTGGAAACCCTGGAGGAGGTGACGTCGTGACCAGACCACTGATCTTTGAGATCTCGGAACCTGGACGCTGCGCGACCTCCCTCCCCGAGGTGGACGTACCCCGCACCGAGCTGCCGGAGGGTATGGTGCGCGAGGATCTGAGCCTGCCCGAGGTGAGCGAGGGCGATCTGATCCGCCACTACACGCACCTGTCGCAGATCAACTTTGGCGTCGACACCGGCTTCTACCCGCTGGGCTCGTGCACGATGAAGCACAACCCGCGGATCCACGAGGCGCTGGCGCGCCTGCCGGGCTTCGCCGAGCTCCATCCGTATCAGGACGAGGAGACGGTGCAGGGCGCGCTGTTCCTGATGTACACGCTGCAGGAGTTTCTCCAGGAGATCGGGGGGTTCGCGGGCGTCAGTCTGCAGCCCGCCGCGGGGGCGCACGGCGAGCTGACGGGCGTGCTGATTATGCGCGCCTATCATCTCGATCGCGGCGACGACCGGGACGTGATCCTGATCCCGGACTCGGCGCACGGCACGAACCCGGCCAGCACGTCGATGAGCGGGATGGAGGTGGTCGAGATCCCCTCCGACGAGCGAGGGGACGTGGATCTGGAGGCGCTGAAGGCGGCTTGTGAGGAGCACAGCGACCGATTGGTCGGCATGATGTTGACCAACCCGAACACGCTGGGGCTCTTCGAGAAGCAGGTCGAGCAGGTCTGCGCGGTGGTCCATGAGCACGGCGGCCTGATGTACGGCGACGGGGCGAACATGAACGCCCTGCTGGGGATCGCTCGTCCCGGCGATCTGGGCTTCGACGTGCTCCACTACAACCTGCACAAGACCTTCAGCACCCCGCACGGCGGCGGCGGCCCTGGATCCGGGCCCGTCGGCGTGGTGCCGGAGCTGGTCGACTTCCTGCCGGGGCCGGTGGTCACCATCGACTCGGAGCGGTCCGAGGAGAACCTGCCGTTCTTCACGCTTTCGACGCCGGAGAAGACGATCGGCCGCGTGAAGGCGTTCTACGGGCACTTCGGCGTGATGGTGAGGGCCTACACCTACATCCGCATGCTGGGCCGCGAGGGGCTGCGGCGGGTGAGCGAGCACGCCGTGCTCAACGCCAACTATCTGAAGGAGCGGCTCAAGGAGACGTATCCGCTGCCCTACGATCGCATCTGTATGCACGAGTTCGTCCTGGCCGGGCCTCCGAAGGACGTGCAGGACGCCGGCGTGCACACGATGGACGTGGCGAAGCGGCTGATGGATCACGGCTTCCATCCCCCCACGGTCTACTTCCCGCTGATCGTGGAGGAGGCGCTGATGATCGAGCCGACGGAGACGGAGAGCAAGGATACGCTGGACGCCTTCGCGGAGGCGATGTTGACGATTGTGGCGGAGGGTCGCGAGGATCCGGAGGTGCTGCACGAGGCGCCGCTCAAGGCGCCGATGCGCCGGCTCGACGAGGTGAAGGCCGCGCGCGACTTGATCCTGCGCTGGCAGCCGGCGGAGGAGGAGGCTTAGGGGTCGGAGATTCCGACGCCAAGGGGAGCTGTTCATCTCTCGTCCTCAGCGGAGAGCTGGAGTCGGGCGAAGCGACGGGGGGGCGGGGATCCGCCGGATTGCGAATCCGGCTAGAGCGTGGTTAGGTTGTAGCTGGAGCGCGGTCAGGTTGTGGCTGGAGCGCTGTCAAGTTGTAGCTGGAGCACGGTCAGGTTGTAGCTGGAGCGTGGTTAGGCTGTGGCTAGAGCATGGTCAGGCGCTGTGGCTTGGGCGCGGCTGGGCTATGGCCGGAGGAAGGCCAGAACGTGGGGCGAGAAGGTGAACGGCTACCATCGAGGGTGGATGTGAATGTCGCGGATTGAGGAGCAGATTGAGGTAGCGGCGGGGGCGACGACGGTCTTTCGCTTCTGCCACGATATGGAGCGGCGACCCGAATGGGACGAGCGCGTCACGCGCGCAAAGGTGCTGACGCCGAAGCCGATTCGACGGGGGTCGGTGATCCGTTTCGACACCGAACCAGCCATGGGGAGTGTCTTCAGCTGGGATGGGGAGGTGGTGGAGTATCACTTCCCCAGCAGCTCGAAGGTGGAGGTGGTGGACGTGGCGCCGAGCAGCAGCTTCGTGAGCGGCACCGAGGTGTGGCGCTTCGACGGCTCCGGGCGGTCGACGCGCCTCACCCTGGTCTGGGAATACAAGCCGCGGGGCATCATCGGACGGATCCTGGACGTGCTGATCCGGCGGGGTTCCGCGCGCCGCGCGGTGCAGCAGAGCCTGGAGAACGTGCGAGCGTCGATGGAGGAGGAAGGCTGAGCTGATCGGGCGCTGGCATCGTCTGCGATAGGATAGGAAAGCCTGGCTACGGTAGCCAGGCTTTCGCTTTCTACACTGTCAAGTGCCGGTCACCTGGGGCGCAAGAGTGCGCATGCGTGATAGAGGGCTGCATTTCTCGCCCGCGGTTCTTGCGTGGGAACAGATGTTCTAGTACAATCTGCGTAGCTGATGCAGCGGGTTGGGAAACCGATCCTACGGGGCCAGCAGGTGCCGCTATGCTTACGAACCCTGCCCTAACAGGACGACAGCACGTGGGGAAACACACCCCACGGATGGTGGCAGGGGTTGAACCGGTCTGAGGGGATTGGAGAGGCGATGGCGAAGACGCGGACGCACTGGGTTTGTCAGAACTGCGGGCGGACGACGCCGCGGTATATGGGCCGCTGCCCCGGGTGCGGGGAGTGGAACACGATGGTCGAGACGATCGAGTCGTCCGACGCACCGAAGAAGACGGCCTCGGTGTCCCCCCGCAGCCGGCCGCGCCGCCTCCCCGAGATCGAGACGGAGGGCCTGGAGCGCTTTCCAGTGCCGATGGAGGAGCTCGCACGGGTGCTGGGCGGCGGTCTGGTGCCGGGCTCCCTCACCCTGGTGGGGGGCGACCCCGGTATCGGGAAGTCGACCCTGCTCCTCCAGGCGAGCGCTTTGATGGCGGAGACGACGGGGCGGCCGGTCCTCTACGTCTCGGGCGAGGAGTCGGCCCGCCAGATCCGCATGCGGGCCGACCGTCTGGGGATCACCAACGACGACCTGTTCGTGGTCACGGAGACCGATCTGGCCACCATCGACCATCACGCCCAAGAGATCAAGCCCCAGGTGATGGTCGTCGACTCGATTCAGACGGTGACGTGCGAGGATCTCTCATCGTCGGCGGGGTCGATCAGCCAGGTGCGGCACGCGGCGACGCACTTCCGGGGGTGGGCGAAGGCGAGCGGGGTGGCGATCTTCCTGGTGGGGCACGTGACGAAGAAGGGGTCGATCGCCGGACCGAAGACGCTGGAGCACATCGTGGACACGGTGCTCTACCTGGAGGGGGAGCGCTTCCACGCCTACCGGCTGCTGCGGTCGGTGAAGAACCGCTTTGGAGCGACGTCGGAGGTGGGGGTCTTCGAGATGCGCGAGCGAGGGCTGGTGGAGGTGGCCAACCCCTCGGAGATGTTCCTGGCCGAGCGGATGGTGAACGCGCCGGGATCGGCCATCGCGGTGACGATGGAGGGGACCCGGCCGCTCCTGGTGGAGATCCAGGCCCTGGCGAGCCACACCACCTTTGGGCATCCAAGGCGGACGGCGAACGGCGTCGATTACAACCGCCTGCTCCTGATCTCCGCGGTGCTCTCCCGCCGGGTGGGCCTGCGGCTCTTCGAGCAGGACGTCTTCGCCAGCGTGGTCGGTGGTCTTCAGGTGCAGGAGCCGGCGGCCGACCTGGCGGTGGCGGTGGCGATCGCCTCCAGCGTGCGAGATCAGCCGGTGGTGGCGGACATGGCCGTGATCGGGGAGGTGGGGCTCTCCGGGGAGGTACGGACGGTGAGCCACACGTCATCGCGCCTGAAGGAGGCGGCGAGGCTGGGCTTCAAGCGGTGCCTGCTGCCGAAGTCGCTCCGGGGCGACGACCTGCCGACGGACGGCATCGAGATCATCCCGATACGATCGGTGGCCCAGGCGGTGGATAGAGCGTTGGTGTAGCTTGGCAAAGGAAGGCATGCTATAATTGAGGCGCCAAGTGGTGGCTATTCGATAATCCTACAAGGAGGGATGACGTGGCGAAGCTGACGAAGGTCGAGGGGATAGGCGAGACGCAGGCGCAGAAGCTGATCGACGCCGGGATCATGACCGCGGAGGCCTTGCTGGAGAGGGGGAAGACGCCGCAGGGACGCCAGGCGATGGCCGACGAGACGGGGATCAGCGGGACGTTGATCCTGGATTGGGTCAACCGGGTGGATCTGTTCCGCGTGAAGGGGATCGGCGAGGAGTACTCGGATCTGCTGGAGGCGGCCGGGGTGGATACGGTGCCCGAGCTGGCCCAGCGAAATCCGGAGAATCTGCATCAGAAGCTGATGGAGGTGAATGAGGAGAAGGAGCTCGTCCGCCGGCCGCCGAGCCAGAAGGAGGTCAACCGGTGGGTGGAGCAGGCCAAGGGTCTGCCGCGGGCTATCGAGTACTAGGGATTGCGGTCGTTGACGCCCCCTGAGGGGCAGGGGGCGTAGGGCC
>Ga0207797_1002207_pt1 | contig 13617 bp, 12 predicted proteins | sample PRCRCaboRojoPR_6_FD_187275 | JGI IMG/M metagenome (GOLD analysis project Ga0207797, IMG submission 187275) | Marine sediment microbial community from Cabo Rojo, Puerto Rico - PR CR 10% Liquid 1 (SPAdes) | ecosystem: Environmental > Aquatic > Marine > Coastal > Sediment | place: Cabo Rojo, Puerto... | reverse complement strand
AGCCCTCATGTACAGACGGCGGAAGAACTCTTTGAAGAGGTCTATCGCGGAGAGGTGAGATAATCGTGGACGGCGAACACCAAAAGTGGGAATCGGCCCTTCAGCAGGTGCCGGACGACGAGGCGTCGGAATTTGTCACTCTTCGACCCAAGGTACTCGACGAGTATATCGGACAAGGGGAGATCCGGGAGACCCTGGGCATAACGATTCGAGCCGCGCTGCAGCGAAAGGAACCGCCGGACCATATGCTCTTCCACGGCCCGCCGGGACTGGGTAAAACGACACTTGCCCACATCGTGGCCGAAGAGATGGGGGTGAATATCACCACCAGCAGCGGACCGGCGTTGGAGCGCGGCGGGGATCTGTTGGGAATTTTGACCCACCTGGAAGAAGGGGACGTGTTGTTTATCGACGAAATCCATCGTCTCCCGAAAGTCGTGGAGGAATTTCTCTACCCGGCAATGGAGGATTTTGCCGTGGACTTTGTATTCGACAAAGGGGTCCATGCCAGAAGCCATCGATACCGGCTGGAGCGTTTCGTACTGATCGGGGCGACCACTCGGGCCGGTCTTCTGTCCGCACCGTTGCGGGAACGCTTTGGTATCTTCCGGACCCTCGAGTTCTATTCAGACGAGGAACTGGTAGAGATTGCAAAACGATCGGCCGCCCTCCTGGAAGTTCCCATCGACATGAACGCTGCTTTCGAAGTCGCCCGTCGCTCCCGCGGCACGCCCCGGATCGTCAACCGACTGTTAAAGCGTGTCCGAGACTTCGCCCAAGTCAGAGGATCCGGAGTGATCGATAAAAAGACGGTCGCCGGAGCACTCAAGCTGGAAGGAGTAGACGAACACGGCTTGAATCGGTTGGACAGGAAATACTTACAGACGATTATCGATTTTTACAAAGGCGGGCCCGTGGGCATCGAGGCCATTGCGGCCACTCTCCAAGAGGAATCCGACACCTTGGTCGACATTGTGGAGCCCTATCTGCTCAACACGGGCTTTTTAACCCGCACCTCCACCGGTCGCAAGGTGACGGAAAAGGCCTATCGGCATTTCGGTCTCACCGTGCAGCCCGGCCTCTTTGGAACTTCCCGCTAGGATCTCGCCGGAAAACCCCCATGGAAGCGACTTTGGTCGTTTTTGAAAACATTTCGTAGAGAAGCGGAGCGTCAAGAAACGCCAACTGCTCGAGGCGCTTCGCCGAGTTTTTGCGTTCCAGCGGCGAGCGTAGAAAGGATCAAAAACGATCAACCAGGGCGAAAATGGTTTTCCTGACACGCCCCTAGGCGAAGTCCGGGATTTTCTCCAGATCCTCTTCGTGCACCTGGACTGACGCGAACTGCTCCATGGCATCAATGGCCACCACCACGCGGCCGGTCCCCCCTTTATGTCGGACAAAGGTCCCTTTGACGCCGGTCAACGGCCCATTGACCACGATGACCCGATCCCCCTTCTTGAACCGAGTTCCCGTCTGGATGTCATCCCCGGCGGTGATCATGATCTGAAGAGACTCCACGGCTTCCTCGGGTACCGGAACCGGCCCCTCCTTATTTCCCACAATGCGCACGACACCGACGGTCTTTACGATTTCGAGTCGTTCATAGGCATCCAGGGTGCTCCTCACAAACACATAGCCGGGGAAAAGGGGCACCCGGATGGTCTTGCGCCGATCCCGTCGGCGACTCATAACCGTTATCTTGGGAAGAAAAGCCTCCAGGGACTTCCCTTCCAACCCGGTGAACACCACTTGTTCAAAGCGACTGCGCGTGTGCAACACATACCAAGACGTGTCCCGGTCAATCGTTTCCGCCATTCATTCTCCTCCACCGGTCCTACGGACATCATATGTACCCAATTCATACTCGCCCAGACCATACAGGCTGATCTCGAAGGCATACTCCCGTTTGTTGGATATTCTATCATCCGTATACCTGACCCGCAAAGCCCAGCATTGGGGTTCAATGAAAAAAGTCAGTGTCGATACCACATCCTCCCGCTCTCTCAGATTGTACTCTTCTTCCCAGGAAACGGAAAAGGGCTCAAACAGTCGAACGAATACTTCGGCCAGGACAGTTTCCGTCTCATGCACCACGTATTGATAATCCAGAGAAAGCCGGTCTCCCCGCTTATCCGTAAGGGACAAGAGGGCATCGTGACTGGTAACGTCTCGATCATATGGGTTCCAGGCAACATTCTCCACCAGATTCAACCAGTTCCACGGTCGCAATTCCAACCGTCCTTCCACATCCGAGAACGGACGCCTCTCCACACCCGGAGGAAGTGTCTCGGTGGCCTCTATGATGTCATAGCTCTGCGAGAGCTTGAGCCGGCACAACTCATGATAGCTGTATCGGGAGGGTACCTTTTCGGGGGCGTCCTCGCCGTTCCCCACCCTTTCCGATCTTGCCCTTTCCGTGCGACGGGCCGTAAAGGTATTGGTCAACGAATAGGTTATCTCGTTTTCCTCTTCCACAACGCCGACAAAATCGGGAACGTCTTCCTGGTCCACGTCTTTGACGTAGGAATAAACGACCTGGGGTTTGATGGCATGCCTGAGCTTGTCGGTTCGACCGCCGCGGATATCAAACACCCTGGAAATCTCGGTGGACATGTCGAGTTTCAGATCATACAGTTCCCGCGATCGGAGTTCATCGGATTCGTGCAAGGGGTTCTCATCGCCACTTTCAATCCACCATGCCGTTTCCCGCAAGCCTACGGAAGGTTCCACGTCGATGGCTTTCAGCATCGTAGTGGGATAATAGAATCGGGGATACACCTCCGCACTGTATCCCCTCGGGCCCATATCCCGCCAGAAGTGGTTTAGAGCGGAAGTCCCGTCGAAGTATAAAGGGGTATCGGAGATGGTCTGCTTCGACGCCAGAAATGTGATGCCGGGCAGTTCCTGAAGCGACGTGTCCTCCTTGTCATGGACTCTTGCAATCACGTCGTCGAACCACTTGAAGTCGGCATTCAAGCTGTACTGGTTCCACGTCCGATTGATATAGAGCTGGTTCAACCGGACGGTGTCCGTCTCTTCATCCAGGTCGCGGCCGAATTCGTCGACAAAGTAGTCGTCGGAATGGTCATACCCCCAATAGAAGGTATCAAATTCCCGCAAATAATCTTGATCGCTCACAATGTCCAAGTCGAGCTTGGCCTGCACCCCCCCGGGAAACGTCCAGTCGTTCTTGGTCCGGAACCACCACCTCTTTCGGTTCAGCCGATCGACGTCGTCTTCAGGAAACCCTTCATATTCGTATCCCGAAGACCCGGTCTCTCCGGTTCCGTCGTCGATCTGTTTGTCATAGAGATAGTCGACCATCGCGGTGCCGCGGCTGTCTGGAGAGAGGACGTAACGATATTGAAGCCCGTGTTTGTATCCCCGATGAACCATATAGTGTTCATACAGCGTGGCGTCGGTGCTATCGCTGATCGCCCAGAAAAAGGGCTGGATATATTCGAAGCCGTTCGTATCTGAATAAAGAATCAGCGGGATCAGCAAACCCGTTTGTCGCTCGATCTTTGCCGGAAACAAGATGTAAGGTACGTAGAGGACGGGAATCGACTTGGCCCTGAAAGCCACATGTTTCAAAGTGCCGTATCCCTCAATGGTGACCCGCAGGTCTCGTCCCGTAATTTCCCAGTCCGGAGACGGGCCGTCGCAAGTCGTGAATCCCACATCGTCTTTCACGTAATAGGCATCCTCTCCTGTCTTGCGGATCTCGTCTCCCCGGATATAGAAATGATTCTCTTCGATGAACAGATCTCCGTCGTAAACAACGCCGATGCCGGTCTCAAAGTTCATTTCAATCCGATTCCCTGTAAGGCGGTCTTTGCCGGATACAAAATAGACTTTGTCCCAGAATGCCGCGGTCGCCGCCATGACGTGCCGAACCGGTTCCAAGTTCCACCACTGGACATATCCTTCGCGATCCCCATCGACCTCCCGCTCCTCCACGCTTCGTGTCTCTTCCGTATCCGAATCGGCCACCCAAGCCTCGGCTTCCTGGGTGTCCACATGAAAATCGACCGCATCGGCATAGAGGGCCTGTGAACCTCGTCGAATTACCACTCGACCTCTGGCTTCATAGGTCTGGGTGACTTCATCAAAGCGGAGCCGGTCCGCCGTCAGATGATACGGCGCCCCGGCTTCGCCGTCGCCGGACAGAAGCCCCCCCCACGCACATAGGGGCCTTGAAATAAGTAAAAACAGGATCACCCACAAATAAGTCCTGGAAAACATAGGCGCTTTCTATACCACAAAAGGCATTCGGCTCGTACAAAAAAAGCGTTGAAGCCCTGGGATTCACGAAACATATTGCCTTTTCCAATAGCTGCCCCATCCCGGTTACCCTCTTTGTTGTTTACCTAGACCCGGGGGTATGATATTGATTGTTTGCCAAAGAAACTTGGTGCTTTGCACCAGGTGCAAACGCCACGTTCGTTCCCTTGACCTCGTTGGAATCCCCTGCAGTGGGACCGGAGTGAAAACCTACAAACGTGCCGATTGAATAAAAGGGAACCGGGATGGACACGATGCAGCAAAGGGTGCACGGATGATCCTACCGGTGCTCTCTGGTGGCGTGTCAAAAAAGAGGAGGCCTCCGCCATGTCATTCAGACAAAACCTGGAAATAAAAATGAAGCTCGACAGACTGGCGGCGACGGTTTCTCAGTCTATGGGAACCCAAGTGGGCACTCGCAAAGTGAATAAAGATGCCATGAGAGATCTTCTTGCTCTGAGTCCCTACACGTGTGAGACAAGAAGAGACTTGGAACTCTATATACGACCCCTCGACCAAGACCAGAGCGAAGTCCTGGTGCTGGACAATGAATTGCCCCTCTATACCCATACCACGGCGGAAGACGTAGCCCTGCGCCGAAGCCCTGAATTAAAGGAAATGATCAGCATTCGAAATATCATCAAGATCCTCAACGACTCGGATATTCTGTCATGCAAAGGCCAGGAAGCGGTGCAACATGTCTACCGGCGGTCTTTGGAACGATTGGACTTGAGATACGAAAAAGCGGACATCGAAAAGCTTGAACAGGAGGCCAGGCAAGGCTTCCTGGGAGGTGATCCCGACAAGGTCATAGAGATTCTCAGTCTCTTTGTTGAAATCCTGAACTATGAATATGCTCCCGCTGAATTCACTGTCAACGACTACCTCATCTTCGGACCCGCTGAACATCCTCCGGGGGTGCCCCCCGTGTTCCGGCACCTGGTCATGTACAATGAGAAGACGAACGAGTTAAAGCTGATCAGCCACCGGATCGAAAAAGGGAGCTCAGCCGCACAGGAATTGGTACACACGGTTGCGGAGGGAACGACGCCGCCGGACATGGAGTCTGCGCAGGTGTTGCGTTTCTTGACGGACGAGACGATGAAGCAAAAACCCCCCACTGTACACTAGGAGTCTGTCGGAGAACTTCCAGGGAAGCGACGTTGATCATTTTTGCAAACATTTCTTAGACAAGCGGAGCGCCAAGAAACGCCAACTGTTTGAGGCGATTCGCCGAGTTTTGGCGTTTCAGCGAAGCAAGCGTAGAAATGATCAAAAACGATCCCGGAGCGAAAACGGAGTTCTCCGACAGACTTCTAGGAGGAGTGAATCTCTCCGAGAGCGGGCCCTGTGACAATTTCGCTTGAATCGGACAAAAGGATAAAGGATTTGGGATTCGGGGACCCCTTTCCCTCCCTTGGCATGCATACTGCATTGTATCTGACCAGTCCCCTGGTTGTACCGGAGCAAACGGTGGGACAGAATCAAGCCGTCCCGCGTGGTAAACGGAGTGGGTTAGACTGACGAGGAGATTATGTCCAATTTACCGCCGATTGAGATTGATCCCGATACCTTTCTTCGCAAACATTTTACACTGCCGGCGCTGCCGGAGGTGGTGACCAAGATCCAAAACGTCATTGAGCGGGGCGACGCAAACATGGCCGCCGTAGCCGACCTGATCAACGGTGAACCTTCACTGGTCGCCCAGGTGCTTAAGGTGGTCAATTCCGCGTATTACGGACTGCCTCGGGAAATTACCAACATGAAGTACGCCCTGGCGTTTCTGGGTCTGAATGAGGTATACCGCATGGTCCTCTCTTTGTCTGTGGTCAACACTATCGCTATCGACAAAAAGGCCGAACTGGACCGGTTCTGGACCCACTCCTTCTACACCGCGTTGACCACCAAATACCTCGCCAAGAAATACGAGCCCCATCTATCCTTTGAAGAACTCTGGTCCGCTTCCATACTTCACGACATCGGAAAACTGGTCTATTTAAAGTTTTTTCCCGATCACTATCACGCCCTCTTACAACACGCCAAGAAGGAGGGAGTCCTTTTCAGTACTGCGGAAATCCAGATGTCCCTTCCGTCCAGCGGTTATCTCGGAAGCCTTTTGGCCCGTTACTGGCGGTTACCGGAGCATATTGAAAAGGCCTGCAAGTGCCACAGCTTGGAAGATTTGGAGCGCCTGGAGGAACAAGATGCCCAGACCCGTTCTCTGCGGATTATTTGTCTGGGAAATCTCATCGCCAGCTTGTCGTCCGAAGAGTTGAACGATACGGTCAAACACGAGATCGCCAGCACAACCAAAGCCTTGCTGGGCTGTGACGAATCCGAGTTCCTCACGCTGATGGGCGACATTTACGAATTGGAAGTGGAAGTGGAGCGATTCGTCTCCAATCTCCATTAAACCTTGCCAAATCCATAGCAAAGATGCTATCCGTAAGTCGGACGGTACGTGCCGTTCAGACTCTCAGGAATATTCTCCCGATTCGATTACCTCCGTCGCACATGGAGTGAGACCATGTCGGATAAGGATCAGACATCACCTCATCCAAAAAAGGCAAGGAAAGGGTGGTTTCGGCGTTATCTGGAACGCCTGGCCGCCGACAATAAACGCCACGGGGGAAGATTGTGCCCCTCTTGAACCATTAAGCCCAATCATGCCGGGCGGCATTCAAAGTAAGAAGGGGTTGTCCATGGCACCGACCACCGGCGTTGTCCGTGATCCGATATTTACCGAACATCTCGCCGGATATCCTCACGTGGAAAGTCCCAGACGGCTCGAGGTTCTCTATGATCTGCTGGACGGTCCGGAGATGAAAGACGGTTTTGTGGTGCTCTCCCCTCGTGACGCAGACGAGGAGGAGCTTGGCTGGGTTCACAGTAAAGACCACATCGCTCGGATCGCCGCGACGGACGGCAAGCCCCACGTCTCTCTCGACCCCGATACCCACACAACGCCCATGTCGTACAAGGCGGCAAAAAAGGCCGTCGGCGGGCTGTTGGTTCTGATTGATGCCCTGTTTGACGGGCATATACACAACGGCTTCGGTCTGGTGCGACCCCCGGGCCACCATGCGGAGAGCGACCGGGCCATGGGTTTCTGCCTGTTTAACAATGTAGCCTGTGCCGCCAAATATGCCATGCAACGGTATTCGGTGAAAAAGGTCCTCATCGTGGATTGGGACCTGCACCACGGAAACGCCACCCAGAACAGCTTTTATGAAGACCCGGACGTTCTCTATTTCTCAACGCATCAGTTTCCACACTATCCCGGAAGTGGCAGCGCCACCGAGGTAGGACGAGGGGCGGGGGAAGGATTTACGATCAACGTGCCGTTGCCGCCCGGCCAAGGCGACGCCGAATATTTTCAGATCTTCAACCGGCTGCTTCGGCCCGTGGCCGAGTCGTTTCGTCCAGAGCTTATCCTGATATCTGCAGGGTTTGATGCCTATATCGACGACCCTCTCGGAGGAATGCGCGTCACCGCAAAGGGCTACGGCGCCCTGACGCACCTGCTGATGGAGCTGGCGGACACCTATTGCTCCGGCCGACTTGTTCTCACCCTGGAGGGCGGCTATCATTTGGGGGGGCTGGAGGCATCCACCGCCCACGTGCTCAAGCAACTTCACGGCGAGCCGGTTCTGGCCGAGGAAGAGCTGGCGGCCCTGGCAAAATCGCCGCCGTCGCCCCTGGTGAAAAAAATCATCGATATTCAGAGCCGGTTCTGGCCGAGTCTGTCACGACCGGGTGGATAAACCGTTCACATACCTGCCTTCGAGGCTGAACGCCCATCCCCGACAGCTCTTATTTTTTCCGGTAACGAGGCGAGACCGCCGGGCACGAATATGATGATGACCAGCACGATGAGCCCATAGACCACCACTTCGGCATCCTCAAAATAGTGGAGCCACTCATATCCCAGGAAGGTGATGAGCACCGCCCCGACAATCCCACCCCACAGACTGTACATGCCCCCCAGCACGATCATGATCAATAGCTTGATGGATACGAAGAGATTGAAACTGGACGGGTTGATAAAATTCAAATAATGTGCGTAAAGACTTCCGGCAAAGGAGGCCATGACGGCGGACCACACGAATACGTGGACCTTGTATTTGGCCACGTTGACCCCGACGGAACTCGCCGCCAGTTCGCTGTCATGAATCGAGCGAAGGCCATGCCCGACACGAGACCGAATGACATTTAGACAGACCAGAAGCACCGCCAGTACGATTCCCCAAACGAAATAGTAGTATTTGGTAATCGAATCGAGCGGGTGCCCGAAGAGAGCGATGCCGGGGATAAACGCCAGTCCGTCGGGCCCTCCCGTCAATGTGACGTTTTCGTTGAACACCGTTGTAACGATGATGCAAAACGCCAAGGTGGCCATGGCCAGATAATGGCCTCTCAGCTTCAACGAAGGGGCTCCGATGATCACCGCCACGACCGCCGACACACAGATTCCCAGAAACATACACAGCCACGGGTCCAACCCGTATCGCGTGGTGGCCACACCGGAGATGTAGGCACCCAGGCCGAAAAAAGAGGCGTGGCCGAGTGAGATCTGCCCCGCATATCCCATGAGCAGACAAAGCCCGATGGTAATCAGGCTGTAAATGCCGACGAAGACCATCACATCCACATAGTGCTCGAGGAAGGCAATCTGCCGGGCAAGCAGCGGAAAAAGGAGGACCCCTATGGAAAACCCGAGCAATTGGATCCCCGTCTTGTCCGTCTTGGATCTTTCCATCCCGTTCATCTCCGGCCTCGGTTGGAACGTCGGATGACATTCATCTAAAACTTTTTGATCTTGCTGACCTCGATGTTTCCAAAGAGTCCGTTGGGACGAACAAACAAGACGGCCAGCAGCACCAACAAGGCAAAGACATCTTTGTATCCCGAGGAGATCAAGCCCGCACCGAAGGACTCAATCAGTCCGATCAGCAAACCGCCGATGACCGCCCCGGGAAAATTCCCGATCCCTCCCAACACACAGGCCGAAAACCCTTTCACCGCCAACATGGCACCCCGGTCATACTCCATCAGCGAGATCGGGGTAATCATGATCCCTCCCAGCGCACCGACGGCGGCGCTTAAGGCAAAAGAGACGAGGACCATGAATTTTACATTGATGCCCACCAGGCTGGAGGCGTTGGCATTCACCGCGCAGGCCCGGAGCGCCTTTCCCATAATGGTCCGGTCAAAGAAGAGGGTCAGAACAATCACCACGGCGACCAAACATCCAATCACCCACAGGCCCTGTGGCTGGATGACTGCCCCCAGGAAAGGGATGGGATTGCGCCCCGAGAAAGGCGGCAGGTCAAAGGGATTTTTCCCCCAGATCATCATAGCCACCCCGCGGATAAAAAAAGAGGCCCCGATGGTGGCGATCACAATGGAGAGAACCGAGGGTTGGCGGATCGGCCGGACCACCATTCGGTGCAGGAGAACCCCCACCAGTGTGACCAGAAGGACGGTAAGGGGAATGGAGGCAGGCGTGGGAATCTGAAGGCCCACCCGCAGAAAGACCATCACCAGCCCGCCCAACATCACAAATTCGCCCTGAGCAAAGTTGATGGCCTCGGTTACATTGTAGATCGTATTGAAGCCGATGGCCACCATTGCATATATACTCCCAATGGTAATGCCCGTGACGGCGTACTGAAGAATTTGACCGATCAGCGAAATTTCCATCTTCTCGATTGAACCGGGTCCGCGTCGAAGCGGCCGGCTCGCACCTCGAGCCGGCCGCATCCCTAGACCTGTTACATGTTTACATCACCCTGGGGGCCGTCGACCTTTTCGTATCCCTTCCTGTGCCCCGCTCCCGAAAAAAGAACGCCCACTAATCGGCCAGTGCCCAGTCGCCGTCCTTTACGACCACCATTTGAAAGGCTTCCTTGGTTAACCCATTGTGGTCCTTTGGTGAAAAATTGAAGATACCGTGCTGCCCCACAAATCCGGTAATGCCTTCCAGGTGATCCCGGATCTTTGCCCTGTCACACCCCACGGCTTCCAAGGCCTTTCGAACCAGAGAAAAGGCGTCCCACGCGTGACCGCCGAAGGAAGATACCGGTTCGCCGTACTTGGCCATGTACGCCTTTTTGTACGCCGTGGTAACCTCTTTTTGCGGGTGATCGGCCGGCAACACATCCGGAATATTGCAGGCACCCAACGGACAATAGACCCCTTCGGCCGCCCCGGCAGCAAGTTCAATATTTTGTCGGCTCCCAAAACCGTGACTCTGGTAAAAGGTCGTCTCCGTCATGCCGAGTTCTTTCCAGTTTCTCACCACCACCACCTGCGTGGGCCCGATCGACCAATTGACGATTGCCTGGGGCGCCTTTCCCTTGATTTTGGTGAGCTGAGCCGTCATATCGGTATCCTTGGGGCCATATTTTTCGTCGGCCACAATCTCCATGCCGTACTCGGGCGCCAAACGAAGCAACTCACTCCGACCGCTGGCCCCGAATCCGCTGGTGACGGACATGATGGCGATTTTGGATATCCCGTGCTTTTTCATGTGCGTGTAGATCGACTCCACCGCCATGCTGTCCGATTGAGGCGTCTTAAACACCCATTTCCATTGTTCGCCCGTTTCGGGGTCCTTGGTAACGATCTTATAGCTGGCCGCGCAGGAAATGAGTGGAACCTGGTGTTTTTGCGCTTCCGGCAAAACGGCAAGCGACAAACCGCTCAGCGAAGGGCCGATGATGGCGCACACCTTGTCCCGGGTGATCAGCTTGCGCACGGCCAGAGCACATTTGGTCGAATCTCCTTCGTCATCATAGATAACCACCTCGAGGGGATGGCCGTTGATCCCCCCTTGTTGGTTCACCTCTTCCTGTAGCATGACGACGGTCTTCTTTTCCGGATCTCCCAAGAACGAAGCCCGACCGGTTACTGAAAAAACGGCCCCGATCTTGTACGGTTCCGCCGCCTGGATCTTTTCTGCAGACCCCCACATGACCCCCAGCAACATTCCCATCGCCAGGAGGCACGCGACCCCTTTGCCCATACCACGTCTGGTTCTCATGTTCCGATTCCCCCTTTTTTCAGATTCGGATCCGTGGAAAACCCATCTACAGGGTGTAGACGGTTTTCCCTTCGATGACCTTGACTCCGTTTTCGGTGAGGAGTTTCACCGCACCGTCGATATCGTCAAAACGGAATATAATGACGGCGTCCTTGCCGCTGTGTTGTACAAAGGCATACATGTACTCGACGTTGATGTTTTCTTTGCTCAGTATGTTCAATATCCGTCCCAATCCCCCGGGCCTGTCGTCCACTTCCACCGCCACCACATCCGTCTTTCCGACGGTAAACCCGTTTTCCTTCAAGGCCGCCTTGGCCCGATCATTGTCGTCAACAATGAGTCGCAGGATACCAAAGTCGGAAGTGTCGGCCAGCGAGAGCGCCCGAATGTTCACCCCCGCTTCCGCGAGTACCCGGGTCACTTCCGCCAGTCTGCCTGCCTTATTCTCCAAAAAGATGGATATTTGTTCGACTCGCATAATCGCCTCCTTTGTTTAGACCTTGCGCCTGTCGATCACGCGTTGCGCTTTGCCTTCGCTCCGTTGAATGGTCTTCGGTTCCACCAACCGGACCTTACAAGATACCCCCAGCAAGTCCTTTATGTCTTTCTCGATGTCCCGTTCAATATGTTGCAGATCTTTCACCGCATCGGAAAAGACTTCTTCCTTGATCTCCACTTCCGCTTCCAGGGTATCCATATGCCCCTTGCGATCCACGATCAACAGATAGTGCGGGGCGATGTCATGCCGGCTCATCAACACACTTTCGATCTGGGAAGGAAAGACGTTCACCCCGCGGATGATCAGCATGTCATCGGAGCGTCCCATGATGCGTCCCATTCGAACCAGGGTGCGACCGCACCGGCAGGGCTCTCGGTGGATCACCGATAGGTCCCGGGTTCGATACCGGATCAACGGAAAGGCCTGCTTGGTAAGCGTGGTAAACACCAGTTCTCCGACTTCCCCATACGGCAGGGGCTCTTCTGTGGCGGGATCGATAATCTCCGGAATGAAGTGGTCTTCGAATATGTGCAGCCCGTTCTTGGCCTCTACACATTCCACCGACACTCCGGGTCCGATAATTTCACTCAGGCCATAGATATCAAGGGCGTCCAACCCCAACTTGCTCTCCATTTCGTTACGCATATTTTCCGTCCAGGGTTCAGCTCCAAAGACCCCCACACGGAAACTCAGATCCTTGAAATCGACCCCCTCTTCTTTGGCCACGTCAAATAAATGAAGCGAATAGGAGGGCGTGCAGGTCAGCACGGTGGGCCGGAAGTCCTTCATCAACAAAATCTGCCGCTTCGTGTTCCCTCCAGAAACGGGTATCACCGACGCCCCGAGTCGCTCCGCCCCGTAGTGAAAACCGAGTCCTCCCGTAAATAGCCCGTATCCATAGGCATTGTGCACGATGTCTCCCCGGTGTGCCCCGGCCGCGGCCAGGGTCCGGGCCATGAGCTCGGACCAGGTATCGATGTCCCGTCGTGTGTAACCCACGACCGTCGGCTTACCGGTGGTCCCGGATGAGGCATGAATACGGACAACGTTATCCAACGGCGTCGCGAACATGCCGAAAGGATAGTTGTCCCGCAGGTCTTTCTTCATCGTAAACGGCAGCTTGCGCAAATCGGCCAGGTTTTTTACGTCTCCCGGTTTGACCCCCTTCTCGTCAAACGCCCTTTTGTAAAACGGAACCGTAGCATAGACCCGCTCCGCCACGTCCTGCAGGCGTTTGAGCTGCATCGCCTCAATCGCTTCCCTCGGTAGTGTCTCAAACTCTTCGTCGTAAATCATTCCAACACCTCCACCTCACCAACGATCATTCGCGAAACCTTCGACCCGGCGGGAACCGTTTTCAAGCCGAGGTCTCAACTCCTAATCCAACAGCTACAGGTTCCGTATGGACGTTCATGTGCGAGAACAAAAAAGGCCGTGGAGTTTGCCCCCACGGCCTTTTAAAAATGTATATGAAAACCATGGGGTGCTTCTTATCGCCTACCCATGGTTGGTATCTACCAGCCGCCTCGGACCTAGGAAGACCCATGGGCAGGCCTCTTAAAAAAGAAGCCGAGGCCCTCAAAAAAGAACTTCCCAAGGTGGACGCGACATTCACGGGATTTCATAGGTTGGCACTCATAACCGATTCCAGAGGCCATGTCAAGCAAAAATCTCCGGCAATTCTTTCCCTTGCGAGACCTTTGCATAACCTCGTTTCGCTCTTTGGTATGAGGTTTTTGACCCATGTACGGCTTGCTCACTAAATCGCGAGAACTCGGCCTAAGTGCTT
>Ga0207797_1002206_pt1 | contig 13621 bp, 11 predicted proteins | sample PRCRCaboRojoPR_6_FD_187275 | JGI IMG/M metagenome (GOLD analysis project Ga0207797, IMG submission 187275) | Marine sediment microbial community from Cabo Rojo, Puerto Rico - PR CR 10% Liquid 1 (SPAdes) | ecosystem: Environmental > Aquatic > Marine > Coastal > Sediment | place: Cabo Rojo, Puerto... | reverse complement strand
CGACCTGAGCGAGTTTGGCCTCTAGCTCGAGGCTCCTTCGCCGCTGAAGCGTGGTTCGAGAAAACACTCTCGGCCAGGACAAAGCAGGAACCGTGTAGCAGGACATGACCAATATCTACGCCTTTGTTTCCGGACCGCTGGTCTGGGTAGCCTTTGGAGTCTTCCTCTTCGGCTCGCTGGGAAAGCTGGCCCGCCAGATTGCCCTGGCCAGACGAAAGGATCCGGAGGTTCTCCTCTACTTCGACTGGAGGTTCGCCCTGCGCTCCATTCTGGCCTGGCTCCTGCCCTTCAAGGCCAGGAGCTGGCGCATGGACCCGAGCTTCACGGTGGCCACCTTCCTCTTTCACATCTTCCTCCTGGCCGCTCCGATCTTCTTGAGCGCACACGTCATCCTCCTGGAGCAGGCCTGGGGAGTAAGCTACTGGACCTTGAGCGACTGGGCCGCCGACAGCATGACCCTCATCGTGCTGGTCTGCTGCCTGTTCTTCGCTGTCCGCCGCTGGCGGAACCCCACCAGACGCTTCGTCGGCTCCTTCCAGGACTGGCTCGTCCTCATCCTGGTCGTTCTTCCCTTTCTGACGGGCTTTTTGGCCTATCACCAGATCGGGCCCTACCTGCCCCTCATCATACTCCACGTCCTGACTGGAGAGGCCTTGCTCATGGCCCTGCCCTTCACCAGGTTTGCGCATGTTCTGCTGGCCCTGCCCATGCGCGGCTACATCGGCTCCGAGTTCGGGGGGGTGCGCAAGGCCAAGGACTGGTGAGCATGGCTTTTCTTGAGCAGCAGCATACCTCCCCAGGACCGGCTCCGTCATTAACAGCACGCCACCGGCTGCACGCCGCGTTCGGATATGCTCCCGGATCGGGCACAGAGTGACACCTCCTTAAAAGAGCATTTCGAGTATACAGGAGCCTTCTCTATGGGAAAGAATCGAATCATGATGCGTTCCTGGGAAAGCCCCGAACGGAACGTCCAGGATATCGGCATTCAGCAAGGCTTGGCCCGTCTGGACCAGGAAACCATTCAAAGGGTCATCTGCGAGGTGCTCAACACTTCGGCTGGAGCGCGCCTGGAGGCTTATCGAACGGCCTGCGTCCGTTGCGGCATGTGCGCGCCAGCCTGCCATTACTGCGTGTCCCATGACTTTGACCCGACCTTCTCGCCCGTGGGCAAGGCCGAGCAAACCATCTGGCCCATGATCAGGGCCAAAGGCCAAGTCAGTCGAGAGTTCCTGGACCGGGCAGCGCGCATCGCCTTTACCGAATGCAATGTTTGCAAACGATGCGCCATGTACTGCCCCCTGGGAATCGACACGGCCTATATGATGCTCCAGGTACGCCGCATATGCTTCATGCTCGGCATCGTTCCCAGGTACATCCAGGATACGGCCAACAGCCACGCAGTCACCTTCAATCAGATGTGGGTCAAGGATGACGAATGGATCGACACCCTGCAGTGGCAGGAGGAAGAGCTCAGGGACGAGCTGCCTTCAGGCCGGATCCCGCTGGAGAAGGAAGGCGCTGAGGTCATGTACTCGGTCATCGGTCCGGAGCCCAAGTTCCAGCCCCAGCTCATCTACCAGACAGCCTTTATCATGAACCAGGCCGGAGTCGACTGGACCATGCCGGCCACCCCAGGCTGGGACAACAGCGATATGGCTATGTATATCCGGGACGACGCCCTGATGACCCGCATCAAGAGACAGCACTTTGAAACGGCCCTCAGGCTGAAGGTCAAGAAGATCGTCATGAGCGAGTGCGGGCACGCCTTCAGATCGATCTACGATGTGGGCAACCGGCAGCTGGGCTGGCAATACTACCCGGTTCCGGTGGAGCATTCGGTGCAGTTCTTCTGGGAGCTCTTGAAAAGCGGCCGGATCCGTCTGGCCGAGACGTACGACAAGCCGGTGACCATTCACGACCCCTGCAATATCGTCCGCGGCCGGGGCCTGCACGAGATGATCCGGGATCTGGCCCATGCTCTCTGCAGCGATGTCCGGGAGATGACCCCTAACCGGGAGCACAACTTCTGCTGCGCCGCCGGCGGCGGAGTGATCAACTGCGGTCCGCCCTTCAAGGAAGTCCGCATCAAGGGCAACCGCATCAAGGCGGAGCAGCTCAAGGCCACCGGCGCGGAAACAGTTATCGCTCCATGCCACAACTGCCACAGCGGCCTGGAGGACATTATCAAGGCCTCCGGCCTGAACATGGAGGTCCACTTCCTGGGTGATCTGATCTACCAGTGCATGGCCAAGCCGGACGCGGTCGAATGAGCCCGGGGAAGCCCCTTCCGCAGGGTTTGACGCAGCCGGCGCAAGGCCTCCAGCCCACAGGGCCGGACAGGCCTACCCAGAGCTGACCAGCTCGGCGAACTGTTGCTCGTCGATGACCCGCACCCCTTTCTGCCTGGCCTGCTCCAGCTTGGAGCCGCCCCCCGGGCCGGCCACCACATAGTCGGTCCGGCTGCTGACGCTTCCCGAGGCCCTGCCGCCCAGACTCTCCACCAAACGGCCCGCCTCCTGCCTGGTCCAGCGCTGCAGGCTGCCGGTAAAGACGAAGGTCAGTCCCTGCAGCGGCTTGGACTGACGCCGCTCCTCATAGAGCGGGTTCTCCAGGGTCAGCCCCTTTTGGCGCAGAGCTTCAACGACCTCGCGGTTTTGCGGCGTGCCGAGGAAGGTCCGGATGCTCCCGGCCACTTCCGGACCGACCTCGCGAATGGCTTGGAGCTCCTCTTCGGAGGCCTGGAGGAGTGCATCCAGGTCTTTGAAGCTCGCTGCCAGCACTCCGGCGAGATGCTCGCCGACATGCGGGATTCCCAGGGCGTAGATGAACCGCTCCAGGTTCTGGGCCTTGCTCGACTCGATCTCCCGGATGAGATTTTCAGCCGCCTTGTCCGCATACCCTTCCAGGCTGAGCAGCTCTTCCTTGGTCAAATCGAACAGGTCGGGAATGCTTTTGACCAGGCCACTGCTCATGAGCTGATCAGTCCGTCGTCCGGCCAGGCCGTCAATATCCATGGCCCTGCGGGATGCGAAATGGACGATTCGCTCCCGGACCTGGGCCGGGCAGTCGATGTTCGAGCAGATGCTCTGCTTCTTGTCCTGGCTGGTAATGACCGGACCGCCGCAAACCGGGCAGTGCTGTGGCATGCTGAACCGCCTTTCCGAGCCGTCCCGTTCCTCCAGGAGAGGCTTGACCACCTGCGGGATGACGTCGCCGGCCCGCTCCACCAGGACCCGGTCGCCGATGCGGACATCCTTGTCCTCAATCTGACTCAGGTTGTGCAAGGAGGCCCGTTGAACCTCCACGCCGCCGATATTGACCGGCTCCAGCTTGGCCACCGGCGTCAAGGCGCCGGTCCGGCCGACTTGGACATGGATGTCCGTGATCCGGGTGGTCGCCTGCCTGGCCGGAAACTTGAAGGCCAAGGCCCATCTGGGATCGCGTTGACGAACGCCCAAAGCCCTTTGAGCGGCGCGATCGTTGACCTTGATGACTGTCCCGTCGATCTCGAAGGGGAGCTGGTCGCGCTCCTCGGCCAGACGGTCATAGAACTCCAAAACCTCGTTGGCGTCCCTGCAGAGACGCTGCAGCCGGCTGTTGACCTTCAAGCCCCAGGACGGCAGCAGGCTGAGCATCTCCCACTGACCGCGAAGCTCCCGCCCCTGAATATCAGCCACCTCATAGAAGAAGATGTGCAACGGGCGTCCGGCCGTCACCCGCGGGTCGAGCTGGCGCACCGACCCGGCAGCCGCGTTGCGCGGATTGGCAAAGGGGTTCTCTCCGCGGGCCAGCCTGGCCTCGTTGAGCCGATTGAACTCATCCTTGCGCATGTAGATCTCCCCTCGAACGACGAGCCTGGAAGGAACCGGCTCCTCACCGAGCTGCAGAAGCTCCAGGGGAACCTCACCCATGGTCTTGACATTGGCCAGGATGTCCTCGCCGGTGGTCCCGTCCCCCCGGGTGGAGGCTGTGGTCAAGCGCCCCTCCTCGTAAATGAGCTCTACAGCCAAGCCGTCGTACTTCGGCTCGGCCGTGAAGACAACCTCCTGGAGACCCAGCTCCCGTCGGCAGGTGGCCGCGAAGTCGCGAACCTCTTGGCGGGTGTAGACTGCCTTGAGGCTGAGCATGGGGCTGGGATGCCTGACGAGCCCAAGCTCTTCGCGGGGCGGCCCGCCGACCTGCTGGGTCGGCGAGGTCGGGCTCTGCAGGCTGGGGAAGCGCTCCTCGAGCTCCTGCAGCTGGGCAAGCTGTCGATCGTACTCGGCATCCGAGACAACCGGATCATCCAGGACATAGTAGCGATAGTTATGGTATCGAATGGCTCGGCGCAGCTCCTCCACGGCCTCGGCGGCCTCGCTCTCCGTGTCGATGGAGCCGAGATCGATCTTCGGCCGGGAGCTCGCTCCGTTCTTGGGCATGCTGGTCATCTCCGGATCAGTTTTCTCAGCTCCTCAAGGGGCCTGGTATTGAGCACGTCCTTTGGCTCCAGCCAGCCGCGGCGGGCCACGCTGACCCCGAAGCGGATCAAGCGGAGGTCGGCCTTCCTGTGGGCATCTGTGGATATGGCCACCTTTACGCCCATCTCCCTGGCCGCCTGGCAGTATGTGTCTGTCAGATCGAGCCGGTCCGGCTGGCTGTTGACCTCCATGGCGCAGCCCTTGTCTGCGGCCGCCCTGAGCACCTGATCCAGGTCAATCTCGTAGGCGGGCCGGCTCCCGAGAAGCCGGCCGCTGGGATGCCCGAAGATACTGAAGTTGGGGTTATCCATGGCCCGGAGGACCCTCTCGGTCTGCTTCTCCCGGGAGAGCTTGAACTTGGAGTGCACCGAGCAGACACAGAGATCCAGCCTGGCCAGTATCCAGTCAGGCAGATCGAGGCTGCCGTCCTCGAGGATGTCCACCTCGATCCCCTTGAGCAGCACGAAGCCCTCCAGGCCCTCATTGATCTGGTCGATGGCCTCGATCTGGTCGGCCAGACGGTCCGGGTCAAGTCCGCCGGTCATGCTCAGGCTGTGGGTATGATCGGTCACAGCCAGGTACTCGTAGCCCATCTCCCTGGCTGCAGCGGCCATGGTCTCCAGGGAGTCATGGCCGTCGGTGGCTTGGGTATGCGCGTGCAGATCCCCGCGCAGGTCGGAAAGCTGGAGCAAATTGGGCAGGCAGCCTTCAGCAGCTGCCTGAATCTCTCCCCTGTCCTCCCGAAGCTCCGGCTCGATGTAGCTGAGATCGACGGCTGCGTAGACCTCCTCCTCGGTGACACCGGCCACCAGCTCATCGCCGTGAAAGACGCCGTACTCATTGATCTTGAAGCCTTTGTCCTGACCGAGCTTCCGCACGGCGATGTTGTGCGCTTTTGAGCCGGTAAAGTAATGCAGGGCGGCGCCGAAGCTCTCCTCGGAAACCACCCTAAGATCGACCTGAATACCGGAACGCAGCACCACCGAGGACCTGGTCTGGCCATGGGAGATCACGTCCACGACATCCTCATAGCCCACGAAGGCGTCCGTAACCCGGCTCTGCTCGCCAGCGATGACCAGGATGTCCAGATCGCCAACCGTCTCTTTGCGTCGGCGGTAGCTCCCGGCCACAGTGACCTGCTCGACCCCATCCAGCCCTTGCAAAAACCTCTCCAGTGAGCTGGCCACGTCTTCGACCTCTGCCAGGCTGTACCGTTTCTCTTCAGCCTGGAAATGGGCCAGCTCATCCAGAATGGACTGCTCCGTCTTGGCCCCGAAGCCGGAGAGGCTCCTGATCTTCCCTTCCCTGGCCGCCTTTTGGAGGCCTTCCACGGTCTTGAGCCCCAGCCCCTGATGCAGGGCCTTGACCCGCTTAGGGCCCAGGCCTGGCACGGCCAGAAGGGTCCGCAAGGCCGGATCGACCCGCTCGCGAGCCTCCTCCAGGGCCTGGAGCCTCCCGGAGGACACCACGTCCTGGATCTTTTGGGCCAGATCCTTGCCGATGCCCTGGTACTGGCTCAGATCCTCGCCTTCCTTGATCAGATCGGAAACGCTCCGGGTCAGCCCGCTGACAGCCCGGGCTCCGTTCCGATAGGCCCTGACTCGGAAAGGGTTGGCCCCTTCGATCTCCAGGAGATCGGCCAGCTCCTGGAACATGCGCTCCACGTCGCTGTTATGGACGGGCATGACGAATCGATCACTCGACCCGGGGTGAGCCGAAGGCCTCGGCCCAGCTCTCCACCAGCTTATCGGTTCTCCAGGCGAGCCGTTGGGCGATCAGGTTAGCCAAATAATCCATGAAGACGTAGCCCATAGTTGGCTCGCTGTCCAGCAGCGAGCGGAGCACCTCCCCATTGATTGCCCAGAGCGTGGACTCGGCTGTGCAGATGACCGAGGCGGTGTAGGTCTTGCCCCCGACCATCGAGGACCACCCGAAGATGCTTCCCGGCTCAAAGGTCTCCAGGACGATGGAGGTGTCCACGGTCTCCCAGCGGCGGACCACGGACTCTTCGTACTGGACGTCCAGCTTGAGGATGCGGTCCCTGAAGAGGAAACGGAGCTCGGCCTCGCCGGAAATGAGGCCGTAGAGCCTTTGGGCCGGATCCTCCTGCTTGAGCACCGTACCGCCGGACTCCACGGTCATCGTCTCGCCCTGCTCAGCCAGGCTCTTGACGATAGACGGCGACATCTTTCGAACGATGTCAAATGTTTGGAGCTGCTTGGCATCAATCATACATCCCTCCTGGGCTTTCGGGCCGTCCGAGGCCATTCCCGTGAACCCTCATGCTTACTGAGGCGCAACGAACCATGAAAATGCGCTATGAGGACGGGGCGCCGAACGCAGATTTTATCACTGCACAGGCCATGGAGTCAGCGAACGGCTCAGTGAACCGGATCATTGGGCATCCGAGCCTGAGCCGTCTTGACCAACCCGCTTGGACAGCTCCTGAAGGGCCTGATGCAGGGAGTCGAGCTGCTCGGAGGCCTCCTGAAAGCTGAACTCCCCCTGCAGCCGGAGGTAAGCTTCAAAGGCCTCATTGGCCTTTTCTATCAGGTCGGCGACGGGCACGGTCCCATCAACAGCGGGCTGCTCTGCAGGAGCGGAAGGCTGGGCCTCGCCGGACTCGAAGAGCTTGCGCAGGGCCTCATCAAAGCTCTCGGCGTAGCTCATCCGATCCTGGTGCATGACCACGACCAGCCTGAGCTCCGGATAGGCGGCCGTCTCCGCCTGGAGATAGATGGGCTCCACGTAGAAGAGGGTATCCTCCAAGGGTATGGCCAGGACGTTGCCCCGGATGACATTGGACCCCCTCTGATCCCACAGGGTCAGCTGACCGGAGAGATAGCTGTCCTGATCGATCTTGGTCTCCACTTGCTGCGGGCCGAGCACACGCTTGTCCTTGGGGAACTTGTAGGACAGGACCTTGCCGTAGTTCCCCGGATCGCACATCCCGGCAATCCAGCCGATGAGCACCTGCCTGTTCTTCGGAGTGAAGGGCAGGATCAGCACGAATTCCGGCTCATCTAAGCTGGGCCGCTCCCACATGACGTAGTAGGGCTCCACGGGCTGGACCCGGTTGTGGTACTTCTCCGTGGCCCGGACCCAGAGGTCCTCCTGGTTGTAGAAGACGGCCGGATCTTCCATATGGTACTTGGCATAGACCAGCCCCTGGATGAGCAGCATGGTGGCCGGATAGCGGATATGTTTCTCCAGCTTCTCGGGCATGGCCTCGCGCGGCTTGAACAGATCGCTGAAGGCGGACTTCCAGGTTCGGATGAGCGGATCCTGCTCATCGAAGACGTAGAAGTCCACCTTGCCGCTGAAGGCGTTGACCACAGCCTTGACCGAGTTGCGCACGTAGTTCTGACCGATGAACTTGCTCCCCGGAGCATTGCCCGGTCCGTAACCGCTGAGGCCCTTGGAGGCCACCAAATCCTCTGAAGTGAAGGAGGCGCTGTAGGGATAGGCGTCCGTGCTGGTGTATCCGTCAACGATCCAGTAGAGCTCGCCGTCGACCAAAACGATGTAGGGGTCGTCGTCAAAGTCGATGAAGGGAGCCAGGGTCTTCAGCCGATCCTGGATCTGGCGGTGGAACATGACCCGGCTCTCCTCGGTGGGGTAGCCGGACAGGAAGAACTTGGTACCGTCGAACTTCCAGCCATAGAGGAACTTTCGCCAGAGGCTCGACAGCTGGACGCCGCCCTCGCCTGGATAGCGGATGTAGGCGTTCTCCTCTCCCCGCGGGAAGTCGAACTCCTTCTCCTCGGTATTGACCACGGCCGGTGTGTTGGTCAGCTCGCCGTAGTAGATCTCCGGCCGGGAGACCTGAAGCTCCGGATGGATGCTTTTGGGCGGGATGTCCTTGATGAGCAGCTTGGGCAGCCCCTCCTCCGTGAACTGGCTGACATTGTTCATGGTGATGCCGTAGCCGTGGGTGTACTTGAAACGCCTGTTCACGAAGGTCTGACTCTGATCGGGCAGGTTGCCCAGGTCCATCTCCCTGGCCGAAACCATGACCTGACGGTAGTTGTCGGCAAAGGTATAGCGGTCGATATCCACGTCGACAAACTCGTAGTAGAGCCGAATCTCCTGGAACTGCTTGTAAACCGCATCCAGGGCCCGCCAGTCCCAGAGGCGGATGTTCTCGAAGATGTTCGTGTTCCGCTCGACCATGTCGGCCGTGAAGGTTTCGGAGACTGGAAACTGCCGCTCTTCGACCTCGTGCAGCTTGAAGGCCCGGCGAGTGAACTCGATGTTGTTCTCGATGTAAGGCTTCTCGTAGGTAATCTCGTTCGGCTCCACCCGAAGCCATTGCAAGGTCTTGGGCGCGGCGTTCAGGGCCAGAAACCAGACCAGCCCTGCCGCCACCGGAGCAATGGCCAGGACAGCGGCCTGGCTTTCATTCATACGGAGCCCGCGGCGCTGCAGGCCGGACTCCAGGCGGCCGCGCACCCGGCTTGAGAGGACCGCCCCGGCCAGAAGGATGCAGAGCAGAGCGGTCAGCCAGTACATGGGGAGGCGTACGGTCGCATCAGTCCAACCGGCTCCTTCGACGACCCCGAACTCGGAGTAGAGCAGGTGATAGCGGCCGAGAAAGGCCTTCAGGGCCAAAACAACGAGGAAAAAGGCCACATAGACGCTGATGGCCCGGAGCTCCCGGCTCAGATCCTTGACCTCAATGACATCCTGTCGAATCTCCAGCCTGCCGCTGGTCATGCCCACGAACTGAGCGATCCCGGCTGCGAGCATGATCAAGGAGAGCAGGAGGAGCAGGCTCTGGACAGCGTCGAACATGGGCAGGCTGAACAGGTAGAAGCCCACATCCTGACCGAAGATGGGGTCCGCGGTCCCGGTGCTCACGCCGTGCAGGAACTTGAGCACGGTCTGCCACTGCTCGAAGCCCCAGAGCAGACCTACGAGGCCCCCGACGATCCTGGAACCTATCCGGCTGGCCCTATACTCAGCAGGCAACAGCAGGGAGAAGGCCCAGGCCAGGCCCAGCCCGAGGGCAAGCCCGGAAAGGGCCGATCCGCCTGCTGCCAGTATGGTCGTCCAGAAGCGATCGGCATAGCCCACCGCCTGGAACCAGTACAGCTCTCCCCAGAAGTCCAGCAGGGCAAAGAACCCGAAGGCCAGCACGCCGATGAGCAGGCCAAGGTACACGAAACGCTTCCTCTCCCTCTTCCGGCCGAGGACGATGAGGCCAATGGCCAGGGCGGCGAGCAGGAACATCAGGGCATTATACATGATATCGCACTCCTTCGGATCTCCCATTCTGGATTATCCGGGCCTCGATGCTCGAGGCCCGGATAATCCAGAATAATTGAGAGAACGGCTTTTGACAAAGGGTGAGTTGTCGGGATTTTTCAGGGAGGAATGTCTGTTCTGACGGGAAGGCCATAACGGGGCTTACGCTGCAGCCTGCGGCCCGGCCTGTTGTCTCCTGCCGCTCAAAGCGGCCTGATGGCTCACTTCATCCCGGGATCGAAGATGTCCCCGTTCTGATCGTACTTCAAATGAGGCGGCTCAGACATCTCGCCGACAGAAACGGCATTCTCGGCCACCTGCTGGACAACGACGCTCTTGTACCCAGTATAGATAAAGCCGTATCGCCGCCCATCATCTCCGATCAAGGCATAGAGCTTGGGCTTGTAGTTCTGGTATCGCTCCAGATTCCGGACCAGCAGCTCAGCCAGCCCTTGGCTGTTCACACCGGCCCATACCCCGGGCTCGATGCGTGTCTCGTCACCTTTTGGATCGAAGATGAGACCCGAGGGGTAGGCTGTGCTCATTCCGGAGGAGTACAGGTGGTAGTCCTGAAAGCTTTCGACCATTTGCCAGACTTGCTTCCTGCCGGCCTCCCAGCCCAGGAACTTGATTGTCCCGTAGCCGGAGCAGCCGGCCAGGGCCAGGGCAACGAGAAGCGCCCCGGCTCTTGAGAGCTGCCTGTTCCGAAACATGGTCACCTCCAGCCGGACAAGCCGGACACACAGTTGCAAGGAAAAATTGAAGGTTCTTTGTGGACGCGGCATTCTGCTTCGCAGGGAGAAGGCTCCCGAATGCATGCCCACCACCGGACTGTGACCAGGGAGCGGCAGGGCAGGCAGCCCTCTCCCGGGAATGGAGCAGGAAAGAGCCTTCACCGTCCTTTTGATATTACTGAGAGCAGAAAATGCTTTGCAATCTGCTCTCCGTAATAGCCAGGCGAAAGCCTGGCTCGCGCTTGAAGCGAGCGGGAATTAACTCCCGCGCAGCTGAGAGCAGCGTGCAAAAAGTACAATACTTTTTGTCTTCATTAGTAAGTCCCGAGTCAGGACCTGTCAACGCCGCTTCGAGGAGTTCCTCCCCGGACAGCCGTGTTGTCTGCTCTTGTGAAATAGGTTACCCTTTCGTATGCTGAAGGGTGCAAGCCTTCAGCTGAGCTCTTGCAAGAGATCCTTTCTTCAGCCAGAAGCCGACTGTTCGCAAGGAGACCAGACGATATGGCTTTGCAAACACTCCAGCAGCGTTTGTCCCGGATTTTCGGCACGCAGCAGCTCCCAGAGGTCAACGAGGAGACCTTGTCCACCTATCGGGAGCATCTGCAGCGCAGCCTCGAGCACCCCTGCTTTCTCTTTCTGGCTCACGAGGACGGCGCCTCCTTCGAAGCCTTGCAGCTGCAGGGCCTCGCCGAGGAGTTCGACCAGGATCTCGGTCTGCTGGCCCTGGTCAAGCGGCTGTCAGACCAGAAGGAGTTTTCGGTCCCTCTGGCCCAGATGGAATGCCCGTATGATGATCGAACCAATCACAGGCTCGTTGACGACTACTGCCAGTGGTTCGTTCGCGCCACATTCAGCCTTTCCTGCAGGGGGACCAATGCCTGAAGAGCGGCTCACCCGATTGCGCCAGGCTCTGTCCGGTCACTTCGACCAGCATGATGCCGATTGCCTGGCCAGGCTTTTGTCCATGTGCCTGGAGAGGGAGGCTGTTTCCTACGAAGAGCTCGATCTCGTCTGCCCTGACCGGGACGACCACATTCTCACCCTCTTCGAGGAACGGGTCCTCCTGCCATTCGGCGGTGGTTCAGGAGATTCCTGGGAGGAGAAGGGGCTCCGCTTCCTTCCGGGTGAACGGTACTTTCTGCCCCTGATTGCCAGGACCATGATCCGCTATGCGGCCTGGTCCGGTCAGCTCGATACCGAGCAGGCCCTGACCGGAGCCTTGGCCATATGCCCGGCTCTCAACACGCAGGATTTGGTCAGGCTGGTGATCAGCTGCCGTGACCAGACCAGCTCGCAGCGCCTCGAAGCCGGGCTTCTCGGAGCTGTCGCCCGGAGGCTCGGCCTGGACATCGACCTGCACGAAGCCGTGGACCTCTTCGTGGCCTGCGGAATCCTGAGCCCCTGCAAGGGCGTCTCCCAGGCCTCGGGCCTGTCCTGGTACGAGATGAACTCCTGCCTCTTCTGGGACTGATGGCTTCAAGGAAACCATTGCCTGCCCCGGCACAACCAAGCCTGGAAAAAGCGCTCAGAGAGCGGGGCGCCTCGCTTGCTTGGCGCACAATCAATAGCTTGGAGCATTTTTGCATATTGCATAGAAAGCAGCCCCCCTGGAGCACGCAGACCTGCCCTCCATGAGGTCCATTGAAAAGCCCTTCGACTTTCCTCCTGGCCCGGGCTTCCTTGTCATGAGGCCTGGACGTATTATCGTAAAATGAAAGCAGCAATCAATATGGTTTTTCCTTTTCCAAACCCCTAAAGGAGTTCCACCTATGAGCATGACCACGGAAACGCCCCTGGAAGTTCGCTACCAGGACGTTCCCAAGGAGGACTGGATCCAGGAGTTTATCGGCGATCGCCTGCACCGGCTGAAGCGCTACGCCAAGGAGATCGTGCACTGCCGGGTGGCGCTTGAACAGCCACACAAGCGCCACGAGGGCGAGAACCCCTATCGAGTGCGGATTGAGCTAAGCCTGCCCCAAAAAAAGCATCTGGCAGCCACAGCCGAGTCGCAAGAGGTGCCCCAGGCCTGGGACAAGGAGCTGCGCCGGGTCATCAAGGAGGCCTTCCAGGCCATGGAAAAGCAGCTCAGCTAAAGCCAGGCAGGGCAAAACAAACATCAGAACCCCCCGGAGGACACCATGGGCGCGAAAACACGGATCGTAATGGCTGTTCTGCTTCTAGGCGTGCTGCTGACAGGCTGTGCCGGAAAACTGGCCGATTACCAGCCTGAAAACGCCGACCAGCAGGCCATCAAGGAGCTGCTGGCCGAATGGCAGAGCACCTGGAACCAGGGCGACGTTCAAGGCAACCTGGACCTGTACGACGAAGAGGCCTCGATCATGTACGGCTCCGAGCGCAAAATCGCCAAAAAGGACGAGTACAGGGACATTCTGCCCAAGCGCATGGAAGCCCATCCGAAAATGAAGCTGACCGAACCGGAGATCGAGGTGCAGGGTGATACGGCCACGGCCAGCTTCGGAACCGACGCCATTCCTTTCCACAATGAGCTCCGTTTCAGCCTGGTCAAAAAGGAGGGGCGCTGGCTCATCTCCTCCTGGAAGTACTGATTCCCGCGCAGAACCCTAGAGCTCAACCGGCATCTGGGCGGCAGTTGCCCGGATGCCGGGACCCAATCATGGCCTGAAGGGCATCCGGCCAAAAAAGTTCAATACAGACCTTGACAGCCTCCGCCAGCCGGAGTAAGGTTCAAGGCAGTAAAGCTTCGGTTTCTTCAGTACAGGATCCGCCGAAGCGCATTCCAAGGACAGGCACGCATGGTGATTCTCCAGGCAGACATTTGGTGCTCCTCGTATAGCTATTTTAGCTATTTTAGCTATTTTTACAGGAGAACCGGTCTGCCCGCCGTTCGCTGAGCGTGCGCACCAATCAAGGCGAAGAAGCCGTGGGCAGACCGAAGGTCCCCACGGCTTTTTTTTTCGGCCGTGGGGGGCGAGAAGGTGCCCGCACGGCCTTTTTTGTATGAAAAAAGCTCAAAGCTGTTGATTTTTTGCACGTTTCGGCCGGGCCGCTTCGCTTGGTTCCATATGGTGCGGGGCTTTGAACCTCTAGGAGCCCTTCCTGTCATTCGAGCTCAGGATCCTTCAAGGATCGAATACTCAGCCGCTGGCTGTCTCTCTGGTCTGTGCCGCCATGGAACCTGCGCTCGGCGCCCCGGCCGAA
>Ga0207797_1002205_pt1 | contig 13626 bp, 12 predicted proteins | sample PRCRCaboRojoPR_6_FD_187275 | JGI IMG/M metagenome (GOLD analysis project Ga0207797, IMG submission 187275) | Marine sediment microbial community from Cabo Rojo, Puerto Rico - PR CR 10% Liquid 1 (SPAdes) | ecosystem: Environmental > Aquatic > Marine > Coastal > Sediment | place: Cabo Rojo, Puerto... | reverse complement strand
ATTAATTAACAGGTTGATATTTTTGAACTTTTTGTCGCTGTAAAAATTGTTGATCAGGTCAAGCACATCTTTTGAGGAGAATTTCTGACGGATCAGGAAAACTGTGCTGTCGGCAAAAGCACCCAGCAGCAGGGCATCGGTTACCAGCGCCATAGGAGGGGTATCGAGCACTATATAGTCGAACTTTTCACGGGCTTCCCTGAAAAATTCTTTCATCCTCTCGGTTTCGATAAGCTCGGCCGGGTTGGGAGGAACGGGTCCGGCCACTGCCGCGTAAAGGTTTTCCGGTTCGACGTGTTGGATGATGCTGTCAAAGCTATTTTGTTTTATCAGGTAGGTAGAAATCCCTTCATCATTATCGAGCCCAAAAACTTTATGCAAAGTAGGTCGGCGGAGATCCAGACCTGCCAGCAGGATCTTTTTGTTGCTCATGGCCATGATGGAAGCCAGGTTAAGGGCTGCAAAGGTTTTACCTTCCCCACTGACAGTGGAAGTCATCATGATTACTTTCTGATCTTGTTCTCTCAGTATGTACTGAAGATTTGTTCTTATCCTTCGGAAAGATTCAGCCATGGCTGCCCGGGGGTTATCATATACCGGCAGCTCCGTATGGGCATGGTTGTGGCCTATGGTACCCAGTACGGGTACGTTGGTGTTGTATTCAATATCTTCTTTGCTCTCAATACGCGTATCAAAATAATCCCTGGCAAATATGATCACTGCAGGTATGAGAATACCCAGAAGCAGGGCGAAAGCATAATTGCGGGTTTTTTGAGGAGACAGTTGCCTGACATTTTCCAGCCGTGCCCTATCCAGTACCCGGTTATCCGGAACATTGGAAGCCTTTTGTATACCCACTTCTGCACGTTTTTCCAGCAGGAAGTTGTAAAATTTGTTCATTAAATCATATTTGCGCTGAATGTTAAGGAGGGCTCGTTCTTTAAAAGGAAGCCGCTGAATTTGCTGTTCAATCCTCTGTATTTCCTGGTTGTATTTTTGTTGTACCTCTTTGTTATTCTGCAATGAAGACTCAATGTGTTCTCTTATCCGCTTTTTTACCTGGTTGATCTGTCTGTTGATGTTTTCAATTTCGGGAGTTTCGTTGGTTGCAAAGTAGTCCAGTTCCTCCCTTTGCTGACGAAGGCTTCTTAGCTCTTCAAGAAGGCTTGTTAACACAGCCCCGTCTTCCTGAATTACAGGGGGCGCAACAATGGCACCTGTCGCATTTCTGTTTTCGAGATAGGATCGAAGATAATTGAAATATCGTCTTTTAAATTCCAGTTCCGTTTTCTGAGCATGATATTCCTTCAGGCGTTCGAAAGCCATTTCCCCTTCTTTACTCAGATTGACAATGTTGTTTTGTTCGCGGAACAGAAGAAGCTGGTTCTCTATGTTTTCCAGTGAGTCTGAAATCTGATTGATCTGCTCGTCAATAAACGCCATGGTGTTTTCAGCGGTGCGGTTTTTCTGGTCGAGGCCGTATTGGATGTACTCCTTACAGAAAGTATTCAGATAGTCCACTACTTTTTGTTCCACTTTCCCCTGAAGGGTGATGGTAAGGATGGTGCTTTCCTCGCTCTGCTTCTCCACTTTAATGCGGTTGCTGTATTGATTGGCCAGGTTGTTGAGGCTGTGAAAACGAAAGCTGTATTTGGTGACACCTACCTGCACACCCTGATTGATCACCCGGAACCGAAAGTTTTTATCCTCATATAAATCACCAAATGCAAGGGTGGTATCGACACCATAGCCTTCATCGATTACCAGGTGATACTTTTTCTGAGATACCGGATCAACAATAACGGGTTTATTGGTGAGCTGGGTATGACTGGTATCATATTTCACTTCTATTGCGGCACTTTTATATTTGGGAAGATCCATAATCCTTCCATGAAGCCTGTAACTTACATCAAAATTCAGTTTTTCCAGTGTCCGGCGAGCAATTTCATAGGATTTTATCTTAGCAATTTCATTCTGTACGATTCCACGTCGCCGCCAGATGCGGACAGGGCGAAGGTCACTCAAAACGCTTTCTACACCTGCTTTTTCCCCCTGGTCTTCCAGGATAATGGTTGCGCTGGTGGAATAGGTGGGATTGGTATACCGGTTCTTCAGGTAGGCAGCGCCCAGTGCTATGAATAAGGTAAGGGCAAACCAGTACCAGTTGGAAAGGAACAGGTAAATGTACTTTCTGAAATTGATGCCCTGGTCTTCCTGTTCGTAAAGTTCGTTGTTTTCCTGTTCGGTCATCTGTTCATTAAGTTAAGGACGATCACTGTAGTTGAGAGTATGGAGGAAACAGCCCCGATAAGGAACATATAATCGGAACTGCGTTCACGGAACATGGTGGTTTTTAATGGCTCTACATATATTACATCGTTGGGTTGTATGTAGTATCCTTGCTTTTCAATTAAATCATTGTCGGTTACGTCTATCCTGAACGTCCGTGAACCATCGCCTGTGGGTCGAATAACCAGGACATTCTCCCGGTTTCCATTGTAGGAAATATCGCCTGCATAGGCTAGGGCCTCCATGATGTTTACCTGGTTATCATACACCTCTTGAACTCCCGGATTTCTTACCTCGCCCAGCACGGTAAACCGGAAGTTGGCAAGCCGGGTGATTACCTGAGCTTTTTTCAGGTACTTATCAGCTTTCTTGCGGATACGGTCTTTGGCTTGTTGTAGGGTGAGGTTGTTGACATAAATGGTGTCCATGATGGGCATTTCGATAAAGCCGGAATCGGTAATGGAATATCCCTGGTAGTACAAGCTCTGTCCCCCACGGGTCATATTTCTGTTATTTTGTCCTCCACCTAATAAAGGGTTGAAAATCTGATTGATTTCATCATTTGGTGTGACTACCTGAATATACAGAATGTCTCCAGGTTGCAACCTATATTGGGGCTTATTTTTTGTATAAAGGCTATCCTTGCCCGTTTCAGCAATGTCGCGGAGATAAGTCAGCTTTTTGTAAGAATCGCAGGAAGAAAAGGCTCCTGCGACGAATAAAAGCAGTATGAGGGTTTGTAATCTGTTCATGGGCACAAAAATAATAAAAAGAAACGATTCATGTAGCTATTTCTACAGTAGTGATTTATAGGCTTGATTAAAATGGCATAGAGCCTGGGGCGAAGAGTTTAATGTTTGATGTTGTTTGAGGCTAAGGCTAAAGCTAGAAAAAGAAATAATTTTTTTCCTTTATCTGCTGGCGTTTGTTTTATTCTGGGGATACAACTGAATGACCATCAATGACAATAAATGACCACAAATGACTTTTTACTCAATTTTTAAGTTCTTTTCTTGTTTCTGATCTCTGACTTCCGACCTTGCTTTTTCTCGGTCACCTCATCGCCCCCTCGTTCTGTCGTTCCATCGTTCTTTCGTGCCGTGTCTCGGGTCTCGTGTTATCTGTAGCTAATGGTCCTATGTGTTTTTCTATGTGTTCCTATGTCCTATGTGGTTCAAATTATTTACTGAGAGCTTAGGGCAAAGATCAAGGAGCAAAGAGCAATGTTTCCCGGTTCTCAGGTCTCGGGTCGCGTGTTACCTGCAGCTACGTTTCGTTCTGTCTTATAATCGCCCTGTCGATCAGTCGCACTTTCGTCCTACAATCTTCGAGACGCAAGCCTTGCGTTAATATAACTGAACATGTGGGTCTTCAGTTGCCTTATTTATCATCTTTGTAGTAATGCCACACACTTTCAATCAGTTTCTCAAAATCAAGATCGCTCAGTGGCTTTAATTCATTCCTTGCACCACTGCCATAAATATAGAGCGCTTCCAGATCTTTTTCATTCTTAAGCCGTTCCACCAACCCGGGGATTTTATCAAGTATGTGCTCAGGCAGCTTTTCTTCTCTGATCATGGATTTATCTGGTATAGAAATTAATCAAGGTTTTCTTATCGTTGTATTTTTCTGAAAATACTACCAATGACCACCAATGACCCCAATGACTACCAATGACCATTTCTATTATATCTTAATACCTGCTACGGACTTTGTAGATTCCTGACCAATTTAATTATCAATCCTCTTTACAGCAGAAACAGCTCCGCCTCCTCAGTCCCATGGAACATGTACCGAAAAAGGCGTAAAAACTGGTGTTTAGAGAGAAAGCTAATCCATCATCAACTTTTTCAAATAAGATGGATTGATGTTGATCAGCAGGTTCTGCTGGATCACATCGATCCGGATAAGCACTTTGTAGCGGTTTAGCTGCTTGACAAGCTCACCCTGGAAACCTTTGAGCTTGCCATGCTGTATCTCTACCATTTCGCCCACGTCAAATTCATCCGATGTGACCTCAAAATGCTCGCCGCTCTTGAGTACTTCCTTAATGGCCTGGATCTGCTTATCCGGAATAGGGGCTGGTTTCCCTTCAAAGTTAACTATCGTCACAATGCCGGGAGTATAGTAAGCCTGGTATAGTTCTTTATGATTGGCCCTTACGAAGATGTAGGAGCGGATTAAGGGCTCATAAACCCATTTTTTCCTGTCGCTCCATTGTTTGAGTCTTTTTTCCAGTGGCAGATAAGCCTCGAGCCCCTTTAGCTTTAGCTCCCTTTCTGCTTTTTTTTCAGCCCTTGACTTGGTATATAGTGCGTACCATCTTTTCGCCCTTACCCCCATAAATGGTGTGCCTTTTATCGTTTATAAACTGCGCAAATTACAAAGTTAACAAATATAACAGGTTAACAAAGCCTGCGACTTAAATTTATAATGAATTTCAACTATACGAAGATAAAATAAAATGGTTGGATGAATAATTGATTTTTAAAGGAAAAATTTCTTCCACCCGGTGTATTACTTCAAATCATCGAACCAGGTGTTCGTTCCGGGAGTAAAAACCATTTTTTAGCCTATATAGTCAAATCCGGTGTATTCCTTCAGTACGCCCGGTATTTGTATACCTTCCCCGTCCTGGTTGTTTTCCAGAAAGGCAGCCAGCAGTCGCGGAAGGGCCAGGGCACTTCCATTCAGGGTATGTGCCAGTTGGGGTTTTTTGGTTCCTTCCCTACGGAACCGTAGTTTCATCCGGTTGGCCTGGTACGATTCAAAGTTCGACACCGAACTTACTTCCAGCCATTTGTCCTGGGCGGATGAATAAACTTCAAAGTCGTAAGTGAGTGCAGCGGCAAAACCCAGGTCGCCTCCGCAGAGCCTCATGATTCGGTAGGGCATTTCCAGTGACTGGAGCAGGCTTTCAACATAGGCGGTCATTTTTTCAAGCGTCTCGTATGATTTTTCGGGATGATCAATCTGTACGATCTCCACTTTGTCGAACTGGTGCACCCTATTCAGGCCGCGGACTTCTTTACCCCATGAGCCTGCCTCTCTCCTGAAGCAGGGGGTGTAGGCAGTCATTTTTATGGGCAGGTCCTTCTCTTCCAGGATTGTATCCCTGTAAATGTTGGTAACCGGAACCTCGGCCGTGGGGATCAGGTAGAAATTGTCGATGGGCACGGCATACATCTGGCCCTCTTTGTCGGGCAGCTGGCCGGTAGCAAAGGCGCTGTCCTCGTTGACCATCAAAGGTGGCAGCATTTCCTGGTAGCCTTCTTCACGGGCTTTATCCAGGAAAAAGTTGATCATGGCACGCTGGAGCCTGGAGCCTTTGTCTTTGTATAGTGGAAAACCCCTGCCGGTGATCTTGTTTCCAAGGTCGAAGTCGAGAATGTCATATTTTTTGCCCAATTCCCAATGGGGTAATGCATCCGGACCCAGTTGCGGTGTCTCGCCGCCTGAACGAACAAACTGGTTCTCCTCTTCTCCTTTGCCCTGAACTACCGATGGATGCGGCACATTGGGCACCTGGGTCAGCAGATCATGGATTTCTTCCTCTATTTCGTTCAGCCGGTTCTGGTTGTCTTTTATCTTTTGCTTGAGTTCTGTATTTCTGTTCTTGGCCTCATTGGCCTCCTCGGTTTTGCCTTCCCTGAAAAGCTTACCGATATTTTTGGAAAGCGTGTTGAGCTCCGACTGGTCTGTGTTTACCTTTTGCTGGTTGGAACGTCTTTCCTCGTCTAGCTTTTTTAGTTTTTCAATGGTGTCAGTATAATCATTGTTGCGGGTTTTCAACCTTTCAATGATGTATTCTGAATTTTCCCGGATGTATTGTAGTGAAAGCATGGCCAAAGGGTTTTAGCATGAATAAAAAATCTCCTGTATCGGTATCTTTTGATGGCGAATACAGGAGAAACTTAATTATATTGCATGTTATAAATGGACAATCGTTAAACAGAGTTTAACCAACCCTGTTCTTGCTGCTGGCTGAAGCCCGGTGTGCATCAAATCGCGTGCACATGGTGCTTCCTACATTTAATTTTCCGCCGGTGTAACGGATACGTATGAGCGGTTCTTTCTCTTTTTGAACTCGACGTTTCCGTCAATGAGGGCAAAAAGGGTATAATCCTTACCCATCCCGACATTCTTTCCGGGATAGTGTTTGGTTCCTCTTTGTCTTACGAGGATGTTCCCCGCTTTGGCCTTCTGTCCTCCGTATAATTTGACACCTAGTCGTTTGCTTTCGGAGTCGCGGCCGTTACGGGTACTACCCATTCCTTTCTTATGTGCCATAGGTCAATGTTTTTAAATTAAGCAACAATATCTTCAACTTGTATCTGAGTTACAGGCTGGCGGTGACCTTTTTTCACCCTATAGCCCGTACGTCTTTTCTTCTTGAAAACGGTTTTCTTATCGGCTTTAGCATGTGAAACAACCTTGGCCGATATTTTGGCGCCATCCACGGTGGGTTTGCCAACCTTTACATCTCCATCGTTATCCACCAGCAATACCTGGTCGAACTCTATCTGAGAACCTTCATCCTGGTTCAGCCGGTTGACAAAATATTTTTTGTCTTTTTCCACCTTGTACTGAAAACCTCCTATATCAACTATTGCGTACATTGCTCTGATTCTTTAATTTTTATTTGCGGACTGCAAAAGTATAAAAGATTCTGATAATGCCAAAGAAAACCCACAATTTTCCGCGAGAAATACAAACCAATAAGAAAGCAAAGAGCGGAGAGCTTAGAGCCCAGGGCAAGGAGCTTAAAGTTAAGGGGTTCCTCTTGATACAATTAAATGACAATAAGTGACCATTTGACCACAATTGGCTATTATTTTTAACTCCCGGTATAGCTTCTTAGTTTGCCAACTGCAAATTGCTATTTGCCAATTGATATTTAATAAAACTCCTGTCTAAACATTCAAACAATCAAATCCTCAAACATATTTCTATTCGGCAATCAGATCCTCAATCTGCCTGACCATATAGTCCATATCAAAATTTTCCGCTGCAGTTTTTCTTGCTTCCCGGGCCATCTGTTCCCTGAGCTGCGGATTGTTATAGAGGGCAATTACTTTTTCGGCAAAGGTATCCGTATCCCGGAAGGGGATTAGATACCCGTTCTCACCGTCTCTGATAATCTCCGGGTTGCTGCTGATGTCGAAAGCGATCACGGGTTTCTCTCCAGCCATCGCCTCTACGATTACATAGCCGAAGCCTTCCCAGAGCGATGGCAGCAGAAAGATATCGATAGAAGTCATAAAGCTTTTGATGTCTGTAATGAACCCGGTAAATAGCAGATTTTCATAGACTCCCTCTTTTTTTGCCAGTTTGATAATGGATTCTTTTAGTTTGCCTTCACCTGCAAGCAGGAGGCGAAAAGAAATTCCCCGGGTTTTAAGTTTTCTGGCTACTTCGATGAGCATCTTATGGCCTTTTTGCTCAACAAAGCGGCTGGCATTGCCAATCACCAACTCATTGCCCTGTTTTATATATAAAGGGTTTACCTGACGGCTGTCAAATTCATTAAAGTCGAGTCCGTTATGAATGATTCGAAATTTACTTTTATCAACCAGCTCTGCATTTTTTTGCAAAAGCAGGTTTTTTGTGGCGTGGGAATTGGTGATGATGTGGGTAATGATTTTCTTGAAGAGGTAGCGGTTATACAGGTTATTGTTTACCGGCAGGGCTGTTCCCCTGCGATACATGATCTTTTCTACACCTGCTTTTCGGGCAGCAGGTCCGGCCACCTTCACATCGGAAGGCAGGTTCATGATCACCGACCCAACACTATGTTGCCTGAATATCCTTGAAATTCTCCTGATCTTAAACCTATTGAGAAAGCTGAAATTGTTTATAATGATGGCTGCATGGGGTAGATTCGCTTCTTTTACCCTCTGACATAATGCACTTTTTTTGTGCACTACGAAAAAAACGGGATAACCCTTTTCATAGAGCCTTTTACCCATTTCAAAATGCCATTTTTCCCCGCCACCCCAGGCAATGTTTGAATTGATAAATGCTATGGTGTTTTTTCCTTTCATATAGGGCTTAAAATGATCTACCAAATTTTTAAAGAGAAATCAAAGATAGTAGAAATTTTGGTGGAAGGTTAATTAATGGGCTAGAATATTGGATCAGTCTGGTGAGTGAAAGAAAGATTTATGAAAACGGGAAGACGAGCACTGGGAGGGTGAGAATATGGGAACAGAGAAGGAGAGATGAGAAGACAAGCTTTTGTAAAGAAAAAAGAGAAAGTGAGCATTTGGTATGAGGGAGAAGAAGTGAAAACGAGAAAAAATGAGAGGGAGAGAGGAGAAGAAAATCGGTAAATTATTAAGAATTAAGAAGGTGGTGTTATAATGATGATGGCATTTGGGAATTTCTAAAATATGGTTAAGTAGTAGCTTTGGTTATGCATAGTTGCCAAAAGGAGAGGATTTTTTAAACAGGATTTTCTATTCCAGTTTCCATTTTTCGGGTGATTTTTGCATATTGACAAGCATCCCGATAATCTCTTCATATTCTGTGAATAATTTCTTATAGGTTGATTTATTGATGTATAAACATGCAAGGCTAAAATCCAGCCAGTTTTGCGTTTCTGCTGCTTCGCCTTCACTTTCATTTAATTTTAGGGCAAAAATTTTTAAGTATCTTCTTCTTCTAAAAGCCTCTGCAATATTGCTACAAACCGATCTTGAGCATCTTCTTATCTGGTCGGTTAAAGCATAGGTCTCTTCTTTGGGAAATGTTTTTGTAAGCTCAAAGATCTCCATTGCTTTTGCAAAAGCTTTCTGATAAACCTTTAGGTCTTTGTGGCTCTTAATAATTTCCATAATAATTTATATTAAAAATTAGTTCATCCTATTCACATTTTTCTCTTCTCAGTGCTCCTCTTCTCGTCTTCCCCTCTTCTCAGCGCCCGTTTTCCTAGTTCACCTCTTCTCGTCTTCCCACCGCTCGTTTTCTCGATGCTCCTTCTCCCCAATCTTCATTCTGTAGAAATATTATTCAAACATCTGCATCTCATGCAGCTTCTTATAAATTCCCTGCTGTTGGATCAGTTCGTTGTGTGAGCCCGTTTCCCTTACAGTACCCTGGTGGAGCACTACAATCTTATCAGCTTCCCGGACGGTCGATAGCCTGTGGGCGATGATGATGGAAGTACGGTTGTGCATCAATCTATACAGTGCATCCTGTACCAGCTTTTCTGATTCGGTATCCAGCGAGCTGGTGGCTTCGTCCAGTATCAGGATGGGGGGATTTTTCATAACTGCCCGGGCGATGCTGATGCGCTGTTTTTGGCCACCTGAGAGCTTGTTGCCCTGGTCGCCGATGTTGGTTTCGTATCCTTCTTCCAGCTCCATGATGAATTCATGGGCATTGGCTACCCGTGCCGCCTCTTCAACCTGCTCGTAAGTGGCATCATCCCTTCCGAAGGCGATGTTGTTGTATACCGTGTCGTTGAAAAGGATTGATTCCTGGGTAACAAGCCCGATAAGTCCGCGAAGATCTTTAACTTTCAGGTCTTTTATTGATATTCCATCGATCCGGATATCTCCTCCTTTCACATCGTAAAACCTGGGTAGCAGGCTAACCAGTGTAGACTTGCCTGCCCCTGATTGCCCTACAATGGCAACCGTTTCTCCTTTGTTAATGTCTAAGCTGACATTGCTCAATACATAATCGTGGTTGTAATAAAAGCTTACATCCTTGTAAATGATAGAATCTTTAAATTCTTTAATGCTTTCTGCATCCGGTTTTTCCTTAATGGTTTCCTCGGCATTCAGTACGCTTTCAATCCGGTCGAAGGAAGCCATACCTTTTTTTACATTGTAGTAATAGTTGGATATTACTTTGGAAGGCTGGATAACCTGTGAGAAAATGATCAGGTAAGTAATGAATGCCTCCGGTGAAAGGGCGTTAACTTCAGGACTCAATACCTGTGTCCCTCCATACCACATAATGATTACAATAACAGCCATGGAAAGAAATTCACTGAAAGGATTGGCCAGCATCCTTTTCCTCAGGATGCGGTTCATGATGCGGGTATATTTCTGGTTTTCCCTTTGGAATTTGTGTTTGACACGTTCTTCGGAGTTGAATGCCTTAATAATACGTAACCCGAAAATGGTTTCTTCCAGCATGGAAAGTAGCTCTCCAAGCTTATTCTGCCCCTTTATGGAGGCCTTCTTCAGATTTTTGCCCACCGCGCTGATAGCGTACCCGCTTACCGGGATCAATACAAGTACAAAAAAGGTGAGTTTGTAGCTCATCACGAATAGGGCGGTAATATAGATGATGATCTGTATAGGTGCCTTGACCGCCTGGCGCAAGGGGTTCAGAATGGTGTTGGCCAGTTCCTGGACATCGCCCGTAGTTTTCAAAAGTATGTCGCCCCTCCGTTCTTCAGAGTAGTAAGCAATGGGAAGGTTGGTGATCTTTACATAAAGCTTGTTTCTTATGTCCCTGATTACCCCGTTAATAAGGGGTACGATGGCGAAGTTTCCAAGGTAGATGAAAGAAGTTTTAAGCAACACAAGACCTACCACCATAAGACTTACAATAATCAGAGCAGTTTCAGGTCCCTTATCCAGAATGATCTGGCTGACCATATAATTGAAATTATGCTGTATGGCTTCGGCATTTAACTGAAATGGCACGGGTTCGGTAACAGTGGTTTTCTGATCAAACAGGATCTTCAGGAATGGCATGGCCATTGTAAAGGAAAACAGGGAGAAGGAAGTTCCCAGTAAATTCAGAACAATTCCCAGAACCGCATTTTTCCAGTAGGGAAGGATGTAGCCCGTCAGTTTTTTTAATGCATACATTTTATTTGAGTCTGTCTGTTAAGTAAATATCTGTTCCTGGTTTATCTTTCGGCGGCAAAATTAAGTAAATAATGAGATCTTCTTTTAATTTGGTCTGTAATCCTTACCAAATTTTTAATACTGGCCGTCCAGAGAATTGGTCCTTTGAGTCCGGTTTAAATAGCCAGATACAGGCTGGCAAGGAGTTAAGCGGCCCTAATAGACAGCTGAAATTCAGTACATAGCTTTTCCGCAATAATCTGTAATATGCAGCAATGCACCTTTTTTGTACGGGCCTCGTTCTATTACTACTCTAATTATCAGATAAACAGAAATTAAGGACGAAATCATTTTCCTGAAAGAATGGAATCTGATTCCAGGGGATAGTTAAAGAATTCAAAATCTTCGTAATAATATTCCTCTACCCGTTTTTTTGTTTCCAGATCGTAATAATCAGGTATTTTTGATCGCTCCGACCGGTTGAGGTGTTTCAAACGGACTTCAGGCAATTCGAGCTTCTGCAAAACGGCATTGAAATCATCCTGTAGGTTTTCAAATTTGCCGCAGTAATCAATTTGTATGTTTTCCACCCACCTGACCTGGGGGTTGCAACTGCTCAGCCCTTCACTGTTAAACAGCCCTATGGGCTTAACACCCTTATCTGAAATCATTTTGATAAATTCGGGAAAGCTTATTGGATTTGAAAAAGAATCTTTGAAATATTCATACAGTGATATGGCTCTGTCATAAGGATTACGAGAAAAACAGAACTTGAATGCCTGCCGGTCGAAAGATTCAGAAATGTACCCTTCTTTTACCAGCCGGGCATAGTCCATATGGGCAAAGGTGACCAGGCCTTTCCGGGAAAAGCGGTATTTTACCCTGGGAAGCTTCTTGGCTTTAAGACAACCGTGCTTTTTCAGGGTTTTGTATATACTGGTACCTGCATTTTTGGGTATCCAAATGAATACAGCATCCTTGTTGTTCCTGTTCTGAAGATAATGAATCATTTTGGCCACCCGGGAATGATTCAGCAGGTCCTTCCCGATATCTTCAATCCATTTCATTTTCGCGTTAAAAGGTTTATTATTTTTGCAAAACTAACACAAAACAAGAAAAGGGCTGGAAATTTTTCTATATTCTGGTCTATGAGCCTTAGCCATATGTTACAACTGTTTGCTACCCTGAAACAGGGAATAAAAAAACGATACAACCGGAAGTTTGGTCCCTACAGGGATGTAGTGGTTATATCCTATCCCAAATCGGGTCGTACCTGGCTACGGGTCATGCTGAACGATTTGCATATTATCCCCACTTATGAACATGATGGTTCTCAAAATCCCCTTAACGTTCCTTATTGGGATTTGTCTGAAGACAAATCTTATTACAGCCGGAACCGTATTATTTTTATGGTAAGGGATCCAAGGGACACAGTGGTTTCAGCCTATTTTCAAATGACAAAAAGACACGAGGATTACAAAGGAACCATTTCAGATTTTATAAGGGACGATCGTTACGGGATAAAGAAGATCCTGAAATTTCATGAAATCTGGCATAAAAACCGGGATGTTCCCGCCGGGTTTAAACTGATCAGGTATGAAGATATGCATGAAGATCCTTTAACGGTGATGAAGGATCTGCTTGGATTTCTGCGTGTAAAAAAGCTGGATGAAAATAAACTGCAGCGCATCATACAGTTTTACCAGTTTAACAACATGCACAACCTGGAAAAACAGGGTTATTTTAAGAAGTCATTCAAAGGAGTGCTTTATCCGAAAGATGTAAATGACAAGGAGTCCTACAAAACACGGAAAGGCAAGGTAGGCGGATTTTTTGAGTATTTCAGTGAGGATGACCTGGAATACTGCAACCAGGTGATGAAGGAATTTCCGAACCCGTTTTATGGCCATGTGGTCTGATGGGAGGATAATGGCGAAGGAGAGCCCAGGGCGAAGGGCAGGGAACAGAGAGCAATGTGTCTCGGGTCCCGGGTCTCGAGTCTCGAGTTGCCAGTAGCTACTTGTCTTATGTGGTTCAAATGTAAAATTGTTTCGAGTCATTGGCCCCACTAAAGTGGAGCGGAGGCGGGGTCGTGTTGGATGTAGCTAAAAATCCTATGTGTTTTTCTATGTGTTCCTATGTCCTTATGTGGTCAATATTTATATTGTTGATCGAGGCTGATAAAATGGTTGAAGGTTTAAAGTTATGGTGCGCAAAGCAAAGAGCAAGAAGTTTCAGGTTTGATGTTTAATGTTTAAAGTTGTCTGAAGCCACCGCTGTTGTTTGTAGCAACCTTTCACCCTCTCGCTTAAGTCGTGCTTTCGTTCAGTCGCTCCGTCGTTCTTTCGTACGTTCGTGCGCTCGTGCCCTTCGCGCCCTCGCACTCTCGTGCAGTCGTGCCTTCGCTCCCTCGCTCCTTCGTGTCGTCGTTCCTTCGTTCAGTCGTGCTGTCGTTCAGTCGTACCCTCCTGACCTCGTGCCATTCGTATTCTATCCTTTGAACAACAGTTCCCTCTGCTGCCTGGCA
>Ga0207797_1002204_pt1 | contig 13626 bp, 13 predicted proteins | sample PRCRCaboRojoPR_6_FD_187275 | JGI IMG/M metagenome (GOLD analysis project Ga0207797, IMG submission 187275) | Marine sediment microbial community from Cabo Rojo, Puerto Rico - PR CR 10% Liquid 1 (SPAdes) | ecosystem: Environmental > Aquatic > Marine > Coastal > Sediment | place: Cabo Rojo, Puerto... | reverse complement strand
CGCTTGTTTTTATTTACAATTATGGCTTAGACTTTAAAAGCCGGCCAAAACCGGACGAGATTGCAGGGTGATGACCAGTCCGAGAATAAAAGCCGTCACCGCGATCAATGGGAGGGTCTTGTAGCCGATAAAATAAGACTGTTTTACCATCTCCCTGTTTTCAAAAGGAGGATTCAACATGTGATGAATCATCCTTGCCGTGAACTTCACCAAACCGCCTATATCTGATAATATATTGCTGCTTTGCTCGTTTGCCATAAGTTGTAGGCTTATATGTTATCCCAAAGCCAGGATGGCATAGCTTCGCTAAACGATAAAGATACAAAAAATGGGTTTTTATAGGAACAGATCGAGGAGGATTATAAACCTCCCTTTATTGAACAGGAAAAGACGTGTCAGAGGTATGAGAAAAATCATGTTATAACCAGAAATATTGTATGAATTTTAGATAATAATTAATTAACATTACTTAACTTTGTAACCGAATCAATGCGATATATTGGAAAAAACGTATTGAAAAAGAGGTGGATGCATATAGGATGGTACTTTCCGTTTTATATGCATCTGAAATTTTTGATAAGTCCTTTAAACCAAATAATATAACCTCCTCTTAAAAAGAAGCAATATGAGTAAAAAAGCAGATGTCATTGAACGGGAAGAAGTAGTGGTCCGTTTTGCTGGCGACTCGGGCGATGGCATGCAATTAACCGGAACATTATTTTCAGATACTTCAGCCTTTATCGGTAATGATCTTTCGACCTTTCCGGATTATCCCTCAGAGATCCGTGCTCCTCAGGGAACCATTGGTGGTGTGAGTGGCTTCCAGGTTCATTTTGGCCACAAACAGGTAAACACCCCCGGCGATTATGCGGATGTGCTGGTTGCCATGAATCCTGCTGCTTTGAAGGCCAATGTCAAAATGGTGAAATCGGGGGGTACCATTATTGTCGATCAGGACAGCTTCACCGACAAGAACCTTCGAAAGGCGGGTTATGAGACGGATGATCCCATCAAGGAAGATAAGCTGGAGGGGTACAACATCATCAAGGCCCCCGTCACCACTTTGACCAAGGAGACCTTGAAGGATATGGGTTTGGATCCCAAAAGCATTCTCCGGAGCAAGAATATGTTTGCCCTGGGTATGGTATATTGGCTTTTCGAGCGTCCCCTTAAATATACCGAACAGTTTTTCGAGCAAAAGTTCAAGAAGAAGCCCAAGGTCATTGAGGCCAACAAAAAAGTTCTGGAGGCCGGATATCATTATGCCGAGACCGTGGAGCTGCTTACCCCTACCTATAAGATCAGTCCGGCCAAAATAGAGAAAGGTACCTATCGCAACATTGATGGCAATAGAGCTACGGCCTGGGGCTTCATCGCAGCTGCCGAGAAGGCCGGTTTGCAACTTTTCTGTGGATCCTATCCCATCACCCCTGCCTCGGAGATCTTACAGGAGTTGTCGTTACGGCGTGATTTTGGGGTAAAGACATTTCAGGCCGAGGATGAGATCGCCGGTATATGTACCGCGCTTGGGGCCAGTTTTGCAGGTTCTATGGCAGTAACCACCACTTCAGGTCCGGGTTTGGCCCTGAAATCGGAAGCCCTCGGCCTCGCTGTGATGGCTGAGCTGCCATTGGTTGTCGTTGACGTGCAACGGGGAGGTCCCTCTACCGGTTTGCCTACCAAGCCTGAACAATCCGATTTGATGCAGGCCCTGTACGGCAGGAATGGTGAAAGTCCGGTGGTGGTGTTGGCTGCCAGTACCCCGTCCAATTGCTTTCATTATTCATACATAGCCGCTAAAATTGCCGTAGAGCATATGGTGCCGGTGGTGCTTCTTACCGACGGATTCCTGGCGAACGGGTCCGAACCCTGGAAAATTCCCAAAATGGCGGAATATCCGGACATTAAACCTCCCATTGTTCCTCCGGGCGAGGAAGACTGGATGCCCTATGCCAGGGACCCTGAAAAACTCTCCAGGACCTGGGCCCCCGCTGGAACACCCGGCTATGAGCACCGTATCGGCGGGTTGGAAAAGGACGAGCTTAAAGGATCGGTTTCCCACAATCCCCACAACCACGAAAAAATGACTTATCTCAGGGAAGAAAAGGTGAACCGGGTGGTAAGCGAAGTACCCGATCAGACCATTGAAGGCGACCAGGAAGGTGATGTTTTGCTGGTAGGCTGGGGCGGCACTTACGGGCATCTGCGGACCGCCCTGGATGAGCTCCATAAAGAAGGTTATCAGGCAGGCCTTTCGCATTTTAACTATATCCGTCCCCTGCCCGCCAATACCAGTGAGGTGCTGGGCAAATTCAAACGCATCCTCGTATGTGAACTGAACCGCGGACAGTTTGTCGACTATTTGAAGATGCATTATCCCGACTTCAACTATTTGCAATACAATAAGGTACAAGGTCAACCCTTTACCACCATCGAGATTAAAGAACATGTTAAAAAATTGCTGGAGGCGTAATCATGGCAAACAACAATCATCAAGATAGTCAACAGCTCACGGCCAAGGATTTTAAAAGCGACCAGGAGGTCAGGTGGTGTCCCGGTTGTGGAGACCATGCCATTATGAATGCCATACAACGAACTCTTCCTGAGTTGGGCATACCCCGTGAAAAGTTTGCCTTCATCTCAGGCATTGGTTGCTCATCGCGTTTTCCTTACTATATGAATACCTATGGTTTCCATGGTATCCATGGTCGTGCCTCCGCCATTGCTTCAGGTACCAAGACCGCCAATCCCGAGCTGAGTGTGTGGCAGATTACCGGCGACGGGGATTCCATGGCCATTGGTGGTAACCACCTTATCCATACGGTGAGGAGAAACATCGACCTCAACATCGTGATCTTCAACAACGAGATCTACGGCCTGACCAAAGGCCAGTATTCACCCACGTCCAAATTGGGCGCGGTAACCAAGACATCACCCTACGGTACCATAGAGAACCCCTTCCAACCCGGTGAACTGGTTATTGGAGCCCAGGGCAAATTCTTCGCACGATCGGTGGATATTAATATGAAGCTCAACCAGGAGATTTTTCTGGAGGCGGAAAAACACCAGGGAACAGCCGTAGTGGAAATACTTCAGAATTGTGTCATATACAATGACAAAGCCCATGCTGTGATTGCCGATAAGAAGCATAAAGACGACCGGCAGCTGGTGCTGAGACACGGAGAACCTATGATCTTTGGCAGGGAAAGGGATAAGGGCATCGTTCTTGAAGGGCTCAAGCTGAAAGTCGTAGAGATTGGCAAAGACGGATATACAGAAGACGACATTCTGGTGCACGATGCCAAAACCAAAGATCCCGGCCTCCACCTGATGCTTGCCAATATGCAGTATCCCGATTATCCCGTGGCCGTCGGCATCATCCGCTCCGTGGAGTCCGATACCTACGAGAACAAAATGGATAACCAAATCAAAGCCATCCGGGAACAGTCAGAATATACCTGCGTGGATGATCTCCTCCACAGTGGGAACACCTGGGAGGTCAAATAGTACTGAAAAGGTAGTTGTAAAAATGCGGCAGCCCGTCATTGGAACAGGCTGCCGCATTTTTATCACGGTTTTGCACCAGAGCCCTCTATCCGCTTAAATGATCATAAACATTTCCTTCAACATCGGCATAACCACCCATCATGTTGGCGGTCAGGCAGGAATGGGCCGGTAAAATGCCTATGAAATCCCCGATAACAATTCTTTTCAGCATGTAGGGAGATACATTAAGGATTCCATGTTCCTGAGACAGGCCTGATACGATGATTTTTTCTTCCGGTACGATCCAACCCTTCTCGTTGATGATCACCCCATAACCATATACCCGGGAGCTGCCCTCTAAGAAAGTGTCTTTTGAGAGGTGTACGGCGCCTCCATAGACAATGATCTGCCCCCTCTCCTTGTGCCTGGCTACGACCGGACAAGCCAGGGCAACAGCTATGTCATTGATCGAGCAGGCATTGAGGTGATATTGCTGCAGATCGTAGAAGATAAAATTTCCGGGTCTGATCTCATCGATGTTTTCAAATTCTTCCGCAAGGGCGGAGGAGGGGGTATCCCCTACAGAGATGAGCAGCTCTTCTCCTTCTCTCTGAATATGCTGGCGAAGCCTGACCAGCCGGTCTCTTGTTTCCTTGTGGATCTGGATGATCTCATCCCTTGACCCGGCTTTGTAAGTATGACCCGCATGGGTGAGTAAGCCTTCCAGATGTAGCACAGGCGAGCGCTCGATCTGTTGTTTCAACCCGGCGATCTCCTCAGTCTGGTGGTATGGAATGCCGGTTCTTTTGGCACCCGTGTCTATCTTGATAAATACACCCACCGAATGCTGCAATGAATGGTTTAGGGCTTCCACGCTTTCTTTGTTGAGCACGGTCAGATGCAGGTCTACCCCTCCTGCCAGTTCGTTGACACTGCTTATTTCATTGATGTTCAAGGGGAAGGCTATGGTAATGTCCCTCCACCCATCGCGGGCAAAATATTGGGCCATCTCTACAGAAGATACAGTGATCTTCTCTATTCCCTCCTCCCTGAACCATCTCCCTATTTTGACCGATTGATGGGTTTTGAAATGGGGCCTGAATACCAGATTGTGCTGCCTGGCTTTACTGACCATATGCGAGAGGTTGCGCCGGCATTGATAAGAATCAAGCAGTAAAGTGGGACGTGTCATATTCATAGTCATAGTTTGAACGGTGAACCAACCAACAAGGCAAATATACGAAATCAAAAGGCCAATGTCCTGCTGGTTTAAAATCGGGCACGACAAAGGTTATGAGGCTATTGTTCAGCTGGTTGTAATGAGGATTTGGTTTTACACCCGAGTTATTTTTATTCCTTCTAAATAATTTACATACCCGGTAAAGATGATATAAAGCATCTGTTATTTTCCAAACATGGCTATATTTGTATCCTGTTTGTAATATCACAGCATATTATGTCAAAGGATGTAATAGAGCACAAGGGAAGGATAGACTGGATCGAAGGCAGCAAGGTGCATGTGCATTTTGTGAGTCAGTCGGCATGTGCCAGTTGCCATGCCAAGGGAGTTTGCACCGCTTCGGATATGGAGAGCAAGGAGGTTGAAGTAACGGATTACTCCGGCCGGTTCAGTGAAGGGGAGGAGGTTAATGTGTTGTTGCGCCGTACTATGGGTTTCAAGGCAATTACCTACGGCTACCTTTTACCTTTTGTGCTGGTGGTTACTACATTGTTCATCAGCTCATCCCTGTTCGCCAGTGAAGTGGTTGCCGGTTTAACCTCCCTGGGCATTCTGTTCCCTTACTATATGTGGCTCTATTTCAAAAGAGAAAGTTTCAGGAAGGTTTTTACCTTTGAATTGCAAAAAATCCATTAATTCAATCCAAACGGGATATATCTATGACAACTACTGTTTTATATACGATTATTTCCCTGAGCCTTCTGGGAGCTATTGCAGCCATTGTGCTCTATGTGGTAGCCCAGAAGTTCAAGGTTTATGAGGACCCGCGTATCGATCAGGTGGAAGAGGCTCTTCCTGCCGCCAATTGCGGCGGTTGCGGCTATCCGGGTTGCCGCGGGTTTGCGGAAGCGTTGGTGAAAGCCGATGATTTGTCCCAGTTTTACTGTCCTGTGGGAGGCAACGAAGTGATGCAGGAAGTGGCGAAGATCCTGGGACAGGAGATTGAGGAGAAAGAGCCGCTGGTGGCTGTGGTGCGCTGTGCCGGATCATTTCAGAACTGTCCGGTGACCACTCAATATGATGGTCCGGCCACCTGTGCCATAGAATCAACCTTATACGGTGGAGAGACCGGCTGTCACTACGGTTGCCTGGGAAAAGGCGATTGTGTCGATGCCTGCGACTTTGAAGCCATCTTCATGAATGAGGAGACAGGGCTTCCTTACGTGGTGGATGAGAATTGTACAGCCTGCGGAGCTTGTGTGACAGCCTGCCCCAATGACATCATCGAATTACGCAAGAAAAACAAGAAAGACCGGAAGATATATGTTTCCTGTGTGAATCAGGATAAAGGGGCTCTGGCCAGGAAGGTTTGCAAAGTAGCCTGTATCGGTTGCGGCAAATGCGTGAAAGTTTGTCCTTTTGATGCCATCACCATGGAAAACAACCTGGCTTATATCCATTCCGATCTGTGTAAGCTTTGCAGGAAGTGTGTGGAGGAATGTCCGACCCATGCCATTCAGGAAATCGGATTTCCCCCCCGGAAGAAAAAGAAGAAGGAAGCATCCGAAGAAGCATCGGCCAAAACAGAGAAGAAAGGAAACAACTGATATTGAATAACCAAAATACAGGAGGCAAAAGTGTTTAAAACATTTCCCAAAGGAGGTGTACATCCGCCGGAAAACAAGCTGGCCGCGGATAAAGCCATTGAAAAACTGGGACTTCCCAAGCAGGTTTCTATTCCCATTGCCCAACATATCGGAGCCCCTTCAAAGCCGGTGGTTAAGAAAAAAGACCTGGTGAAGACAGGGGATGTGATTGCCCAGAACCAGGGCTTTGTGTCATCCAACATTCATTCTTCCGTATCGGGTACGGTAGCCAAGATCGATCAGGTGATCGATACCTCAGGTTTCCGTAAACCCTGCGTGGTGATTAACGTGGAAGGCGATGAGTGGGCTCAGGGCATAGATACCAGCCCGGATCTGATCAAAGATTTTTCCCTCAGCGGGGAGGAGATCAGGCAAAAGGTGCTGGAAGCAGGTGTTGTTGGCCTGGGTGGTGCCACCTTCCCTTCTCATGTCAAGTTATCCATCCCCGAAGGCAAGTCGGTAGATACCCTGATCATCAATGGGGTTGAATGCGAGCCTTACCTCACATCCGATCACAGGGTGATGCTGGAGCGGGCAGAAGAGATGCTGGTTGGGGTGCATCTTTTGATGAAAGCCCTCGGGGTGGAAAAGGCCCTGATCGGGGTGGAAAGCAACAAGCCCGATGCCATCGAGTATTTGGATCAACTGGTCAACGAGGATCCGGCCATTGATATATATGGACTTAAGGTTAAATATCCGCAGGGAGGTGAAAAACAGCTGGTCAAGGCGCTGCTGGACCGGGAGGTACCCCCCGGAGGTCTGCCTTTGGATGTGGGCGTGGTGGTCCATAATGTAGGAACGACTCTTGCGGTTTATGAAGCCATTCAGAAAAATAAGCCCCTGGTGGAAAGAGTGGTGACAGTAACCGGCAAATCCTTGCAGGATCCCAAGAATCTGCTGGTGCGCATCGGCACCCCGGTTCGGGATCTGATCGAGGCTGCAGGTGGCCTGCCTGAAGACACCGGCAAGGTGGTCAGCGGCGGCCCCATGATGGGTAAGGCCCTTAAATCACTGGATACACCCGTGGTGAAAGGAACCTCCGGAATCCTTGTCATAACCGAAAAAGAAGCCAAAAGGGATTCCGAAGTGCATTGTATACGTTGTGGCAAATGTGTGGATGTTTGTCCTATGGGCCTGGAGCCTTATCTGCTCAAACAGCTTGCCCAGATGGAAAGATATGAAGAATTGGAGGATAATGCTGTACTGGATTGTATGGAATGCGGATCCTGCAGCTATACCTGTCCGGCCCGCCTGCCATTGCTTGATTATATTCGGCTCGGGAAAATCCATGTCAACCAAATCATAAGTAACCGAAAACAGAAGTAATGAACAACAAGGTCCTAACAGTATCTCCGTCCCCCCACGTATACGAGAATACTACGGTCAGGAAACTGATGTACGGCGTGGTGATCGCCCTCCTCCCAACACTGGTGTGGTCGGTGGTTACCTTTGGCATCGGCGCCATCATCGTAACCCTGGTTTCCGTAGTTTCCTGTATTCTTTTTGAGTATCTTATACAAAAATTCCTGCTTAAGCAGCGTCCTTCGGTTGGCGACGGATCAGCGCTGGTTACCGGATTGCTTTTGGCATTTAATGTTCCGTCCAATCTGCCCCTGGGCATCATCATCATAGGTGCCCTTGTGGCCATTGGTATTGGAAAGATGTCTTTCGGGGGTCTGGGTACCAACCCTTTCAATCCGGCATTGGTGGGCAGGGTTTTCCTGCTGATCTCCTATCCGGCCCAGATGACCAGCTGGCCTGTTCCCAAAGGCTTCAGTACCGGATACCTCGATGCCGAGACAGGAGCCACTCCCCTGGGCCTTTTACAGGAAAAAGGAGAAGCCACCGTATCGCAGGTCATGGAACAGGCCCCATCCTATTCCGATCTTTTTTACGGACAGATGGGCGGATCGCTCGGTGAGATGGCTGCCTTTGCCCTGATCATCGGTTTGATTATCCTGCTTTACCTCAGGGTCATCTCCTGGCATATTCCTGTCTCGATCATAGCCACTACCGGCATCTTTACCGGTATCCTCTGGCTGGCGGATCCTACACAATATGCCGATCCCCTGTTTCATATTTTGACCGGCGGACTGTTGCTGGGGGCCATCTTTATGGCCACCGATTATGTAACTTCCCCCATGGTGCCCAAAGCCATGTGGGTATACGGAGCTGGCATCGGTGTACTTACCGTGATCATTCGTGTTTTTGGTTCGTATCCCGAAGGCGTCTCTTTTGCTATTCTGATCATGAACGCATTTGTACCCATCTTAAACCGATATATGAAACCCAAGCGATTCGGAGAGGAGGTGAGCCATGGCAAGTAAAGAATCCACCTTCACCAACATGGTACTGACCCTTTTCCTGGTTACCCTGGCAGCCTCGGCTACATTGGGGTTCATCTATGAACTCACCAAGGAGCCCATCGCCCAGGCCAAGCTGCGAAAGAAGAATGCAGCCATACAGAAAGTGGTCCCCCGGTTCACCAACCAGCCCAACAACGAATCCTATCAGGTTGCGGTGGAAGGAGATTCGCTGACGCTCTACCCCGCCAAGCAGGATGGCAAGCTTGTCGGTGTGGCTGTGTCCACTTTCACCACCAAAGGATATAGCGGCGAGATACGCCTTATGGTTGGCTTTAATCCCGATGGTACCATTCACAACATTTCGGTGCTGGAACACCAGGAAACACCTGGGTTGGGCGATAAGATCGAGAAGAGCAAGTCCGACTGGAGCCGTCAGTTCAATGGGCAACAACCCGGTGACTTTCAGGTGAAAGTGCAAAAGGATGGAGGAGATGTGGATGCCATCACGGCAGCGACCATCTCATCACGCGCCTATTGTGATGCTGTTCGCAGAGCTTATCAGGCATTTCAGAAAGGAGGTCTCCAATGAAACAATGGCAAAATTTTTCCAAGGGTTTTATCAAGGATAACCCTGTCTTCGCACTTTTTCTGGGACTTTGTCCCACCCTGGCGGTGACTACCTCGGCCTACAACGGACTGGGTATGGGACTGGCAACCACCTTTGTGCTGGTCATGTCCAACCTGGTGGTGTCGATCATCAAGAACCTGATTCCCGCGAAAGTCAGGATACCCACCTTTATCGTGGTCATCGCGTCTTTCGTGACCATGGTGGAGATGCTGACCGAAGCCTTTGTTCCCGACCTTTATGAACAGCTGGGCATCTTTATTCCCCTGATTGTGGTAAACTGCCTTGTTCTTGGACGTTCTGAAGCTTTTGCCTCCAAGAACGATATTGTCTCTTCCATAATCGACGGTCTGGGAATGGGACTGGGTTTTGCCATGGCCCTGACCGTTCTTGGAGCGGTAAGAGAGATCCTGGGCAGCGGGTCATTGACCCTGATCCCCGAACTGCTTGAATTTACCCTTTATGAGGGCGACGGAATGCTTGTGTTTGTGCTTGCTCCCGGGGCCTTTATTGCACTGGGCTACCTCATCATGCTGGCCGATAAGTTGAAACAGAAAATGTACTAAGCTATGGATTATTTGATCATTGTTATCGGGGCCGTATTTGTCAACAATATCGTCCTGAACCGTTTTCTTGGAATATGCCCTTTTATCGGGGTTTCCAGTAAGGTGGAGACCGCCATCGGAATGACCGGAGCCGTGGCTTTTGTCATGACCCTGGCCACGATCATCACCTATCTGCTTCAGAATTATATCCTGATCCCCTTCGGCATCACCTTCATGCAAACCATCACCTTTATCCTTATCATCGCCTCGCTTGTACAGCTGGTTGAGATCATCCTCAAGAAGGTGAGCCCGCCCATGTATCAGGCCCTGGGTATCTTTCTTCCTTTGATCACCACCAACTGTGCCATTCTGGGTGTGGCCATCCTGGCCGTGCAGAACAACTATAACCTGCTGGAAAGTGTGGTCTTTGGCCTGGCCAATGCCATCGGCTTTGGACTGGCATTGATCATTTTTGCCGGTATTCGCGAGCATCTCGAATTTATGAACGTGCCCAAAGCCATGAAAGGTGTACCCATCGCTTTTGTGGTGGCCGGTCTTCTCTCACTTGCCTTTATGGGCTTTTCAGGAATAGTTTGATACAATCCATAATATTCCATAAAAACCGGTTACCCCAATGGGTTCCGGTTTTTTTATGCGTGATGATCAATTTACATAACAAACCATTTGCCAGCCAATCTCCACGACCCCTGTTGACTACCACTTAGATTTTGGCCCGGATTATTAACATCCAGTACTTCGACAGGGAAGGGCAAGGAATTTGCTTATTTGTCAAATCCTTTGTATTTTGGGAACGCAAACCCGTGATTGAATGATAGATCGCCTTGTTTTCCTGCTTTTTGTTGTTGTGTTGGTCTTTCTTTTCATGGCAATGCTGTTTTTTTCATCTCTTGTTGTTGTTTTCTCCCTCCATGTAATTACAAAGATAGGTTTTGAGGCCCTGACAGATGCTATATCTGCTTTCATTGTACCTGCACCGGTTCATGCAGACACTTCATTGGCAATATTGGATTTCCTTGTCAAGCCCTGGTTTAGAATGAGTATCGTATCGGAGGGATTTTCATACTGGCCTCCCCTTCTTTACGGTTTGCCGGCCTTGTTGCTTATTGGTATCCTGTGGCTGGGGATCCGCTATAGAGAACAAAAAAAGACCATGCAGGAATGCATGCGGGAGATAGATCTTCAGGATGAAAGGATCCGGGAGCTAACAGGGGAAAAAGAATCTTTGAGCAATAAACTGCATATGAAATCATTCCTGGTGGAGAAATTGGATTGCTTTTTGCAGGAGCCTCTCGAGCGATTGGTCACCCAGGCCCGTTATTTAACCCATAACGAGGGATATCAGAAGAAAAGAGACCGGTATAGACAAAACATAGAGCAAAACAGCCGGTTGTTGTATGATTTTATGCATGACATGTTGGTTCTTTGTCAGTATGAGGAGCCTGGGCTGGCCATCAACTACAAGGATTTTGACCTGAATCAGCTTCTAGGGGAGATTTACGATTTTGCTTCCAGGGAAAAAGCACAGCAAAACAAAGTCCGCTTGAGTATTGAATGGGACCGGACACAACCGGGCGAGCCTTTTTTCATACGGTCAGATCCCCAACGGATCAGACAGATCCTTGTTGCACTGTTAAGACATTCATTGAAGTATGCCCATCAAGGCAGTATTCGCCTGGGATATCGGGTAAGGGAAGGAAGTCTGGATCTCAAGGTTGAGGATCCCGACCGGGGGTTGACCAGCAATGAATATGAGGAGTTGTTTCATTTTTTCCGAAGGGGTGGTTTCAGCAGGACTAGTATTACTGCAGATCCCGGCATTGAGCTGGTGTTGGCCGGAGAGATTGTCCAAAGGATGGACGGGAGTATAAGGGCTGAATCTTTAATGAATGGCGGCACGCGTTTTATGGTTAGCCTCCCCTTTGCTTCTCTTTCCGGAAGCAATCATAAGAAGCATAATGCCACCCGCTCAGGGACCCATTCCGATTATGATTGGTCGGATCGGAAGATCCTGGTGGTAGAGGACTCCCGGATGGCTTTTGATTTGATCGCCAAGCTGTTTAAAGACTCTGGTGCCGAGTTCGTACTGGAGCCCGATGGTGTGAAGGCAGTAAGTCGATGCCGGCAAGATCCCTCTGTCGACTTGGTCTTAATGGATATTCAACTGCCTGTTATGGATGGATATGAAGCTACCCGGCAGATCAAGCATCATCGTCCGGACCTTCCGGTTATTGCCCAAACAGCAAATGCCCTTTCAAATGATCGAAAAAAGGCGTTGGATGCCGGGTGTGATGAATATATCGCCAAACCCATTGACAAGGAAGAGATGGGTGAGAAAGTAGATCGTTTTCTCTCCACCGGGCATTAATGTCGGGATCTGTCGTGGTTAACCCTTTCCTGATAAAAATCATCGTATATTCCTGCTGTTGTCAGATTTCTCGCCTACCTGATGCCTCTGAAGGTTCCGGTAGATCTTAGGGTGGCAACTGATTATTTCCATGTTGCTGCATGACGATTGTCATGATCCAGTATTGGCTGGAGTCTATTTTTGCCTGCGTTTTTCTGAATCAACGGATTGATTTAACAATACTTCGATGATTAAAAAGAGTAAAGAGACGATACGGTATATCCGGAATACGGATTTTTTAAGGAACAGGCGTTATGAAGCTTTTGTCTTTCTGCTGATATTCTTTGGTTTTTTCGGTTATCTGGGCTATGAGATGGGAATAACCAATTTGCTCAATACCATTATGAACACAGCCTGGGATCTTTTGATGAACACGGTATTTTTCATTATGGGTATTACCGTGCTCACCGGTGCCCTGGGCAAGCTGATGATTGAGTTTGGTGTGGTGCGTCTTCTGGAGATCATCCTGGCCCCCTTGATGCGTCCTTTGTTTAATTTGCCTGGGGTGGCTTCATTGGCCGGACTGATGACCTTTTTCTCGGACAATCCCGCCATTATAAGCTTATCCAATGACAAACACTATAGCAGGTATTTCAAGAAGTTTGAGCTGATATCGCTGACCAATTTTGGCACTGCCTTTGGAATGGGGTTGATCGTGCTGACCTTTATGGCCCGTTTTGGGTATTTTGGGCCGGCAGCGGTGGGTTTTGCCGGGGCTGTTTTCGGGGCGGTCATATCCACCCGTTTGATGCAGCATATGATAAGGAATAAGATTGTTGCTGAGCCAGCCCGCGCATCGGTAGAGCAATCCCCTGATATCACCTTCAAATCAGAAGGTACGACTTTCGAGCGTTTTTTGAATGCCCTGCTGGATGGGGGTAAGTCGGGGGTAAATCTTGGATTGCAGATCATCCCCGGGGTGTTGATCATCAGCACGGTGATCATGATCATTACCTTTGGTCCGGAAGACCCTTCCGTGGGCTATCAGGGTCTGGCCTACGAAGGAGTGCCGATCCTGCCGCGGATCGGCAAATGGCTGAATTGGTTGTTTTTTGGGTTGTTTGGTTTCAGCAATCCTGAACTGATAGCCTTTCCCATTACTTCACTGGGAGCAGTAGGTGCTGCCTTATCGCTGGTTAAGGCCTTTATCGCTCAGGGCATCATCACGGGCAACGAAATTGCTGTATTCACGGCTATGGGAATGTGCTGGAGCGGATACCTGAGTACCCATACCGCCATGCTGGACACGTTGAACTTCAGGCGCCTTACCTCCAAGGCTCTCATTGCCCATACCATTGGAGGCATAGCTGCAGGCACCTTTGCTCATTACCTCTACCTGCTTCTTTCAGTCTGGATTCAATTCGAATAGGTCAACGGAAACCTGCGGCAGTATAGCCCACCCAATGGCTAAGG
>Ga0207797_1002203_pt1 | contig 13628 bp, 8 predicted proteins | sample PRCRCaboRojoPR_6_FD_187275 | JGI IMG/M metagenome (GOLD analysis project Ga0207797, IMG submission 187275) | Marine sediment microbial community from Cabo Rojo, Puerto Rico - PR CR 10% Liquid 1 (SPAdes) | ecosystem: Environmental > Aquatic > Marine > Coastal > Sediment | place: Cabo Rojo, Puerto... | reverse complement strand
CGGTCGACGGGGAAGAAACCCCCGTCCGCGTGACGGAAGCCGCGGCCTCGGAGGCGCTGTCGCTCCTGGAGGGCGAAGGGCTGGACACGGACGTCGCCGGCCTCCGGCGCGCGGGCGTCGTCGACCGCGCCCCCCGGACCCGCCCCGTCCACCCGGAGGTGCTGGCGAGCCTGCCCTCCGAGGTGGACACCATGGTCCACATCGCCGCCCGGGCCGGTGTGCGCCCTTCCATCGCCCAGCCCGTTCTCTACTACGACGTGAACGTCACCGGGACCCTCCGTCTCCTGGAACTGGCCCGGGAGCGGGGGATCCGGCGGTTCCTCTTCGCGTCCTCCTCGTCGGTGTATGGAAACAACGAGAAGGTCCCCTTCAGCGAAGAGGACCGGGTGGACAACCCCATCTCCCCCTACGCCGCCACCAAGAAGGCCGGGGAGCTCCTCTGCCACACCTACGCCCACCTCTACGGCATCCGCTGCCTGTGTCTCCGGTTCTTCACCGTCTACGGGCCCCGGCAGCGGCCGGACCTGGCCATTCACAAGTTCGCCCGTCTCCTGGAGGCCGGGGAGGAGATCCCCATGTTCGGAGACGGCACCACCCAGCGGGACTACACCTACATCGACGACATTCTGGACGGGGTCATGGGCGGCCTGGACTGGCTGGGGAGGGCAGGGGAGGGGGCCTACGAGATCGTGAACCTGGGAGAGAGCCGGACCATCGAGCTGAAGGAGATGATCCGGGTCATTGCCCAGGAGATGGGCGTGGAGCCCCGGATCCGGCAGCTTCCCATGCAGCCCGGGGACGTGGAGCGGACCTACGCCGACGTCACCAGGGCCCGGGACCTCCTGGGCTACGACCCCACCTGGGCGTTCCGGGACGGCGTCCGGACCTTCATCCGGTGGCTCCGGGACGAGGGGTCCGGTTAGGCGGCTGGGCCCCTCCTTTCTTCATTGTCCCTCTTCCCGGGCAGCGCTAGCTTCCAGCCATGGATGTCTCAGGAGGCGTCGCAGCTCGGATGGAGGAGGAGCGGACCCGGGAGATACTCCACCAGATGGCCGGAAGGGGACCTTGTCCCCCGAGGCCCTGGCCCGGAAGCTGCAACGTCTCGGAGGCTATCCGGAGGCTCCGCCACGGGAGGAGGGAGCCGGAGCTGTGCCGAATTCCTGCTGGAATGCCTTTCGAAAGACGAGTGAACATGGCATTCTTCCGGGGGAGTTGGCCGGCCGGTTGCAGGAGGCGGCGGGTCTGAGGAACACTCTCGTGCACATGTACGAGGAGATCGACGACGGGGTGGTGGCCGCAAGCATCTCTCTGGCCCTGGAGGACTTCGGCAGGGTGCTTCAGGTCTTCGACGAGCGGCTCGCCGCCATGGATGAGTGAACCCGGCTTCACAGATTGTTGGCTCTATGTCCGAGAACCAGGAACTGACGGCGCAGCAGCGCATCCAGAAGGGGATGGCCGCGTGGGAGCGGGCAGACTACAGGACTGCCCTGGACGACTTTCGGACTGTGCTGGAAGACAACCCGGGCTTCCCGGACGTGCACAACAAGGCCGGGCTCTGCCTGGCCATGCTGGGAGATCCGGAGGCGGCCCTGGAAGAGTTCGATGCGGCCCTGGACATCGCGGACACCTACGCCGAGGCCCACCTGAACCGGGCCATCATCCTCCAGGAGCTGGGTCGCTTCGAGGAGGCCCGGCGGCACCTGGAGCGAGCCGACGAGCTGGATCACCGGGACTCCCGGGAGTTTCCCTCCGACGTGGGCCACAAGATCGCCATCGCCCACGCCAAGCTGGGGGACCTGTACCTGGTGGCGGACCATCCCCAGGAGGCCGCCGAGCAGTACCGGCGGGCCCTGGACGTGAGGGCCCGCTTCCTGGACATCCGGAGCAAGTACGCCGAGGCCCTCATCGGCATGGGCCGCTGGGAAGAGGCCCGGGAACAACTGGAAGAGATCCTGGAGAAGAACCCGGACTTCACCAGCGCCCGCCTCCGTCTGGGCGTGGTCCTTCACCGGCAGGGGGACGAGGAGGGGGCCCGGAGAGAGTGGGAGCGCTGCGCCGAGGAGGATCCTCGTGATATGAGGGCCAAGGCCTACCTGGCCTCGGTCTCCCGACGGGACGCCGCGGCGAGCTGACTCGCGTCTTCTCCAACGACCCACGCAGGGGCACGAACCCTGCATTTCTCTTGAGCCGCGTCCCACGTGGGGCGCGGCTTTGTTAGATTCAGGGCCCATGGAAACGACTCGATTCGCATCAACCCTGGCTTGTTTCGGAACGCTCCTGGCCGTGGCCTCCGGGGCGGTTCTGTCGTCCTGCACGCCCCTGGGGGAAGAAGGGAACTCCGTCTTCCGGGGGGATCAGGCCTTCGCCTACGGTGACCTGGAGGAGGCCCTGGCCGAGTACCGCCTGGCCGTGCGCCAGGGCTCGGAGGACGCCCGGACCTACGCCCGGGTGGCCCACGCCTACGTGACCCTGAAGCGCATCGACGAGGCCCGGGAGTACTACCGGCTGGCGGTGGAACAGAACCCGGACCTGGCGGACCAGGCCGTGGCCGACTTCGTCCACCTGGCCCGGACCGAGGCCCGGGTGGGCGACGAGTTCGGGATGGCCTCGGCGGTCCAGACCGCCCTGGACTTCCGCCCGGGCATCAGCGTGGAGGACCTGGCCCTGCCTCTGGCCCGGCACTACTCCAACGTGGGGGAGTACGGCCGGGCGCTGCCCTTCTACCAGAAGACCCTCTCGGCCATCGATCCCGACTCCCTGCCCCGGGTCCTCTTCGAGACGGCCGTGGCCTACGACGAGGTGGGGGACTGCCAGAGCGCGGTCATCTACTACCAGGACTACCGGGACCGGCTGTCCCGCTGGCGCCGGAGCGAGGTGGACTGGCGGCTGGGCAATTGCTCCTTCCAACTGGCCCGGATCCGCCGGGCCGAGGGGGAGGACGAGGAGGCCCTCCGGCACCTGGAGACCCTCCTTCGGGTGGGGGAGCCCCGGAGCCTTCTGGCCATGGGCTACTTCGAGAAGGGGGAGATCCTGGGACTCCGTGGTGAGTGCGAGGCCTCCCTGGAGGCCTTCATGCAGGTTCCGGTGGTGGATCCCTCCGGGGCCAGCCCCCTGGTGACCCGAGCCGAGGAGCGCATCGACCAGATCCGCTTCGGTCGGCGCTACCAGCGGGTCACCGAGGGGCTCTTCGGACGGCCGGACCCGGGCACGGAGCCCGTGGCCTGCTTCCCCCCGGAGCCGGAGCCCGATACCCTGCCCGGAGGGCCTGGCGGCGGTGGGCCTGTGGGGCCCTACTGATCCCCACTCCTTGCGGCGTCAGGGCGCGACTGCGATGGTGCCGCTCCCCACTCCCCCATCCGAGGCTCGACATTCCCATGGCCGTTCCCTTCCTGGACCTGACCCTCCAGTACCGCCACCTGAAGACCGAGCTGGACGAGGCCGTGGCCCGGGTGGTGGCTTCCCAGCGCTTCATCCTGGGGCCGGAGGTAGAGGCCCTGGAGGCGGAGGTGGCCGACTACCTGGGGGTGGCCCACGCCGTGGGGGTGGCCAGCGGCACGGATGCCCTCCTCCTCGTCCTGAAGGCCCTGGAGCCCGAGCCCGGAGACGAGGTCATCCTCCCGGCCTTCACCTTCTTCGCCACCGCCGGGGCGGCCTGGAACGCCGGCTTCCGTCCCGTCTTCTGCGACGTGGAGGAGGACACCTTCAACGTTTCAGCTGAAACGCTCCGGGCCGCCTGGACGGAGCGGACCCGGGCGGTGATCCCCGTGCACCTGTACGGGCAGACGGCTCCCATGACCGAGATCCGGCGCCTGGCCCGGGAACGGGGAGCCTTCGTGCTGGAGGATGCGGCCCAGGCCATGGGCGCCCGGCAGAGGACTGGCCGGGGGGACGACGAGGACTGGGCTATGGCCGGGAACCTGGGAGACGCCGGGGCCTTCTCCTTCTTTCCCACGAAGAACCTGGGAGGCTTCGGAGACGGGGGCATGGTGACCACGGCGGACCAGGCGCTGGCGGAGAAGGTGGCCAAGCTCCGGGTCCACGGGGGGAAGCAGATGTACCACCACGAGATGGTGGGCACGAACTCCCGCCTGGACGCTCTCCAGGCCGCCGTCCTCCGGGCGAAGCTTCCCCACCTGGACCACTGGGCCCGGGCCCGCCGGACCAACGCCGCCCTCTACGACGAGCTCCTGGCGGACCTGCCGGAGGTCCGGACCCCGGCAACCCCGCCGGGCCACTACCACGTCTACAACCAGTACACCCTCCGGGTGGAGCGCCGGGACGAGCTCCGGGACCACCTGGGGGAGAAGGGTATCGGGACGGGGCTGTACTATCCCCTGGGTCTCCATCTCCAGGCGTGCTTTGCCGAGCTGGGGGGCAGGGAAGGGGACCTCCCCGTCACGGAGCGCCTCAGCCGTGAGGTCCTGAGCCTGCCCGTCTTCCCGGAGCTCACCCAGGACCAGGTCCGGGAAGTGGCCGGGGCCCTGCGGGAGTTCTACCGGTCGTAGGGGCGTGTGGAAAGCGGTGCGGAAGGCGGGGTTCCCCCCTCTCCCTGTTGTCCTCATCTTACAGGGCTGAACCGGCCATCCGCCTGGGCTTCGTGCCTACGAACCTGACGCCTGTTTTCGGGTACCTGTAAAGGATGTACACGCGACTCCTCACCACCGCCGTCGTTCTCCTCCTGGGAGGCCTCTCTCAGGGGTGCGCCTCGGAGCCGCCCTACCAGGGGCTCACCGCGGACCAGCTTTTCGAGCTGGGCACCCGGGAGTTCCAGGAGGAGGATTGGGACGAGGCCATCCGGGTCTTCGAGCGCCTGGCCTTCACCGATCCCACGTACGAGGGTCTGGTGGATGCTCGCATGTACCTGGCCCAGGCCTACTTCAACCGGGAGGAGTACCTCACGGCCATCTCCGAGTACACCCGGGTCATGGACCGGCATCCGGGCCATCCCCGGGCCCCGGAGGCTGCCCTGGGGGCCTGTCGGTCCTACGTGCAGCTTTCTCCCCACGTGCAGCGGGACCAGACCTACACGGAGCAGGCCTACAATGCGTGCTCCAACGTGGTGGCGGACTTCGGGGGGTCGGAGGTCTCTCGCCAGGCCCAGGAGCTTCGGGACCAGATGAGGAACAAGCTGGCCCGAAAGGTCTTCGTCGGCGGGGAGTTCTACTTCGACCGGGACATGTACGACTCGGCCATCATCTACTTCCAGGACGTGCTGGCCCAGTACCCCCAGGCCCCGGCTGCGGCCGACGCCCTTCTCCATCTTTACCGGTCCTACACGGAGATCGGGTGGGAGGAGGAGGCGGAGGAAGCCCGGCAGCGTCTCCTGGAGCAGTTTCCGGACTCGGCGGCGGCCCGGGAAGTGAGGGCCCAGGACAACGGCGGGGGCGGTCCCTGACGGTGTCCTCCCTGCGCCTGGGGCTCTTCGGAGGGACCTTCGATCCTCCTCACCTGGGTCACCTGGTGGTGGGCCAGGACGCCATGGAGCACCTGGAGCTGGACCGGCTCCTCTTCGTTCCCGCCGGGATTCCTCCCCACCGGGAAGACGGCTCCTTTTCTCCGTCTCCTCTTCGGCTCCAGATGGTGGAAGCGGCCCTGGAAGGGAATCCCCTCCTGGGAGTCACCGAGGTGGAGCTGGGTCGGGACGGCCCCTCCTATACGGTAGACACGCTCCGGCACTTCCGTGAACTTCATCCCCAGGGGGAGCTCTTCTTTCTCCTGGGAGCGGACCAACTGGCCCAGCTCCGTACCTGGCGCAGCCCTCGGGAGGTGGGGGATCTGGCCCACCTGGTGGCCATGGCCCGGGAGGGGGTGGATCCGGAGGACGCGGCCCCGTCCGTGGACGTCCCCTTCCGGCGCATCCGTGTGACCCGGATGGACATCTCCTCCACCGGCGTCCGGGAGCGGGTCCGGGATGGACGGTCCATCCGCTACCTGGTCCCCGACCGGGTCCGTGAGATCATCGAGAACCATCGACTGTACCGGGACGGCGAGAACGGGGGGTGAGGCCGCTGTCGGCCCACCGGATCCCGGGCGCCGTCTCTTCATTCAGACGCACTGCAGACCATGTTCAAGAATCTGCTGAAGAAGGTCCTGGGCTCCCAGCACGAGCGGGAGGTCAAGAAGCTCGGGCCCATGGTAGACCAGATCAATCAGGTCTACGAAGGGCTCTCGTCCCTGAGCGAAGAGGAGCTCAAGGGGAAGACGGAGGAGTTCAGGGAACGGATCCGGAGCCGGACCCGGGAGCTGGAAGAGAAGATCGAGGAGCTCCGGGAAGAGAAGCGCCACTCCGAGGACGCCAGCCACCGGGAGGTCCTGACACAGCGCATCGCCTCCATGGAGGAGGAGCTCCTGGAGGCCGTGGAGGAGGTCCTGGACGAAATCCTTCCCGAGGCCTACGCCGTGGTGAAGGAGACCTGCCGCCGGAACCTGGGCCGGGAGATCGTGGTCACGGGCCAGAAGATGACCTGGGACATGGTTCCCTACGACGTCCAGCTCATCGGGGCCATGGCCCTGCACCAGGGCAAGGCCGCCGAGATGGCCACGGGGGAGGGAAAGACCCTGGCCGCCACCATGCCTCTGTACCTCAACGCCCTGGCCGGCCGGGGGGCTCACCTGGTGACGGTGAACTCCTACCTGGCCCAGCGTGACGCCGAGTGGATGGGGGTCATCTACGAGTACCTGGGCCTCACCGTGGACGTCATCGACCTCTACGAGCCCGGCAGCGCCGAGCGCCGGGAGGCCTACAACGCCGACATCACGTACGGCACGAACAACGAGTTCGGCTTCGACTACCTCCGGGACAACATGGTCCACACCCTGGAGCAGCGGGTGCAGCGGGGCCACCATTACGTGATCATCGACGAGGTGGACTCCATCCTCATCGACGAGGCCCGGACCCCCCTCATCATCTCCGGACCGGTGGGCAAGGACACGTCCACGCCCTTCAAGCAGTACGCGAACCTGGTGTCCAGCCTCTACAAGAAGCAGCTCCGCCTGGCCAACAAGCTGGTGAGCGAGGCCGAGGAGCTCCTGGAGGAGGAGGACGGGGAGTACGCCGCCGGCGAGAAGCTCCTGGCGGTGAAGCGGGGCACGCCGAAGCACCGGAAGCTCCTGAAGATGTTCGCCGACGAGCCCAAGCTCCAGCGTCTGGTGCAGCGGGTGGAGGGGGATTACATGCGGGAGAAGATCCTCCACCAGATCGACGAGCAGCTCTTCTTCGCCATGGACGAGAAGGGCCACAACGTCTCCCTCTCGGACAAGGGCATCGAGGAGCTGAGCCCCCAGGACCCGGACGCCTTCGTGATCCCGGACCTGAGTGAGGCCATGGGGGCCATCGAGGAGGACGAGAGCCTGTCCGTGGAGGAGAAGCGCAACGCCATCCAGGAGCTGGAGGCCAGCTACGCGGCCAAGAGCCAGAAGATGCACGTCATCCACCAGCTCCTGAAAGCCTACACCCTCTTCCACAAGGACGAGCAGTACATCATCGGTGAGGACGGCTCCGTGGTCATCGTGGACGAGTTCACCGGCCGCCAGATGGCGGGACGGCGCTGGAGCGACGGGCTCCACCAGGCCGTGGAGGCCAAGGAGGGGGTGGAGATCCGTGGGGAGACCCAGACCCTGGCCACCATCACCATCCAGAACTACTTCCGGATGTACGAGAAGCTGGCGGGGATGACGGGAACGGCGGAAACGGAGGAGAACGAGTTCCACCAGATCTACGACCTGGACGTCCTGGTCATTCCCACGAACGAGCCGGTGATCCGAGACGACCGGGACGACCTGATCTTCCGCACGAAGCGGGAGAAGTACGTGGCTCTCATGGACGAGATCGACCGCCTCAGCAGCATGGAGCTGCCCGTCCTGGTGGGGACCACGAACGTGGAGGTCTCCGAGACCCTCTCCCGGATGCTGAAGCGCCGTGGCATCCGGCACAACGTGCTGAACGCCAAGCACCACAAGAAGGAATCGGAGATCGTGGCCGAGGCCGGCCGGCCCGGCACCGTGACCATCGCCACGAACATGGCCGGCCGGGGCACGGACATCAAACTGGGGGAAGGGGTGACGGACACCCGGACCGTGGCCTGGGCCCGGGAGCGGGAGCTGAACCCGGAGGAGCTTCTACCGGTGGACCCGAACCTGTACGTGGAGCCGGAGAAGCTCACGGACGACCACGTGCTGGAGGTGGGGGGACTCCACATCCTGGGCTCCGAGCGGCACGAGTCCCGACGCATCGACCGGCAGCTCCGGGGCCGGGCCGGCCGCCAGGGAGACCCGGGGGCCAGCCAGTTCTTCCTCAGCCTGGAAGACGACCTCATGCGCCTGTTCATGAACGAGCGGGTGGCCGGGGCCATGGAGAAGTGGGGCGTCCAGGAAGGGGAGGTCATTACCCACGGGCTGGTGACCAAGTCCATCGGCCAGGCCCAGAAGCGGGTGGAGGGCAACAACTTCGAAGCCCGAAAGAAGCTGCTGGACTACGACGACGTCATGAACCAGCAGCGGGAGGTGGTCTACGACCTCCGCCTCTTCGCCCTGGAGGGTGGGGAGGACCTGAAGGGCGAGATCTGGGAGATGGTGGAGAACTCCATCCGGGGCATGGTGGACGAGTACTGCGTTGAAGGGGTACCGGCGGAGGAGTGGGACCTTCCGGGTCTTCGCAAGCGCCTCCTCCTGGACTTCTTCGTCATGGCCAACGAGTTGCCGGAGGAGCCCACGGGCCCGGACGAGGAAGCTCCCTTCGACGATCCCGACGACGTGGCGGAGGTGGCCCTGGAGGCGGCCCGGGAACACTTCCACCGGAAGATCACGGACTTCGCGGAACACGGGGAGCGGGTCATGAGCTGGATCATGCTCTCCACCATCGACGACAAGTGGAAGGACCACCTCTACGACCTGGACCACTTGAAGGCGTCCATCGGGTTCCGGGGTTGGGGGCAGAAGGATCCCCTCATCGAGTACAAGAAGGACGCCTACGAGATGTTCGTGGACCTCATGACGGACATCCGCAGGACCGTCACCTCCCTGTTCTTCCGGGCCCAGGTGGGTGTGGCTCCGGAGCGGCGCCGGGCTCCGGCGGCCCAGGCCCTGAACTACTCCGGGCCCACGGCCACCCCCCGGGACCGGTTCGGAGCCGCTGCCGCCGCAGCCCAGCAGGGTGGGCCGGCTCCCGGCGGAAGTGGGGGCGCGGGACAGCGGGCCGCAGCCGCCGCAGCAGGAGGTGGCGGAGGCGGAGCCATGGACGAGATGGGGGTGGCCCGTTCCGCCCAGGCCGATACCGGCGCCGGCGCACCCGCTGGCGGGGGCGGCCCGGATCCCCGGCAGCTCATGACGAACCGTGGGGAAGAGAGGAAGCAGACCCCGGTGACCGTGGACCAGGAGCCGGGGCGGAACGACCCCTGTCCCTGCGGGAGCGGGAAGAAGTACAAGAAGTGCTGCGGGCGGCCCACCTGAGGCCGGCTCCGAACCGGCTTAGCTGGACTACTTGAAGGACAGGGCCCGCCGCACTCCCAGGAAGACCCCGTGGTGGGCCCCCATCTCCTCTCCCTGACTCAGGAGAATCGAGAGGGTGACCCGGTAGCCCGGGGAGAGGAAGAGGTTGCCCTCCACCTCCCCGCCCCAGCGTACTCCGGGCCAGCGCTCCTGGAGGAGGTTGCTCCCTTCCCGTTCCTCCCGGAAGAGTTGGATCTTGCCGGTGAACCGGCCCCCGGCGGACCAGAACCGGCCCGTGAGCCTGTGTCCGGCCCCGTACCCGGCCAGGGGATGGCCCATGGGCACGTCCTCCCGGTCGTAGGGGTCCTTCCGGCCATGCCGGTACCAGTTCGTCACCCGGAGCTCGTCCCGACACCAGGCACACCACCAGCGCTGGGTGCCGAAGCCCGAGTACTCGTACTCCAGCATGGTGAGGCCCAGGGAGGACATGAGGCTCGCCCGGGTCCCGGCCACGATCCCCGGCTCCTTGTAGATGGGCCGGTCCTCCTGGGCCATGACGAAGTAGCTGGAGAATCCCAGGGGACCCAGGCCCCAGTCGTAGCGGACGCTCACGTCCAGCTTGTGGTCGTCCCAGTAGGTGGGGACGTTCTGGATGACGAAGACGGTCCGGAAGAGCCGGGCCGGGGTGATGCCTCCCTCCTTGCCCCCGAACCGGGCCACCCGGGTGGCCCCGATCTGGAGGTTGGGGAAGGGCCGGGCGATGATCCCCCCCAGGCCGATCCAGCCCCGGTCCCCCCCGTCCAGGCCCTCCAGGGGGGCCAGGGCGAACTGCCAGGAGGCGGGGCCCACGACGGCGCTCAACAGGGGGAAGTTCCGGGGACGGTTCGTGGTGAGGTAGAGGCCGTCCAGGGGCACGGATCCCCCCAGGAGCATGTTGGCCGATCCCGGCCCCGAGGCTCGGATGAACTGCCGGCCCAGGACCGCGGAGAAGGGGCCCAGCCGGCTGGAGATGCCGCCGCTCCGGAGGCCCGGGAAGCGGTCCCATCCCCCGGCGGCCCCTTCCGCCCAGACCTGGGTCTCCCGGCCCAGGGAGACGGCCCCGAAGAGGGTCCCGAAGGCCCCTGCCCCCGGGTCCAGCCAGCCGTCTCCTTCCCGGATTCCGGCCTCCCCGGCGACGCGGAGGCCCGGAGGCTCGCCGGTGGAGGGCTCCAGGGCCCGCTCCTCCCGGAGGGTTCGGACCCAGGCCGCCGCCAGGCGGCGGGTGGCCTCGTCCTCCTTCGCCGGGTCCTCCTCCCCAGGGTGCGGCTCCACCTCCACCATGCCCGTCAGCTCCTCCTGGAGGAAGGCTTCCGGGAGGGCCCGGAAGTCCCGGGTCCAGGTGACGTCCACCTTCGTCAGGTGCATGGCCTCCAGGAGCTGGTAGGCCCAGTGTCCCGGAGGGAGGGGGACCATGGGCGAGGCTTCCTGGGCCTGGAGGCCGGAAGGCGTCAGAGCCGGGCTGAGGGTCAGGACCAGGGCCAGGAGGTGGGCCAGGAGAAAGGGACGGCGCGGGAGCCGGGTCATGACGTCGTTCGGGGCTTTCCGGAAGGAGAGGGGACGCGGGATCATGGCAGCCGGGGTTGTCGCCGTTCTCGCAAGGAGGATGGCTCGGCCCCAGTGGGGCCGGCGGACGGGAACCTGGGACCTGAACGGGACGACGGCAAGCCGGCCACGGCTTGCCAAACCCCTGCCGGAGGGACAGCTTCCCTGACTCCACGTCGCGTCATCCGATGAAGGTGAACCCCCTTCCGGTCATGAACCCAGGTCATCGATTCTCCATCTCTGCCGTTGCGTTATGTCTTGCCCTGGCCTCCCTGGCCGTTCTCCCTTCGTCCGCCTCTCCCCAGACGGAGGCCCAGCGCCTCCTCCAGGAGCGCACCGGGCTGAACCTGAGCCAGGAGCAGATCCTCCAGCGGCTCCAGGCCTCCGGGATCTCCCGTGAGGAGGCTCGCCGTCGCCTGCAGCAGGCCGGCTACGACCCCTCCCTGGTGGACCCCTACTACAATCGGCTGGAAAGTGGAGAGGGAGGGCTCCCGGACCCGAACCAGAGCTTTCTCGCGGCCCTGAGCCAGGCCGGCATCCTGGATCCGGGGATCCAGGGGCCACCGCAGCCGGCGGTCCGGAGTGGCGCTCCGGCCGACACGGTGCCAGGGCCGGAAGGCCCCGCTCCGGAGACCAGGGCTCAGCCCTCCGTCTTCGGCCTGGGGCTCTTCCGCCGGGCCACGGACCAGTTCCAGCCCGTGACCACGGGCCCCGTGGATCCGGACTACCGTCTGGGACCCGGGGACGAGATCATCCTCATCCTCACCGGAGACGTGGAGTTGGCCTACACCCTGGAGGTGACCCGGGAAGGCTTCATCGTCATCCCGGACGTGGGCCAGGTCTCGGTGAACGGCCTCACCCTGGAGGCCCTCCGGGAGCGCCTCTACGACCGGCTGGGGAGCGTGTACAGCGGGGTGACGCGTGGCCCCGAGGCCACCACCCGCTTCGACGTCTCCCTGGGTCGCCTCCGGACGAACCAGGTCTTCGTCATCGGGGACGTGGCCCGGCCCGGGGCCTACCAGGTGAGCTCCGTGGGGACGGTGATGACGGCCCTGTATGCCGCCGGGGGGCCCACGGCCATCGGGAGCTTCCGGGACGTCCGGGTGAACCGGGCCGGGGAGGTCCGGGCCCGGGTGGACCTCTACGACTACCTCCTCCGGGGGGCCACGGACCGGGACATCCGCCTGGACCAGGGAGACGTGGTCTTCGTCCCCCCGGCGGACTTCCAGGTGACCGTCCGGGGCCGGGTCCGGCGCCCGGCCATCTACGAGCTCCGGGAAGGGGAGACCCTCGGGGATCTGGTCCGCTTCGCCGGAGGGTTCGAGCCCGATGCCCACATCCAGCGGGTGCAGGTGGACCGGATCCTTCCCCCGGGAGAGCGGAGGCCCGGGCGGGACCGGGTCCTCCTGGACGCCGACGTCCTGGCCCTGGAGACGGGCACCGGCCAGGCCTTTCCCCTGGAGCCCGGGGACCGGATCACCGTCCAGGGGATCCTGGACCGGCAGGAGGGACGGGTGGGTCTGCAAGGGGACGTCTGGCGTCCCGGCACCTACGAGTACCGCCCCGGGATGACGGTCTGGGACCTGATCCGGGAGGCCGACGGCCTGCAACCCACGGCCTACCGCCCCGTGGCCCACGTGCGGCGCCTCATCCTGGAGACGGGGGCCCGGCGCCTCCTCCGGGTCTCCCTGGCCACCGACCCTGACGGTGAGCCCCGGGAGGATCTTCCCCTGGTGGACCTGGATGAGGTCCGGGTCTTCAGCGTGCAAGCGCTCCGGACCGCCGACTCGGTCCAGGTATTCGGAGAGGTGAAGAACGGGGGCGCCTACCCCCTGGACGAAGGAACCACGGTCCGGGACGTCATCCTGGCCGCCGGTGGGTTCACCGCCGGAGCCCTGGCCGGAGAAGCCGAGATCATGCGTCTCAAGGAGGGCCTGACCCGGATGGACACGGTGGCCGTCCGGTACCGGGTGGCCCTGGAGGAGGGGATCCCCCATCCCCTGGGAGAGCGAGCCTTCCAGCGACAGGAGGGGCCCGAGGCCTTTGACGGCCGGGCCGCCGATTTCCTCCTCCAGGACGGGGACCAGGTCTTCGTCCGGCGCATGCCCGGGTACGTGGGACCCACCAGCGCCCGGATCCGTGGAGAGGTGGCCTTCCCCGGGACGTACGCTTTCGAATCGAGGCAGGAGCGTCTCACCAGCTTCGTGAGGCGTGCCGGGGGCGTCACGGAGGAGGCCTACGTGGAAGGGGCCCGGCTGATCCGGGACTCCGTGCCCGTGGGCATCGAGCTGGACCGGGCCCTGGAGGAGCCCCGGGGTCCCGAGGACGTGATCCTGGAGCCCGGCGACGAGCTCCGGGTGCCGGCCTACGATCCCACCGTCCTGGTGGAGGGGGCCGTGGCCTTCCCCACCCGGGTGGTCTACCGGGAGGGCTGGGACCTCACGGACTACCTCTCCGAGGCCGGGGGCAGCGTGCGGGAGGCGGACATGGACCGGGTGAGCGTCCAGTACATGAACGGGAACCGGGCCATCACCCGGGACTGGTTCCTCTTCCGTGACTACCCGGACGTGAGGCCCGGAGCCGCCATCTTCGTGCCCCGCAAGCCGGAGGAAGGCGGGACG
>Ga0207797_1002202_pt1 | contig 13633 bp, 8 predicted proteins | sample PRCRCaboRojoPR_6_FD_187275 | JGI IMG/M metagenome (GOLD analysis project Ga0207797, IMG submission 187275) | Marine sediment microbial community from Cabo Rojo, Puerto Rico - PR CR 10% Liquid 1 (SPAdes) | ecosystem: Environmental > Aquatic > Marine > Coastal > Sediment | place: Cabo Rojo, Puerto... | reverse complement strand
CCGCGGTCGAACCGGAACCGGGAGAGGGCCCGGACCAGCGGGTAGTCCGGGACCCCGTCGACGCCGGCGGCCACGTCGTTGGGATACAGGTGCGCGAGGCTCATCGTGGCCACCCCCGCGTCCGCCAGCTCGTCGACCCGTTCCGGGTCGCCCTCCAGGACGTGCGCCCCCTCCACGGCGTGAACCAGCGCCAGCCGGCCGCTCTCCCGCGCCCGGCGCAGCGCTGATGGGGAGCGGACCACCGCGACCCGGCCCGGGGCGAGCTCTGCCTCCCACTCCAGGAGGGCCAGCATCTCCTCCAGCCGGGCGAAGGGGCGGCCCTCCCGGAGCCACGGGTAGGTGGGAGACAGGAGGCGGCCCGCCGCCCGGGCCAGGAAGCTGTCCCGGAACAGGGCCTCCTCGGGCACGTGATGGGCGACGACTGCCAGCCGGACGCCGCCACGGAGGAGGGCGGGCAGCCCGCTCCGGAAGGAGAAGGGCGAGAAGCGTCGGGGGGCACGCGTCTCCCGCCACAGCCCCCCGGCGAAGAGGTACGGCTTCAGGGTCGTGTGGACGTGGAAGTCCGCCACCGGAACGGGAGGGGACCGCTCGAGCCCGGTCGACACACGCCCCTCGCCCGCGCCCGATCCGCCCTCTTCGGGACCGCTGATGGCGCCCCGGGGCGATCAGCCCTTCAGCACGCCCAGCGGCCGCATGCGGGCCACCTTGCGTCCGATGCCCGCGGCGTCCACGACGTCGACCACGTTGGCCACGTCCTTGTACGCCTCCGGGATCTCCTCGGCGATGGTGCCCGTGGAGGCGGCCCGGACCTCGATGCCCTGCTCTTTGAACTCCTTCCGGAGCGACCGGCCGCCGGCACGCTTCTTCGCCTCCCTGCGGCTCATCCGCCGGCCGGCGCCGTGGCAGCTGGAGCCGAAGGTCTCCTCGAAGGCGCGGTCCGTGCCGACCATCACGTACGAGTATCGCCCCATGTCGCCGGGGATCAGCACCGGCTGGCCCACGTCCCGGAAGGCCTCGCCGAGATCCGGGTGGCCGGGCGGGAACGCCCGGGTCGCCCCCTTCCGGTGGACGCAGAGTCGCCGCTGCTGCCCGTCCACGGTGTGGGTCTCCCACTTGGCGTTGTTGTGGGCCACGTCGTAGACCAGGTCCACGCCGAGCTCCTGCCAGTCCCTGCCCAGGACCTGCTCGAAGGCGCCGCGCACCAGGTGCGCCATCCGCTGCCGGTTGACGAAGGCGTAGTTCGCCGCCGCGGCCATGGCGCCCAGGTAGCGCTTCGCCTCCGGCGACTCCAGCGGCGCGCACGCCAGCTGGCGGTCCGGGAGGTCGATCCCGTACCGCTCGACGGCGTCGAGCATCGTCTCCAGGTAGTCGGTGCACACCTGGTGGCCGAGGCCGCGGGAGCCGGAGTGGATCATCACGGTCACCGTGCCCGGCTCCAGGCCCAGCGCCGAGGCCGCCGTGTCGTCGTAGGTCTCCTCGACGGCGCCGACCTCGATGAAGTGGTTCCCGGAGCCGACGGTTCCCAGCTGGTCCCGCCCGCGCTCCATGGCCCGGGCGCTCACCCGGTCGGGCTCGGCCCCGTCCAGCCGACCCTGACTCTCGATGTGCTCCAGGTCCGCCGGGACGCCCCATCCGCGCTCCTCGACGGCCCACCCGGCGCCCCTCTCCAGGACGCCCACCAGCTCGCCCTGGGAGAGCCCGCCGCCGGCATGGCTGGACCCCACGCCGGAGGGCACGTCCCGCATGATCTGGTTCATCAGGTCACTCAGCCGTGGCCGGAGGTCCTCCCCGTCCAGGTCGGAGCGCAGGAGCCGGACCCCGCAGTTGATGTCGTAGCCCACCCCGCCCGGGCTGATCACTCCTCCCTGGGCCGGGTCGAAGGCCGCCACGCCGCCGATGGGGAATCCGTACCCCCAGTGGATGTCGGGCATGGCGATGGAATGGCCGACGATGCCCGGCAGGCAGGCCACGTTGGCCACCTGCTGGATGGCCTCGTCCTCGCGGATGTCCTGCATCAGGATGTCGTCGGCGTACACGAGGCCGTCGACCCGCATCGATCCGCGGCGGGGCACGCGCCACCGGTACTCGTCGATCTTCTCGACTTCCGGGGCTCCGCTCCCCCCCGGCTCACCCTTCGTCTGTCCGGCGGCCTGATCGCTCATGGTGCTCCTCCCGGTTCGGTGTTGCTGAACCTGACTCTCAACGCGGCGTTCTCTCCCGTCTCTCCCGTTGCTCCCCCGGCCTCGCCCTACGGAAGGCCGGGAGTCGGCTGCAGGGAGGCCTCCATCTCGCTCTCCACCCCGGCCACCCGACGGGTCACCTCCACCACGGAGTCGGGGCTGAGCGAGATGGAGTCGACCCCGGCCCGGACGAGGAACTCGGCGAAGTCGGGGTGATCGCTGGGCGCCTGCCCGCAGATCCCCACCGTCCGGCCGGCGTCGTGGGCCCCGCGGATCAGGGTGCGGATCATCTTCTTCACCGAGGGATTCCGCTCGTCGAACAGATCGGCCAGCGTCGCGGCGTCCCGGTCGACGCCGAGCACGAGCTGCGTAAGGTCGTTGGACCCGATGGAGAAGCCGTCGAAGCGCTCGGCGAACTCGTCGGCCTGGAGAACGTTGGACGGGATCTCCGCCATGACGTAGACCCGCAGGCCGTCCTCGCCGCGCCCGAGGCCGTGCTCGGCCATGGCGCCGAGCACCCGGTCGGCCTCCTCCACGGTGCGGCAGAAGGGGATCATGACGATCACGTTGTCGAAGCCCATCTCCCGACGGACGCGCCGCAGCGCCCGGCACTCCAGCGCGAACCCCTCCCGGTAGCCTTCCGTGTGGTAGCGCGAGGCACCTCGCCACCCCAGCATGGGGTTCTCCTCCCGGGGCTCGAACCCCTCGCCGCCCAGCAGGTCCGCGTACTCGTTCGTCTTGAAGTCGCTGGTCCGGACGATCACCGGGTCCGGATACCGGCTGGCGGCGATCGTGGCGATCCCGCGCGCCAGGTGATCCACGAAGTACTCCGTCCTGTCGACGTACCCGAGAGTGAGCTCCTCCACGCGCTCCCGGACGTCGCCCTCCAGCTCCTCGAAGCGGACCAGGGCCATCGGGTGGACCTTGATCACGTTGTTGATCAGGTACTCCATCCGGGCCAGCCCCACGCCGTCGACGGGCAGCTTCCACCACCTCATGGCGCCGGCCGGGCTGGCGATGTTCAGCATGATCCCGGTGTCCGTGCTCGGCAGGTCGTCCAGGTCCACCTCGTCCACCCGGAACTCCAGGATTCCGTCGTACACGTATCCCTCGTGCCCCTCGGCGCAGGAGACGGTCACCCCCCGGCCGTCCTCCAGGGCGCGGGTGGCGTCCCCGGTGCCGATCACCGCCGGCACGCCCAGCTCGCGGCTGACGATGGCGGCGTGGGAGGTCCGCCCCCCGCGGTCGGTGACGATGGCCGCGGCCTTCTTCATGATCGGGACCCAGTCGGGATCCGTCCGGTCCGTGACCAGGACGCTCCCCTCCTCGAACCGCTCGATGTTCCGGGCGCTCTCGATCACCTGCACCGGACCCGTGGCCACGGCGTCGCCGATGCTGAGCCCGGTGCAGAGCCGCTCGCCCCTCTCCTCCAGGTGGTAGGTGCGGAGCGTCCTCGCCTCGCGCCGGGACTGCACCGTCTCCGGCCGGGCCTGGACGACGAACAGCTCGCCGGTCTCCCCGTCCTTGGCCCACTCCACGTCCATGGGACGCCCGTAGTGGCGCTCGATGGCGTCCCCCCACCGGGCCAGCCGCTGGATCTCGTCGTCGTCCAGGACGTGGGCCAGGCGCTCCTCCTCGGTGGTCTCCACGTTCCGGGTCGGCCCCTCCTCCCCGTCGGCGTAGACCATCTTCTTCTCCTTGTCGCCCCGCGTCTTCTCGATGATCGGAACGACTCCGTCCCGGTCCAGGAAAGGGGTGAAGACGGAGTACTGGTCCGGGTTCACGGTGCCCTGCACCACGTTCTCGCCCAGCCCCCAGGCGGCGTTGATCAGCACCACGTCGGGGAAGCCGGTGTCGGTGTCCAGGGTGAAGAGGACGCCGGAGCCGGCGCGGTCGGCGCGTACCATCCGCTGGACGCCCACGGAGAGGGCGATCTCCATGTGGTCGAAGCCCTGCTCCTCCCGGTAGCTGATGGCACGGTCGGTGAAGAGCGAGGCGAAGCACCGCCGGCACGTCTCCAGGAGCTCCTCCTCGCCGCAGACGTTCAGGTAGCTCTCCAGCTGGCCGGCGAAGCTGGCCTCGGGCAGGTCCTCCGCCGTGGCGCTGCTCCTGACCGCCACGTCCAGCTCCTCCCGGCCCGCTTCCTCGGAGAGGCGCCGGTAGCCGTCCCGGATCGCGTCGGCCAGCTCCTCCGGCATCTCCCCTCCCCGGATCGCCTCGCGGATCGCGCCGCCGGCCTCGGCCAGGGACCGATCCCCCCGCTCGCGGGCGTCCAGCAGTTCCCGCAGGCGCGGCTCCAGGTCGTTGTGCTCGATGAACGCGCGGTAGGCGTCCGCGGTGGTGGCGAACCCGTCCGGGACCCGGACCCCCTCGGCGGAGAGCTCCCGCACCATCTCTCCCAGCGAGGCGTTCTTGCCTCCGACCAGCGGCACGTCCTCCGATCGGAGCTCGGAGAAGGGGCGTGTGTAGCGGGTTCGCGTGGTCGTCTCCTCAGTCATCGTCCCCTCCCGTGGCTGCAGCTGCGTACGACGTCTCCGCCCCGGAGCCGGCCTCGTCCCCGCATCCTCCGCCGTCGGGCGAGCGCAGGACGGCGGCGGCCTCGCGGGCGATCAGGCGGGCCTCGTCGGTCCGGAACGCGTACACGGGACGGCTCCCCTCCTCGGAGATCCGTCCCGGCTCGTTCGCGCGGTTGCGGTCCCGGTCCAGGCGGACGTCCCAGGCGCCGAGACCCGCGGCCACGCGCCGGCGGATCTCCGGCGAGTTGGTGCCGATGCCGCCGCCGAAGACCAGGGCGCCGCGCCCCTCGAGCAGCGTCCAGTAGGCGCCGACGCGCTCGACCACGCGGCGGACGAACATCCGGATGGCCAGCGCGGCCCTCTCGTCGCCACGCTCCTCCCGCTCCAGGAGCTCCCGCATGTCGGCCGAGCCGCCGACGCCCAGCAGCCCGGACCGCTCGTTCAGCAGCTCCTCGACCCGATCGGCGGTCCGCCCCTCCCGGATCAGCTCCACCACGAGGCCCGGCCCCACGTCACCGCTCCGGGTCGCCATCATGAGCCCCTCGTCGGGGGTGTACCCCATGCTGGTCTCCACCGACTCACCACCGCGCACCGCACAGGCGGAGCAGCCGGAGCCGAGCTGGAGGGTGACGGCGTCGATCTCCCCGGGCTCGGTTCCACGGTCCGCGGCCAGCGACTCCACCAGGGAGGCGTGGGCGATGCCGTGGAATCCGTACCGGAGGTAGCCCCCCTCCTCGGCCACGTCGCCGGGGAGCGGGTAGAGGCGCGACGCCGGATCCCGTCCCGCGTGGAACGTGGTGTCGAAGACGCCGACCTCCGGCAGCTCCGGATAGACCTCCCGGGCGGCGCGGATCCCCTCGAGGGCGGCGGGATTGTGGGCCGGCGCCAGGTCGGCCAGATCCTCGATCACGCTCTCCACGCCCGCGTCGATCCGGCAGGGCGACGTGAAGCGCCGGCCGCCGTGGACGATCCGGTGGGCGAAGCCGTCCAGCTCCTCGCCCGGCGACGAGAGGGCCTGCAGGGTCTCCCGCATCACCGTCCCGCGGTCGCCGTCCAGATCGGCGGTGAGGCGTTCCATCACGTCCACCGAGCCGTCGTCCCCGACCTCGACCACCGCGGCCTTGGCGGTGGCCGAACCCATGTTGAGCACTCCGATCCGCACGCTTCTCCTCTCTCTGTGTCCGGCCCTCTCGGCCGGTGGGGTGAGGCGGGCCCCGGTGGCCCGCCGTCGTCGATGGGCTTCCATGATACGCGCCGCGACCCGCGGGGCGTGTCGGAGGTCGCCCGACTCTTCCCGTGGGGAGATTCCCGCGACGGCCGCGCTACGGCTGGCGCATGCCGGTCGCACCTCTACCTTCAGTGTGGTGGCGGGCTCCCCTTCCCGCCGCCCGGTCCGGTACGTCTCCGACCGATGTTCACCCGACGGTGTCAGGAGAAGCCCCGATATGTCGACCCCCTCCGCCACAGCCGACGCTCCGTCCAGCGGCGACCGGAGAGCGCCCGAGGAGACGCCGTGGACTCGGCCGGCCGAGGAGCTGTCGCGCGAGCTCGACGTGGACCCCGAGCGCGGGCTGTCCTCGGAGGAGGCGGGCCGCCGCCTCCGGGAGCACGGGGCGAACCAGCTCCGTGAGCACGAGGAGCGGAGCGCCTGGGAGATCCTCGTCGACCAGTTCCGGAGCCTCATCGTCCTCCTCCTGGGGGCCGCCGCGCTCCTCTCCTTCGTCTTCGGCGGAGCCCTCGAGGGCGGCGCCATCGTCGCGGTCCTGGTGATCAACGCGGCCATCGGCTTCGCCACGGAGCTCCGGGCGGTGACCTCCATGGAGGCGCTCCGGGAGCTGGGCTCCACCGAGGCGCGGGTGCTCCGCGACGGCCAGCCGCGCGTGATCCCCGCCCGGGAGCTGGTCCCGGGGGACGTGGTGCTCCTGGAGGGCGGGGACGTGGTGACGGCCGACCTCCGCCTGCTGGAGGCGAACCGGCTCGAGGCCGACGAGTCGGCGCTGACCGGCGAGTCCACGCCGGTCGAGAAGCAGGAGGAGCCGGCGCCGGGCGACGCTCCCATCTCCGAGCGCCGGTCCATGCTCTACAAGGGAACGGCGGTCACCCGCGGCTCCGGGTCGGGCGTCGTGGTCGCCACCGGCATGGAGACGGAGCTCGGGCACATCTCGGAGCTGGTGGAGGAGGCCGAGGAGGAAGTCACGCCGCTGGAGGAGCGGCTGGACGTGCTGGGACAGCGGCTCGTCTGGGTGACCGTGGGGCTGGCGACGCTCGTGGCGGTATCGGGTGTCGCCACGGGCAAGGATCTGCTCCTGATCGTCGAGACCGCCATCGCCCTGGCCGTGGCCGCCATTCCGGAGGGCCTCCCCATCGTGGCCACCATCGCCCTGGCCCGGGGCATGTGGCGCATGGCCCGTCGGAACGCCCTGGTGGACCGCCTCTCGGCCGTGGAGACGCTGGGATCCACCAGCGTCATCCTCACCGACAAGACCGGCACCCTGACCCGGAATCGAATGGGCGTCGAGCGGCTGGCCCTGCCCGCAGGGGACTGGACCCCCTCGGAGGAGCCGGACGCGGAGGTCGAGGAGGCGATCCGGATCGGCGTGCTCTGCAACAACGCGGCCCTCCCGGAGAGGGACGCCGGGGACGACGCCGAGCCCGCCGGCGACCCCACGGAGGTGGCGCTCCTGGAGGCCGGACGGTCGCTGGGGATGGAGCGAGAGGAGCTCCTGGAGCGATGGCCCGAGGTGCGGGAAGAGGCCTTCGACTCGGAGACCAAGATGATGGCCACCCTGCACCGTCGGGCGGAGGGCGACGGACTGCTGGTGGCCGTCAAGGGCGCGCCGGAGGCGGTGCTGGAGGCCAGCGACCGCGTGCGGACGGAGGACGGCACGACCGACCTGGACGAGGAGGAGCGCCGGCGGTGGGAGCGCCTGAACGGCGAGCTCGGCGACGAGGGACTCCGGGTGCTGGCGCTGGCCACCCGCGAAGCCGACGACCGGGACGCCTCGCCCTACCGCGAGCTCACCTTCCTCGGGCTGGTGGGGCTCCTGGATCCGGCACGGGAGGACGTTCGCCCGTCGCTGGAGGCCTGCCGTGGGGCCGGAGTCCGGGTCGTCATGGTCACCGGCGACCAGGGGCCCACCGCCCGGTACGTGGCCCGGGCGGTGGGCCTGGTCGGCGACGAGGAGGCCGGCGTGGTGGACGCCACCGACCTGGGAGAGCTGTCGGAGGCCGACGCCGGACGGCGGACGTCGCTCCTGGACACCTCGATCTTCGCCCGCATCTCGCCCGCCCAGAAGCTGGACCTGCTGTCGCTGCACCAGGAGGCCGGAAACGTCACCGCCATGATCGGCGACGGGGTGAACGACGCCCCGGCCCTCAAGAAGGCCGACATCGGCGTGGCCATGGGGAAGCGGGGCACGCAGGTGGCCCGGGAGGCGGCGGACATGGTCCTGCAGGACGACCGCTTCGGGACCATCGTCACCGCCATCGAGCACGGTCGGGCCATCTTCGACAACATCCGGAAGTTCGTCGTCTACCTCCTCTCCTGTAACGTGAGCGAGCTGATGGTGGTCACCCTGGCCACCCTGGCGGGGGCGCCCCTCCCGCTCCTTCCGCTCCAGATCCTGTTCCTGAACCTGGTCACCGACGTCTTCCCGGCCCTGGCCCTGGGCGTGGGCGAGGGGGCCGAGGGCATCCTGGAGCGGCCGCCGCGGGAGAAGGAGGAGCCGATCCTGGAGTCCCGCCACTGGTGGTCGCTGGGCGCCTACGGAGCCGTGATCACCGGCTCCGTCCTGACGGCCTTCTGGCTGGCCCTGGGGCCGGGGGGCATGGGCGAGACACGGGCCGTCACCGTCTCCTTCCTGACGCTGGCGCTGGCCCAGCTGTGGCACGTGCTGAACATGACCGAGGCCGAGTCGGGCGTCTTCCGGAACGAGGTGACCGGCAACCCGTGGATCTGGGGGGCCCTGGTGCTCTGCGTCGGGCTCATCCTGGGGGCGACCTACCTGCCGGGGATCTCCGGGGTCATGGGCCTGGAGCACCCCGGCGCCGCCGGGTGGCGGATCGTCGTGGCGTTCAGCCTCCTGCCCCTGGCCGCGGGACGGCTCTACTCCGCCGTGCGGCCCTACCTGCCGGACGCGCTGCGGCTCGCACCGGGGAGCTGAGCACCCCGATCCCGGGCGCTCCTCTCCCGCGCCCGCTCCCACCTACGTCCCGACGGCGTCCTCCAGCATCGCGTCCAGCTCCGGCAGATCCCGCTTCCGGCGGAGATCGAGGCACGGAATCCCGGTGAGCTCGCGCACCAGGCTCTGGCCGGCCGTCGTGTTCGATGCGATTCCCGTGACGAGGTCGGGCCCCGGCGCGCCCTCCCAGGCCTCCTTCACGCCGACGACGGCGTACGGGTCCGAGGCGCAGAGCACCGTGAAATCGATGGTGTCGCGGATGGCCTGCACCGCCAGCGCCCCGTTGTAGGGCTCGAGCGGGGACGCGCCCACCTCCACCACGCCCACGTCGGGCTCCTCGCCGGCCATCAAGGAGAGCAGCCGGCGCAGGGCCGGCCGGTACTCCAGGGCCGGGACCACGGTGGAGGGCAGGCCGGCGTCGACGAAGTCGTAGATGGCGTCGGCGCCGGCGTCCCGCATCGTCAGTACGTCCCGCCACCGGCCGGCGCCCGCCAGCTTGCCGCCCAGCACCCGGAGGCCCATCCGCTTGAGCCGGCGGATGATGACCCGGGCGGCGGTGGTCTTGCCCGCCGACATGGAGGTGCCCACCAGGAGCACCGTCGGCGCCGTCCACTCCCGCTCCGGCGGGTCCGGGGCCCAGTCCCGCATGCCCGTCGTGCTCCCGTCGACCACGGCGTGGCCGCGGTAGGTCACCGGCACCAGCGGCGACATGTCCGTGGACCGCGAGGTCATCTTTCCCAGGATCCCGCCCCCGGAGAGGACGTGCATCCGGCCGTCCGGGCCCACCGCCTCCCAGGAGCCGGTGGCCTCCAGAGTGGCCTCCCGCCGGCCGAGGGCCCCGACCAGGAGATCCCCCTCGGCCACCTCGATGACCCGGCCCGTGGAGAGCTCCACGGTCCGCCCGGCGGCGCGTGTACGCACCTCCGCGACCACGTAGTCGCCGGTGGACCAGCGCTCCCGGTCCAGCGGCTCCACGTCGCACCCCCTCTCCTCGAGCTCCGAGATGCGGGTGAGCGAGGTATAGAAGTACGGGTGGTTCATTCGTCCTCCCCGGGTCGGCGGTTCGCGTTCAGCTCCTGCTCCAGCGTCCCGGTGTCCGGGAGGAGCAGCAGGAGCGCCAGGAGGGCCGCCCTCTCCGGCATCGCGTCGATTCGGACGTGCTCGTGCGCCGCGTGGGCGCCGTCGCCCACGGCCCCGAGGCCGTCCAGGGTGGGGACGTGCCGGGCCGTGAGGTTGCCGTCCGAGGCGCCGCCGGAGCGCCCCTCCTCCAGATCGAGCCCCAGGCGATGCCCGATCCGGTCGGCGGCACGCCAGAGCACCGCGACGCCGGGGGTGCGCTCCATGGGCGGTCGGCCGAGGCCGCCCTCCACGTCCACCTCGGTACCGGGCACCGAGGGGCTCAGCCCGCGGATCTGTTCGATCAGCCGATCCACGTCCTCCGATCGGGCGACCCGGACGCCCACTTCGGCGCGGGCCCCCTCGGCGATGACGTTGGTCCGTCCGCCGCCCTCGATGGTGCCGACGTTGACCGTCACGCCGCGCTCCGGGTCGTTCAGCTCGTGCAGCCCCTGCACGACCTCCGAGAGTGCGACGATGGCGCTGGCTCCCTCCTCCGGGGCCAGGCCGGAGTGGGCGCTCTTCCCGCGGACGGTCACGGTGAACGACCCGGTGCCCTTGCGGGCGGTCTTCAGCGCCCCGGACGTGCCCAGCGCCGGCTCCATCACGAAGGCCCGGTCCGCGCGCCGGGCCAGGCGCTCGATGTGTCGACGCGAATCCCGGCTCCCCTGCTCCTCGTCCGAGTTGATCAGGAAAACCGGCGTCACTCCCGGCTCCAGGTCGAGCTCGGCCAGGGCCCGCAGCGCGAAGGCCGCCTGCACGAGCCCTCCCTTCATGTCGAAGGTGCCGGGCCCGCGGAGCTTCCCGTCGTCGACCCGCACGGGCATCTCCTCCAGCGTGCCCACCGGCCACACGGTGTCCACGTGACCCAGCAGCAGCTGGTACGGTCGGCCCCTCTCCCGGGCGCGTGGCACGGCGAGCATGATCCCCCCGGACTCCCGGCCCGGGAAGCGGCGGCACCGGTACCCGGCGGCCTCCAGCATCCCGGCCAGCCGCTCGAACACCGGTCCCTGCCGCCGGGGCTCCGGCGTGGGCGACTCCATCTCGGCCAGGGCGGTGAGCTCCCGGACCATCGCGTCCCTCTCGCCCCGCAGGTGATCCAGGACGCGCCCCGCGTCCACGGTGTCCAGGAGCCCTTCCCTCTCGCCCACGGCCAGGTCCAGCCCCCTCACGCCTCGAAATCTGCGGGATAGGGGAACGTGTAGGTCTCCTCCCCGACGCGGGCGTACCGATCGGGGCTCAGGAAGGCCAGCAGCGGGTGGGAGCGCAGCAGCTCCTGGTCGCTGGCCTCGGACTTCCGGAGCGCGTCCGGGTGAATCCGGGCCGAGACGATCTTCCCCGCCACCAGGCTCGCGTCGCCGAACCCGTCCACGGTCCGATCCAGCTCGCACTCCAGGAAGGCGTACCCCTTCTCCAGGAACCGGCCCTCCACCTCGTCGGCGGGAAAGGTATCCATGGCCTCCAGCCCGGGGGTGTGGGACTCGTCGTCGCACCGGGGCGTGGCCGTGAGGCTGGTGACCACGACCTGGTCCGGCCGGGGGAACGTCACCGTGAAGGCACCGTGCTCGACGGCGTTCCGGTAGGTGGCGTGCCGCGGGGTGCAGACGAACCCGAAGTAGTTCTCCCACCCCAGCGGCGTCGCCATGTGCTTCGGGGCCAGGTCGAAGCCATCCTCCTCCCGGGTCCCGACCACGATCAGCGGCGAGACCGTGTAGAAGCGGTGCCAGACCGGGTGCTCCAGCTCGATCTCCTTCAGCTCCGATCTCTCCATGCGGCTCTCTCCTCGACCGATGTTCTGGTGACGGTTTCCGCGGGGACTCCGCACGCGTCCGGAACCTACGCTACGGTGCTCGCCGCCACGCAACCGTGGGGAGATCCCGGACGCGCCCGTGCGGGAATCTCCCTCTCACCGACCCGCGACGCCCGTCACAGCACGGGCTGGAAGAGCCGGCAGAAGTTCTGGATCAGCCTGTGGCTCACCGGCCGGGAGCGATGCTGCTCCAGGCCCACCTCGCGGCTGGCGGCGATCTCCTCCTCCACCTGCTCCTCCAGGACGGCCGCGAACGCCGCGTCCCCCACCTCGACGTTCGTCTCGAAGTTCAGGTGCAGGCTCCGGTAGTCCAGGTTGGCGGAGCCCAGCATGGCGTAGGCCCCGTCGGCCACGAGCGCCTTGGCGTGCATGAAGGGCGGCGCCCGCTCGAAGATCCTCACGCCCGCCTCCAGGAGCTTCTCGTACAGCGCCCGCGCCGCCTGCTCCGCGTACCAGTGGTTGCCCCGCTCGGGGAGGACGAGGCGCACGTCCACACCGCGGAGCGCGGCGTAGCGGAGCGCCTGGTAGACGGGCTCGTCCGGGACGAAGTACGGGGTGACCAGATCCAAAGACCGCTCCGCCGCGGAGATGGCGCCGAACAGCGCGTCGGACAGGCCCCGCCCCTCCACGTCGGGCCCGCCGGGGACCACCTGCACCAGGGCGTCCCCCGGGGTGTCGACGTCCGGGAAGTACCGCTCCTCGAGCAGGTCGTCGGGCCGGGTGCCCGTGGCGAACACCCAGTCCTCCACGAACTGTAGCTGGAGGTCGGAGACGGCCGGGCCCTCCAGGCGCACGTGGTAGTCCCGGATCGGCTCGCCGGCGGCGTACGGCCCGTACTGGCTGTCCTTGACGTTGATCCCGCCGGCGAAGCCCACCCGCCCGTCCACCACGGCGATCTTCCGGTGGTTCCGGAGATTGATCTGGAACCGCCCCTTGAGCGGATTCGCCTGACTGATGGACTTCACGCGGACGCCGGCGCGCCGGGCGGGACCGAAGAAGTCGGTGAAGTGCGCGCGGGTGGATCCGAAGCGGTCGTACAGCAGACGGACCTCGATGCCCTCGGCCGCCCTCTCCGCCAGGGCGTCCCGCAGGCGCTCCGGCATCCGTCCCGTACCGAAGATGAAGGTCTGCAGGTGGATCGAGCTCTCGGCCTCCGCCACGGCGTCCAGAAGCTCCGGGTAGTACTCGTCGCCGTCCACGAGCAGCCGGAGGCGGTTGCCCCGCAGAACCCGGTTCCGCCGCACGGCCGGGTCGGTGCCGCGGAAGATGTGCCCGCCGGGATGGTCGTGCCCGGCCTCCGGGTCGAAGTGGAGGCGGTCCACGGCATGCCCCTCGAACGTCGGGTGCAGCTCCGCCCGGCGGGCCACGAGCGACCGGGTCGCCGCCCGCTCCTCCGCGCCGCGGCTCACACGGTCCTTGCCGAAGGTCAAATAGGCGAGGGCCCCGGCGTACGGGAGGGTCCACACCACCCAGAGCCACAGCACGGAGGAGACCGGACGCTCCTTGTGCAGCAGGACGTCGTAGGTCAGCGCCGCGGCCAGCAGGGCGTGCAGGACGCTGAACAGGCTGAGCTCGGCCACGCTTCTACCTCGTCGTGTCCCCCGTCCTCTCGTGCTCCGACGACCCGGTACATTGACGTGTGCAGGTTCCCTTCGCATCCTGCACCTCGGGACGACAGGGGTGGCCCGACCCGCCTTCCGGAATCCCATCGGGCCCGGTCCGGATCGCTATCGAGGCTTTCCCCACGACGCTGTGGACCGCCTCCCCACAGATCCGGTCACGGCGACGGGCCAGGTTGGGGATGTCGTCTGGCTCGAGACCGCGGTGCCG
>Ga0207797_1002201_pt1 | contig 13645 bp, 11 predicted proteins | sample PRCRCaboRojoPR_6_FD_187275 | JGI IMG/M metagenome (GOLD analysis project Ga0207797, IMG submission 187275) | Marine sediment microbial community from Cabo Rojo, Puerto Rico - PR CR 10% Liquid 1 (SPAdes) | ecosystem: Environmental > Aquatic > Marine > Coastal > Sediment | place: Cabo Rojo, Puerto... | reverse complement strand
CTTTCGGCCTGCAACCGCTGGTAGGCGCGGAAGGCCGGGGGTCCGTCGGCGCCACCCATGATCCGGTAGTCGTGGATCCCCGTGACTCCGAGCTGGTGAAGGAGGCCGAACCCATCGCGCATAGCATCCACCGTCTCCTCCTCGGTGGGCGGCGGAATCACCTCAGTCACCAGATTGATGGCCAGCTCGCGTAGAATCCCCGTCGGCTCGCCCGACGCGTCACGATCGATGACCCCCTCCGGGGGATTGGGCGTGTCGGCCGTGATGCCGGCCTCCTCCAACCCACGAGAGTTCACCACGGCCAGGTGGAGGTCGTTCCGCCAGATGATGACGGGGTTGTCGGGCGCCACGGCGTCCAGGTCATCGCGGGTGGGCATCCGGGCCTCAGGCCAGCGGGACTCGTTCCAGCCCTGACCGAGAACCCACTCGCCGGGCTCCGTCTCCTGAGCCCGCTCGGCGACTCGGCGCTTCACCTCGGCCAACGAGGGCGTCTCCGCCAGAGGCAGCCGCCGCAGACCCAACGACCAATCGTAGTAGTGCACGTGGCCGTCGGTCATGCCGGGGAGCACGAGCCGCCCCTCAAGATCAACGATGCGGGTGTGGCGTCCCGCCAACAACCGGATCTCATCATCGTCCCCGACAGCCCTCACGTGCCGGCCGTGGATAGCGACCGCGGTTGCCCGGGGGTAGTCTGGATCCTGCGTGTGTAGTTTGCCTCCAACGAGTATCAGCTCAGTCACGCTTGTCATCCTCGATTCATAACAGGAACCCCCGCGGGAATGGGTCGCGAGGATCGATAACGAATTGGTGTACACCGGTCACCTGGGCGCTCCCCCGGATCTCGGGTACCACCGCCACTAGCTCCCCGACCCTGGTCTCGGCGACGAGCCGGCCCTCAAACATGGTCCCGAGGATACCCGCGTTGATGAAGGGCTCGTCCAAACCAAGCTCGCCGCGATGGTGGAGGAGCGTCATCTTAGCGGAGGTGCCGGTGCCGCAAGGCGATCGGTCGATGTGGGACTCGCCGTAGACCACGGCACTGACGCCGTGACCTGCCCCACCCTCCGACGCCGCATAGAACTCCGTCACGTCGACGGTGCTTACCTCGGGTCTCGTGGGATGGCGCACGGTCAGCTGCTCGTTCGCCGCGTCAATGATCGCCATGCCCAGCGCGATAAGCGCATCGGCGTTGTCCGGCTTGAGCGCCAGCCCTATCTGATCACCCGAGACCATGGCGAAGAACCCCCCAACGCAGACGGTGTCCACCTGGAAGATGCCGTAGCCAGGCACCTCCAGCGCTAGATCCGTCTCGTAGACGAAGGAGGGCACGGCCTGCAACGCGACGGACGACACCTTGCCGTCCTCGATCTGCGCCACGGTCTCCATGGGCCCCGAGGGGGTGTCGACGACAACGGTTGTCTCCGGTTCCGTCGTCTGAATGGCGCCGGCCTCGATGAGGGTGGTTACCGCGCCGATGGTTGCGTGCCCGCACAGGTAGGGGTAGCGTCGCGCGTCCATGTAGACCAGCCCGAAGTCAGCGCCCTCGCTAGTAGGAGGGGTGACGAGGGCCGCCAGCATGTCCCGGTGACCGCGGGGCTCCCGGGTCAGCTGCAGGCGCACGTGGTCCCAACCCTCCATGAAGGCCTCACGCATCTCGGCCACGGTCGCGCCAGGAAGGGTCGGGACGCCGCCGACGATGAGGCGCGTAGGCTCGCCGGCCGTGTGGGAGTCTATGGTGACCAACCGCTCGGCGTGCTGCCCGAGCAGGTGCGCCGTGATCTGGTCGGATCTCATAGGATCGGGCCTCCGAGTCCCGGGACGCTACGCTCACAGGGCAGCAGAAACCGCTCCGTTCCCCGCAGGGGCGGAGGTGATCACGCCTCCCGCTTCGTCCCCAGATAGGCGTCGCGAACGGTGGGATCGGCCAACAGCTCGGTTCCCCCTCCCTCGCGTATGATCTTACCAGTCTCCAGGACATAGGCCCGATCAGCCACGCCCAGCGCCTTCTTCGCGTTCTGCTCAACCAGGAGGAGCGTCGTGCCCTCCCTATTGATGTCGTCGATGATGCGGAAGATCTCGGCCACCAGGAGCGGCGCCAATCCGAGGGACGGCTCGTCCAGAAGGAGGACGCCCGGCCGCGCCATCAGACCCCGGCCGATGACGAGCATCTGCTGCTCACCGCCGCTCAGGCTGCCCGCGTACTGCTGGCGGCGCTCCTTGAGACGGGGGAACCGGGTGTAGACGTGTTCCAGGTCCTCTTCAATGCCGGCTTTGTCGCGGCGGAGAAACGCTCCAATGCGCAGGTTCTCCTCCACGTTGAGATTGGCAAACACCTGGCGCCCCTCGGGGACCTGAATGATCCCCTTCGCAACGACGTTGTACGCCTGGTTGGGCAGCCGCTCCCCCTCGTACGTTATCTCACCCTCGTGGTAGGGGACCATGGACGAGATCGCGTTCAGCAATGAGGACTTGCCGGCGCCGTTCGCACCGATGATGGTGACGATCTCGCCTTTTTCGACGTGGAGCGAGACCCCTTGCAACGCCTGAATGCCGCCGTAAGCGACGGAGACATCATTGACCTCTAGCAGCGCCATGCTAGCCCTCCTCCTGTCCCAAATACGCCTCAATCACGGTGGGATCGGACTGAACCTGCTCCGGTGTACCCTGGGCGATGGTGCGCCCGAAGTCGATGACCACGATGTCGTCGGCGAGGCCCATCACCACTTCCATATGATGCTCAATGAGGAGGATCGTGAGGTCGAAGGTCTCGTGGATCTCCTCGATGAAGGCCATCAAATCGACCGTCTCGTCCGGATTCATCCCGGCCGCCGGCTCGTCGAGCAGCAGCAACTCCGGCTCCTGCGCCAGGGCACGGGCGATTTCCAGCCGACGCTGATGCCCGTACGGCAGGTTCTTCGACAACTCCTGGGCCCGTTCGCTGAGCCCCACCAATTCGAGCAAACGCGATGAGCGCTCCGCTAGCTCCTTCTCCTCCCGGTTACGCCTGGGGGTCGGGAGGAGCCCCTCCCAAATGGTGTAGGAAGCGTACCCATGGCAAGCAGTACGAACGTTGTCGAGCACACTGAAATCGGAAAAGAGCCGGATGTTCTGGAAGGTGCGAGCAATCCCCTGCTGGGAGATCCTGTGTGTTGCGAGGCCGGTGATCTCGTCCCCTTTGAAGAAGATCTGCCCCTGGGTCGGGTTGTAGATACCGGTGATCAAGTTGAAGATCGTGGTCTTACCGGCACCGTTGGGGCCGATAATGGCGTAGAGTCCCCCCTTCTCAAGGGTATGGGAGAAGTCGTCCACAGCCCGAACGCCACCGAAATCCTTGGTCAGGTGGTTGATTTCTAGCAGAGCCATGGCTTCTACTTACCCTCCTTCGCAGACCGGGCTTTGGTGAACAGCGCCTTAATGTTGGCCGGCGTCAACTCCCACGACCCCATCAGGCCCTGGGGACGGGCGACCATGATGAGCACCACCAGCGCCCCGTAGGCCACGAGCCGCCAGGCCTGGGCCGTCCGCAGGAGCTCAGGAAGAGAGGTGAGCACAACGGCCGAGAAGACCGCCCCGGTGAGGCTGTGCATACCGCCGAAGATCACCATCACGATCAGCTCTGTCGATTTGATGATGCTGAACATCGACGGCTGGATGAACCCGACGTAGTGAGCCAACAGCCCGCCCGAAAGGCCGGCCAGGGCCGCGTTGATGGCAAAGACGATCTGTTTGTAGCGGAAGGAATCGACGCCGATTGACTCGGCGGCGAGCTCGTCCTCGCGGACAGCCACGCAGCTCCGCCCGTGACGCGATCCCACGTAGTTCGCCACCAACCAGAGGGCGACGGCGCTGGCCGCCAGGGCGAAGGGGAGGGACGTGGCGGTGGGGATGCGCGGAATGCCACGCGAGCCACCGGTCAGTTTCTCGAGGTTCTCCACCAGGAGGCGGACCACCTCCGCGAAGCCCAGCGTCGCGATGGCGAAGTAGTCACCCTTTAGCCGGAGGGTGGGATAGCCGATGATGACGCTGGTGATCACCGACATCACCATCCCCGCTGCCAGGGCTGCCACGAAGGGGACCGAGTACTGGGTGGTGAGGATGGTGGCCGTGTAGGCGCCGACTGCGAGGAATCCTGCCTGTCCGAAATTGAAAAGACCGGTGAACCCCGTCATCAAGGACAAGCCCAGCACAGCCAGCAGATTGATGCAGATCAGGATGAGAATTCCGACGTAGTACTGAGACATCTTGTTCCCCCTATGCCTTCTCTCCGGTGACCGTGCCCAGCAGCCCACCCGGCCTGACGAGGATGATGACAATCATGAGGGCATATGAGAAGAGGTCGCGGAAGGCCGAGGAGACGAAGGCCGCCGCGAACGTCTCGGTCACACCGAGCACCATCGCTCCGAGCACCGCCCCCGGCAGGCTCCCCAATCCGCCCACCACGGCGGCGATGAACGCCTTCAACGTCAGAATGCCCATCTGGGGCCAGACTGTGTACTTGATGCCGAAGAGCACCCCGCCCAGCCCGGCCGACGCCCCGGCAAGAAAGAAGACGAGGGCAACAACGAAGTCCGGGTTGATCCCCATCAAGCTGGCCACGCGCATGTTGTAGGACGTGGCTCGAATGGCGATGCCCATGCGCGTCCCATACACGATCCACGTCAGGAGCGCCATAGAGACAGCGCCGATAATGAAGATGACGATGTCGAGACGCCCAATGCTTAGATCGCCAATCATGAACGGCGATATGGGAAAGACCTCCGGATAGGTGCGGAAGTTGGGGCCGATGGTCACAATGGTGAAGTTCTCCAGAAAAATGGAGGCACCCAGGGAGGAGATCATCAGGTAGAGAAGGGGGGCGTTTCGGATCCGAATCGGCCGGTAGGCAAGGCGTTCGTTGATAATGCCCAGTATACCAGCCCCGATGATCGCCAGCGGCAGGGCCAGCCAGAAAGGTACGTCTAACAGCGTCAGGGCAAAGAACCCAAAGTAGGATCCCAGCATCAGCACGCCGCCGTGGGCGAAGTTCGAGAACTTCAGGATGCTGTAGACCAGAGAGTAGCCCACGGCGATCAAGGCGTACACGCTGCCGATGGAAACGCCGTTGATCACTTGCTGCAGAATGGTCGTCATAATGAACCTCCCGTTGAGGAGCGACTACCCCGGCGGCGGCGAGGCGTCGGCCCCGCCCCTTCAAGCTCCAAGACGCGCAGGCTGACCCGCCCGCGCGACACCCCCACGCCGCCATACACCGGGTCGCGACGGCGGGAAGAACGTCTGGGAGGAGACCGTGGTCTCCCCCCAGACCCTTGACCGAAGTCACCTACATCGGGTCGACCACGGTGTAGTACTCGAACGCACCGTCCTTGATCGTCATGATCACGGCCGACTTACCGACCGGGTTGTGGGTCTCCGGGTCGATGGTGATGTTCCCCGTGAAGCCCTCTACCGGGTCGATCTGCTCCAGCGCGTCGCGAATCGCCGTCGGATCGGCCGAGCCGGCCTTCTCGATCGCCGCCACCAACACGCGCACGGCATCGTGCGTCATGATGGCATTGACCTGGATGTCCTTGCCGTACTCCTCTTCATAGGCAGCCCGGTAGTCCTGCACGTTCTCCGCGTTCACGTTCGTGTGATCCACGAAGTAGGAACCCTCCACCGCCGAAGCCGCCATCTCTAGCAGCGTCGGGGACGGCCAGCCATCGCCGCCGATGAAGGGAGCGGTGATGCCCAGGTCCCGGGCTTGCTTGGCCGCCAGGGCGACCTCCTTGGCCAGGAAGGGCATGATAATCACGTCGGGATCTGCGTCCTTGATAGACGTGAGCTGCGCGCGGAACTCCACGTCGCCCGTCTTGAATGCCTCATCCGCCACCAGCTCACCGCCCAGCTCCTCCCAGCGCTGCACGAAGAAGTCGCGCAGGCCGACGGAGTAGTCGGAGCTGATCTCATAGAGCACGGCCGCCTTCTTCGCCTCCAAATCACTGAAGGCGAAGTCAGCCATCACGGAGCCCTGGTAGGGATCGGTGAAGCAGACGCGGAACGTGTACTCCATCAAGACGCCCTCTTCGGGCTGCGTGACGCGGGGGTTCGTGGCGTAGGTGCTGATGACGGGAACTTGATTCTCCTCCGCGATGGGGGCGACGGCGATGTTCGAGCCACTACTGTTTGTGCCGATGACCGCGACGACGCCGTCCTCGGTGATAAGCCGCTTCACCACGTTGACCGACTCGAGCTGGTCGCTCTTGTTGTCGTAGGCGATCAGCTCCAGCTTGCGCCCTCCCAGGACGCCGCCGGCCTCGTTGACCATATCTATGGTGAACTGCGTGCCGTTCCGACTGGCCTCACCCCAGAGGGCCCAGTCGCCGGTGAGGGCGCCGAACCATCCGACCTTGATCGGCTCAAGCTCCTCTTCGTCCTCCTCCTCTGCCGGCTCCTCAGCCACTTCCTCCGCCGGTTCCTCAGCGGCCTCTTCCTCGACCGGTGCTGGGGTTTGCCCACCGCACCCTACCAGGCTTGCCACGGTGCAGATCACGACCAGCACCAGCAACACCCGAGCGGTCCACTTCCATTCCATCGTCTTCTCCTTGTTCTTGTGGAGGTTTCGGGCCGTTCCCCGAAACCGAGACTAGACGCCCGATGCTCGCTGTGCTAACCATCGCTCAGTGTCCACCACCCCCTTTTCACTCTCCACGAGTTCGGGACCTGCACGTGTGGGCAGGATCCGTCATCCACGCCACCGGGTTACAACGTCGGGCTGAGGACCGCGTCGGCCCCCAGCAGGGAGGAAATCTCGTCGGCGGCTTCGACCACCATAGGTGCCAGGGTCTCTTCCATCTCCTGCCGCGATGCGCGAGCACTGGGAATGGATATGTTGATGGCGGCGATAACTTGCCTGCCCTGCCCAAGCAGAGGCGCACCCACGGACCGAAGCCCGACAGCCAGTTCCTCATCGTTGATCGCATAGCCCTGGCTTCTGACCTGATCCAACTCGTCCACCAGCCTCTCCAGGGTCGTGATCGTGTTAGGCCCCATCACGGGGTAGGGTCCAGGGCCGAGTAGCTGCAACAGGTCATCCGAAGAGAGATCAATGAGTTGAGCCTTGCCCATCGAGGTACAGTAGACCGGAAGACGGGAACCGAGCTGGAGGTCGACGGCGAGGATCTGCTGGACCTTGATGCGCGCCACGTAGACGATCTCAGCCCGGTCCCGGACGGTCATGTTCGTCGTCTTGCCCGACTGCGCCGACAGGGCTTTGAGGTAGGGTTGGGCAATCTGCACCATCTCCAGGCTGTTCAGCACGCTGAAGCCGAGCCGCAGAACCTTCAGACCCGGCCGATAGCGCTTTGTATCGGGATCCCGCTTGAGGTAGCCCAGACGGTCCAGGGTGTGCATCACCCGAAAAGCCGTGCTCTTGTTCAACCCAGTCTGTTCAGCGATCTCCGTCATGCTCAGGCTGGGAGCGTCTGGGGAGAACGCCTCTAGGACGCGGAGGCCTCGTTCCAGGGCCTCAATGTGGTAGTCGTCTCTTGGCATAGGTAGGATGGCGGCGTCGTCGGCATGAGATTTGGAACAGGCAGTTCAAGCAGGTGCGCTTGACCGGATAAGGTGGCTGTCCCTGCCTTCCCGCGCGGAGAGCGTGGGAACGGATCAGCAGCTCATAGCATGGAACCTACGTTAGGAAGAACGGCTCGGCCTGCTGCGATCTTACGGTCACTTAGCCTCGTTCGTGACGAGGCGCGGCACGCATCATGAGGACGGAAGTGCTTGCGGAGTTTTGCTGTGCGAAATAGGATTTTCTTCAGCAAAACCAGTATATCAGATGTGAGGCCTGATGTCAAGGGGAATCGGGACCTTGTGTTGGTCTATGGGGGTGTGAGCCTTAGGAGCGTTCGCCTCACCCCGAGATGCTTGCTCGTCCATCGGTCCTGCGCACCGAAGGCACCACTCCAACTCGGTCGGAGAGTCAGGCGCTCGTCGCGCCAGCGGAGGTGCCGTGCAAGTGCTGAGCGACGAGAGGGAGTGCCATGTGCCGGTTGTCTGGGCGCGCGCGACGGCCCTTCCGCCAAGGCCGTAGATCTAGCGATCCACTAGGAACGAGTGAGAAGAAGTCTTACCAAGTTCAAGCTGGATCGCCAGATCCAGCGGGCCTGACGGCCAACTCCCACGAGACGCTGCCGCTCACGCCTAGCTCGGGATTTTGGGTTGCGGCGCTTCTGTTCAGAGCTAGTTCCCTCCAGAACCGGGAGGGACAGCGCGACCCTGCCGGCTCCATCCAAACACGCCCATGCCGACATCCGCCCCCCCTAATCCACCACCAGTTTCCACACCAAACGCTCTTTACGACTGCAGTTGTCGCTGCTCTTACGGAACCTGCCCTACATCTTTCGTTGTCGCAGGTGTCCGACCATCGACAAGCAGCGAGTTCATTCGCTCCGTGGGTCCGGGTCGTGTGCTTAGGTTCGTCGCTAAGGAAGGGCCCAAGCCAGGTGGTCGACGATGTCGGATGCCCCCCCGGCCCTCGAGGATCCGGTCGGCATTCCCCCTACCCACCAACGGAATTCTAACCTTTCCTAACGAAGCCCAACCCTGCCTCCAACACAGCCCACCGCCGGCTGATACCTCAGAGTGGTACGATGTTGTTAACAGAACCGTGCACGCGAGGTCTGGAGTGCGTTAGGGGGATGCGGTGCGAGGGCAGGATACGGATACAACGCTGACATCAGCGGGCATCTTGCTGCTGCCATCTCTGCTGATGATCGCGCCGGAGTCACGCTGACGGACCCTGAGCTACCAACCGGTAGAGCGCAGGCAAACCTCGGTGCAATGAACGCAACCGGGGATCTCGCTTCCCTCGTTGGTCTTGACGCAGCACACCACCATCAGGCTCCGATTCTGTCTGTCATCGGTCTTCCGAGACGCACGTTCCGTTCGCCTCTCGGTCGCGGCCAAGGAGAGCGAAGATGAATGCGATACGGCGCGCCGACAACGCGTCCATAGGATGGGGAGGTTTGGTATGCATAGGAGGAACTTGGTCAGGCTGCTCACGGTGACGAGCATCTTGATGCTTTCGTGGCTACTGACATCGACGGTAAAGGCAACTCCGCCGGATCCATCGTTGCTCAAGGATATCAACCAGGACACGGCTGATGCCTTCATCGACAACCCGGTTGCTCTCGGGCAGACGGCCTTCTTCGCAGCCACGAACGGGACGCATGGGAATGAGTTGTGGAAGAGCGACGGCAGCGCTTCCGGCACGGTGTTGGTGAAGGACATCTTTCCCGGCCCCGACCACGGTGATCCGTCGGAGCTCACGGTTATGGACGGAAAGGTCTACTTTGCCGTCGACGACGGCACGCACGGGGTTGAACTCTGGGTCAGCGACGGGACCGAGGCTGGTACCTCGTTGGTGAAGGACATCAACCCCAGCTCTGACGCCGATCCCACTGAGATGGTGGCTTTGAACAACACGCTCTACTTCAGGGCCGATGATGGGACTCAAGGCGAAGAGTTGTGGATGAGCGACGGAACCACCGCGGGCACGACGCTGGTGAAGGACATCAACCCTGGCAGTGGCGACGCCTTGGGGAACGAGCTCACGGTCTTCGAGGGAATGCTCTACTTCGCCGCCAACGACGGAACTCACGGCATGGAGCTGTGGGAGAGCGACGGCGCGGCCAGCGGCACGACGATGGTCAGGGACATCAATGCGGGGAGTGCCAGCTCAGATCCGGGGGCCTTGACGGTGGCGGGCAGCCAGCTATTCTTCGTCGCCGACAATGGAACCGACCCCGGGCAGCTCTGGGTCAGCGACGGTACGACGCCCGGCACGCAGCTGGTGAAGGTGATTAGACCAGGCGACAACCCGTTCTTGAGCGACCTGGAGGCCATGGGCGGACAGATCTACTTCACGGCCTTTGAGTCGACCCACGGAACCGAGCTTTGGACAAGCGACGGGACGGGATCTGGGACGCGGATCGTGAAGGACATTATCAGCGGCTCTGACCCGTCTTGGCCCCGCAATCTCTTCGGCTTCAACAACTCACTCTACTTCCGGGCGGACGACGGCACGAACGGCGATGAGCTGTGGAAGAGCGATGGCACGGTGACCGGCACGGCGATGATCAAGGATCTCAATCCGGGGACAAGTTCATCCCGTCCGGGGGACTTCACGGCCTTCGACGGTGTGATCATCTTCCAGGCCGATCATGAGGACTACGGACGCGAGCTCTGGAGGTCCGACGGCACCGAGGAGCGGACGAGCCTGGTGAAGGATATTCGTGTCGGGGGCTTCTCATCGGATGCAAGCCCGGTGGTCATCGCGAACGGCTCGCTCTTGATCGAGGCAGAGGATGGAGAGATTGGCAACGAGCTGTGGCGGATGGATGGGGCCTCTGACGAGCCATTTCTTGTGAAGGATATCAACCAGACGACGGCGGGTGCCTTTCCACACGATTTCACCAGCGTGGGAGGCACGACCTTCTTCGTAGCCGACGACGGCGAGCACGGTGGGGAGCTGTGGAAGACGGATGGTTCTGCTGGTGGGACGATGATGGTCAAGGACATCCACCCGGGTGAGAGAGGCACGGATATCGGCAGCATGGCTGTGTTGGGTAACTCACTCTTCTTCAAGGCCGAAGATGAAACCCACGGCCGCGAGCTTTGGATTAGCGACGGTACGGCTGACAACACGGCACTGGTCAAGGACATCTATCCAGGCACCGAGGATTCCTCCGTGGACGAGACAACGCCTATGGGCAACCTCGTCTTCTTTGAGGCTGAGAATGAATCGAAGGGCCAGGAGCTCTGGGTGAGCGACGGAACGCGGACCGGCACCACGATGGTCAAGGACATCAACCCGGGGAGCGGGGATTCGTATCCGGAATCCTTGGTCGTGATGGGGAATCGACTGTTCTTCGCGGCCGAGAACGCCGCACAAGGGTCAGAGTTGTGGGCCAGCGACGGCACAACCGACGGCACGAGCCTGGTGAAGGACATTATGCCCGGCAGCGACAGCTCATACCCCAGCTACCTGGTCGTCTCGGACGGCAGCCTGTTCTTTGCAGCTGGCGACCCGACCCATGGGGAGGAGCTCTGGGTGAGCAACGTCACGCATACCGGCACAACGATGGTGAAGGACATCAACCCAGGCAGTGGGAGCTCCAGGCCGAACCACCTGGTACCGGCCGATGGGAGCGTGTACTTCGCCGCCGACGATGGCTCCAACGGGGAGGAGTTGTGGGTCACCGACGGCACGGCCGGCGGGACACGTAGAGTCAAGGATATCAACCCGGGCAGCGGGGGGGCTTCGCTCGAGGAGATGGTGGCAGCAGGCGGAAACGTCTTCTTCATGGCTGAGGACGCTACCCACGGGAGCGAGCTCTGGTACAGCGACGGGACGACGGATGGGACAATGCTGGTCAAGGACATCAGTCCGGGAGCCAGCTCGACTTACGTCGACACGATCATCTACGCCAGGGGCCTCGCCATCTTCGACGCCACGGATCCTACACACGGCGAGGAGCTCTGGCAGAGCGACGGCACTGGCGCCGGCACGACGTTGGTGGAGGAGATCGCGGCGGGCCAGCTGGAGGCTAACATCGAGGCCTTGGCTCTGACGGGCGGGAACGTGTACTTTGGCGCCACGGACGTGGACCACGGGAATGAAGTCTGGTATTTCGATGCGTACCCCTTCAATACGTACCTACCCATGGTTACGCGATCGCTATCGAGCTAGTCGGATCGGCAACCAGCTTGGTGGCAGCCGGCAGGCGAGCTGAGACCGCAGGTCTGCCGGCCTTCGGGAAACGAGACGAGGGCGAAGGGGCGGGCCGCGGATGGTAACCTGGCATAGAGCTCTGACGGCGAGCATCTCGCCGATTCAGACCAGCGGGAGCCAGACCAGGCATCTGGGCTTGGGGCCTTTTTGGCCCCAAGCGAGATCCGCATTGTTGCGGCGAAACCTTCGTCCCACCCCAAGCCGCTGGAATACCGTTCGGTCCTGCTTGTCGAAGGCTTCGAACTAGCTCTGGATCCGCATTTGGGCCGAATGGCCCAAAGGCGCGATCCCGAGTCAGGCGCTCGCGCCTGACTGTCGTAGGAGTTGGTCATCAGGCCCGCTGGATCTCGCGATCCAGCTCGAACTTGGTAAGACTTGCCCTCACCGGTCCCCAGTGGATCGCCAGATCAACGTTGTTGCACCGAATCTGTTGCCTCGTCCTGAGGCGCTGCGACCTCGCCGGGGCTCCTCACCGAAGGCTCTACGCCAACTCTGGATCTGGGCTTGGGGTCCTTTGGACCCATAACAGATCCCCCGAGAACGCGTAGGCCCGTCAGCTTCCGCCCTGCGTAAGCCAAGACTCGACAACCGAGGAACGCGGAGTACAATATGCCTCCAGCCCGTCACGTCGCCGTCGTGCGCGGTCATGCATAGCGGCAAGCTGCACAGAGCAGGAGTGGCTCATCCATGTCCTTCGCAGCCTTTCTTCTTGAAGCGGTGGTCATCTCCCTCTCGGGCGTCATGGCGCCTGGACCGGTGACCTCGGTGGTGGTCGGCAAGGGAAATGACTCGCCTCACGCCGGCGCCCTGGTGGCGCTGGGGCACGGCGTCGTGGAGATACCCTTAATGGTGGCTGTCTTCTACGGCGTCGGACGGCTGCTCGAGCTACCGCACATCCAGGGAGCCATCGCCCTGGCAGGAGGTCTTTTCCTACTCTGGATGGGCCTGGGCATGTTGCGGAGCCTTCGCCAGCGTGTGGAGATGGACGAGCAGAGCGGAAACACCTCTTTTGTGGCGGGCATCCTACTCAGTATTGGCAACCCATACTTCCTGGTCTGGTGGGCGACGGTGGGCGCCGCGTTGATCGCGCGTTCGGCGGAATTCGGACTGGGCGGCTTCCTCGCCTTCGGACTGGCCCATTGGGGATGCGACTTCGTTTGGGACTACGGGCTCTCTGCGCTCTCCTTCCACGGAGGGCAGATTTTCGGGGCTCGCTTCCAGCGTGGGGTCTTCCTACTCTGCGGCCTGGCCCTGATCTTCTTCGGGGCACGCTTCGTGTGGGATGGGGCAGGAATGCTCCTGCCATAAGGCGCCAGACATGGAACGACGAGCAACGCCAAGAACGATGGCGGTCGGGTTTCCATACCCGACGGTCTTCAGCCGGCATCCTGTCCACATAGACATCACAGATACGAAAAAACCGCACGGCCTGCGGAGAGGCCGTGCGGCTCGTGCCTGGTCAGCTAATGGACCGGGCTACATGTGGGTCTGCGTCAGGCTAGACTGTTCTGACGCTGACCGCACGCAGGCCCTTCGGCCCGTTCTCGACACCGAACTCGACCCGCTGGTTCTCGCTGAGCGATTTGAACCCGCCGCCCTCGATGTCCGAGTGATGTACGAATACGTCCTCTCCAGCCTCACGCGAGATGAAGCCGTAACCCTTGCTGTCGTTGAACCACTTGACGGTTCCTTGTTCTCTTTCTGTCATCTTACTACCCTATACTCCTTGATCATGCTAATTCTTGAGTGAAGCGGGGAGAGGCGAAAAAAGAGACCACCCAGTCTCCGCAAGTCTGGGCAGTCCTCATGCTACAGCCAAAACCTACTTCCTCTTACCTAGCCCAATCATACCACGATTTCCCAGGTCGTCAA